>CEPQ01054540.1_pt1 | contig 103746 bp, 91 predicted proteins | sample 530411 | NCBI WGS metagenome assembly CEPQ01 (sample SAMEA2620039, study PRJEB7988) | marine metagenome | isolation source: saline water (ENVO:00002010), including
CCATAGCAGCCCCTGACCATCCACCCCAAGCCCCGCCCCGTGCAACCCGTCCCGGCGCAGCCCGGCCAACCGACTGAGTGGGTCTGCCTTTGGCCCGCGCGGAGCGCGGGGGAGGGGCGCCGTCCCGCTCGCGTGGGGTTCTTGTTGACCTGGCCAGCTTTGCTCGCGGGGTCGAGTCTTGCTGGCAAAACCCCAGTGATCCTGGCTGCAGGTGATGTGCTTACAAAGAGCCTTGCTGGCGAGAAAACCGTGCTGACGAAGCGCCTTGCTGGCGGAGTTGTATCTTGCCTACAAGGGTCGATCTTGCTAACAAAGCCCTATGGGCTGGGCGGATCAAGCTGCGGTAGATGGAGGGTTTCTTGTTGCCAGGACGAGGCTTGCTGGCAAAGAAGGACGATGCAGACAATCTGCTATGGTGCCGGTGTCAGTTGCTACCCATGCCCTGGGTGAGCTTTGCCAACAACTTTTCAGCATCGGTATCCGTGCTTGATTTGGCAGCAAGATCAGCTTCGGTAGCAAGGCTGGATACAGGATACCGAACGACGGAGAACCATAGCTGACGATCACCTGAAATGGAGACACGCTTAGGACAATGCTCGCCCATTTCACCCCACCATTTTTGCACGTTGGCATGGCCGTATTCTGCAGTGGCTTCGGGGTAACTGAAGATGCGGTCACGGTAGGGTTTGTCGGCACCAATAGACTCAACAACCCGGTAACGAAGTTCATAGCTTTCGTCGCCAAGATCAGACTTGGGATCAGGATTGATCGTGCTATCAAAGGACGGTAATGGCGACAGGTGTTGCCGGTTCACAATGCCCATCTTTGCAGACTTCACAGCCAAATCAGTCAGCACGTCCATGACCTTCAGCATGCGATCTGCAGCTGACAAATCACCACCACCTTGCAGTAACAGTTGAGCATGCTCCAGCACCGTTTCAAAGGCCAGATCAGCCAGCACGTCGCTGGTCAGTGATGCTGGTTTGGCAGCAAGATCACTGGGTTTTTTGTCATCAAGGTCAGACATGAAGTCGGCTCAAGGCAGTTGCGCACACTCCTATTATATGCAGACAAGGCGGGTTTTTGACAACAAGGCCGACCGTTGGTAGCAAGGCTATGTCGTTGGTGGCAAGCACCCCAGAGGCGCGCCGATCAGAGCCAGACGGTCGGGCAGGACGGTAAAGAAGTGGAACAGCGGCGCCTGCGGCGGGGCAGGGCGGTCCAGGTAGAGCAGGGCGTGGGGGTTGACTGCCAGTGGGGTCTCTTGGGGATGATATAATTTTAGGGTGGTGCGGCCTGGGTGGCGCTGCGGTGTTGCTTTGCTGGCGCCGGGGGCAGGGTGGCTTTGTCGGGGTGCTGGCGCTGGGTCAGCCAGGGTCGCTAGGGGGGATGATATAATTTTTTAGCGGGTGAGGCTGGGTTGGCGGGGTAGACAGGGTGGGTGCGGTTTGCGGCTGTAGCGGGCGGCGGCGCTGGGTTTGCTTGCGGGTGCGGATAGGGTGAAGGGATACCCATTTGGGCGGGCAGTGGGTACAATACCATTGAACGCAATTTTAAGGCCGCGCCATGTCCGAGAACGAAAGCTACAGGATTCTGCTCAACCACCGTGTTTGGTTGCCCAGCGAACAGGGCCACAGCATATCGACCGTGGACGTGCTTGATACCATCGCACCGGCCTTTGAGCTGGCCGAACACGTTACCGCGCAAAACCTGTGCTCTATCAACTACTCGCAGTCCAAGAAATTCTGCATGGCCACCTCCGGGCTGATCCAACCCGACCGTAAAAACGCACACCCCTACGTTGCCTGCATGTACATCGCCTCCGACAAAAGCCGGGTGCTCAGCCGCCGCCAAGCAGAAGCGCTGTCCTACATGCACGGTCTGGCCATGGTCGATATCGACCGCATCAATACGCTGGCCAGCAGCATCGACAATTGCCTTGCCTCCAAGATCGGTCTGCTCAACGAGCTGGCCAAGGAAATCACGCCTGCGCTGCTGCTCCAGCATGGCAATGCCAGCCTCGGCGCCCTCTCCATTAAATGGCCGCTGCTGGAATCCAATGAAGACGCGCGCGGCCTGGTCGATCAGATGGACTTCTGGATGACCCGGATGCTGGCCGATCAAGGGCTTGATCCTGCGCTGGCGCAAGTACCGCTGCAAAACGTCTGCCATCAACTGGGTGTTCCGGCGCCTGCCGCGCAACGCCCAAGCCCCACTCAGCGATAGGAAGTGACATGAACGCACAGCTGGTTGACCTGCAGTATTCCGGCCCCTTGCTTGAAGGTGAGTACCGAGTAACTGTCCATGATGACGGCACCTCCGTAGTGCAGCACGCGCGATATGAAGGAGGTCGCTTTCATTGGCATCCGGCATATCTGCTCGACACCTTCGCCGATACCGCGCGCGCGGCCTATAAGCTGGCCAGCAATCACGTCAAATCCGGTTTCACCACGCATTCACTGCTGCCAGTGCAGTTCTCTCACCTGAGCGCCAACCTTGCTGTTCGACTGCACAAGCTGCAGCCGCTGAACGATACCCACGTCATGGCTGAGCAGGCGTTGATGACCATGTGCAAAGTCGCCCACGAGCCGGTCGCCGATTGTGTCCGCCACCTCATCACTGCTGGCTTGTTACCGGATGATGCATACGCCATTCAGGCACAAGAGTTGATCCACTTGGCAGGACAATTCACGCCCGATTTGATCTGGATGTACCAGCAACGCAATAACCGTTCGCAGTTCGATGCCGCTTGCGTTCAGGTGCTTGTCCGCCAGCCGCATTTGCTGCTGAAGATGAAGCACCTGCGCCTGCGCACCCTGCAGTTAATCGAGCAAGTGCTCAAAGCAGAAAACGGGCATAACAACCCCATCCACAAACCACTTGCCGACCTCCTGTATGGCCCCTCTGCTGAAGACCCTACTAAGAACAACCTGCAAATGATGCAAAAACGCCTGGGCAGAAGTTTCCCGGCGATGGAATTGTTCAGTGTGAGTATCGTCACCGCCGATGTTGGGGTGGGCTCTGAAAAGTTCCGCTTGACCAGCCACGACCGTGAGTTGGATCAGGCCATGCTGGCCGGGGAGTTTGCCAGCGCGCAGATCATCGCTGGCCGGTATGAATTGGTCGATCACCGGCACCTTCCGGTTTTCCGCTGCCAGACCCAGGGTGAACCACCACATACGCTTACCTGTATTGTCCTGCGTGCTATTGACGGCTTGGAGCCAACACCTGACTCATTGAATGAGTTTTGCCGCCTGTTCAATCTCTCGTTCGCTGCTGAACCGATCAATGTTGCTGCCTATGCTCAGTAATTTTCAAAACGTGGCCTGCCATGAAGACCTGTTGAGTTTCATTCCGGTCGCTGATAGCCAGCTCTGTGCGTTCACCAACGACTCCGGCAATACCGAGGTTTATCACCTACGTGACGGTGCCTGGTCGTTGCTGCCAGAAGACGACTTTGTGTGCAGAACAGCTGCGTGGGCATACGAGCGCATGAGCATTCAAGAAGCCGCGTTGCACAACCCACTCTTCTTCATTGAGCAGATCGCCAATTTCGCTGCCAACTTGGCCGCACGGCATTTGCTTGGCCAACCTCTCAAAACCCTCAACCAGTTTCAGTGTTGCGGCGAAGCTGACATGATCGCAGCGGTTGAGACTGGTATCAGTGACACACTGATAATTCTCAGATCGCCTCGTCATTTGGTTGTGCCCGAGCTGCAGCGTTTACACCTGCTACCAGCCAATCCCCAGCTTGCCTTCATTCAGCAGCTGATGGTTGAGCTGAATGCCTTTCCTTCTGCGCGCCAGATTCTTATGGGCGCATTTGTCAGCGGCCCCGATCTGTCTTTTTCAGCCCGGCTGTCACGCTTGATTGCACAGAATCCGCGAATAGCCAGTTCAATCAGCTGGCTTGATCGAACCACGCTGAGCATGGTCAGGGATGAACAGCTCCAATCCGATGACTCGCCAACGCACCACATGCACGATGCGCTCAAAGGCTACTCCGTTGGACTCGGGCTTTTGACAATCGTTGATATTCGCACCGTCAACACTCTTGAAGTCCAGGTGTGCCATGAACGCCTGATTGAAGATGAGCTTCACCGTCGCCTCATTGGGGCCGAAGGAGTTGGCGTGGCAACCCACGCATCCTCTGATCATGGCCCGGTTATTTCGATTGCCATGCCGTCTTTCCAGCGACTCGAAATTATTTCAGTCAACGGCAAACGTCCGACAGATACATGGTTGCTGGCGCTGATAACCAGACACAACCTGCAGCTCAATGCGCTGAGTGAGATATCGCTGGGCCTTTCCCGTAAGAAACCGCATGAGGTACTGACATGAGCGCCACTATTTCAGTTGCAAACCAACTGATCCTGGCTCCGATTGAAGAGGGCCAGATTGCGGTTATTGAAAACACAACCCACGACGGCAAAGAGCCTTACCAAGTTGCCTTTTTGACAGCTAACGGGACGTTCCATTGGCAAACCCAATCACCCCGTACCGCACTGTCACGCATTGCGTTAGGTGCGTACACCAAGGTACTTGCCATGCTTGACGAAGGGGTAGGGGTCAGCATGAACTTGCTACCACAACAGATTGCCAACTTTGCAGCCAACTATGCTGTGCGCTGCAATCCTGAACTCGATGAAGATCGGCGCATTTCCCAAGGCGTAAATCGTGTATTGCAGCTGCTTCAAACGCATCCGGCGACACCCGAGCGCACCGTCATTGCCACCCTGGCGCAGGATCGCCTGATTCCCGATCACGCCGGAGTTGCGTACCTGCTTCACATGCTGACGGATATCAACCGGTTGGGAGCGTTCCCGAAAACAGGAATGCCAAAAGCAATGGAGAACGCCTATGTCAATGGTGACTGGGCCAACTTCGCAAACAACCTAGCCGAAGACCTGATCAACCACCCACCCATGCTTGAAGCAATCAAGTCGCTTGACCACGCCACGTATCAAGCCGTAATCGAGCACATTGCCTCCCGCCCGGTCACCGACGCTAACACCTTCTCTGACCTCGGACCCGCACTGACAACACAGGGTAAACACCGAGGCGTGTTGCTCAAGAAAATGGCTGGGCTTCTGAAGAACACTGGCATGGAGCCGCTCGTTTCGCTCGTTACCACCTACCAAGAAACCGATGACGGCGACTTCCGCGAAATCGGCTCAGCCGTTTTGAACAAACAAGAGCTAAGAGCGGCAATTGGGGCGCTTTCTGACGCAGAGCGCGTTACCGCGTACCCAATCATGACCCCGGACGCTTACCAACCCTGCATCGACGGCAAGAACAACTGCGTTCTGACCATCCAAAGCATTGACGATCAACCGGTGTCTCAAACCAATTTCTTGGCTTTGATTGATGGCTTGCCAGTCACCATAAACAACAACGACTTGAGGCTGCTGGGTCCGCACGACAACACCCAGCCCCCTACTAACTCCCCAACCATGGGCTGAGGTATCAGATGAACAACGCACTTATTCTTGAAGTTGATAGCCTGGGCACTCCCGTACATCACCCAAACCCGAATGCGCAAACGGGTTATGAATGGCGCTGGTCGTCGGACCCGGAAGTCAGCATTGATGCACCTGTGCATGTGTTCAACAGCCAGAAAGAGCTTCAGCGTTTCATTCAGCTGGCGGTTCAGCGTCAGTTCCTCGACGCCGAAAAGATGAAGATCATTCCGATCACCCAGTCGGGCAAAACCAACAGCATCACTCGTCAAGACGCAATAGCAGTTGGCGCCAATCCCGACAACTGGAACACCATTCGGCTGGTCATTGCGGTCAGCGGTAAAAGCAGTCGCGGTCCAATGATCGACGCGCTGCAATGGTGTGGCCCGCGCGATGATTACAACGATGGCCTTCACATGCAGGAAGGGTATCTCCACGCCAAAGCGCGCGAATGGACAGACCCGCATATCTACACACCCAAAGAAGCCTCCCGTGTGCGTGTTGCCGCGTCAGTGATAGCACAGCACGAGCAGCAAATGCGGCCTGAACTGCGCGCCGCTCAAGAAATGGCCAAGGCGCTTGAGACTGCAGTGATGAACCTCGACCTCTCTACGGTCAACCCAGAGCGGGCTATGGCCTACCTGAGTCAGCTGAAGGACGCTTTCATTGCCCGCGCCGAGGTTGAGCAAGACCCACTCGTGGCAGCTGCACTTGCGCAGGCTCCCGAACAGGCAGCTGAACAAGAACCAAGCTCCCCGGCAACGTCCTCAAGCCCACGCTTCCACTAATTCAGGTCACCACCATGAATCAGCCATTGCACATAATCACAGCACACAACAGCGCGCTGAACGGCGGGCTTCCGGCTATTTTGAAAAGCGATTCTCTAAAGGCGCTTCGCCGCGAGTACGCCGACCAGATACCCGCTTCGTGGATTGAGCACTGCGCTGATGTTTTGGCCCTGTCACCCTCCAGCAATGCGCTGGAGCAGGCAACCGACCTGTGGTTGGTTCACCGTCTGACTGAACAACAGATCAAGGATGACGTGCTGCCTTACCTGGCAGAGCTTCCTGCCTTTGCAGCTATCCCGGCCAGCAACCAGATCGAGCAATGGCGAGGGCTTTACCAGCCGCTGCAGCGCCATTTCCGGTCGCGCGCCGCGAGAGACCGGCTGAATAAGGCGCAACAGCCGGTTACCGGCACCACACCCAGCATCCTGAGAGCCATTCTGGCCAAGCATTTCGGCGAGAAGGCGATTGCGGCCCTCATGCGCCAGCAACGTCTGCACATCATCAGTTCCGCTGCAGAACTGCCTGATCTGGGTGATTCTCGTGGCAGCGTTGATTCCAGCGCGGTTGTAGGGGCCACCTACCCGGACGGATCGGTGTACCTTGTTGCTGACAAGATCACCCCTCAGAACGCAGCGGGTGTTTTCCTGCATGAGGTTGGCGAGCACGCGGGCATGGCTACCATGCTGGGCCGTGACTACGGGCGGTTGGTGCAACATTTCCGGCGCCTGCAGGCATCCGGTGACGCCTATGCGGCCTACGCGACCATGCGCGTGCCCCACACAACGCCCGATGCCGACGTGCCGTCTGAGCAGCTGGCCTACCTCATCGAGAAGGTGGCCAACGATCAGGTGGCCATGCAGGGCGGGGAGGGTGGCTATGCTCTTGGCCAGGAGTGCCTGAGTCATCTGCGTAACTGGATTTTCCGCACACCGACTGCGCAGTGGTTGGATAGCGTCAATGCGCTGGAAGACTTCACGCTACGCCCGCAGGATATTGCTGCCTTGGCCCGTGAATCCGTCGCCACGTTGAGCGGTACGACCCAGCACACAAGCATTGGTGCAGACTGGGCTGAACTGCTGGACAGCCAACAACTGGATGACCTGTTTTACTTGTCACACACCCAGCGGATCGAGCAGCTTGATAGCTGCTCTCCTGAAGTCCTTGCCGGTTACCTCTACGCTTTGACGGCTATGCGTGCCCCGGACCTTGGGATCACGCTTGATTACTACATGCCGGCAGTCGCCCGCATGGCTGCAGGTGAGAACGGGCCACACCTAACCGCTATCGCGGGTGACCTCATCGCAACCAGTGCCAAGCTCGATATTGGCGCCCATCTGCAGGCCAACTTGGCCGATGGTGGGGTGATGGTTCTGAAAGCCCCGAATGGCTCTGTTTCCTCGGTCAGCCGCAACGCAGTGGAACAGACTGCCACCGTTGCCATCTGGCCACGCCCTGGTGTCTGCTCGCAGCACAAAGACGTGCCTTTAAGTGAGGTTGTCCAGCTGCTCCCACGCCTGAGCCAACCGGTGCCCTCCGATGAATACGCTTCCACGTTGGCGGCTATGCGTGAAGCCCCTCAGCGCCAGCTAACTGAGAGCGATAGCGTTCAATTCGCAGTCGGCAACGCCATGACCATGCCCGCGTCATCGCTACTCAATGCCAGCGCAGCGCTGCCCGTTGATACCGTCCGTGATGAGCCTGCAGTCCTGACTGGCCAGAATCCACTGGTGAACGATCCCGGCGCCAGCATGATCAGCGTTGGCACCATCATTGAGGCCATTGGCGCCGCTCGTGGCTATGAAATGCTGCAATGCGAAGAGGTCGCGGTTTACGACACTCCTGCCTGGAAGCAAGCAGCTGAGCAATATGGCGTGCGCACTGTCGATGAGTTGCAGGATGCCGCCCCAGAGGTGGTCAGCATCCTTGAGCTGCCAGCAGCGCGAATCTTCTCGCGCCAGCACTACCGGGATTGGTTTGCCGAGGCTGGGTTTGATTACGCCCAGTTCATGATTGATGGCGTTGGCCCGGCTTCGATTGGCTTCAAGGCTGACTCCGTGGTGGGTGCCAGCGCAGCAGCTGAACAGGACAACACCGACACGTTCTCCTTTGAGACCGGTCGCTATGTGCTGCATGCGATGAACAAGCTCGTTGAAAAAACGCGGTGGTCAAATGAGGTTTATGACCACTACCTGACGATCCCTGTCGAAGATCGTGATGATGACGCGGCATCTGCTGTTTTTGATGCCAGTACCGAAATGCATGACGCTCAGGCCGATCTAAAAGTGCAGATGGGCCTTTCACCAATGGCTGGGGCAGAGGGCTTGACCCGTGACGGGCGCGCTGTGCTGTTGACTCCTAGTAGCAAAACCGCTGGGTATTGGCAGGTTACCCGTATGGGCACCAATGGCCAGCCCTATTCAGACTCGCTCCTGCCCTCAAAAGAGCAGGGAGCCCAATACCTGCTGGAAGAAATTGATCCCGCCACCCTGACGGTCTACGGACTAACGCCCGGCCCACTGAAGCCCGGCGCAGAACCAAAGTTCACATTCGGCGGTGAGAACGCACGCATTGCTTTGCTCAATGACCTGCAGACAGCCATCAACATGATTGGCGCAGGTGCCGATGAAAAGGAAGTGCTGCGAGACACCGGCTGGTTCATGGGCTACGACGGACGCTGGCGGTTTGAGATTACCGACCACAATGCATTGCTTCACTACCCTGATGCAACAGCTCAACAGGTTGCAGTAGGCGGGGCCAAGACCGTCGCAGACTTCCTCTCCCATCGCAGACTATTCGCTGCATACCCCGAGCTTGCTGAAATCCCGGTACTGGTCAATTCCAAGGGTGAAACATCACTTGTTTCGTACTCGGATGGTCGTCTTGAAATGAAGCTGCGAGACACCCTCCAAGGGCCGGAACTTCTGGGTGCGCTCCTTCACGAACTGCAGCATGGCATCCAGCTGCTGGAAGGCTTTGCTATCGGTGGCAGTGAAAAGGACTTCAAGAAACTCGACATTACGGATAAGCGCACGCAGCCGATTAACGCCCGGATTCAGTCCCTGCTTGAGGGCAACCCTGAGTACGCTGAAAAGCAGCGCCAGGCGAATCGCATGTACGCCGATCTTGTTGGCCGCTACCCACTCCATAGCGAAAACGGCGTAGGGATTGACTGGGAGTGGGTGCCACCGGCCAAGTTTGAAACATACATGGCGCTGAGGGATGAGCTTGAACAGTTCCCTGAGCACGATGAGTATTTCGACCTGGATGATGAGCGCAGCAGGCTTGAGCGGGATCGAGCCTACCTGTACCCATACCAACAGTATCTTCATCTGGCCGGAGAGCTTGAGGCCAGAACGGTTGAGTACCGCGCGCTGCTAACTGAAAACGAGCGCCGTCTGGTTCATCCACACGCCAATGGGGACGTGCAAGACCTCCGCGACCTCATCTTTGTCTTTGAGCCCGGCTTCACCACCCGTCACGCTGCTATTGCTGCGCGCGAATCTGCCAAAGCTCAAGATGACCAGCAGGTGCGTTTCAGCGTTGATGCACCCGAACATGAGCAACGGACGTGGTTCTACTCCGCACTGGATAAGGCTGTTGATCGCATCCACACCATTGCAGGAAAGAACGGAGAAGTCTTACCTGCCCAAGCGCTTGCGTGGCTCAAAAGCCAGCAAAAGCAAGGTGCATTCAAGAAAGAGGAACTGGAGTGGTCAGGCATTGAAGAGTGGCTGGCAGGGCAGAGAGACAAGATTCACTCCGACACGATCAAAGCCTTTATGGTGGCCAATGCTGTCCAGTTGGTGGAAGTTGGGTTTGGCCATAGCCCCGAACGGAAATTGGATTTCGATGCTCGTTATCCCAGCATGGTGTTGCCAAACCACTACGGATACCGCGAGCTGCTGCTGTGCCTGCCAAGTGAATGGGGCCAGCCTCAACCGCCAGAGCGGCCTACAGAGCTACCCGATAGCTTCACCGTAGAAACGATTACCAACCTCGGTCAAACACTATACTTAGTCAACGCCAATGACGGCTGGGGAAGCGACTCAATTACCGGCGCCTACAACGGCATTCATCCGACCCGCGATGACGCTATCAACGCCGCCCTGGATCGACTACACGAAGGCGCGATGATTTTGCACAACCGCAAAAACGGGCCTGCATACAGTCAAAGCCATTGGCCATCTATGCCGAACGTCATTGCGCACCTACGCTGTACCGACCGGATAGATTCTAATGGCCGCGTTCACCTGTTTGTTGAAGAGATTCAGTCAGACTGGGCGCAGTCAGGCCGGAAGTACGGGTTTAAAGAAGAGTTTGTACCGGCTGTCATGCCTGTATTCACAGCAGAGGAAACCACTATCGGTACTCTGGCCGATAGCCTGGGCCTTGATCACAGTGACGTATTGAAACGGGTCCGTAGAGGCATACGAACCAAAAAGGAAAACTATGCCGGTCTGGAGTTGGATTCCGTCAGCATCAGCACCCCGATAATTTCCGTTTCATCCAATGGTGTTCCGAGTTCCGTTTTCTCTCACGGCACACCGGAGTCGGCTATAGCGATCAGCGAGAACCAGTGGCGTGCTGCTGAAGAAATGAGACGGATCAACCATGTAACAGCAAACCACATCCGCCCGGTAATTGCGCCATTTGTCACTGACACAAAAGCATGGACCTCACTCGTTGTACGCCGAGCCTTTATGTTCGCCGCCCAGCACGGGTACGAGGCAGTATCCTTCATAAACGGCGAGCAAGCAGCTATTCGCGCAAAGCAAATCAGCCACATTGAATCAGCGGTTGTCATCCGGGGCAACACCGACTACTTCAACGTCTCCACATACGACAGGGACGGAAACGCCATTGTTGAGGGACGCGGTGCCAATGCCAGCACCCTTAAATCTCTGGTGGGAGAGAAATTGGCCAAACAGTTGATCGACAGTGAGCCCGATACATACCGGTTTACTGGCCTCAACACCCGCGCCGGGGGCGAGGGTATGATCGACTTCTACGACAACATTGTCCCTACTTGCGTCCGCGATGTTCTGCGCAAGAATGACGGCCCAATGATGATGGACGCCCTTGTCCAGACGGACTACGAATCGCACACCCGTCAACTTTCCGTAAACATGACGACTGACTTCAGCATGCGAGTTAAGCAACAGGGCATGCCACTATTCAGCTTGAACGAAGAAAACGCCATCAAGCGAGCGGCTGAGCTGGAGCTGGCGGGTGACGACGGTGCGGAAGTTTTCTACGTTGCCGAGCCGGTCGCTGATACGCAAGAAACCGCACTCTTCAAGTCTGGCATGGGCTCCCGTACTTTCACTTCATTCGATGATGCATGGCGAGAGGCAAGCAGGGCGCATGCCCAGGGGGAAGCATTCAAAGTAACACCTGCCATCATCCGTATGAGCAGCCCGATGCCGAACCTCTACCGTGAAGACGGCTTGGTATCGCGTGATCAACTGCTTGCAATGCTAAGCAAGGCTGCCGTTGATTCATTGCTGCCCGATTTTACAGACCTTACACGCCTTGATGATCTGCTGAGTAATCCCTTCGCAATTGAGGTGTTTAAGGCTGCAGGTTTTGATGGTGCCCGCTACCGTACCTTTGAAAATGGTGTGCTTACCACGCGCCAGGTTGTCTTTACCAAAGAAGCTATCACCGAAGGCCGGGCAATGGTTCTGAGTGATTCAGCGTCAGCACAACAGCCACGTCTGTCTATGCGGGCTAGCGCGGCTCTCAACGCTGCGACCCGCCCAACTCCAACGCAGTTGCCTATTGGCGTAAACGTAGCTGCTCGTGTGCAGGAAGGCCACAAAGGAGCCTTGCCAATCACGACTCGCATCAGTGATCTGCCGGGTGTGATGTTCGATACAGGTTCATTCTCAGACATAGCGGGGTTGTATCGTGAGGCTACAGCTGGTCTGCGTGATGAGGTAGACAAGCTGGAGTCACGTCTTGCATGGCTGAACAAAGGACGCCAACAAGACTCAGATATTGCCGACCGGACGCGGGCGAAACTTGCTGCCACACAGGCTGAGCTTGCCCGCTTGAAACCAGCGGTGATGCCGAGTAAACACAGCATGCTGGCATGGGATGAGTTGATCACTAATGGCCAACGAAAAGCCTTGGCCAGCTCCATTGCCTTCCAAAACGATCTGCCGGTCACAGGTAAAGAAGCCTTCTGGTTGGCAGCGGCCACCCACGGCGGCTATGACAAAGCAATTGCGGCAATGCGCAAGGCAGGCATTGTCGGTGTATCTCAGGCAGAGAACATGCTTGTTTGGGACCAGAGCGCACATGTCCTGCAGCAGCACTTGCCCACGGTCGATGCGTCGGTGCGCTTTCACCTTGCCTACCACGGTAGCCCGCACCTGTTCAGCGAGTTTTCAAACGACTACCTGGGCACAGGGGAGGGCGCGCAGAGTTATGGCAAGGGGTTGTACCTGGCAGACACCATTGCTACCGCTACCCACTACCAGATGATGGGCCTGAAAAAGACCTCGTTGTTCGGCTCAACGGTTCACGCAACCCTCGACTCCTTGATTGAGGCAGCGACGGATATGGCAGTTGAAATTGACCCCGCACTGAAATCCCATGATCCTCGCGAAATAAAGAAGACCGTCGGGCAATTTCTGAGCGCGCGCCTTATCTCCCGAACGTACTCAGAGCCATTGATTAACCGTGATCCGGCATACACTGCCATCCTGAACCACCTGAACGATGGTGTACGGTTCTATGACACCTCTTTCGACGATTTCCGGGTGTTACCTCACACAGGATCATTTGCCCTCAATGAAATCATGCTTTCTGACGACAGCAACATGCGGACTGGGCTTTTCGCAATCGAGACGCGGCTTAATTACTTGATGGGCCGCAGCAGGACTGATGATGAGCTGCAAGAGATTCTGGATCGCCATGTTGCCGAGGTTACTGACGTTGCAGAAGCTAAAGCATTGATACAGCGCTTGGAAACAGGCCTGTCTGACAAGCCAGATGATGAGTTTCTTCTCGACCGGCTGGGGGACGCGAAATGGTCACTGCACATGGCGGAATGCGCTGTTCAGTTTGTTGAGAAGTATGGGCCTCTTTCCGTCCTACGCCCTTCTGATAAAGGCCACATCTACATGGTCGATATTGCGATCAAAGATGCCCAGTACCTGCTCCACGATCTGCCCTTCAACGACCAATCAGATCAGGTGCGTAGTGCCTTGCTTGCACTGAGCATGGATACCAGCCTCGATCAAAAGTATCGCGACCAGCTGGACCACGCGATTGCTAGGAACGCTACTGGTGCTGACCTGTACGGCGCTCTATTCGCCGATCCCGTCAGCTTCGACGTAGATGCGGAAAAGGAAGACAAGGCCGTAGCCGCACTCGTGGCTCAAGGTGTTCGCGGGATCAAATACTGGGATGGGAACACGCGCAATGACGAGAACAAACAGCATAACTACGTTGTGTTCGATGCTAAGGATTTGTCCGTTCTTGGGCGCCAGCAAGATCGCGTTTATGGCCCTGACTATTTTGATGCTCCACAACCGGCCATAGCAGCAAGTATGGGCATGTGATCACTAGACCTCCCAACTCCCGACCTTCAGGTCGGGAGTTTTAATCCAGTTCGGCCAGGAACGTCGGGGCTTCATCACCAAATTGAGACAGTTCACCTTGAAGGAGACGGTTACCCCCCTTTGGTCCCCCCAAAAAAAACCGCCCGAAGGCGGTTAAATCACCACACCAGCTAAGTCTCAGAACACGATAGGGTCGAACATCAGCCCGCCGTATTTGGCCTTGATGATCTGCAGATCGCGCTGTTGAGCGGTCAAGCAGGTCCGCAAAAATGCGTGCCGCGCATTTGCCGTTGCACCAGCATCATACTCAGGCTTAAAAACCCGAATTTCAAAGTAAGGCGCCCTGACAGCAATGCAAGATGGCGGTGGTGGCGTACCGAGGTTTGGCCCCAGACACAACACTTGAGCACACGACGGCTGCGCTGGGGGGCCTCCAGCTAAAGCCGTCATCGGCGCCAGCAATAAGACGCTAACCATTTTCAAAATACATGTCCGCATGCATCCACTCCCGATGGAACCTGATCAATAAATGAGCTAACATTCGGTATCATATCACAATACGAGAATTTCTATTTCTCCGCCTGGCGCAAATCAGGCTCACAAAAAAACAACTATTTAAGGGTCGCCCATGAACCATACTGCCTTCCTCTTTGCCGCTGTCATCTTGCTTACATCTTGCCCAGTCCTATCTCAAACGTGGCAGGCTGTTCATCAGCCCTTTAGCAATCAAGCTGCATGGTCTGAAGTGTCTTGCAATGAGGGCGGTGGATGGCAACAGTGTGATTTCAGTGGTGCATCATTCCCTCTCGCTACCATTGTGTTCAGTCGAGAGGTTCTTCAAAACTACCCAGGCCAAACTCTCAGTTTGAATAGGGTACAAGGCGTGGGAACCCAAAAACTGACAGGGCTCAACTATGGTCCTACAGGCGGATACAAAGCTTCGCAATATGGAACGTATATCGTGTTCTCGAACGGCGAGCACTCTGCTTCTATACAATCTACTAAACCTAAACCTGATCACTGGCCTAAGAGCCAGTGCGAGATTGATCCGTCTAACGTACTGTGCGGCTATCAGGACATGGAGCTTGGCTACATGAACCCAGTGCTCACTCTTTACATGCCATCATCAGTAAATGTCGCCTTGCAAAAACGATTCACTGATATTGGCACCATGTTCGCCTACGATTACACAACCCACGAAAGCAATTTTGGCAGTTCAAGATACACCTGCTCAAATACCGGGACTCAGGCTCTCCATTCAGCAGCCCACCTGCTCAGCTTTGGGTATGAAGGCTCATGCCGCATGTGGGGCGGTAGCATGTCCGCAAATGAATTTGCTAATAGCTCTTCAACAGATTTCATGGTGCCAGAGCCCATCAATCTTGTGGTTGTAGGGGAGGTTATCTCAGTAAACAAGATTCCTGCAGAGGAAATTGCTGAATGGGCAGGGGTGCCGGTCGTCAGTAACTATCGAATCGAGCTTAACTACGACGAAGTTAGCATCACAGACAACGATGCATATTTTAACCAGAAAATGGCCAACGGCTGGTCTTCGACTCGATTCAATAATGTTGCTCTCAAAGCATGGAAAGCGACCCCTATCGCTGAGTAATTACCAACAACGTCCTGGTCGGGCCTTGAAGTTCAGCGTTCCCGCCACTCGCAGTCTTTCGGCGGGGCTGCTGAAGGTGAGCCCTGAAAACCTTCAGCAGCAACGCTTGGGAAGTGCGAATCCTGGCCTTAGCCCAGCCGCGCAGATGCTGTGGCAATCGGCGCTAGAAGCTCTTTTGCTTCACTAACTGACATAATTCGCTCAAGCAAGGGGCCAACATCACCGTAAATTACAGCCTCAAAAATGCCATCACCATAATCAACAATCACCCCATCAAATCCGCGTTCAAGTACCCTCTGGCGCACTTCTGCGCCAAAATATCCATCACCAGCCATCGAACGCTCAATGATTTCGTGCGCCTCCTTCGCATCAAACAACTGTTGTATGAGTCCTACTGCAGGTGAATCGAAGTCGTACTCATGATCAAAGTCTGGGTCATAGATAAGCGGGCTCTGAAGCTCGATCCTAAATTCCAGCACCTCACCATTATCCTCACATGCGAACTCGACCGCGCAGGCTAAGTCACCCACATAGAAGCCAGCGCCAAAGGTTCCACGTTCTGATCCGGTCAACGGCAGCACGACTCTCGATTTCGTTCCGTTATAGCCCCACACTTCCAAGGTGTCTTTCTCCGTCAGTAATGTTTCAAGGCTGAGAGCGTTTAGGACGTGGACCTGCAGCATTTGTAAAGTGACGCTTAATCTCGTCATCGCTGCGCATGTCGTATATTCGCGTCGTGGCCAGCTGTGAGTGCCCCAGGACCTTTTGAGCAACCAATTCTCCGTGTTCTTTGATCATCGCGGTGCCCATTGTCCGGCGCCCGTCATGTGGGCGAACAACTTGTTCAAGGCCAGCCTTGTTACAACGTGCCTCCATGATGGACAGGATGCCTCGTCCGGTCAGCCGGTTACCGGTGACGCGCCCACTCTTTACGATTCGCGTGAACACTGGTCCAGAGGTAAACCCAGAGTCTTTGCGAACAGCGCGCCATGCCTCAAGGTAGGGGATAGCCCATGCCTGAATATGCTTCACCAGCACATTGTTGCCTTTCGCACGTACACGCGCTTCAGCCTTGGCCAGATCAATATCGCCGTCGTCCAGTCCAGCCAGTTCCGCCCGGCGCATACCTGTAGCAAAGAACAAGGCGAATATCGCGGCATCCCTGATGCCGGTAGTGCTGTCTTCCTCTTCACAGCTGCGAAAGATAGCGTCCTGCTCATCATCATCTACGGCCCGGCCCCGGCCACGCTTGTTGGCGCCTCGCGGGAGCTTCACCTCTTTGATCAGCATGAACTGATCGGCTGGCATCAGCTGGGACACAAAGCAGGCTCGGACAATGCCACGAAGGGCGTAGACATAGAGACGAATGGTTGCCGGTTCCAGCTCTTTACGCCATTCGGATATCAGCTTTGAAAAGTGCGTAGCTGTAAGTTGGTTCCATGGGAAGGTCTCAAGCTCGACATTGACTGCATCCATCCCGAGCCCTTCGATTGCTTGACGAAGGGCATATCGGATTGTCTCAGCAGAAGATGGTGCCATGCTGCTGAAGTACATTGTGACGACGCGGCGCAGCTGCTCTGTATTCGCGATTACGGCAGCGTTCGGCGCATTGTAGAGCTGGATATCCACTTACTCATGAACTCCGCAGAAAGGTGGCAATGATCTTGTTCTTGGCGGGCTGTATATCACCTCCGAGCGGAACAACGACAGCATTGGGAATCTCATCGCTTTCACCGCCATCGCGCCTAGCGAGTATCAGCGGCAGCACCTTGGTTCTGCTGCGCAAGATCAAATCGGGGCTGTTGTCACCATCAAACAACGGCTTCTGAAGCTGCACGACCTCACCTTTATTCTCAAGCCAGTGCAATAGCTTGATCAGCTCAACCACAACCACGCGCTCAGCCTGGCCGGTGACCGGAAATAGGAGGTTAGGGGAGGCAATTGCGGCAGTGGCAACGTGGCCAATGACGAAGAACTTGGAGAATGGTTTCTGCGGTGTAACAGTGGCCAGCGCCAGCAACGGTCCATCGTTGGACGAAAACCGCTCGACGTGCCCCTGAAGCTCCATTTTCCCGCCCTTGAGCAACTTGATAGAGCGGGCCTCTGTTCCTTCAATGCGATCCAGCAGCAATCCAACCGCGCGCTTACCTTTTGGCACCTGCTCAATCACGCGCTTACCGAGGGCAATCATCCGACCGGTGTTGATCATCGTATCCATAGCGCCAGCAAGAGAGCTGCCGTTGGCCAGAGCATACCGGCTCGCAGCTGCACGCAGCCGTTGAAACTGCTCAGAAAGAGAAACCTTTACTGCAGGATTGTAGGTGTTGAGCTGGGCATCATCGAGCAGGGTCAACAGCAGTGAAAGGGTAGGGTATCGCACCCCTGATTGGCGGGCTGGCGCCATCGACTCAGCGACAGAGCCTGACTTACCCTCGCCATGGAACTCCCCGTGCGGAGCGATCACGCTCCCCATGTTGAAGCGGGTGATCTTCGCGCGACTATCACTTGGGCCTGCAGCACGATTGATGGATTTACCAAATGGGCATTGAATCTGGTGCTCAGCTCCACCTGGGTTGTTGCGCAGGACTAAACGCCCGGATTCAAGCAATGCGATATGCATAATCGGATTTGGCTTGGCACAAGCGCATCGTAACCACTGGTTATCCTGCCGGACCCGACGAAGGATGGAGTTGGCCTGCTCGACACTCTGGCCGGTAAGATTGTCATCAGCGAACCGCTCAAGTAGGTCAACCTCAGAAGCGCTGAAGCTGCGCACATGCTGGCCAGTTCGATCAACGATCCACATACATACCCCCAAGTGGCCTCAGCATTTACTGCCTTGGCAGAAAGAAACTTTCCGGCTGGTGATCATGTACCCCTGGTCACCCATGATTGGCGAAAATGCACAGGCTGAAGCCCGTCTTAGGGGCGGTCAAACCAGTAACCATCACTGCCGGCAGCTCCATGTTCTGTGTTGCTTGCAGCGGACAGGCCCGGCATCAGTTTTTCAAAATCCAATCCATCGTTATTGAACACAAAGCGGAAGAGGGTGGCGGGAAGTGGCATCAAGTCAACCTCCACACCTGCATATTCAACCGCAGGGAACTCGGCTGCCATAAAGACGCCATGAGGAACGTCTACGTCAGTCCCAAGCCACATCCGAGCGCGGTAGTCGATCACTAGGTCACCAACCCGAGCCCAGTAATGAGGCGCTACCACAAGGTCGGGGCCGCCATCTGTGCGCTTGCGCCTGACTTCACCTTTGAAGACCGTGTGCGGAATTTGGTGCCAATGAAGGGTGGTTGTCACCAACCGGGTAAGTCCATTGCATTCGCAGTTAGCGTCATCAAGGTCAGCGAGCAGCCCTGAAAGATGATCGGCTGTTGTAATCATTGATCAAACTTCGCTTCAGCAGAGAGGTGACGACTGGCTCCAGCCGCAGCGGTCGCATCAACAGATTCCCCTTGGGTGATACCGACAGCTGTAACCAGCAATACAGTCATGACCGCAAGGGCGAGGCTGATTCCAATGAAGACCATGCGTAAACTTTCGACTTCCAGCGCTTCATCTTCAAGCTCTCGTCGCCGGGCGACTTCATCAAACAGGGCTCCATACTTCACTTCAGGCATTCCTAACTACTCCTTTTAATTGAGCGCACGCCGCTCACGCACCCTAAGCTCCAAATAAATAGCTAAACGCGCCTGGCAGCTCCATTGCCAGGACACCAAAAAGAATCACGGCACTCAATACCAGTGCTCGCTTAATCGGCTTAGTAAGAGCCAGTACACCTTCATTAACCACGTCTTCAAGCAGCTGATTTCTGTCTTCCATAATCCACAACTGACCTTTGATTGACCTTAGATTACCACATTACTTCCCCAAATAAACATTTAGGGAAGTAAAATATTGACCTATTTTGCAGACACTTTGCAGTCATCTGCTCGCATTTCACTTCTTCTTGCGCTCAACCGGCCTTATTGTCCCGACAACCACGCAGCCACACAGGACAGATGCCACTAAAACAACAAACCCAAACAGCGCCAGGCTCTTAAACGCGCCCAGAACCAGCCCGAGGGCCATCAGCGCCAGCACCCCAAGCGCTTCTTTTCGTTGCTCCGGCCAGTAAATGGCGATGACCGAAATCACAACACCAAAACCAACAACACAGCCAAGCCAAATCAAGCCGAGTAATCCGATCTGCATAGCACTTACCTAATCTCGCCAGTTGCACCTTTTCGCCTTTACGCTGACGCACAAATCGAAAGGCATTACCCTTAAATCACCGCGAAACCCTTTCGGCGCCCCTGGTATGAGCCATCAACACAACGCCCACCACAACAGAGGCCATCAAGATCGGCAGCCCATACTCCGCGACCAACTCGATTGATCCGATCAGCAGCCCCAGCATCATCAGCGCCAGCACCTCTGTCGCCTCTTTACGCCGATCAGGCCGGTAGATAGCTATGCCTGAAATGAGGACACCAAAGCCCACTGTCACGACGACGAATGCCAGCCTGATCCATTCACCCTGCATTGAACGCCCCTATTCCCGACCGCTTCGACAATTCGCTTTGGCGAGGTTGTACCAGCACTCAAGGCCAAGCATCCAAACAGCAACCGCAAAGCCCGCCACAGACAGCACAAAACCGACCTTGCCCCACTCATCAACTGATGAGGCGATCAAGCCCATAACCAACAGCCCCAGCGATACCAGCGCGAACTTGCGTTGATGGGGACCAAACAGAGCCCTATGCAGCATCACAGCTGCAAACACGACGATGAAACCAACGAACAAGACCTTCATGAAACGTCACTCCCTTCACGGGAAAAGCTCCGCCAACAACGGCACATCCCCAGCAGGCAAGCGCTCACCATCAATCACCCAGTCGAGCCTAAGAAAATCCAAGGCATCCTGATCGTCCCTTACTTGGGAAACGAGATACTTACGAAGCTCTTCAAGGCTCTCACCCCGATCACCAACAACAAAGCAGTTCACGACAGGCACTAGATCAGACTCAAGATATGGGCATGACTTGGCGCACAAGTCTATTTCACCCTCTTTCATAGACTTGAAATCAATCCCTTTGGGGCACTTGCCATCGTCGCAAGGCGTGTAATCAACAGTATCGAAAACTTGCATTTCGATAGTCCACCGCACCCGGCTTCGTTGAATTTCAATTTCTACCGGACCACGCTTCACCTTGAACAAGTTTGCGGACTTAGGATCAGCTACGAACACAACATCCTGAACAGTGAGCCCTGCCATTACATTCCCGGCCCGCGACTGGCCGGTGCAGCCTGCTGCCCTTCCCTGTTGGCCAGCATGTCGCCAACCCAGTCGGCCAGTTTGTAACCAAGCTCATTTGCACGCTCAATGGCCAGGTCGATAGTCACGTTGGTGATGCCGCGCGAACCGAATACCCTTTCATGGAAGCCAGGCTCATTGAAGCGAAGCTCAACGCTGTGGAACTGCCCATGCTGCTCTGTCACTGCAATCGGCCAAGCATCTGCGATACCTACAACCTCTTCTCGCTCGACGATCACAACATCCCCGGTCATGCATTCCCCGTAGTTGCAGGCATCGTAAGCGTCCCTGGTGCTTGTGAAGTCAACACAGGGCACCCAGCCCTCGTCCGCCAGCATTTTGCGGTAGACAACCGGCAGCACGTCTTGGGGGCTGCACTCTTCACCCAAAGCAGCCTGATAGTCATAGCTATCAAGCCACAATGAAAATCCGTCTTCGCCTTCAAATTGCCGAACTTGCCCGCCTTCCAGCTTGCTTTGCGCGAACGCTTCCAGCTGCTGCGCAGTTTTATTTCTGGCGTCATTCAGAAACGAATATTGCTTAATCATAAAGTCTCCTGTTGAACATCAAACTTGAGCTACATGCCCGGCCCGCGACTGACCGGTGCAGCCTGCTGCTCTTCCCTGCTGGAAAGCATCACTTCCACCCAAGGGGCCAGCTTGTACCCGCGCTCGCTGGCCAACTCGACGGCTTTATCAACGCTCAGCATGTTGAAACCAACCTCCCCTACAGGCAGCTGGTCTAATGCATCACCCAAATAGTCAAAGCTGCCAATCACATCGGTGACTGCTACCGGCCAAGCATCAGCAATCCCCACTACTCCCTCGCTTTCCACCAACAGCACGTCGCCATGCTGAATGTCACCGCAGAGGCACCAGTCATGTGCCTCCAGTGAGGTAGCGGCGCGAATCACCGGCACCCTGCCCTCTTCAGCCAAGAGCTTGCGAAACACCAGCGGCAAATACTGCTCGGGATCATCCTCGTAGCCGATTGGGGTGTCTTCGTTATCCAGCGCCTCGTAGTGGTTGCAGGTCTCAAGCCACTCCGTAAACGCCTGCTCAGACTCAAAGGCAACGATCTGCTGTGAATCCAATACGCTGCTAACAAAGCCCTCAAGCTCTGTAGCCAGCTTTTGGCCCTTTTCACTCAGGTGTTCGTAGTAAGCGCTCACAGTGCTGCCCATCCCAATTGCGTTGCGTTAAAAATTGCGTACTATACTATTACACCAGAATTTAAGGTTTGTCGCACTTTCTTTGCTACAAACCGTAGCAAGATGGGTTATCCACAAAATCTGTGGATAACTCTGTAGATACCCGGCGAGTTATCAACCGACCCAGCGCCAAGCAAGCCTTGCAATTGGATGATCAAAATATGACCAAGCCAGACCAGCGCCCCACGCCTGACGCCAATGCAGACATGCACATGGCGCTGAAGGTCGCTCGCATTTATTTTCAAAATCACCTCAAGGACACTGAGGCTCAGGAGTACATTGCGACTCGGAACCTCTCCCCCGCCGCTATGCGGACCTTTGAAATCGGCTTTGCCCCGAATCAATGGCGCGGCCTGGTGGATCACTTCAGCTCACACCGGCTCCGTCTGGCTGCACAGCAAGCTGGCGCACTGGCCACACAGGGCGATACCAAGCGACTTCTGGACTTCTACCGCAACCGGCTGATGTTCCCGATTCGGAACCACGAAGGCGTGTTAGTTGGCTTTGGTGGACGCACGCTCTCAAAGGAAGATGGCGTGCCGAAGTACATCAACACGCCGGAAACCGAGCTGTTCAACAAGAGTGAACTGCTCTTTGGCCTCTTCCAGAACCGCGAGCAAATCCAGCGCTCTCGTCACGCGATCCTGGTTGAAGGCTATATGGACGTGATCAGCCTTTCGGCTGCAGGTTGCCATCTTGCGTGCGCGCCGATGGGCACAGCACTGACCGACCAACAATTTCAGCTGCTTGTTGATCAGGGTGTACGGACACTCTGGGTTTGCCTGGATGGCGACAAGGCTGGCCAAGCCGCTACAGAGCGCAGCATTGGTGTGATCATGGCGGCGTATGACCCACGCATCGAAGTCAAAATCATCACCATCCCTGACAACGATGATCCAGACTCGCTGGTTCGCTCCAAGGGGCTGATGGGATTCCGTGAGTGCATGGAAAGCGCCGAACGCTTGCCCGACGTGATCAATCGCATGTGCCGTGATGGCAAGCCCTGCGTATCACTTGAAGACAAAGCCTCCTACCTGATGAACCTCAAACCTTTCGTTGAGCAATCTTCCGGTAGCCTCCAGTCTGAACTGTTGATCCTTGCGAATCAGGTTACAGGACTCCCGCTTGATGACTTGAAAGAGGCCACCGGCTACAACATCGAGGACGATCTTGCCTCCAACTGGCACCCTGTTGTTGCCAACACGGCCAGGCTGTTGATTCACCATTACAGCCCCGAGCTGGCCACGTCTGTTCTTGCCCACAAGATCAAAGGTCATGGCTACGATGAGCTTTGCGAGCTGAGCGGCGCGCTGCTTGATGGCAAAGCTCCTACCGGGAACATGGCCAGCTTTGCGAAGGTGCATGGGGAAATGGGCGAAGATGAGCGCCAGCATGCAGAAAGAGGGTTTTCCGCATGGGCGCGGCGGGAGCTGTTATCCCAGCAGGTGGAACGGATGATTGATGCGCCCTATAACCGCCAGAACGCAAATGACGTGAAGAAAACGCTGGGGCTGCGCTGACTACGCAGCCACGTTCTTGCTTGCAAAAAAGTCCAGAACATCACCACCAAACTCAGTGATCAGGCACAGGTCGAGTGCTGGAACCTCTTTAGCTGACACCGCCTTTGTATCCGGCAGATTCATCAGAGCCAGCAATGCGTCATGATCCTCGTTCGACAGCATGAACCGCTTTTGGACTGGGCCGGGCACCAAATCAATGACAACTGCACTGTCCAGGTTCCAACCATCTTCACAGCCAACGACAGCAAACGCAGGCAGATAGTCAAAACGCTTATCGACAGTCAGCGCTGCCACAGCCCCGTCTTCTAGATCAATCAAGCCTTTGCGCCAGACCTGCATGCCGTTCAGGTCATAGGCCACCTGGCATGGCTTAGAGCGGCGCCCTGCCACTTGAGGAACTGGCATGACACCAGCCAGCTCGTCCCGAAGAATCACGCCAACGGCTTCATTGCCTACCCGCACGTCAAACCCTTGAGCCATCTGAACCCAATGCAGGCTGCATGTCAGTGCTTTACCGGCGCCTGAAATGACTTGTTTGCTGATATCGACCTGCAGGGATTCGCCAAGCTGCGCGCGGCTGCTCTCATCAAGCAATCGAGCCACAAGCGACACCGGCAAGAGCACTTTCAGGGTGTCTTGGCCAGAATCTTCAGTGCCGCATAGCGGAAATAACGCCTTTAACATTGCCGCCCTCTGTTTTTTTCGTACAATACTATTAAACCATACGGACAAGGCGTGCGCCATGAACCAGTACAAAGAAGATTCACTTGATCAGCTCACCGATCTGCTCGCATACCGGGCGCTTGAAATGGGCTGCGTTGCGTTTTCGTACAAGTCTGAGGTCTTCACCTCTTACCTGGCGCTGCAGCCTGCTGGCCCACTCCTTTGGAGCTTGGCGCTTCACGCGAACGCACTTGCTGCGATGACGAATCTGGCCCGACCGAATGAGGTTGGCGTTCTCCCCTTCCAATGCGCCAGCAATCCTGATGCGCCGTTCAAATGTGAAGTAGTCCTTCAGCGCAGCACCCTACCGTTCGCTATGGCTATGAATTTCATCGACTCCGCACTTGAGCATGCTATCGGGCTGGGAATGAAAAGCCTCGGATACAAGCCGAGCGAGTGGAACAGCGACGTACAGGCTGAATCCCGTGTTATCCCGTTGGAGCCCTACTTAGCTGATCTGCAGCAGAACTGGGCCAATGAAGACATGGAGTCGGGCGATATCCGTAAGCAGTTGCTGTGCTGGCCGGTGCTTACTGATCTTGAAGCACTTGAGCGCTCCCAGACGCTGGGCACCAGCACCTCGGACAGCGGCATCAAACAGAGCAGCATGATGGGTGCGCGTTAATCATGAGCAATGGCATCCCACTCGACACATACTTGAATGGCCTTGGTTCACCTGGCGGACTAACCGAGCAAGAAATCCAAGAGCAGCTTTTCCCTGACGTACAGCTGCCTGCTAAATCGTCGCCGCAAGCACCAGCCGCAGGCACCACCAAGCCTCAGCCAAAACCGGAAACAGACCCCCTCGCCGACCTTGAAAACCGTATGGCAGGCATCAGGACAAACTCTGCGGACGATTCAGATACCGACTTCGTGGACTCAGCCATCAAATCGGCTAGCCATGGTGTCAAGGTTCTCGCCCCTTTGCTGGCTGCAGCCACACGCCTTGTTCGCCCTGAAGACGACAGCAGCAAGATTGAAGACATGATGGCCAAGATTCTGATGCGCCTGCAAAGCGATACAGAATTGGTCATCCAAGCCTATGGCGTTGATCCTGCCGAGGCGCCCAACTGGCTGACCTCGCAGGTAAGCGGGCAAATCATCGAAGTGCTCATCAGCGCCATCGAGCGGAACAACGGCGCCGTTCTTGATAGCACCGACGTGCGCTACCTCAAGCCGCTTATTCACTTCGCCAAAGACGCGAGTGGCATTGGCGCCAACTTCTACAAAATGCCATCCGACCCCGACCTGCAGATTGCCAACAGCCTGATGATGGCAACCTCAGCCGTAATGACCGAGTACCACTCGTTCAACTACTTCCTGCCTGACGCGGCGATGGTCGCTCAGCAGGTTAGCGACTTCCTGAACGAGCGTGTCATTGAAGGCACTTTGGAAACGCTCACAAGCAACTTCAGCCTGAATGGCAAAGAGCGCTCCTACCTTGCTGCCAGCCTGCTGAAGCAAGCAGGCAACATCCTGTGCAATGCATGGGCCGACAACGTGGCTCCGGCCATGTCAGCCCTTGGCGCTATGGAAGTAGAAGAACGCCGGTCTGCACTAATTGGCGGCTGCTCCATTGAGCCTGTCTTTGAAGATTTTGAAAATCAGTACCAAGCGCTCGAAATGGCCGCTCAAAGCGCCATCCAAACCCGCGCCCCTCATCGTGAAGTCCAATACCAAAATGACCTTTCGCCAAAGTATTAACCGGCTACTGGCCGTCGCCACGCTGTCACTTGCCGCTTCCGGCGCCAGCGCTGAAAACCTTGTACCGCTCAGCTACCAATGCCTGCAGCAGGTATCACAGAAGTACGGCATTCACATGGACGTTTTCTTCGCCATCCTGATGGTTGAAGGGGGCACTGTTGGCCAGAACAACAAGGGCAACACGAACGGCACCTACGACATTGGCCCCTTCCAGATCAACTCTATGCATCTGCCCTGGCTGAACGATATGGGCATCACTGAGACCCAGCTACGCAACAACGGCTGCGTGAATGCCAACGTCGCCGCCATGCTGATCCAGCGTAGCGTGATGAATGAACGGGTGCTTTCAACTATCACCGATGGTCGCACTTACTTGGCTGCGCTTGCGCGCTACCACTCAGCAACACCGGTTCACAATGAGCGCTACGCAGGTCTTCTTGCCAACGCTTTCAACCGTCTCCAGGCTGCCAGTGGGGGAGTCCAATAATGAGTGATTACGGTGCCCCCAAGCATAGCGCTCTGGATGTATTTTTCTTCCCTCTGCTTACCGTAGCGCTAGTAGTCGGCGTATGGTTTTTAGCCAAGGCATACATTCTCAAAGCCTGCTTCTATGTATCCTTCTTCATGTTCATGGGGTATGAACACCTTGGCTGGCTGATGACAGACAGCGAACTGCAGACCATCAAAGCAGCGCGTCACGCAATACCGTCGATCATCCCGTCCAAGCACGGTTTTTCGTCATTCATGATGCTTGCTGAGTATCACGGTTACATCCTCCGCTGGCTGGCCATCCCGGCCATGTTCTACCTCGGCTGGCGGGCTATGAAGGGGACTGTTCGGTTTAAGTACCGCAAGGGCGTGAAAGACGTTTACGAGCTGATCGAGATTCAGGCCAAGCATTTCCCGGCCAGCGCGATCATCTACAAGCAGGATATTCTCAAACAGGATATGTACACCGGGCCGTGGGCAACCTTCGCCCTCCCCCTTGATTTTGCCCTGATGCATAAGCTGCTTTGGACCAGCAATAAGCGGGTCAAACTGGAAGATGGTGTTGATGAAAAGGCTATGACCCCAATACCGCCCTTCAGCTCTGAGATTCGGAAAATCCCCTTTGCTGAAAAGCGTGAATTGATCCCAGGTCATGAATATGTCGCGTTGAGCCTGCCCCGCACCAACAAGCTCTTCAGCGATCAACTTGGGCCATTGTGGACCGGCCATGACAGTCTGCCACCTCTTGAGAAAGCACTGTTTGCCATTCTCTGCGCTCAGGCCAACGAAGACCTCAAAAGCGCATGGGCGATGATTTGCCAGATTGCATTCAGCTTCAAACATTCGACCTGGCAAGGCGACAAGCTGATCACTCCTGCCTACGCAGATACCTCGGGTGTTGATGAGCTTTTGAAAAAATACGCCTCAACGCCGGTCATCAAAAAAATCACAGCTCTGCATGCTCACAAAAACAACGTGTTTGCGTCAGTCCTTACACGAGCCCGCAAGAACGGTCGCCTATACCACTCCAACATCCTATGGATGAAGACTGTCAACCGAACTCTCTGGTACACCCTCTGCAGTAACGGCGGACAGGTTCCCTACTGGGAGGCCGCTGGCCCATGGGCGCATGCACAGGTTGAACAGCGCATGGGCCGTAAGCTGGCCAAACCGATGGTTGCTGGCGCAGTCGATCAGATGTTGAACACGATGCAGCGCGAGCACTGGATTGATCCCGGCATTTACAGCGAGGCGTACCAACGCAAGCTGGTTCAAGAGGCGAACGAATTGCTTGAGCAAGAGCTGGCCAAAGGCAGGAACGAGAAGAGCGGATTCGTTCCGCCTGCTCGTAAGCGCACGGGCGGGGAGGAATCCTTCGTATGAGCAGCATTACGCCAATTCAGGACGTTCATGAGCTGGACAACAGCAATCTAGTCGTTGATCCGCGTTCGTTCTATCAACGCTGCTGGGACGCACTTCAGCTTCCCTATTTGCCACTCATCTGGGCCGCTATTGCCACGGTCATCTGCCTTTTTAAGCCCGGATTTGTGCTGCTCGGTTTTGTGATCTTTCTGGTGATGCGGCTCGCTGTCACTTCAAAGCCTGACGTGCTCCCCATTCACCTGCCTATGTCAGCTGGCAAGATTGACCAGAACGACCCTCGGCCAGGGTTAAACAACGGGTTCAACAAAGCCTCCGGTGCGTTCTATGTAGGCCGAACGATCAACACTCGTTTTGAAATCTGGTTGAGTTTTAAGGCGCTAACCCAACATTTCCTGATCTTCGGCACGACGGGCGCCGGTAAGACTGAGAGCTTCGTTTCATACATCGTCAACTTCCTTTCTGTTGGATCGGGCTGTGCGTTCCAAGACGCGAAGGCGGCCCCCAAGGCGATGATTCAGATTGCGACCATCTGCCGTATTTTTGGCCGTGATGATGACTTTCGCGTCACCAACTACATCACCCCGATCAACACTCAGGTTACGGACCCAGCAGAACGCTCATCGAATGACGCGGCAATTTTCGCCAGAGGCTCGGCTGACTCAAACACTCAGCTGCTGGTTTCCCTCATTCCGGCATCTGAAGGTGAGAACAAACTGTTTTCGGAACGTGCGATTGCTCTGGTTGCCGCTCTTCAACCTGCACTCACCGACTTGCGGGACCAAGGCCGTTTGTTGATCGACCCTGCGGTTATCCGTGACCACATGGCATTCCAGACCTTTGCCACCCTCTACAAGTCCAACTTCATCACCATGAAGTCACGCCGGGCGATGCGCTCATACTTGGAGTCACTGCCAGGTTTTGATGAGAAGAAGGCCATCGACAAGCAAGCTGAGGAAGTGACGCGCCAGTTCGGTTTTGCTCAAGCGTACTTCACCCGCGCGCTGGCGTCCCTGTCCGACACCTTCGGGCACATTTACCTGACCACGCTAGGCGAAATCGACTATCAGGACGCAGTGCTCAATGGCCGCATCCTGATGACTCTGCTCCCGTCCCTGCAGAAGTCCGGCGAGGAACTGGAGAACCTTGGCAAGATCGTACAGACCGCCCTGCGCAACGGCATGGTAGTTGGTCTGGGCACGCACTTTGAGGGTAGTGCCCGCGACATGGTGTACAACCTGCCAACCAACTCCGAAATCCCCTACTTGATCGCCAACGACGAAAACGCCTACATGCTCTTGGAAGGCCAGGAAATGATGAACGCACAGGCCCGTGGCCTTGGCTTTTGCATCATGACGGGCACGCAGGATGCGCCGGGCATGCTTGAGAAAATCTCGCGCACCACCAAGCAGATCATGGCTAACTCCGCGTTCAAGCAAATCGGCTACCTCGACGACAAAGAAACAACCGAGCTAGCGTGTGAGTTCTCAGGCAAGGCCCGCGTCATGGAGCGGGGCAACTACAACCATTTCGGCGACTTCAACACCGTTCACGCGGACAAGAACATTCAGGTCAAAGAACGCAATCGGATCGAGACCACAGACGTTAAGCGCCTGCAGATCGGCCAGGCATTCATCCTCTACCGAGGCAAGGTGCATTTGACCCAGCTGTTCAACCACGGCATTCAGGAAAAGGCCGCGGACCCCAAGTACAGCTACGTCAGCCACTGGTATTCAGTACGGATGCCGAAGGTTGTCTGCCCTGACGCGGAAACCATGCTTCGCCTGTGCAAGCTCGCACCCGAAATCACAGAATGGCAGGAGCTGGCCACGCTGGTGAGCGACGAAATGCGAGAAACCTCCAAGGAAATGACACGCTTCTTTAAGTCGATCTTGCGGGTTAATCAGATATCAGCTGAGTTTGAAATGAGCAGCGAATTTAAGCGCTCAGTGAAAAGTCAGGTTGGGTACTCCGTTTTCGCCGAAGAGAGTGACTTCGGCAAACAGAACCTGCTTGGCTCCAGTGATGAGTTGGTTGGCGTGCTAGGCAAGGTTTTGAATGCACCCATCCCAAGCTATAACTCTGTGCCTGCCCTGCTTGCTGCCGTGGCGCGTGACACCAGCATTGCTGAGGTGAAGCTGAGCCGCGAGGCTGAAGCTGCAAACCTCGGCATGCCGGATATGTCCGACCTGGATAACCTGGACACGTCGTCATTTACCTCTGGTGGTGATGACGACACTACTGGCGGCGGTGGTGGGCGCGGCGTTAAACCGCAGCAATCAGCTGACGATCTGCTTGCGTCCTACCTTGGCGGTAACAGCACGCCCGCTGGCAATGAGCCTGAACATAAAGCGGAGCCAGAAGCGCCAAAGCAGCCGCACAGCGCGGATACACCGCCACAGGAAGCCAAAGCTCCAGCTCGACCAATTGTGGCCAACTCCGCCCTCTCCAAGGCTGTTGAACGAAACCTACACCTTATGCCGTGGATGGCCAACGCCATTGACTACGAGGATACCGTCAGCGATTTGCTCGACATTGAAGAGGCATTCACAGGCGACCGGGATCAGGCAGCCAAGAATCTTGAAGATGGCTTCGACTTGATCGCGTCAAAGCTCAAGTACCCTGAAACCAAGATCAAACAACAAGGTGGCTTGGACATTGAAACTGCACGGAGCCTGCTTGGCCCAATGCTCAAAGGAAAGAACTGACAATGGCGTTGAAAGCTCATATCGCTAAACCCCACTGGATACCCGTTGTCACTAACTTGAGCATCAATTTTGCTGTGCTGGGGCTGGTAGCGTATTTCGGGAATACGCTTTTCCTGCTCTTAGCTCTGGCCGGGGCCATCAGTTCGATTGGAAGCTCTTTCCTCAGCTGGTATACAACCAGACTGATCATCACTACCAAGTTTGTTCAGTACCGAACTGGCCTGTTTTGGAAGACGCACATGAACCTTCGTCACCGACAGCTTGAGGCAATCACCTATGACCAAAACCCGGTTGGCCTGATCTTCAACTTTGGCACCGTCCATATCACCGGAACTGGCTCAACACACCTGACAATCCCCTACTTGATGGCTCCCGCAAAGGTCGTTGGTGCATTCAACTATGCGCATGACAAGGCCAACGAAATGGCCCTTCGTGCTGACGCAAGAGAGCCGGGATAGTTAAGTCTTCAGTCGTAAAAAAACCGGCGTTGGCCGGTTTTTTTTATGCTGCTTGAACGTGTGCTTTTACTCAAACCACGTTTCAACAGTATCAGTGCCGTACTGGAGGCACCACGCCTTATAGGTTTGATTCCGGCGCGTCAGCATTTCAACTTTTTCACCGGTATGCGGGTTGACCAGAACACGCTTTTGGCTCTGCTTACGAGTGCGTTTAGTTGGCGCTGCAGCCGCTTCAACCGGGGCCGGGCTCAACACTTCCAGGGTCTGCTTGGCTGACATACTGTACTCACTCATCAGCGCCCGGAGTTCTGACTCAAAAGCCTGCTCCCGCTTAAATTCTTCGTTCGCTTCAAGCGCCTGGATTTCGGCCTGAAGACGCTCCATCGCCTGCAGTTTTTCTCTGTGCTGTGCAGCTAAGCTCATGAATCCCCCTCGTTGATAGGCGTCACTCTTGTGGTGTGCCCTATGTCTTCTAAATACAGGTTGGCCAAGCCAGGATTTGTCGCAACTGGCTTACTACCCTTGTATATAATTAACGGCATCATACTGGAAAGATAGAGATTTGTTTCGTACAAAAACTGGCTTGCAGATCGCCCTTCATAATCAAGCTGCTCAGGACAACCAGTCCGACCTGCTGACCACCACTTCGACAGCATTGGATCAGCCGGGCCAATCAAACACAGCTGCTCCCTGGCACGAGTGATTCCAACGTAAGCCAACCGGCGCTCATCCTCAAGATGCTCTTCCCAACCTGAATCACCCGGCTTCATCAACCGGTTGGCCAACGGCAACCGCCCCTGAGACAGACCGATCATAATCACGCATGGCCACTCCAAACCTTTGGAACGGTGGAGACTGGTAACGTGAACCGCCTCGGTTGTTTCTTTGGAGCGATCCGAGAAGGACTGGAGATCAACGATATGATCAAGGAAGCTGGAGACGGACCCACCGCCCATTTGACCCGCGTAATCAATGAAAGTGTTGATCAGATCAAGCTCATCATCAGCGTCTTCCTGCTTGGAGTGGTAGTTACCAAGTAGCCTCTTCAACTCCAGCTTCTCATGCAACTGCAGCATCAGTTGTTTGGGGTCTATCTCATCCACTCTGGGGCGTAGGTTGCGTACAGCTGTCCATACCCCCTGCAGCTTTGTCAGCGCCTCTTGAATGGGGCCGCGCGGTCCCTGCAGGTTCTGCTTGATGAAGGTGGTAAACCCTTCACCATTCTGGGGCTCAGAGAGAACGCACGAGCACAGTGCTTTCGACAGCTCGAAATTGACCGGAGACGGCATGCAAATGACGCTTCTCAGCTCAAAGACCGACTTCATGTCGGGCTCCCCGGCGTAAGGCCGGTTCGCTATATCACCCGCTGCAATCTTCAGCCAGCCAATGAACATCTTGACCCACGGGTTATCAAGAATAGAGGCGTTGTTACCCCCTTCAAGCCGGAATGGAATTGAGCTGGCCAGCATACCGAGCTGGGCGCTACCTGAGTGCGAATAGGTTCGGATCAAAACGGCAATGTCAGCCAGGCGCCTACCTGCAGCCACCTGCTTCTTGATCACACTGACAACCGCCTCTCCGTCACCCTTGTCCTCTGTATAGCTGATCTTGGTGTTAGGCGTGCTATCGCTTGAAATACAGAGCTTGTCTGCTCGATCCGTATTGTTGACGATCAAATGGCTGGCTGCGCAGCTGAGCGCATGCCCATAACGCCAAGTCCGTGTCATCCGATAACAGATGGCGCCCTCATAGTCCTTTTCAAAATCGCGAAGGATGTATGACGGCTTTGCTCCACGCCAGCTATAGATGGTTTGGTCGTCGTCACCAACAACCATCACCCTTGCCAGGCTACCAGCGACATAGCGAACCAGCTCATACTGACTGCAGCAAATGTCCTGAAACTCATCAATGATGATGTGCCGGTAACGGTTGGCGACAACCCGGCGTGCTTGCTCACTCTGCTGAAGGATCACAAGGGGGTCATAGATCAGATCAGAGAAAAAGCGCAGCTTGGCGTCAGCGCGCGCCTTCTCATAGATCGGGAAGTAGTCCACAAACCAGCTATAGCTATTCTGCCAGTTGCCAGCCTCCCAGACCTTCAGAGGGGTGGTAAGGTCGCTCTTAACCCTATCGACGAAGGACAAGAAAGCGTCAGCAACAATGCGTGGGTACTTGTGCCCGTTGATACGACAGGCATCCGCGATAACGTCAGCCGTGAAGTTCCGTGCGCTGTTGGGGTTCGCATCAAAGGTCCAGTCTGGCGCCAAGCCAGCTTTGACCAGAATCTTGAGGGTGAGAGTGCCGAGCCGGTGATACGTGACTGATTCCGGCGCATTGGCCTTGCCCAAGCGCTTGCCCAGCCGTTCTTCAAATTCCTCAGAGGCGCTTTTGTTGAACATCACCGCGATGATAGCCGAGTGCGGCACGCGGTTCGCCTCAATCAGAAAAGCTACGCGCTCAACCATCGTGTGAGACTTGCCGGACCCGGCAACCGCGAGCACGACGGCGTGCCGGTCTACCGGGTGATCGACAATCTGTTGCTGCTCCGAGGACAGGGCCACTGGACTGTTCCGTTACGGCTCAGTACAGAACTGCTTGGCCTCAACAACCCCACAGTCTGAATTGGACACTTCAAGCCAGCCATAACCAGTAACGTGAACGTGCATCAGAGGCTTCCAGGTGGTGGCATCAACGTCTTCGTATGAAAGACGCACACCAGAAATGTCGTGAGCAACACCAGATGCACAGACGTTGGTGATCGAAAGTGAGACGTTCCAATTTTTACCAGCCGGGCACACGTACTTATCGGTCACAAGGCCGGTGCGGTACATGGAGATATCCATTTCGGCAGTGTTTGCGGCGGCTGCGACAACGATTGGGCTTTGGACTGCAGACGCCCCCCACAATGGAGCCGCAACCGATGAGTCGTACCGATCCAGCGTGCGATCCGCCCCGGAACTGTCTTTGATAGTGATCTGGCCGGTGTAGTTGTCAGTGCCGTATTGATCCCAGTACCAGTCTGCAGCCTTAGCAACGCCGGGCACTGCATAGGTCAACGGGATTATCAGTGCAACCGCTTTCAAATAGTCGATTCGTTTCATGTGGCCACCTATTGTCCATTTAAAGCACGGTCCCAGTAGTACCGGCTGAAGAGTTGACTGACTACTGCTGTTGGGGGTGAATACTCAGGTTCGCCAACACGCATTTCTACCAGCTCAATGTTGATTGGTGTGCGGCGATTCCAAATCACCGTCGCCCATACATCACGGCCAGCAAACCGATTCAGTACCAAGTAGAAATCGAGCTGTACCGACTTCAACCGGTACTGCAGAGCCCACCGCTTGAACGCCTCGCGGTCGCGAACGGAGACGTTAGCCACCTTGATAAGGCGTCGTTTCTGCTGATTGTTCTCGTAGTAGGAAACGACAATCATGTCGTCGATAACCTGCTCGATCTGGCCGCGAAACGATTGCGGCTCCATTTGAGGGACGCTGGCCAAATCACCAACCTTCATCGCCCAAATTGCCGCGTAATAGGCATCAACGGTTCGCTGTTTGGCTGAGGCAAAACCAACTGCCTGGCCAAAGGACGTGCCCGCGAATACCCACGCAGCTGAGAGCATCAATACCAAGCAGAATGATGCAAACAAGCCACAGACCCAGCGATATGCAACTGGATGCTCAAACCGCCACTGAGCAAGCGATTCCATGAAGTCATCGCCTGCAGGTTCATGAACGCCCCGAATAGTCCTGCTCGTTAGCCTCGCATGCAGTTCGTTGAGCTGATCAAACTCAGCCCGCATTGCCGCAACGCGGTCAGCCAATTCTTCTTCTTGAGTCATGTGCGCCTCAGTACCGATCAAACTGTACGGGCACCTCTTCATCACCCAGCTTGAAAATTACGTTGCCATTACGAACAGCAATCAGCTTGGGATACACAACCTTAGCGGTCTCATTTTCAGCTGTTGGGTCAAGGACCGGCATTGTCTTCAGCTCTTCCCCGAAGCGCCAGAACGTCCCGCTGACAGCAACCCCCGAGTTTGATACCCCGCCGATCAACGGGCGATACCGCTTAATGAACATTTCGACCAATGTTGGCCCTTGCGGCTCCGGCTCTTCTTCGACCTCTTCAACAACCGGCGCTGGCACATTGAATACCGGCTCACGGAAAGCAGCTTCAATTGCGCGTACATTGAAGTCCTCATTGGCGCCCACTGGGTCAACCTGACTCACAGCTTCAACCAGCGGCAGCGATTCAAACCGCGCTGTATCAGTCGTAAAGCCAGACTGATCGAAATACTCACCAAGTACCTCCTGGTACTGAAGCTCTTCGACACGTCCTTTCAAGAAAAGCCAAACACACAAGGCAACAAGGACACCGCCGAGCAAAACAAACATCTTCGACTGCTCTGGCGTCAGGTTGTTTTCTATTCTCATGTCCGCACCTTGAGGCAAAAGTCTGTCACTTCAGCGAAAGGCTGAGAGGTGTTCTTATCGAATCCGATTGTGACGCTACCCATCGAGATATCGGGCCGCGCAGCCACTGCACGGAGCCCTGAGCGAAGGGCGCTAATGTTCATTGCGGATACTTTCAATAGTGCGTTGTTGGAGCCAATGCACAGGCTCTGCAGGCCAACTTGCACGCCCTGAACATCGACTGCGTGGTTACCCAGCTGAATAATTTCGTCGGCATTGACAATGAGGCCATGCTGATCGAGCTTGAAGGCGCGGTACAGCTCAACCATGTCGCCGGTTCGTTCCGCAGAGATATAGGACCGCTCCCACTTGTCATTTACTGGCAGCAGAGCTTGGTAGGCAGCCTTCCACTCTTCCAAGCGTTGATTGGCTTCGATCTGACGATCCTTAACTTGATTGATACCTGACAGTGCCTGGGGAATCGAACCCATGAACGCCAAACCAATGGATGCACCAATCAAAAGGGTAATTACGCGGTTAGATAGCATTAGGTTTGCCTCCTACCATTTGATACCGCCAGTAGTCCTTGGCAATGTCATTAGAGGTGATGACCTCCTTCCGGTGGCTAACCAGTCTGAAGCTCATCCCTGAGCGTTCGCTCAGCCCACGAATGACTTGTTCACCCTGTACGCGGGCACTAGCATCAAAGGCGGGTAGTGAAATCTCCACGAGAAAATCACCCTTGCTGAGATTAACCATCCCAAACTCTGTCTGACGGGGTGCCTGACTGGTAACCATGTCTCCGAGTACAGTTACTCGGTGGATGATCACACCATCAAGGCCAGACAATCGGGCAAGCAGAGCGTCAACGGTATCCAGCACCTGGACACCAGAATTTGTCTGCTTGAGCAGAAAATCTCTATGGCGCAAAAGCTGTAGGGACTGATCCGAGTTCCGATAGCTGTCCTCAAAACCAGCAACCTCATCAAGGTAATACTGACGCTCGGACTGTAAACCCGCCCAAGAGAAACCAATCACACAAGCAAAGACTGCAGCGCCAGCAGCCGCAACTGCTGCGCCTTGCCAGGCAAACCAAGGCTCATCAACGCCCTGACTCTTGGTGTGTAATTTTCGCTTGATCCCGTGACCTTTTGAAAAGTCCACATGATCAATGAAGCGCTCATCAGCATCAAAGCGATCCATGGGCGCATCAGGCAAGCCCGCACACCAATGAATGAAGTGGTCAGGATGATCACGAAAAATCGGCGTGAGCGCGGTCTGGATCGTAACGGTAGAGTTGCGAACTTCTTTCTCGTAATACTCAATCAGCTGCGAGCCGGTGAAGACGAAAACCTCAAACACGACCTCGTTAGTGTCGTGGTTCAGAGCCCCACCAATGACAATAGTGTCATCTTTGAGTGACAGCCCGTAAGCAAGGTATTGGTCAGCAGCAATTACGTCGTAGCCCGAGCGACCTTCAAGCAATTCAGCCGCGTCTTTGGCTACGGCGACATAAAGTGATGAACCCGATCTACTTTTGCCAGCCTTACGCTTGGGCTGAACAACATAGTCATCTTCGTGATTGACCAGCAGCTCGTCGATGGCATCTTTTTCGGTCGTAACGAAAGCCAACTCACCGCCCAGCATGAATTTTGCTTTCGGTGACTCATCAAGTACAGTTTGCAGCTGTTTGATCGTTGAAATGTAGATCATATTTTTCTCGTTACAGTGACTGCAGCTTCATCTGCATCAGCTGGCCCATTGTCGAATAGATCGCGATATAAGGAATAACAATCAGAAACGCGGCAAAAAACAACGAACCATTTTGCAGTATGCCAATCCGGTTTTGGATTGCCTCTTTACCATCCTCAAGCATTACATCGCCAAACTCGCGCATTGGCGTTCCCCAATCACCATCATTGGCCTGTGCAAAAGCAAGTCGCACATACTGGGGCCACAAAACATCTGAATGGCGCGGGTCTTCTGTCGGCTTTCCTTCTGCTCGTGCGGCATAGTCGATACCGCGAATCAAGAAGTCTTTACGAAAGGCCATGAGGCCAGGGCGAAGCGGAGCAGGCAAAGAACCAACAACCAAGTCGATTCGCTTCTCTGCATCAAGACCAGCCTCGGCAATGACCTCAATGTAGTGAGCCATAATACCAAATTTCAAGTTCGCAAACGGAACGCCAATGTACTTAAATCTGAGGATTCCAATAACCGTCTTATCCTTAATCCAGCCCAGCGTTGCCGGATTTGTAAAAGCAAAAGTAACAGACGCCAAAAACCCAACCAGCAAAGCAAGAAAGATTGTTGGATTACCCATAACAACTTCATTCAGCCACAGGCTGAAACGCACAACAAATACGGGCTGAAAATCGGGCGGCGCAGAAGAGGCTTGCGCATTATAAATGTACGGGACTAGCAGCAAGAGCATCGTAAAAGTAATGACCGAAGAGCACGCAATCACAATGCCCGGCATCTTCAATTTACCCAGTGTCTTGTCGATTTCGATCTGCGTTTTAGCATTGCGCCAAATACGGTCAAAAACATCAAACAGCTTGCCCGATTCCTCACCAGCTTTGATGATCGCCATAACCGAAGGCTCAAACAGGTTTCCAAGCGAAGCGGTAAAGCCAAAGCCTCTATTGTTGATTGCCTGGGCACTTGCAGCGAGGTGAGACCGATGCTTGGGCAACAGCTTGGCTGCCTGATTCATAATCTCAATAGCCGAAATGGTGTTCGTTTTCAAAAGGTTCCTGAAAACAAACGACACATCACGCAGCTCAGCCGTAGTCGTAATCCTTGGGGAAGCGTTCTTGCTCACAGCATGACCTCCCCTGCCTCAATTCTACCTTCACTAAAAAGACGCATCGTCGAGCCAAACAATGTGAACCGCTGGTCAGCCATTTGATCAGCGACCATCAGATCATTAGGGTTGCCGCTCAGCAAGAGCTTGCGCACAGGTGGGGTTACCTTCAACAAGCCGTGGATCGGTATCATGTGGGAATAGCCGTTAGTGCAGCCATCACAGCCGTCCTTATTCGCGACTCGATGCTTCTCAGGCACAGCCATTGCGTCTTTCTCAATGCCGATAGACTCTGCATAGCGATAGAGGTCTTCACGCAAGTGCTCAGTCATTTCATGCTCTTCAGAGCACACTGGGCACAATACAGCGCACAGACGCTGACAAAGAATGCCGATCAGTACGTTCACCAAGTCATAGCGCTGCTCCTGATCCAAGAAGCTAGACAGGCGACGGTAAGCCATCACGGGTGAGTTCGCATGCGTAGTCGTAAATACCATGTGGCCCGTATTCGCAGCAGCAACTGATACCTCACAGCTCTCGCGGTCACGAACCTCACCAACAAAAACTACGTCTGGGTCATGACGTACAATCGCACGAAGCGCCTTTTCAAAACGGTTGACGACAGCGCCTTCTTTCTCTGGGAAGTGATACTGTGAAACATCAACGTGAAGGGTGCCAGGCAGAATGCGTTCGCACGGGTTCTCTACCGCAATACGCTTCAGCTCTTCACCATACTCGTTGTAGTTGGCGCACATCATGCCGCCAATGGTGGTTGACTTACCACTACCCGTTGGCCCGGCCACAAGAAACAGTCCCTGTTTGCGCGTACTGTAAAAACGCAACTCATCCTGAAGATCATCAGGAATATTAAGGGTACTAAGGTCGATAGACTTGACGCTCTTTGGGAGAATACGAATCGAAATAGACGTACCCGGAAAAACGGACGATTCAAGAGGAATGAAGTTCAAGCGAAGAAATGCCGAGACACCATTTTTCCCTTCATAGTCAACCGATCCGTCAACCGGGCGTCGCAACTCTGCATTATCTGGGTTAGCTCGGCTCCGCGTTTGCAGAACACGGCTTACTGCTTCACGATCTTCCGGGGTCAGAAAAAGGCCAGAGTTGAACAGGCGCTGGTTCTTACGAAACTTCACAACACCACGGCCAGTAGTCCGATCAGGAACAATTGCAACGTCATTGACCTTATCGGAGATTGCTTGCTCCAGAATGCGAACAACCTGATTGATTACCGGGTCAGCCGTTGACTCTGTATGTAAGATACGCTGAATTGACGTGTCCTCAGCGCCTGTATCTGTGCTGTTATCCTGAAGCTGCTGGCGGTAGGCGTTGTAAACAGATCGCTCAGCAACAGCGAGCCGGAAAAAACTCTTCTTGCGACGGTCTGCCTCGCTGAAGCCGAAGACGCTATGGACCTGGCTGCGCAACCGCGCTTCCTTGCCCATAGAAGCGAAACTAAATAGGTTCTCTGCACCGGCAAAAAGCAGAACAATTTCATGCCCACTGATAAGCGGAACAAAGTCAAGCTGAGTCATCTGAGACTCAAGCTGTTTCATGGAGTCACCCGCTATCTGGGGGTGAATGAAAAGACCGTCATTGAGTTTTGATAGGTAGGGCAGCCCACCTTGCACACACAAAAATTCATCAATACGAGGACCAATCGCCGGGATATACCTGGACAGGTACTGGAGCGCACGCTCACCATCTACACAAGTGGAAAGATGACCTTCTACAACACTCTGTGTTGCGAGATTGAAGTAGACGACAATTTCACCGGCTTTCATGCCTTCACAGGCAATCACATTTTTGGCATGAGTGATCAGCTGCTGATTCGCAGTGGAAGCAAAGCCCCAGTTGTTAAGCAGGCTTTGAACTTCACTGTCGAGGTTTTCGTATGCTAGTGCAATGCTCATCTGATCACTCCAATTTGGCTTCTTCAGCCAATACTACATTTTGGCCGTTACGAATAATGCTGGTCTCATTGACCAACACGACAGAATTACTGTTTTCAACCTGAAGAATGATATTGCCACCCCAGCTGTTGAACATATCCATGCAAGTCAGCGGGATCACACCATCAAAAAGGTAAACACCACTACAGTTATCTTCAGTGCCCAGATAACCTGATTGGGCAGCAAGATTAACAACAGAGCCATCAGCTAAATCAGTGAATTTCCCGTCACCACTATAACGTCGATAAAACTTGGTAATCGTACTCTTTAACCGTGCGCTTTCGCCTGAAAGCATGACTGGGAAATAATCCGTAGCCCCGACTCTTAACCATGATTCACCGCTAGATAAACACCAAGAACCACCTTCAGCAAAGGCCGTATCACCGCAAGCATTTGCACTGGCATCTTCAAGCCGTGACCTCATATCAGTTAGGTTCTCATTCGGGTGATCACCTTTTCCCACTAGAACTAACTCAGTGCCAGAAAAACCCTGTGAATCAGTGTAATTTCTATACAGGAATAAAGCCCCACCATACGTTTCGCCTCCATTACTGAAATAATGCTGGCTACCAAAAAACCTCATACCATTATTGTATTGAAGGATTTGTGTCAAATTTCGGGGGACGGATGATTTTGTTACTTCAAGCAACTGCCTTTCTACTTCAACACCCAGATCATAAATGTCGCGGCGGTTAAGTTGGTTTTGAGCCTGCTCCAATTGCCCTAAATATGGGGCAGCAACATACAGAACGGATGAGCCGTAAATTATGCCAATAATCAACATCCATAATGCAGCCACTGCCCCACCCTCCGGCCTATTAAGGCGCCATCACCATAGTTATGGTGTGGGACTTGCCAGCGATAGCGGTCCAGCGCAGCGAGGTGCCGGTAGTGTTCGCAGTAGTGGCGTAGGTTTCACCCAGCTTCTGAGCCAGGGACTGCACAACTTCATCTTCAACGGGCGTATAGGTCACGCAAACTCGGCCACTCGGGCAGGAGGCCGTGGTAAACCCAACCGTGTAATTGCCCAACTTGTAGGTGGCGCCATTAGCAACAATCTTGCCTTCCAGGGGGCGCATATTCAGCTGATTAAACTGAGTCCGGTAAGTGGTGCTGACAACGGAATCACCTTTCACCAGAACGTCCATCAGATCATCAGACGTACCAGTCAACACACTGCTTGTTGACGTGTCGAGACCAGTGCCCAGGTTGACGTTGAGGTAACCAACAGCGCGGGCAAGTTCAGTTGCGCTACTACGGATAGCCTGGGCATTCGCCGGAGCCGTGCTACCCGTCATCGCACTCATCACGACGACAGCAATGATGCCAAGGATCGCCACTACAACCATCAATTCAATCAGGGTAAAACCCTTCTGCGTTTTCATGCTTTTTACCTTTTCAAAAGTTTCGTTATGCGTGGTTCCCATCTTTCTCTTCTCCATTTGCCCTACCCTGTTAAAACGGAATAATTAGTGCGTCTGCCAACACCGTTGGCACTGCTGTTGAAATCATGTTTTTGTTGATCATGATCGCGCCGTAGTGTGGTGGGCTGTTCCAAGTACCAGTGCCAGCCGGATCAAAGTCGCGGCAATAGCTGATTGGGGCTCCCCATGCCGTCACACCCATTTCTGCTTTGTTGAGGCCCAATTTCGTAAGCACATCAACATTCGCGGCGCTCAATGCATACCAGCCATCCCGACAACCAAAATTCAGTGCGGGATCAACATTGCCAAGGGCAAGGCCACCGGTATTTGTCTCAAAGAAATTTAATGTCGAGTCAGCTGCCGCAAGACGAATCTTGTTATGGAAGTCGGTTACGAAACGCTCTGACAGCTGGTTTACCCGGCCAGCTGTTGCGCGGAGCAACTGCTTCTGATTGTCCAGTGTTGAGAATGCGATTGGCGGCTGGTCTTGACCGGCAATCCCCCAGCTGGCGATTGTTGCTGCGGTGATCTGCGCGCTATCGCCTGGTGGATTCGCAGCCGTTGCATTCTTGTAGCAGGCGCTCGCACGCATGCACTTGGTTGCGTACAAGACACCGTAGTCGTATGTCAGTGTCACCTTGTCACCGGTTGACCCGTAGTACGGCACTGCGATTGTCTGGCCAGCCACTACCTGATAAACGCGGGCATTCTGCGCTGCTGTGGAGTCATAGTTGATCGCGTTAGTCTGAACACCGGCAGCAAGCAACGTGCGAGCTAAAGCAAGACTTTCCGCGTCTGTCTTCGTTGGATCGTACAATCCACCATTTACAGAGTCGTCCGCTGCATAGACTGGAGCAGGCAGGCGGTTCCGCGATACGCCATCACGGTTGCGCGCATACTCCACCAACGCATCACCCAGCTTCTTGTTGTTCAGGATTTCTTCCATCTGCATGGATTTCTCGATAAACGTGAAAGCCATGTTGAGCATTGGCTGAACGGTCAAGATCATCAGCCCCAGCACGACAAGCGCGATCAGCATTTCGATCAGGGTGAACCCCTTCTGGACCATTTGCCTGCGCTCGATCATTGCTTGCGCACCTTGAGAGTGAGTGCCAGGTAGTAGGTACTACGGCTGTCAGAGTGCCGTTTCTGGCCCATTAAGGCTGACAAGGGGTTATTGCGAGCATTGAAGCCAGGAATACCAGAGCCCGAAGAATCGCCCTGCTCTGAAATTTGACCGCCAATAATCATCATGTCGCCGTCGCGCATCATTACTTCGCCGCTGTAATTTGAATCGCGAATCAGCGGGATTTCAGATGGGATGTTCTGGATTGATCCATCTGCACCTGTGATGAACTGGATGCTTTCATAGGTGCCAGTCTGCACTGACTGACTAAAAGTAATCGGAGAGCGAACATACCCAGTCTCGGCGTCGTAGTACGGAACAATGCGGAGCAAGTTGCCCACTTTGAACGGAACCAGTTCGTTAGTAGTCCCTACCACCGCGCCGTCCCCAGTACTGGCGGAAGCCTGCTGGCTGATCTGGTTGTAGAACAGCGTGTCGTACTGGCCGAACTCCCCCGGCACCCCATTGGTTACGGCTACCAGCGGTCGCTGCATGATGCTGAACTCAGAGTTGGCCTCCAGATAGGCAAGAAATGCCTGAGCCGGGTTGCCAGCCAGTTTCTGGACCCCAAGCATGGTGCCAGCAACCGCTTCTGTGCCGGGAACCGCCTGACCACCACTGACCGTCACTCCACCCAAAGCGTTGTTGGTGATGGTCATACCCAACTCGCCATTAGCAAACGAAGCGAAGCCCTGCAGGTCGATGCCTTCCTGACGCTGCTTGCTGCTCGTGACAGCAATCAGCATGCCTTCGTAAACAAGGGTTACTGAGTTGTCGTCTTTGACGCCTTCAATGTATTTCTCCACTGCATCAGCGATCCAGTGCGGAGCCTGAACAGTCACTGCCCCAGTAGACGGGTTGACCGTAACCGTTCCCATCACCTGTTCTGTGCAGTAGGTGCTGTTCCCTGCAGCCGCAGGCGCCTGACCGACTTGGCCCATCTGCGCACCGAAAGGACCACCCTGCGGCATGCCAGTTACACCAGACAGTCCGGGCAGGTTGGCCAGTGTCGGGATTGAACTTGGAGCGACCGCATCTGGCACGCATTGCTTCATCATGCTTGACAGCTCTTCTTTCAGGTTGGCCCAGAAGTCGCCGTTGATGCTGACGCGGCCAGTACCTGTGTCGAGGCCGGTAGAAACACCCAGAGAAGCCTCAGAGCCAGTTGTTCCAGATGAAGATGAACCACCAGAGCCACCACCTTCAGACCCAATGTTGCCGGTCATGGTGCCTGATTGGTATTCGGTGATGCGCTCACCGAGCTTCACATAGAAGGTGCGAGCCCGGTTTGGCATGATCACGACGTATTGGCCTTCGTCACTGATTTCATAGTCCAGCCCCATAGGGCCAAACAGAAGCCTTATGGCGGTTTCACCATCTACCTGATTCACACCGAAGCCGTTGTACTTATAGCCGTCGAGCGGCAGCGTAGACATGACCTGGATGCCTTGATCGCGAAGCATCTGTGCCAGGGTATGACCGGTGATGCCGGTCTGCCCTTTACCCAGCACGAGACTTACGCGCTTGTCTTTCAACCAGCGATGACGCTCAAGGTTGATCCGCTCACCAACACCCGGCACGTCAGTAATGCGAACACGAGACTCAGGCTGGCGATCCATCTGCTGCTGCCACGCCTGCAGTTGCTCTTCGTGACGGTTGGTGGTGGTACTGAACTCACCTGTTGGCGTTGTACAACCGGCAAGTGCTACAGCCACTACCAGAGCGCCAGCACAATGTTTGGCAGCATTCATCAGTGAATCTCCTTGATGACATAGACTTTGCGCTGAGAGAGATTCACTTCAGCATCAATGGGGTGCAGGTACAGCAGTTTGGCCATGGCTTCGGCGAAGGTTTCTGCCGTGATGGTGTAATCCGCGTTGATCCGGTAATCGCCGTCGATACTCCACTGAGGCGGATTCCACCCGTTCAGCTCGGAAAGGCGCTTCACGTTTTCAAAAAGCGTGCCTTTGAGAACCAGCATGTTGTGGCTGGGCGCCACTTCAATAACTTGAGCAGCAACAGCAGTAGATGCCGCCTGCACGCCCTCACCGGCAGATGCAGCGCCAGCAACATCACCAGACAACACCTTCCCGTCATCTGCAGCTGCGCTCGCAACAGCCTCGTCAGCTGCGGGCGTTTCTTCAACAACAGGCTCAGGAACCGGCTCTTCAATAATGCGAACACGCTGCACAGCAGCCAGAACGCCTGGCTTGCCCGGCTTCATCATTACTACGCGGTCATACCAGTCGATATGGAATTGCAGCGCATAGCGGTCGCCGAGTTGGGCAAGAACATCAGGCCAGGTCTCACCGCCAGCGAAGGTTATGAGCTGCGGGACTTTGCTCTTTTCAAGGTTGGGTGCTTTATAGAGCTGCCAGCTGTCGGGGAGGATCATTGAAATGCCCGTTGCAAACGGCACATCCTCGGCAAAGCCCTCAACAACAGCAGCTTCGCCCGTGCCGCGCTGTGTTACCGAGCGATATGCAAGGTCTACCAGCAGATCAGCACCTTCCAGCCTTTGCTGGCGGGCATGGAGGTCTGCAGGAGATACGCGGAAAGCGCCACGACCCTGCTCGTTTTCATGGGATCGGTCACCCATCAACCCCACCTCAGTTGATGACACCGCACTGCCGTGGATGGCAAAACCAGCTTGAGCGAAAGCAGGCAGCAGCCCGATCACCAGCGCACCGATAACGGCCACATTAACCTTCATTAACTCTCTCCCCAGTAGCAGAATTTGCAAGTTCCAATTCACGCTGCAGCTTTTCCCGGCACGCATTGCGCATCCATTCTTGTGCCTTGTGCGTACTCAACGCAGACAGCTTCTCAAGCCGATCAACCAGCTTGGTGTCGATGTTGTTCTTGTCCTCAGCGTCAGCGGTCACGCGAAACACACGGCGAAATTCAACCTTTTCCATCATTTACCGTCCGGCTGCTTGTAGGTGAGCACGATGCTTTTGAGCCCAACATTGACGATGACCTCGGCACTGTCCTGAGCCTGATACCCAGCATCAGCAATCCAGTACACGGGAGGACGGCGCTGCTCAGTCATGACCACCATCAGAGGCACCGGGGGCCTGGAACCGAAAACAACAGGTTCTTCCCAGCCAATGGCGGCAGTGAGCGACTTCAAGAACACCTCCAGCTCGCCATGAAAGCCACCTTCCAGCAGCAGCGGGGTGCGCAGCTCCTGTGGGACGCTGCCCAGATCAATGCCGTACTCCTGGGTCACCGGAGCAGATGCATCCTTCACGCTTTCAGCCAGGGAGGCTTGCTCTGCTGCGCGCGCAATTCGCAGTGCGGACTGATTGAGCACTTCCACGGCTGGATCGCCATGAGACATGAGGGGTTGAGGTGGCGCACTGGCACAGCCAGCAAGCATCAAAACAGCTGAAATAACGAGGAAACGGATCACAGGAACACCCTAAAAAATCACGTACTATATTATTCTACGCAAAAATTACCCGCGTCAACCAGAACCGCGCTTTTTATGACGCCCCACGCGCCAAAAAAAACGCCGCTATAAAGCGGCGTTAAATATGGGGATTAGAGCTGAAACAGCGCCAGCACTGACACTCAGGCGCTTACGGCTGGATGATATCAGAAACCCAATGATGTTTGTTTAATACTATTACCCGAAGACTCTGAGCCAACGCCTTCCTGTACGCCACTCAGGGCACGATCAATTGCCTCGTCATCCATCGGCATCAAATCGTCTGTGAAGGCGTGCTCGTTGACCTCAAATCCATCATGTTCGGGTGCCATGTCTTCAAGCTCCCTCTCATGACGGTATTCAGCCAGGCGCTCAAGGTACGGGTCCGGTCCTTCTTGTTTCTGGTTAAAGTTCTGAGCCGCGAACCAAGCATCAATCTCGGCCTTGCGCTCGACCGCTTCATCCAGATCAGCTTGCAGCGGCCATGCCGCGTTCATATCGAACCCGGCTACAGCCACTAGGTTGCGCTCAATCACCTTCAGTTCAGATTCCAGCTTCTGCCTGCGCTCCATGACTGAGTACCAATCCCGAATAGATCGACCGTTGACTTGGGGGGTCTTGCTGACGTTAGAAATGCAGCGGGGAACAATCTTGTCGTCGATCAGGCCGCACAGAGAGTAACTGTCCTTCCTCTGGCCCTGTGTAACGGCAATTTCGATTCCACCAACCCGCATGCCGATCTTGACCACATTGTCCTCTCCCGCGTTGGCCTTTGCCTTGGCCCACTCGGAACGCGAGCAAACCACCTCGCCAATGTCGGTCGCAAAGAGCAGCGTTGCCGGTCCCTCATGAATGCCCATGGTGGAGCCGTCAACCTCAACAGACTTGTACTTGGACATAGGCAGCGCTGCTTGAATCTTATCTTCGATAGCGATTGATGCTAGGCAGCCTTTCTCGGCAGAAGTGTATTTTTGCTTCTGACTGTATTGTGATACCCGCTCGCCCTCCCACGTCCGGCGTGCCCGGTACAGCTTTGCAACCTGATCATCCAGCAGCACTTTCTCTTTCACACGCGGTTCGCCAGTCGTGATCGCCAGAACCTCTGCGTGCCCAAGGTCCGTTTCCTCGACGATTTCGCGGTCTAGCGAGCTGGGGTCAGATAGACCCACGGTGATGAAGTCTTGCTTGCGCTTGTTCGTCTCCCACATGAAGAGGTCAAACGAATCCTTGGTGGTGTACCGGTACTCACGGACCTCACTGAAGAATTGGTTACCACGTCGGGCTATTCGACCAATGCGCTGCTCGATATCAGATGGTTTCCACGGGCAGTCGATGTGATGCAGGGCACACAGCCGGGTTTGTACGTTTGTGCCCGCCCCCATCTTCTCGGTCGATCCCACGAGCACCCGAATTTCACCAGAGCGCACCTTTTCAAAAATTTCGTCCTTTTCCTTGTTGTTCTTGGCGTCCTGCATGAATGCGATTTCATGCTCTGGAATGCCCTTCGCAACAAGCATCCGTTTCAGTTGCTCGTAACTGGAGTAAGGCTTTTTCTTGCCTGGGGTGCCAATGTCCATGAACACCAACTGAGCGCCCTTAACCTCAGCGGACTGCTCATGCTCAAAAAGAATGTGCTCTGCAACCATGCCGAGCTTCGCGCTACTGTCATCGGGAAGGATGGGGTCAACCAGCCGCATATCCAGCGCGGCTTTACGTCCAGCCGTGGACAGCGCCAGCATGTTGTCTTCATGCGGCTTCACTTCACCTTGACGAATTGCCACCGCGCGACGGGTCAAGTGCTGCATAAAGAGCTTCTGCCACTCGGTCATGTCCGCAGCAATGATCCGCGTTTCAACGTGCGGAACGGGCAGCTTCAGATCAGCTCGCGTCTTCACGTCTGCAAAAGCCCGGAACAGGCGGACCATTTCAGGCGCGTTCACATACTGACTGAACCGCTCATTGACCCGGAAACCACCCCCTTCAGGCAAAGCCTCCAGTGCCGAAACCACCTTGCCGAATCGTTTGGCCCACTGATCGAACGAAGTGATGCCAACACTCTCAAGCAGTTCAGGGCGAAGAACAGCATTGACGACGTACATTTCGCAAATGGTGTTTGAAATGGGCGTGCCTGTGTAATAGTTCAGGCCGAAGGAACGTCCATGGACCTCGCGAAGGTGATCAGCCAAGCCTTTGATATTGGCAGCTCGTTTAGAGCCACCAGTCGTCACGCCAAGCACGTTCATGGCACTGTTGATAGCAAGGTTCTTGTAGGCATGCGCTTCATCAAGCTGGATGCCATCAATACCCAGATCAGTCAGCGTGATTGCGTTGCCTGAGTCTTCTTCGCCCTCAATCTCTTCATTCAGGACTTCAAGCTCCGAACGCAGAGACTTCAACCTTGCCTCAAGGCGACGTTGAATGCGCTTGGAGTCAGCCGTGGCTTTCCTTTCTAGTACCTGCTCGATTTCCGTCTCAAGGGAACTAAGCCGAATGTGTTTTGGTGGCCTGATCTGGTTCAAGATGCTGTGGGTGCATACGACAATATCCCAGTCGTTGTTCCGCGCAACAGCAAGGAATCGCTTGCGGCGCACACCACGCAGGTCTTCCCCATTGATCATCAGTACATTCGCGCCGGGGTACATTTCCTTCGCTTCCTTCGCCATCTGCACAAGCATGTGGTTCGGGACCGCGATCATCGGCTTGTTAAGCAAGCCCAGCTGCTTCAACTTGATGGAAGTACCTACCATTTCCATGGTCTTACCAGCGCCAACCGCATGAGCTGCCAATGTGTTGTAACCGAGCACATTGCGGGCAATCATCGCCGCTTGGTGTTCCATGGGCTGGAATGTTGGAGAAAGGCCGGGGAAACTCAGCCATTCGCCAGACACTTCAGGCAGCACCATGACGTTACAGGTGCGGTTGTAAATTTCAGCGATTTTCTCTGCCCTGTCCGGGTCAGCAGCTAACCAGCTAGTGAACGCCTCTTGAATCGCGTTCTGTTTTTCTTGGGATGCGTTTGTAGCCTCGGCATTAAGTACACGCTTGCCATCAACCTCAACGTAGTGCTTCGGTCTCTTTGAGTTGAGCTGCATTTCAAGCAGCGTTTCAAAAGGCGCATCAGGTGTACCCCACTGCGCTTGCCGCGTGGCCCCATTGCCTGTTTTGAAGCGATTGGAGACCTCTACAGACCACTCTGCGAGCAGGGAAGAGTAACGCAGTTTGAAGTCATACTCACTGAGCTTGTCATCAAAGATATGCTCAACAAATTCGCGAACGTAATTCTCAGGAATCCACGTTGCGCCAAGATTGATAGTGATCCCACTGAAAGGGATTTTCTCGGGCTGAACTGCCTCAAGAGCCGTTACGTTGACTTCAAACTCTGGACTGATCTGCGCCAGCTGTGAGACCTTCTCCAGCTTGTCAACGACGTTACCTGATAGGTAGCTCCAACGGGGCTCCCACTGCTGCAAATCGGGATCAAAGAAGATAAGGCTACCATTTAGCTCCTGCTCGGCCTCATGGAATGAGGTCTTGGCCAGCTCGGCGATGTACTCAAGGTCAACCCGCCCTTTCGAGTCCAAGCACACATACAGAGCGTCTTGCACGTTTTCCACAGCCTGGGCACGGCCAGGACGAATCACACGCTCTGTCAGTGCATCTGCAAGGCTTTTGACCTCCTGCTTGTCACTGTCCCAGTTTTCAAGCGCCAGCACCTCTGCTGCGCCTGGGTCATCAACAAATGCACTGCAGGTCTTGGTGGCATTGACCGGGCCGAATTTGGCAACGAAAGCCTCATAGCTTTCCTTGGCGGCAAGCTGGGCAGCTGCCAGCGCTTGATCGCTACCGTTGATCTGGGCAGCAATCAATTCACGGGCCGCATCGCGCACCTCGATGTACTGCTTAACGATTTCGACGTGGGCTGGCTTCAGTTCAGCCGGGGCGCTGACGTAGTGGCTGCCGGTTCGCACACCATCGCCATCAAAGCTATCGCGCTTGTCGGTAACAATGCGCAACTCGCCGTCAGCAAGGTAGTAATCGCCAACAAAGCCGTTGTATTCATCAAGAACTTCTTCGTTGTTGGCAGCAATGTCGTATTCGATAATCGGGACCGCACCAGCTGCCTGATCCGCTTCTGCAGGCAAAGGCACCCAGTCGTTCTGATGAACAAGGTTCTCGGGAATCTCGGCTTCAATGCGCTTGGATAACGCTTCGTAAACCATCTGATTGCCGATGAGGTGACCGTTATCGGTTTCGAGCACCGGGCCAAACGGGCCGCTTGAGAAGCCAAGGCGCCCAATGATGTTGTCAGGATTCGCGCAGAAGTAGCTGTTGATTGGGAACTCTTCCGGCCCCTGAGCGCCAGCCAGAGATATGGTTTCGGTTTCAGTGAAATCATAACCGGGCGTCATTCCTTTGGGACGCTTACGGAATACCAGCAGGTCCGTGGTAACCGAGGCGTTCTGGTCGGCAAACAAACTCTTGGGCAGGCGGAAACCCGCGACCAGATCGGCCTGCTCCCTGATCTGCTTGCGGACAGCCGGGTTTTCCTTGTCCATCGTGCCGCTGGAGGTGAGCACGGTCATTAGCTGCCCATCCTTCAAGTGCATCATGCTGCGCAGGATGAAGTAGTCATGGATCAGCTGGGGATTTTTGAAACGCTTGTCCGTGATACGCGCCTCACCAAATGGCACGTTACCGATGACCGCATCGAAGTCGTTGGCCAAGCCAACAGACTCGTACTTGCCTTCAATGAAACGGGCATCCGGTGCCAGCATGCGAGCCATGCGCAACGCGATGGGATCGCAATCAATGCCGATCAGGTTGGCGTTGTTCTTGAACTCGTCTGGCGCACAGATGAAGAGGTGAGCAGCCCCACAGCCAGGCTCCAGAATGCGGCCAGATGGATTGACACCGGCACGCGCCAAAACCTGCCACATACGCTGACCCAGATCGACCGGCGTGTAGTAGCTCTCCAGTCGATTCTCGCCAACAATTTTGTTGAACTCAGCATCACCCATGCCGAGGTTGCTGCTGATCTGCTTGCCACTAAAGTTCTTGTTGGATGAAGCGTTGTCAGTGCGAATGTCCTGGTAGATACCGCCCCAGCCCCGGAAGCAAAGGAGGTTTGCAATTTCATAGTTGCTCAGTGCCTCCAGGCCATCCTTTTCGGCTTTTGACAGCGCGCTGAATGCACTCTGAGCCGTGTAAGAATCAGCAGCGAACCTGGCGTGTTTGTTAAAAGAGCGGGCCTTCTGGACTGCATCACGGTAACGCTCTACCGTCAGGCCAGACCACTCGCGCAGATCGCCTTGGTCTTCATCCAGCTCTTCAAAGACTGCAGATGCACGCTCCTGCTCATCAGTCTGAGATACCGGCTCAGCAAACTCAGGCTCTGCTTCCTCTCCACCAGTCGGTTCGGGCTCATTGAGCGAGACTGCTTCGGCTTCGGCTTCGGCTTCGGCTTCGGCTTCTTCAGCATGCTCGATATGCTCTTCAGCTACCGCAACTGAGTCAGCCTCAATTTCGGTTCCGGGCTCTTGCTCTTCATCAACGGCTGTAGGTTCATCAACCTGCTCAGCGGCAGGTTCAGGTGCTTCTGGCTCAACGGGCGCCGTGGTTTCAACAACCGTTGCTTGCTCTTCAGCGTGGGGCTCTGCAGTCTGTTCGTCTGCAGCTGGCTCCACACCCTCATCAGCGGCTTCAACCAGCTCGCTGGTAACACTTTCAGGCTCTTCGGAAGGGGTTGCCGCGCCTGGCTCTGCCTCAGCCTCAGACGCCGCCTCGGCTGGCGTCTCGCCGCTTAGTGCGTGATCCCCAGAAAGTCCGCCAGATCGTTGCGGATCAATTCCCGCGCTGCCAGCTTCGCGTGGTTCTCCCAACTGGCTGCTTCCAGGTAGCTCGCGCCCTCCTTCTTCGGATTCGCCGCTTTCCACTTGGCGATTGTCTCCGCCTGCAGCTCCGACAGCTTCTCCTGCATTTCCGCCAGATAGCTCTTCAGCCGATTGGCTTCGTTCAGCTCCTTCAGCTTGGTCGGGTCCACTTCCAGCAGCAGCTGGTGCGTCACTGCGCTCCAGTACGGCAGACCCTCCAGTTCCGGCATCATCTGCACGTCCAGCGGCAGGTCCAGATACGCTTCGTGCATTACGCTGTTCAGTGCCATTGGTATTGCCCTCGGTGATTTGCGGTCGCTTACGTGCGACCGGCTGGGGTTGTTTCAAACGCAATGCAGGCATGATGACGTCAGCATCCATCATGTCCAACACAGCATCAGGGAATTGTGCTTGGATCGGCCCGTGGGTCATGCCCTTCAGCGGACGAATCCAGTAGTCCTTATCAGGGAACCGCATATCACGGCGGAATCCAAGGTACTCCAGGCGATCATGATGATTGCTCACGCCCGTACCTACCATCACCAGCTCATGCGCCCCGTTGCCGTCAGTATCACGGGCAAGAGCCAGTCGCATGTTGTAAGCGCTCATATCGAGCCAAGGTTTTTGATGCATAACGACTCCGACTCATGGCCCGCACATGGCGGACCATGCTCAATTACATTTTTGGGCCTTGATACCGGCTGCGAGATTCCAGCTTGCGCTGCGCTTCCTCAAACGCATCTTCAAGCCCCTGATCGGGCTCGGGCGAGCGGTTGAAGGCTTCCATTGCTGCGATATCGTTGGTCAGAACTTCGTCGAAGTCGGCTTCAGTCTTGAAGAAGTGCTCAGTGAAGTCACCCTCATCGGCGCCAGCTGCCGCTGCCATGTAATCAGCTGCTGCTTGCGTCATACGCGGGCCACTCTGGGGCTGTTGTTGCTGTGTTGGAGCCGGGTTGGTATTGGGCTGATCGGCGAACACGTTTTCTTCAAAAGAATCGAATGCCGTAGCGGCTTGCTTCTGAGGCGCCGCTGATGCTGCTTGCGGTTGCTGAGCTGGTTGACGGTCGGGGGCAGCAGTCTGCTTTGGCGCCTCCGGCGCGCTGTTAAGAGACTCGGCCATCTGCGCCTCTCTTGCCTTCTGCATTTTGGCTTCAAACACTTGCTCGTTCGCGGTGAATGGGAGCTTGCGCATTGTCTCACCACGCCCGCCCGGAACCATATCCACGACCAGCAAACGGTTTTGCCTGCTCACCTTCAGGTGTGCGAGGGCGCAATCTCGCCAAACACGGCGCTCAGGGTTCTCGTTTTCATTGGCACCACCCTTCACGCCCTTCAGCTCAAACAACTGCTTGACCTTGAGGTACTTTTCATTTTCACCATTAAGGCAGTCATGACCTACCGCGACCCTGATCATGGGGATCACTTCAATCGGAATGTGAGGGTCTTCAGGCCGCGTGAACTCCTTACGGAACACCTCGATATGCTCCATAAGCACACGATTGCTTTGCAGGGTTTCCATGATCTTCGCGTCAGTCGGAAGAACGGGCTTGCGGCTATCATCCAGCCCGACCGAAGCACCAAATACAGTCAGTTCTGATGTGAGACCGATACGCAAGTTCAGCATAGGACTGACACCCAGCAATGGGGTTTCCCAGAGGCTTTTGCCGTTAATGTCGTGAGTCAGCTTTGACTGCCCCTCAAACTCCCACGGTTTCATAAAGGGCAGCAGCTTCTTCAAGCCGTCCGGTCCTGCCAGATCACCAATCGTAAGGGTGCCGGTATGCGCAGTGGTATCTGCAAACATTACGTCAGCTGAAAACCGGCCATTGCCCGCACGGTCTTGAGGGCGTCTAGCCAAAGCTGCAACCTCAAGGCAGAAGTCATTTTCACCGTAAGCGTGGTAATACTCGGCGGTGTACTTTGTGTGGCTGCCCGGAACATTACCGGTAATTTTTACCTTGTCAGCACGCATCAATGAGCCCTTTACAGGGAGGTGCTGTCCACTGGCGTTGGCCTTGGTTTCAACAATCACCTTCTCTTCGTTATCGAGACGGATACCGGCCACTTTCAACGCGCGCGGATTGTTGGGGTCTTGGGCAACCACTTTCACCTGCATCAAGAAGTATTCTTGATTATTAGCTCGCCGTGTCGGGTTCAATGAACTCCGCAGACGATTTTCAAAATCGAAGCCAATCACGTTGTTATCTGACATGTCGTTCTCCTACCGCATACCTGCGCGGATCATGGGGTGTTCGGTTTTTTGGTCGGCTTCAGCCGCTTGTGGCTCCTGCTGCGTCCCCGTAGCCGCAGCATTCATCCACTCTTCAAGTTGATCGTCGTGATCAGCTCCAAGGTCTTGCTCCAACATTCCCTCAATACGGTCTCTATTCAGCCAGGGCTCAATATGCTGCTCCGCCTGCTCTTCCATTGCCCCATAGAGGGCAACGTCCTTCTGCTTGCGTGAGAGGGAGATAGAAACGCCGGGCTCGCGCAGTGAATCCATGTCCACCGTGCCCAGCTGCTCCAAGTAGGCTTTGGCCTTGGCAGGGTCAGCTTTCTGCTCGTAGAGGTGTGGTGCAGTCTCGTCACCATTAAGGCGCTTGATTTCATCAACCAGCGCCTTAACCGAATAAACAGGTTTGTCGCTCTGCAGGTCTTCAGGGGTTGCCCCCAGCGCTTGCGCTTCGCTGATCAGCAGCGCCTTGTCGTGACTCTTTGCTTTGACGTTGACCAGATTCACCGGCAGCTTGGCGCTTGTTAGGTCAGCGTCAGTCAGTAGCTCTTTAATGCCCGCCTCTGCCGACTTAACAATGGTGTCCAGGTACTTGATCCCGGCCTTTGCCATTGCGTACTGCTGCTGGAGGTTCCCCAGATTGAGAGTTTGGGTCTCATCCAGATCATGCAGCTGGCGCTGATCCATTAAAGGGACCACGCCGTTGAGTACATACTCTTCCCATGCGTAACGGCCAGCTTCAAGAATATCCACGTCTAGGCTTTGCTTGTGCTCAACACCCAGAGCGACAACTCGCATACCCGGCACATCGGTCTTGGCAATCATGCGCGCCAAGGCATGCTTCTCGGCGTCATCCATGGTTGGGAATTTGGCAGCAAGGGAGTGACCCAGTTCGGTGGCAAGATCGAGCTTGATCAGCAGCATGCCGTCAGTCTTGATGTTCGCCATCCGGGCCTTGAGGTTGTAATGGTGGAGCTGGCACTCGTAGTCGAAATCGACGTTTTCATCGAAACTCGACGGCACCTTGTAGTCAGTCAGGAATCGACGGCCAGACAAAATCAAGAAGTCGTCTTCGTTGCCAACAAGCCACTCATACCCCGGACGCGCCTTGCCATCGCGCATGGCTTTACTAGCGTCACGATCAATCACGGCGCCGTAGCGGTACATGGTTGCCAACCGGGCCAGCTCTTCCAGTACGGTGCCGCGAATCATGTTCTCGTCAGCTTTGAACGGCAGACGCTTCATCAGCTTCTGCTCGATGACGCGATCAAGGGTGCTAAACCCGCTTCCGCTGCGCTCAGTCACCCCGCGAACAACTGCGCCAATGTCGCTGCCACCAAACCCCTTCAGTCGCTCAACGTGCCACTGAAGGCGCTCGGGCTCATTGCGCTTCATCCAGCCCAGCCAACGATCAATGTTGGCCTGCTCTAGGACTGCTGACTGTGGGAGGTTTGAGAACATTGCGCACCGCGTTCAATATTACTGTACGCACGATAATAGCAGATGACATAGGCTTGCAACAGTGCCACTGACTGGGATTGCGCAGGCCCTCAGAGACAGACATAGCCAACGCCAGCCTAACTCAGTGCGCAGCGTAGTATCAGGCACACAAATAAAGGGCGCCCATGTCAATATTCGACTAATTCGGTGTCAATTTAAGGCCAAAAAAAAACCCGCCAATTGGCGGGTTTCTTCGATCAGGTAGAGAGATTTTCAAAAATATAGGTCTACTGCTTCCAATAGCGGACTCGTGGCAATCTCAACAACGGCATCCTCATTGAACAGAGTGGCGACCTGGACGGCCCCAATCGCTTGGGTTTCAACCGTGTAGGCAATAACCCACAAATGTTTGAAAAACTCATTTTCCATGAGCAGATCGAGGCGTTCAGGGAACCTGATTCGACCGTTATCGCTGAACATGGGCGAGTCCGGCTTGTCGCAAATTTCCTGAATCAGCTCGATGACTTCCTTGGTTGCCCGCGAAAGACTCAGGAACCGAGTGGTAAAAATACCCCGCCCTGGCTCAGCGCTCAGGCGGATTTTATGCTTTACCCAGTTTTCAATTTCGACAGAAATCTCAGTGGGCGCGCTTTCAAGCTCAACTGCAGCGGCCATATTAACGAGATAAGTCACACCTGGGTTAGCGTGACCATAGAGAAACGTCCGACCTTTCGCCGGAAAGCGAAGCTCAGGAAAGCGCTTATCTACGCTACTCAATTGCAGCTCGTCATCAATCGGCATGCCATCTTGGCCAGCCTTGAAAAACTGAACTGTGCTAACACTAATTTGAGGCATCACCAATCCTGCGCATTCTTTCTGATAGTATAAGACAAAATACGAGGGAACCCAAGATGGCTATTAAATACAGCGAAAAGCTCAGTGAGAAGGTGCCTGCCAGCCTCAAAGAGTTCACCAGCGACAAGCCGCTCACTGGCTACGACATGAAAAAGCTCAATGAGCAGGCGGATTTGAAGCTGACCGAAAGCGGTAACGCATTCGGTATCAACACCTCTGCTTGGTACGGCGCACTCAAAAAGGGCGAGCTGAAGCCGAATATCTCATTGCTGCTTCGCATGTATGCTGCATTCTTTGAGCATATTCCACGCATCCACCCCCCGTCACTGGAAGAATTGATCGAGCAGATCAAAGCTGTTGATCCCGACTTCAAGGTAGCCAAGATCGGAGTCTACCTCGGATATGACGTTTCTAGCTTCTACCGTGTGACCGACACCACAGCTTGGGACAAGGCTGCTCAGCCGACCCGTGTTCTTGCCTGGCTTATTTCCACGCTGCTGAAGGAAAACCCGAACAACTGGGAATACATCAAAGCAGTGTTCGACATTGAAGCCGTCAGTCGTGGTCACAGCTCACTTGAAGACATTGTGAACCAAGGCGGTTGGCGCCAACCGGGTGAAGTACCGACGCCAGAAAACCCGAAGCAATCCGTCAAACCCAAGACCAAGACTTTAGCTAAGAAAGCACCTGCCCAGGGCGTCGTTAAAAAGGTGCTCAAGAAGCGCACTTTGTAATAGGAGAGGCAGCCGATGAATCGCGCAGAAGATCAGGTGGCAAAGGCATACCGTGCTGTGCATGAGTGCCTAGAAGAGTGGTCGAAAAACCTTGAAGTCTACCAAGGGGTCATGTTCGATCCGAACACCTATGATCAGCGCGAAGGCAGCGCTGAATACCTTCTGCGCATGGCCGTCTGTGACACCAACATGGCCAGCGACTCTATCAATGGCGAGGTCAACCGCTACCCCGGCCTGTTCAGTGTCCCAAGCCATGTTATCGAGCTGACCCACGCTCTCAACGAGGCGAAGTCGGCCCTGTACGCCGCAGTCCACAGCTTGCTTGAGCAAGGCTACTCCGCCGTCCAGCTCAGAGCGATCTATCGAGAGGCCGGGGCTCCCCGCCTCCACCCGCTGCAGGCATGGCGACAAGTGCCGATCATCCCGGCAGACGACCTGACCTGCGTCGGATTCACAATCGCCAAGCGGCTCAGCACCAGCTACATGATGAGTGTCGATGATTCGGTACAAGCCCTGATTGCCGACAACCAGCACGAGCTGGCCAACATGATTCTTGAGCAAGGGGCTACCGGTGTTCGCTGGCATAAGCGTATAGCCAAGCACGTCAAAGCGAATGTTGTTTGGGGTGCGGGAGAAAGCCGTTCGTCACGGCTGATCTACGCCAGCATGCCCTTCCTGATGGAAGGCGACACTTGGGCGAAGAAGAGAGTGAGATTCAATGTGCCGCGCGATAGCGACAGAAGATGTGATGGCAGAAGAGAGGCTTCCATTCCTCTGCCCAATAGCGATGGTGCTCACATCACGTTGGTGCGGGATACTGCTTGATTAACGCATTCCCGGTGGCTTGTTGCCCTGGGCTGTCTCAGCGGTAGCTGCGTTCATCATTTCGGTCATCTGAGACAATACGTTACGCGGACGCGGGTACAAGTCGAGCAGGTCAGTTGTTCGGTTGTCAATCAGAGACTTACCCTTCACGACTGCACTCCAGTCTGTCTCCGCGCGACGGACAATTGTGTTGTTGCCCTTCACCTCTGTCAGTGAGGCATGAGCAGGACCGCGCAGTTCAAAACTGATGCACTGGTCCAAGACGTTCATTTGACTCATTTAGTGGCCACCTTGGGAGCGCTCTGCTCCAGCATACAGCTGATTTCCATCTGATCTTCATCGTCGTGGATAGTCAGACTAGCGCCATCCACAAGAAGTTCGATTACATCAGACGGAAGGTCAGGAAACACGATAAATTCATGCTCACCGCTGTCCTGAACGAATGATTGGACCAGATCAGTTCTGGTGGCGCGACGGTTGAGTACCGCCGGACCAGTCTGACAGTCCGTCATCAAAACCCCCTTCACTACTAAGCACAGGGGTTTCTTTTTGGCATCCCGACCAACCGCATAATCTGTAATGAGCACCTAAATCACCTCAAATGATCGCTGAATCGGCCTTCTGTAAGAGCCTAGCAGCGATTGCGCGAAGCGCATCTTCCTCACTTAAACCAGTATTCACTGATCGTTCAATCTTGATGGCTTTCTTAACGTCCTTGACGTTCTCGGCCAAGACCTTCCTTGCCCATGCCGTTGACGGGCCTTTCATGTACAGCATCTTACGCAACGTCCGCTCCATAGCATCGGTTGCATAGGCCCAGCGTTTAATGGTGCCCAGCCTGAACTGGAGCAACATGCGCTGTGTGCCAGAGGTTGTCTTGTGGATTACGAACACTTCTGCGCCCTTTTCGGCGTTGGGTTGCGTAACCGCAGCAAGCGCATGCACCTCGTCATCACTGAGGCCCAACCGGTTACCGAGGGCTTTCGCCTGGACCGCCGACTGATTGGCGCCAAAAATAAATACACTAGTGGCCAATTCTACCACGTCATCCGGCATGTGATCCATATTCTGTGAACCAAGTAACAGACCGGCACGGTATTTCCGTGCTTCAAACGTCACAGAGGCAATGATATCAAGGGCTCCAGGCGCTTTCCCAAGGTTGTGAATCTCGTCAGCGCCGAACATTTTGAGGATCGCATCTTGGCGTCTGAGGTACTGCATGTGGTATTCCAGCAGCTCGTCAGACAGCTGTAGGCGCTCTTGGTCGATCACCATTTCGCCCCCTGTCTGATCAACACTGACGAAAAGGTCTTCAGTCAACAACCGGTATGCAACCAAGAAATAGACTGATCGCTTCCAGCTCCCGTAATCGCTGATATCCCGGCCAAACGCCTTGGACATATCGAAGACACAGATGCGGGCTTCTGAAATATCGCGCGTCGTCCGTCCAACGAAAAGCGGAAACTGCTTGGCAGCATTTACCAACGCGGTGCTGACAGCATCTATCGCATCTGTTCCACCTGGCAGTTTGGGCACTGACGAGAACTGGTCGCGCAGCGAGTCAAGCGCCCGAATGAAGGTATTGAAGTCTGGCACTGCGTAGCGCTGGATAACTTTGGCAAGATGCAGAACATGCTGATCCTTGTTGCGTAACCCTATCGCAATCAGCTGATCAACGATTTCCAGATAGTCTGTCCGGTCGTCAATCTCCAGCTCATACTTTGCAATGTCTTCACTGATCCCTTCGGGTAAATCCTGCGGGGTGTAAAACTGACGTTCGGCCAAGTTGGTCCTGGTATCGCACATCATGTAAGCGCGGTCGATTGCTGTACTGATCATTGATGACAGGGTAGATACCCCAATTTGCTTGATCAGCTCCGAACACAGCTGCATCAACCAAACCATCAAAAATTCCCGTTGAGCACTCAACGGATACCGCAACCCGAGAGGCGTATCAAACAGGTTCTTGATCATGCCCCCGGAGGTATCGAAGTATTCAAAAATAGCTTCATGCTGGCGATCTTCAGGCAGTGACGCCTTGACCATATCAACCACGCCTGCAGCTGATGCACCAAAATCCATAAACCGCAAATAGGGCATTTCCACCGCGCGCGGCGACGTGGCCATGTTGAACAGCGTTTCAGAAATGAAGTTAGATTTACCGTACCCCATGCCCCCTAGCACAAACTGAACCATGGACGACTGCAGCTCACTCATAGGCTGATATGGGCTCAGCACGCCGTCTCTGGTCGTGAACCAGATAGAATCGACCGGCGACCAGCGATTGGTTGGCCGCATCAATGGCAACTGGGCCAAGATATCAAGCTCGATCTGAGGCGCTTTCGGGCAATTCGGTACTGCCATATACCCCGGTGTTGCACTCATCACCGACTCAATCGAACAGCCAAAGAGCGTGCTTACCTGCTGGCCACCCCACTGCTGGAGCAAAGTCTCAAGCTCAGCCGCCTGGCGCTGAAGTGTCGCCACGTTGTAGAGGGGCTGGCCTGTCTTCGTGTACATGACATTGGTATTGACCCAAGTCGTTGCTGAAATGCCATAGCCATAAACAGCGCCATTGCTTTCTTTGTACGCGGTCATCGCCTTATCGGCTTTTGAGATTTGCCGGTTACTGGCGGACATGAAGCTGAAGAAATCAGCAAACAACCGATTCCAGTAGTTGGCTGACGCGCTATCCGCCGATATGGTGTACACAATCCGCATCGGCAGCTTGCGGCGGTGGCAGGCGCTTAACAGCTTCTCAAGCGGCTCAGGATGCGTAGCCAGCTCCGTGATATGCATCGGCGCGTAAATACGGTCGCCCACCACTGCGTACTTGCCGAGGTCCAGCACTTCATTGGGCATCATCTGCTGGGCCAGTGGTGGTGGCAGAGCGAATGTCCAGTCAGTAGGCTGGCCGTTGCCCGCATTTTTCCGGCGCGATTCATCGACATTTTCAGTAGGGCGGAATCGGCTGCGCGTCACATTCAAGATCGGCTTCCACGTTGACGCCGTTGTCTCAGGCATCAGGCTGATGCGCATTTCCGTCAACGCATCCGAGGCATCCAACCGCTCAACGTCGTAAGGCACTTCCAAACCGGTCATGAACGAAAGCACTTTGTTGACGTGCTGCTCGTGTACCACTTCTAGGGCTTTAACACCCAGCGCCATAGTCATCGCGCCCTGGCCTTGCATGACACCTGCCATACCCTTGGTCCGCTGCTTGAGCGCCGCTTTGCGATCAGCCTTGGGTAATGAGTTCAGGTGCGTCACTACCAGAAGATACTGCTTTTCAGTCGCACAAATGGCGGCATAGACTTCAGCATCCTCTTCGTAAATATCCCGCACATTGAGTCCGCGCGACTCACAGGCATCAATTACCGGGCCGCGATAAGCCTGGGTCTTACCGGTCATGCCATTGGGATCGTATTCATAAGACCAGAACAGATCGAGCCCTTCAGTAGTCGCGTCATTGGCTAGGGTCTGGGTGAACTGCGCCCACTTTTTACGCAGCGACTCAAAGTTCGCCGGAAAGAATTGGCCGTTGTATCCGTTCACCTTGACGACACTCAGCAGAGAGCCATTATCCAAGGCAAGGATTTGCTTGGTGTGTGGGCAAGCAATCGGGAAATACTGGCTATGGTCCTGCTTCAACCAACCGCGCACCCCACGGGCAACATCATCAATCGTGCCAAGCACCGTATCTGCAAACATAAATTAAACCCCCGGAAATGCTTCGCGAAATGCAGCAACAGTTGCCTTGAGGCTGTCTGCATCGACTTCATTCAGATCATTTTGAAAATGGCCCGACTGCCTTGGCGCGGCGCCATGTGTGATTACCTTGCACCCCAGCTCACGAGCGAACGGGGAAGGCTTGAAAGTTTGTTCCTGCTTGCTGCCAGGAAACCGATATTCATTGGCATGGTAGGTGTCGCAGGTCTTGCGCCCGCGCGTGGCTGCAACAAAGGCCAGTCGGCGCTCTTCTGCCTGATGCGATTGCATAACACCAACGTCTTCGTCATCCATGTTTCGAGGCTCAAGCGGCATTAGCCCTTCACTCATACCGGCAATCAGGACGTGATCAAACTCAAGCCCTTTCGAGCGGTGAATGGTGATGAGGGTAATCTGTGCTTCATCACCCTCTGATTGCCGGGCTTCTCGCAACGCAGCATCGAGCAGCACATCCTGCCAGCGCGCTTTGGGGTCGAGCACTTGCCGCTCTGAAAGCTCTGCCTCAATGTCCGTAGCCAGAACACTTAGGAAGCTCTCCTTACGGCGCCGCACCTCGTCATCAGTCTCGCGCGCCAAAACACGCATTGGCCCTTCAATGACCCACTCGATAAACTGGACAGGGTTTGCGCTTGAGCCGACCTCAAACACCAGCTCAGAGATATACTCGCTCAACGCCTGTTGACGCTTGGCTGAAAGGCCGGGGATTGTGTCCTCAAGCCGATGAACAGAGCGCGAATCATCTTCCTCAAGCCATTCTTGGACAATGTACCCGGAGCCAGGGCCGACACCATCAATGAACGGAATGAGGTTTTGCAAGGCGTAGGTGTCGCGCGGATTGTTAGCCAACCTAATGGCCGAGCTAACGGCCACAATCTCCGAACGGTCAAAAAGCGACATGCCGCCAACCACATGGTATGGAATACCTCGACGGCGCAAGTCACCCTCAAGCACCATCGCCATACGGTTTGTTCGATACAACACCGCGATTTCGTTGCGCTTGGCACCACCATCAACCAACTTCTGAACGGCGTCACAGATACCTGCGCTCATCTGGTAGCTGTCCTGATAGCAGTTAAGCGTCAGGTCAACGCCGGGCTCACCATCAGAAAATGGTGTCTTGTCTTGCCGGTCTGGGTTATTGCGAATCAAACGGGTCGCTGAATCGACAATCCTCCTGGTTGACCGGTAGTTCTGCTCCAGTTTCAGTTCAGCTGCATTAAAGTGCATCTGAAATCGGCGCATGTTCGCGACTTCGGCGCCGCGCCAGCCATAGATCGACTGGTCGTCATCGCCAACCATCGTTACACCACAATGCCCTTGCACCCAGTAGCGCAGCAGCTCGTACTGGATGCGGTTGGTATCCTGAAACTCATCCACGACGACATGACCAACGTCGCGGTTAATCTGTTCACGATAACCTTCCTCACGGGCCAATCTGAGCAGCGGCTTGAAGAGAAGATCATCGAAATCGACGGCATTGGCCTGCGCCTTCTCCTTTTCAAAACCGGTCAGCGTCTCCCAAGCCAATGAGACCTCATAACCCTCAAGGCCATGCGCCTCAATCAAGCGCTCGGTCAGCGCTTCACGGTTGGCCGGGTTTGTAACGTCGTACCCAGCCTGTCGCGCGAGCGACCATGTGTTGAGCCAATTTTTGGGGTTTAGGCGACGCCGATCCTCTTCTGCAAGGTCTTTCGGCAACCCGTTGCTCTTAGCCAAAGCACGGATGCTTCGCAGTGTGTCGCTTTCACTCAGCAACGAAAATCCGGGCTGAAGCCCAAAGCCTTCAGGATCGTCTTTGATCCGCTTCAAGCCCCATGTGTGGTAGGTATCACAACGCACCTTCTGCAGTGTTGCGTGGTCAGCAAGGCGGCGCAGGCGCTCAAGCATTTCCTTGCCCGCCTTGTTGCTGAAAGTCAGCATCTGGACGTAGGACGTTGATGGCAGTGATGCCGCTATATCGACCGTTCGCCGAACGATGACAGCGGTCTTTCCTGAACCCGGCCCGGCATAGCCCGCAAGTGATTGATCGTAGGGGTGGCTTACGATGGCCTGTTGCTGCTCATTTAGCTTCATGGGCCTCCCTCATCATCTGCAGGAGAGTCTTGTTGACCTCGTTCATTTGGGCATGCGAGCCGGTATTGATGAGGTGCTGAAGCACTTGCATTGGAATATCACTGCGAGGCTCATAATGAGGCAGGTCTTTCAAGGAAGCCGGGTAAAGTACACCCTGTTCTCGTGCAACCTTTGGAATGAGGTTACGGACTGCCACCGGACAGGCAACAGTGACACGGCCATTGCCGTAGCTAATCACGTCCATACCCAAGTCACCGATGCGCTCAGCCACACGCAGGCAGTGCATTCGATCTTCTGCCTGCAGCCATGCAGTCGAAAGGTTTCGGGAGACTCTACCCGTCTGATCCGGGCGCCGCATAACACCTGCCCACAGGTTTTCAGCCACAATTCCGTAGGCATAGGAAACCGGAGCCAGCTTGTTCGCATACGGATGCAGCCCCGGCGATACCCAGCCGGTGCTCATCGCAACACGTTCAAGCTCAATATCACCAGACTCGGCCAGCACTTCTAACTCTGGTAGCGCGCACCACTCCCGGCTATTGCGAACAGTGACAGCGCCGCCATCAGCTGTCTGACTGGTTACTGCATTGGCCCCGGCACCATAGTTGAGCAAGCGACCAACATTCTCTTCCAGGGCGTGAATCCGAATCTTGGCGAACAATGGGATACGGTTTTCTTTGGCCCATTCGACCAGTTGGGCGGCGTCCTGGCCGTTACTTGGCAGCGAATGCGGCGGGATGACCTGCAAAGTCTCATTGCTAGGCAAAGGCGTGTTGAGCAGCTTCTGAGCCCACTCATAGCGCGGCATCCAAAACGAGAACACCTCGGGGCGCTCAAGACGGCGCGGTCTCTCGCACTGGGTATACCGCTGACTGGCTAGAGTCGCCACCTGCTGGACCGCACTGCCATCAGCACAGTCTGTTAGACCATAGAGCTGGCCAACAGCCTGTGCCAAACCACGAACCGGGTGTTGCGCAAAGCCAAGCTGCAGCTTCGCCATTTCAGCACTTATTCCCAGCAATTCTGCCAGCAGTGCAGCTCTCTCAAATGGGTTGAATGTTGCGAGCCCAAGCTCATTTACAATCTGATCAAGACGGGTCTTGTAGTAACCGTTGTGAGCAATCTTAGGGTTGCGGTGCAGATTGGCTTTAACTAAATCTTCAACACTGCAGTTGGTAACCCAAAGTGTATGTGACGGCAAATCGCTGACTGCACCAAACTCGAAAGGTTCGCCACGGAAAGGGCAAGCAATTCCACCTTCACGGCAGAATGGAGTTCCATCATAAAACAGTGCAACACCGATTGCTGTAGACAAGACTCACCCCGATTTAATAACTTGCTTTACGCCAGAAAAAGCCCTGCTTTTCCCAATACTGTACATTGGGCCACCAGCGCAAGCTAGGAATAACCTCAGAACGTCGTGAGTATAACTCTTCATGCAGCAAAGAAAGGCCGCGTGCGAAAGAAAAATCAAAGCCCGGCATATAGAGAGGCATCGAATCATGAAGCGTAGATTGCCGCGCCTTCATGGCGTTATCAATCGCCATAGCGGCACCCTCTTCGCCGCCTTTTGAACTACCTATTGAGGCAGAAGAAATAACAGAAACTACATACAGTGCTAGCCTGTTTAATTCAGCCTGGCTTCTTTGTTCCAGGCCAATAAAAAATCCCGGTGCAACCGTTTCCTGACCACCAACGAAACTGGTTGAGGTTGCCCAGTTCAACGCTTGGTAAGAAAGGCAAAACGCACATAGCGTTATTGAGTGATTAGCATCAACTGGCAAGTAGCCCGAGTGTTTCAAACACACAGGATACATCCACCCGTGACGAATACCTTGCTTGCTGGCAGAGCGGCTTTTAAAGCCGCAATGCCTGCAAGTAAAACTATCACGGTCCAGCACGGCGTACCCAACCTTTGCTAACAGAGGCTGTTTTTCCCAAGCGCCATCCATGTACTTTGAGAACATATCGAGGTCGGGTACAGTGCCAAAAGTAAGCATAGGCTTATGTTTTGCCATCGTGCTAACCATGATCAGCCTTAGTAGTTGTTAAGGTTCATCGAATCAATCATTTGCGAGCCGTCTGCATTACCACCAGACAACGTGCCTGTAAAAGACGAAACAATCAGGGGCACAATCGTCACAAGGGCGCCGATAACAATACCCCAGCCCTGCCATTCAAGTGGTTGCTTGTTCTTTTTGGCAGACCACGCAGAAATAAGCGAGATACCGGCAATGATCATGCCGACACTCCCAATGATCAGCATTGCAATAGGCATAATGTCTCGAAGTTCGCCTTCAATACCCGTCAGGATATTTGCAACTGAATTTTGTGCGTGAGCGGCAGCAGGAATAGCCAGAGCCACAACGGAAGCAGCTGTCTTAGTGATTGCACCTGCGTTCACATAAGCAAATGCCTGTACTTTACCAAATAGAGATTTCATATAATTTACCCTCGGTCTTTACTCAAAATATTTAATTAGATGCACTGCGGAAATTAGTGCCGACCCCGCTACCAGCCTCGACAAGATTGACCCGATTTTGCTTCCCCTCCCTTCTTGAGAAACATTCCCTAATCCAGAAATCTGAAAATAGGCCATAGCGATAGCCACATACCCAGCAATAGCCATCATGCCCAGCGCTGCATACATCGCTTTCGTTGTGTAATCACCACTGGCACTGCTGTATGCACTAATTTCAAGTGGGTCAGTATTCGCCCAGATAGTTGCTGACCATGCGTTTGCCCACATACTCAATTCGATAAGAGACGCACCGGCAACAACTTTCGCTGCAACAACGCTCCAGACGGGTTGTTGCTTTTGCCTGTCACCAGCACGAATCATGGTGAAAATACCGGAGATTGAAATAAACACACCGGCACATGCGCAGATCAAAAAGATGAAATTTAGAATCGCGCTATACTGGGTAGACAAGTTGATAAACAAGTCACCCATCTGTGTTGCTACTTTCCCAAAGTCCATCTTCTAACCCTTATCGGCCAATCGTGCCTGAAGTAGTGCAAAGCGTTCGGTTGCTCGGGTTCAAACTGAGCACTCGACCGAAGCCAGGAACCTCGATGCCAACGCGAACGATCAAGCCAGTACGGTCACTCGGACGAGTCACATAAGCGTTTTCTGCGTTCACACCTTTCAGACGCCATACCTGGGACGTTGGCTTACCTGCACAGTGGTCAGCTACCGGTGTTGGTGCAGGGGCTGCTGCTACGGCCCTCGGTGCCGCTTGAACCGGCGCAGGGGTGGCAGGTTTTGCCGCCGCAACCGGCTGTGCCGTGGGTGCTGGTGCAGGTGCAGGTGCAGGTGCAGGTGCAGGTGCAGGAGCCGCAGGTTGTGCTGCAGCGCGCTGCCGGGCTTGCTGTGCCTGTGCTGTTTGCAGCGTGATAGCTCGGCTACTGGCATCTTGAGCGGTTCGTGACTGCTCTACAGCGGACTTCACAGATTGTTCGATCCGCTGAATATCCTGCTGCAGCTTCGCAACAACCTCATCGTTGTTGGCCGCCGCTTCAACCTTTGCACTCAGCTCATCAACGGTCTTTGCCAGCTGGGCTTGACTCTCGCTTCCCGCCTGAATGGCAGTGCTCAGCTCCGAGACCGTTCCTGTAATTGACTGGAGAGCCGTGCTCACTTCACTGATGGTTTTACGGGTCTCAGAGATATCGGATTCCATCTGCTCAAACCGACGCTTCTGAACATTGTTGCGAATGACTGACTCATCAATTACGACCCCGGCAGGCAAGTTCTCGTAGCTAGCGGTCTGAGCCAGCACACGGTCAAATTCCTGCTCTTCCAGCGTCAGTTGCGGACTGATCCCATCCGTAATGGTGATCATGCCGTCAACCGGCACGTTGCTAGAGGCGTCCTGGGGTTGATATGGCTGGCCTTGGTCGGCCATTTGCTCGTCAACGGTTGGCTGAACAGAGTCGCCCCAGTCAATTGACTCAAGGGAGGATTCATCCTCAAAGGCTGGAACCTGATCGGTGTCCTGCAGCTGAGTTGCAGGCACACCCTCACCGGTAAAACCTGCCCCGGTATCAAAGCCAGCGGCTGAGTTAGTCTGCTGCGGGGTTGGAGGTTCGGTACGCATGGCTACTTTTACAGCAACGAGCCCAAGCAAGAGCACCATGATCAAAAGCAACACCCCACCCACAATCAAAAGCACTTTCCCTGCCCCAGATTTCTTTTTCGGCGCATCCGCCTGGGGTTCATCCACTGGAATATCAAGGTCGAAGTTATCAGACCCTGCATTCAGTCCTTCGCCGTTACCGCTATCGTTACCCGCTCCAGAAACACCGCCCGATGTTGCAGTCGCAACGTCCAGATCGAAGTCAAACTCTTCTTTGTTGTCCTGTACGCTCATCATCTACTCTCGCTTCAAATCAGTTAGTTGCGCTGCAAACATCGTCCATGAAGAAAACACCCACCTCATCGCCAACTCGCAGCGATACGGTGATTGGTCTGCTCAAGCGGTCCTGAAAAACATCGCCCATGTCTTGGCCAAGCTGACCAAGCATGATCTTGGCTTCTCGCGACGAATCAGATGTTGTGTCTTGAATAACCGTCCCATTTGAAACGTAAGTCTCGGAATCGACGTTCATTTCCGCTGCTTTACCAATGGCCTTCAGGGTCGTACCAACACCCCACCAGCCGTAGCGATACAACAGATGGCGGTCAACCTGTCCTTCAACTGCGTTCAGCGTTGTCTGAGTATCGAGAGCGATGGCGCTAATGGCCTTCGTCTCATCCTCAAAAACCATCTTGGTCAGATTGATACGCAGCCATGTTTCCGCCCGCTCAAATGCGCCGATCAGTTGGGCGCCTCTCAGGCGACCGCTACGAATGGTCACAGACACCGGGCCTTGCACGTCAGAGTTAAGGGCCAGATCAGTTGTTGCCATAACCATGTTCCCGGCACGGGCCAAATAAGGCTTGCAGCTATCAGCGGCACTCTCATTGGCAGCCTGGGTGTTTTGAACCGGCTGGCTAAACCCTGCGCCACTTGAAGGGGTCGCCTGGTCTGCCACCTCGTAGGTCCAGCTGACGGCAGATAGTTGCGGTCTACGTCCTTCCCCTTCTTGTTCAATAAGCCCCTGGATCAAGGAATCAACACTCCGGTAGTCGGTCTGCTGTCTGCTCCGTTGCGGTCTTTCGCTGCTTTCAACCCCCAGCGCTTCGCTGACATTGCGAGGTTTGCCCTCTTCTTCTACTGGGAATGGGTTTACATCTACTTCCTCGACCCGGTAATCATTCACCTCGGCATTAAGCAGCGGGTGTGCCGTTGGGTCTGTCTCTTGAATCGTCGGCAACACGTCTTCGTTGTAACGTCGGCGCTCTTCTTGTTGAATCAGGCTATTTGAGTCGCCCTCAATACTTCCGTTGATGTTCACTCGACCTGTTTGGCTGGCACTCAGACTACGGTTGCCCTGCTCAGGCTCATCAAATCCGACTGTCACGGAGAACAGGACCACGACCAAGAAAGCAGCCGCAATGCCCATGAAGACAAGCCGCATCTTGTTCGCAGGATTGAAGATGGCCTTCAGTGCAGAACCACCGCGTACCGGCCCTACATCCGCATACCCGCTGTCATAGCTGTGCCGATCATCAACTGTCGCAGTCAGGTGTAAATCTTCTTCTTTAAAATCAGACATTCGCTTTCTTACTCAGCTACAGGCGCGCGACCAATGCGCAGGAACACGGTCTGACCAGAGTTGTTCGTGCCGCCGACCATCGTTGTCAGGGGCAGTTCGTAGGCTCGATACCGGCCATTGCCATGCGACACATCAATGATTTTCGGTGAGAACACGGCTAGCGGGGTTTGCAGAAAAAGTGACTCGCCTTTAATCCAAGCCTTACCCTCAGCTCCCTCAACCACCATCTGCGTTGAGCCAATTGGGGATACGCCATAAAGAACCGAGTTCAGGTCCGCATTAGCTGAAGCACCTACCTTCACTGACCGATCAGTGAACATCGCTGCCGTGTCAGTCTGTGGACCCACCTCAGCAACACGAATAGTTGCAGACCGGTGATAAATCCCGGCCTTGCCTTCAAGCAGAATGGTGATCGGTGTTGCCAGCCCATGAAGATAAACAGTCAGATTCCCTACGACGCCATGCTTCAGCGCGGTCAGCGTAAATGAACCTGCCTGGGGATCATCAAGCTCGATAGTCTCGTCGCCAGTTGCGCGATCAATGGCCACCATTCCCTCCATGTAGGATGAAACACGGCGGATAGGCCAAGGGTTACCGTAGGCATCAATAAAGCTGACAGCTGAGCTTTGAAATCTGGCAATAGCAATTCGCGGGACTTCGCTGTCAGGCTGAAGAGACACATCAAACAACGTATCCAGATCAACTACGTCCTGATCAACCACGTCAGAAAAGTCATCGACAATTGGCGCTTGTCGCGCAGCAGAAGACTGCTGAATTTCACGTCGCATATTCAGGATGGTTTGGGGATCAGCCACCAGTATCTGTTGAGCGCGAGCTTCAACAGCGGCACCTGATTGCTGCTCAGATTCCTGAGCCAACACATTCTGAGCTGTCACCGCAACAAGAGCTGCAGTGAGTGTCATTTTGAAAATACTCATTGCTGGCCTCGTGGCTTGACGATGTATGAGTCAACCCAGATACCGGCGTCACGCCAAAGCAAACTGACCCGACGAATGCGCATACGCATCACCACGTCAATCTGAGCCCGACGCTTTCCATCCAGCATCACTCGGTAGGGAACATCGACAACCCACTGCGCGTAGCCACCAGCGCCAGGCGTGGTATCGACCAACACGCTTTGCTCAGTCACCGCATAAAGGGTTCCTTGAAACTCAGCGGTCAGATTCTCAAGCACGCCGAGTTTCTTGAGCGAATCGACAAAACCCTTACGAGCGTCATCGCTAAGGCAGTAGGTATCGTTTTGCACCGTAGTGCGCCAATCGACATAGGACAGCTTGTAGACCTTCCGAACGCACTGCTGCGCCCAGTTGAGAATTTCCTCATGGCTATAAAGGGGCTCATTCAACAGAGGCAGTGGGCGAATGCGCCCATCATTCGTTTCGCCAAGCAGCTTGATGACCGGCTCGTTTCGCGAAGTGACATTCAGAGCAATCGCCAGCCCCACAATGACGAGCAAGAGAACGGCAATGATGCGGTTCTTGGCCTTCAGTTCGCTTTGAGCAGTCATACCCTGCCGCACAAGCAGAGCGAGCCCAGGGGCTTCAAGCAACTCAGGCCCAACCTCATCCTTCAGCTTCTGGCTCTTACTCATTCCGTCGTACCCCAAATCTCAGGACGCAAATCGCTACGCATCACGTTGTTCTCTGTCAGCTGCTCAGTTATCAAAACCGACTCCAAATCGCATGGATGCTTACAAGCACGTTGGCTGACCTTTTCCTTTCCCCAGTCTTCTGGGGGCGGCCAATTTTCCCATTTTCGGATCAATGCTACTGAACACTTGTGCGCTTCAGCCATTTTCAGCCGGAACGGCTGCTTATCACCGCGCGGCAAACCCCGTACATACTCGCCTAGATGCATTTGAACCAACCCCGAACTTCAATTGCTACATATCCTATCAGCTTTGTTTTTTCTCGTGTAGTATTATTAAACACAATTTTTGACGATATGAGGATCGCGCTTTGACTCTGAATAAGATGGTGCTTGCGGGCTGTGGGATTGTGTTTGCCTGTGCGTCAGGGTTTGCCATGTACTTAGGGCTTACCTACGGCCTGGTTGGTGGCAACCGGACCATTACTGATGGCCAGTGCGCTCCGAGAACCGCTGAGCAGGCTCAGTCATTCTTCAGTGGGCTCATGCCAGACTCACAGGTTCTTGCAGTCAGCCCCGCTTTCCCTGCCGGTGCAGCCGGACACTGCATTACTAAGGTGCGCATGCTGGTGAACAAGGCCGATCCGGCAACGGACGGGATTGTGTTTTTGATGCCGGATGGTGAGCACTTTTTGAATGGGCCGATGATGGATGCCACCAGCCGCCTGACGCCCACTGCTCAAGCAGGCACTCAACAGCTACCGCCAACAGAGGGTCTTTCCGACAAAGACAAGGCGTTGATCGACATGCTGTTAGGGGTCCGCGACGATGTTGAGCGCATCACCACCGAAGGCAGCTTTCCAGAGGTTGAGACTCCCGAGCCCCAAGAAATACAGGATGCTCTGAAGGAGCTGGTCAGCGATATTGGAAAGCTACCCAATCAGCTGGCATTCAATGCAGATGGCACCAACACTGCCTACGTCGTCTTCGACCCGAGCTGCAACAAGTGCCAGCACTTCTTTCAGGACATGCCTGCTGTAGCAGAGCGCTTTGATACCCGTCTTGTCTGGATTCCAACGTACCTGGCTGACACAACCCGCACCCACGCGGCCTACGCAACAAAGGCTATCAATCAAGAGCCCGAGGACAAGGCGTGGGCCATCCTGAAGCTGATGATGACCGCCCCTGGTGTCGATGAATCAACCCTTGGGGCGTTGCTCGGCTCTGTCAGCGATGAAGACTTCAGCCAGCTTGAGCAGTCAGCCGCATATACGCGCGTCGTGATGCAGGCAGAAGAACTGGGTACACCCTTCATTCTCTTCCAACCGGCTGACGGCTCAGGCATTACCTTCAAATCCGGCTACACGGATATCGAAGACCTTGAAGCCAATCTGAATTGACATCCTCCCCGCCCTGGGACGGGGATTCCCACATCTGGACGCTCATGCCCGAGCGCGAGAATGTTCTTGGCCGCGTTGATATCGCGGTCGTGAGTGACACCACACTCACACGTCCATTCTCTTATTCCAAGACCGGCGATACCTTTCGGCCTCGTGCTGGGGCGTAAGCCGCAGCACGAACAAGTCTGGGTGGTGTACTTCTCGTCAACAACCTTGAAAACGATGCCTGCGTGATCGCACTTGTATTCCAGCATCATTTTCAATTGGCCCCAGCCGGAATCGAGTACCGACTTGGCCATACGGGTTTTGACGAGCTTGGTTGAACTGACGTTGCCAACCACGATTGTGCCGCAACGCGCTACCAGCGCATTGCTGAACTTGTGCTGGGCGTCCTTACGCCGGTTAGCTATTTTCGCATGTATTGCCCTGGTGCGGGCCTTGCGGCCCGCTCGCTGGGCAACAGCGAGTTTGTCTTGTAGATCGCGGTAAAAACGCCCAGAGGACAACTTTTCTCCGTCTGAGCAGGTGGCCACCGTCTTCAGGCCAAGGTCGATACCTACGGCGTCCTGGCCAGCAGACAGGGTTCTTTCAACGTCAACCACGACGTTGAAATACCAACGGCCACGGGCGTCTTCGGTGAAACTGCCGGAGCGAAAGGTATAGTCTGAGAGCCCGTAGCTATCCCAGACCTTGAAATACTGTCCGCCGAAGTAAACCTGCCCATTCTTCCACTGTGCAGCACGGGCCTTGAAAGGCACCCAGCCCAAGCTGCGCTTCGCGCCGCCCGAGGCGCGCCAGCGAAGCTGACGCTTTTTGAACTGTTTGCGCCTGATGACATATTCTTCGGTTATTCCTTGAACTGTTTGGCTGTGCAACCCAAGGAGTTTTCCTGATCCTACAGTGTAGGGATGGATGTCGTAGGCGGAAAGAAATCGACCTTGCTCACGAATCGAGCGCCCGCTCAACTCGTTGACATAGTTCCAGACGAAATTGACCGAGCGCGCCCATTCACGCAGCACTGCTGCGTGCTTGTCGCGCACTCTGACTTTCAATGTCTTGGTCAATTTCATCGAATCCATAGGTCTACAATAGGGGCTGTAAAACGAGATTCAAGCAGGAATCGCTTCGCGATTGGCGCTTATATCCCCCACCTGAAGGAAGGGGTTTTACGCGCTAACTGATAAAAAAAAGGCCGCATTCCATACAGGTGCGGCCTTTTTCGTCCTACCGGCTGTTAGCCGAATCGCGGCCCTGCCCGAGACTCACTTGCTGGGTCTATTTGCCACACCAGATAATCCTCATCGCGCCAATCAAAACCTGCTGTCAGATCGTTATCCGGGTTCTGGCTAATCCTGCTGGCCAACCTGCCTTGAGCGAAGCTCTGAAACAGCTTCTCTGCATCCGTAGCGGTAAACAACGAGCCAACCTCGACTACACCATCGACAAACAGCTTGGTGCGCTCAAACTCACGTACACGAGAGTCACCCAGCTGCAGATCACCTTGGGACCAAAGCTGGAATGCATAGGCCGTCATTTCGCGGCTATCGCTTTGGGCGTCGTTAATCACTGTGTCTGGGAAACCACATTCGCGCATCGCAGCAACGACACGCTCAGCAGCAGCTCCGCCTGGGGCGAAAAAGGTATTGATCCCTACCCGCTCCTGCTGGCACAGCAGCTGCTGTTCTGCAGCGTGCCAAGCCTCATGGTAGAAAGTCCCACTATCAGCCAGATCGGCGTGCAGACGCATAAGGTTCGCTGCAGTAACGTACATGCCGGGAGCGTCCATTCGATCACTCACTTCAAGCGATGGCCGCACTTCACCAAACAACCGATCAAGCTCAACCTCAGCCAAATCAATAAGGTCTTGCTTATTCAGCGGGGCATTCGCTGCCATACGGGTGTAAAGAACTGGCATGTCCACTTTGCCAAGGTAAGGGTGCTCAACCGCACGCACTTCCGTTTTCAGCGACTCCAGCCAGGCCGAGGCGAAATGCTGGATACGCGGCAACTGTTCCGCTGATGGGTAGACGCCTTCAAACTTCTTGCCATTGGCCACCAAGTAGTCGTTCCGTTCACCCTGCTCTTCCAACGTCGCCTTAAACCACATCTCCATGCCACGGGCGAACATTTCTGCAGGTGTTGCCCAGTAGGGATCAGATCGCTTCTGGTCATACTCGATTGCTGCCTTGAGCATGTCACTTTGCTGCGTGTACGAGGACAAGTCTTTCGGATCAGCGCCTTCCTCTGGTTTACGCATGATGGCCGTCAACAAGCCATAGAAGGCTTGCAGCGACTCATCACGAAGGGCATTCCCGATCTTCGTTGGACTCCCGACTTCACCAGCTTTGGCCAAGGGGTAGCCAATAAGCTCCGCTAAATCATCGCTACGCCCTGTTGCTATCCGACCATAATGGTTTGCAATGGCATGCCCGTATTCATGGGCAAGTGATCCATCACCGCTCATACGAGTCAAGTTGATAGCGATGTTCGCGGGCTCAAAGTGAGCGTTTGCAGCGCCAGCGCCACCATGTCCACGCGAGCCAAAGCAAAGACCAAGCCTGCCACCGAGACTCAGTGCCGCAGGATCAATGCCAAGCACGCGAGCGAAGTCCATCATGGAGTCATAGGCAAAGTTCAGGTGCTTTACCCGCTCTTCCTGATTCGTCCAGTTCCCATACTCCACTCCAGAGAACATGAACGTCTTGATAAAGTCGTCACCGTCAACATTCTTACCTTCGCGGTAATCCGGCCCTACACGCACAAGAGCATCACGCTGGACACGACTTTTCCGAGTGGTAGTAGATGCCTTCTTGGGCTTGATCACACTGTCCCAAGTCACATCGCGCATCGCGGTTTGGTGCCGATTGCAGAAGAACGGATCAAAGCTACCCCAATACAGGCCGGTGCCCCGGATACGTTGCTTTCTGTAGGGGTAGTGCTTCCGAATCTCGGGAAAATCATTTTCAAGCAGCTGAGTCGTCGCTCTTCTCATGTCTTCGCTGTACTGCTTGAAGCACTCGTCAGCGCCTCCCCGGCTTTCAGCAGCAGCGACCAAAATTGGCTCTGCTGTCTTGCGCATTGCACTCAACAGCTTGATGAACAGGAATGTGTGTTCTGTGTGCGCAGTCAAAGGGGAGCTTGGTATGCCGCGCCAGAAAAGATCGAAAGACAAGGCAACTTTGATTGGCAGCCCCATATCCCGAAGCTCTTCCATGCTCTTGCGTGGCCAGAGCGAGTCCTTAGTCAGATACTTCTTCTTCTGATCTTCAGTCATTGTCAGCGCTGAGCTTTGAAGATTCTCAACCGACATAGCCCGAAGGTCTTTGATGGCAAAGCCTTTAACCGTTCCCGTGTCCTCATACCGACCATCACCAGACGGGGCTGATTCTTGCTTCTTAGTGACAGAAACCTCACCAATCGGCTGGTTCAGCAACCCACACAGCTCGCTGTCTACTACTGAAATCAAGTCGATGACATACGGCTTGCCGACATAGCGGCCTGTGTTTTTGAGGCGAACCGCCTCACTACCCAGCAGGGACATACGACTTTCTGTCAGCGCCTTTTCAGACCAATCAACACCGACCGTCCACCAAGTCCGTGGACTCATGAAGAAAATCAGGCCATGAACCGAATTGCCTTCGGCCACTTGCTTGACGAAGGCACTACGAATACGAGCATGCGTTGCTTCGGTGAAATTAAGGTACTTGCCCTTGGTTTCCCTAACAATCGCAGCCTCGATAGCATCCGTCAGCTCTTTATGAGGAAGGTGGCGAATCTTCAAGCATGCTTGTTCAAAGCGGTCCTTTAGACCCCAGCGCTTTGCCAGACGCTCAGCCGTCAGGCGCTCCATTTCAGATTCAACAGTAAGATGACCCTGCAGGTTCTCGACCAAAGAGACATAAACCTCAAGCGCCTGCGCCTCCGTCTCCAACATCGGTCGCGGGGGCATGCTGAACTCCGGCGCCAGGGAGTCGTATTTTTCAAAAGCATTGACCACGGATACGCCGGGTAACTGAACCAGCGCATTCATCTTATCGCCAACGTCAGATGCCGATACGGAGTAGTAGCGTGCTTGCTGAGCAGAAGGCCACTGCATGACCCCCGTAGTGCTCTGGGCTTCTGCGAATACTGCTAGGACATTCTCAACTGACAGAACATCGACAGCATGGTTGATGACGCGAAGGCTGGCGGAATCAACGCTTTGCGCAGTATCCAACCGGGCAACAAAATTGAAGGTAGGGGCTAAGCCACCATCCCAGTGGGCTTTCATGCGGGCCTCTTCACCAAGCATGTCTGGATGCTTGATGGCTGAGGCGGCGAGCGTCAGCAGGCTGTCAGCTGTGAGTGAAGCGCCATAAACGTGAGCTACCCGCATCCATGAGCTATTCATGAACATCCGGCTGGTTACGAATAAGTCACCGCCCCCTTCAACCCCCTGGGCTAGCTGACTGCCCTGCTGCTTGAGTATATCGCGCCGAACACGCAGGCTTTTATCCAGCTGCCTTGCAGCTTTCGCGATATCAAGCTCTTGATCAGCTTCAGACTCAGGCAGTGAGTACCCAGAAATGGAACCACCAAACGCAGTACGCAATGACGTGTCAGTACCGGGATCAACGTCAACCGCGATGCTTAGACCAATACCTTGATAGTCACTTGCTAACGCAAATGACAGCGGCAATTCGGGATAATACATCCGGCTTGCTTGATGCAGCTTTTGAGCAATAACACGCAGATCATCAACCAAATCCGGGGCGATCTGCGCACGCTCAGCTGCAAGCTCCCAGTTGCTTGAGGGGAAAAACTGGGTGAAGTAAATGACGCGCTCGATTGCAGACTTTACGGCGGGAGTGAATGTGTGGCTCAGCTCAAGCTCAGGAATGGTCTGCTCAACTACAGCAGCACGCTTATCTGTCGGTACAAGGTCACTTGCAAGCCAGTCTGGCGCAAAGCCACGGTAATGCAGTTGGGCTCGCGAAATCCAAGATGGTGCGACAACCGGATATCCAGCTGCCCACCTGGGGCCACCTTCATACACCCAAAGACCAACCGCATCCGCCCGCATATTGCTCGCGCAGCGACCATCATGCGCCACCCCATCACGATCTACCCAAGTGACCGCGCTACCCGCCTTTAGCACCACAGCATGGTTCATCTTCGCGGATGATGAGGCCAGATTCTGCCAGCCAATCTGAACAGCAAAGGCTTCAACGCCCTGATCCATATCGCCGTCACGGGCGAGTTTCGTGAGAGCAAGGCCGATCAGCGTTTCCGTCTCGGGTGACCTACCACCGGCAATCGCAGCTTCAGCAACAGACCAAGCCTGCTGCCGCGTGTAGTTGATGCCATGCTCTGCAGACAGAGCAACCAAGACGGCTGCTGATTGACGTTGCCAAAGAGAGAGAATCGTATTCTGAATGGCTGGCGGCAAAGCCTCGCCATCGTCAACATAATCGTCCAGGGCAACAACATCGCTCGACTGGAAGCCAATCAGGTCAATGCTCGGTGACAGGTACTGGAACTCAGTTTGAGAGAGAGTGCCCAGCCTCATCCAAGACTTAGAACGCTTGGTAAAGCCTAGAGCACCAAGCCTGGCTTCCCAGCCATCAGGGGCATTAGAGATTGCTGTTACCAGCGCTGAATCGTTGACCGTTACCAGATCAATGATGGCTGACGGGTGCTTGCCCCAGTAAGACGGAAAGGAAACCATGCTCTACACCTCAATTAACCCATCCGAGGGCCAGAACTTTGAGTTGCAGCCGGAGCTTCTGGGCCGCGACCGAAACCAAACAGCGATGCCAGCTTGCTAGCCATCATGGTCAAGGCTTGGAAACAGCTCTTGATGCCATTTTCAAAACGATCATGAAGCGATTCACCGTTCATCTTGATCTTGTCGAGAAGGTCTGAGCTGTCGTTCTTGAGCTTTTTCAGGACACCAACGGAGCGCTCGGAAACCTCATCAAGGTTCAGCTCAAGCTGAGCCCCTTTCATGGCAACCTTGTTTGCAGAGGCGAACGCTTGATTCAGAGAGGTATCAAGCCCGGCGACATGCGCACTACCCTCTTCTGACTTGAGGTACTCATCAACGACTTCTTTTTGATCCCTGCCAGGAGCTGCCTTTGCCAATGCGGCACCAATGCCCGCGCGAAGAGCGTCAGCATGGCCATTAACTTGTGCGGCAGATTCACCGAGTTGCTTTTCAGCCTTGTTCATCGAGTACGCGGAAACTGAATCGGCAATCAAACCGCCACCAGTGCGCGCCATTTTATCGAGAAGCGCACAAGCCCCCCCAAACACAAGGGCTGCGCCCATTGCAAATGTTCCAGCCTCACGGAGCTGCTGCAGAGTTTCGCGTTGACTCTGTTCAGCCTGCATTTTGGCCTGATTAGCACGCTGCTCTTTCAGCTCTGCATAGCTATGGCCAGCAGCTTCAAAGTCCTCATGTGAAATCTCACCTTTGTCAGGGTCTGGAATAAGCGGTGCTGGTTTCTGTTCCTCCAGGTCAGGAAAAATCTCGTCTGAGACCTCGTTAGACACTGAATCGACTTTGGCGGCAATCCCCCCTTCCTCCAGGGCTTCGTCGTTCGCCCCATCATCCAGCTCGAAACCATCATCAGCATGACTCTCATCAGCAGAATCACCCAAAAAGTTTGAGAGCCGCGAATGAATCTCTTCAGTAATGAAAAAGCCTTCATCGGTCTTTGCCGTCTCACCGGTTTTAGAACCAGTCTCTGGGACTTTGGAAGCAGCTGCGGCTTCATCAACCTTGATAGTGTCAGACATGGCGTTACCTCGACTGTAAGCCGGACTGGGAAATTTCCCGAGTAGATTCAAAGGTGGTTTGTTTCAGCTGCTGAGCTGTAAGCTGGCGTATATCCCAGAGCGTACTAAGCATTTCAGCCATCATCATCGACTGATCACGCACCAAAGCAATGGAGTCTTCAGCCGTAGCTACATCCCGATACCACCTCGGACTGCTTACACGGTACTTATGAAGAAGCTCCCGAAGCTGGTTCTCGGATATCTTCTCGCCCCAATCATCCGGTATCTCTGCGGAAAGGTTGTTCTCAATAAAGTTGCGCATGGGTGCCGAACGTATTCTCTGGACATTCGATTCCGTCAGCATATCCATCGAATAAGCTGCGACCTCTTGCCGACGCTGCATTACCAAGCTAGCCGCGAGTTGTTCACGTTGCAGCGGAGTTCCGTTGTTTTTAATGGCCTCTGCCTGCTCATCCGAAGGTGTGGCGACCGGGTAAGGAATAAGGAGCAGGTTAATCAATCTCTTGATCCGGTCTAACCAATTCTCGGGAATTGGATCATTGCTCGCGATCTGAACAGCTAACGGGCGCGGATCAATAGCTAGCTCTTCAGGTGTCGGCTCATCAAGCTCAGCCAATACCTGATTGACTGAATACTCTTTACGCGGCTCGCCAGTGGGGAGTTTTCTCGACTGACGAGATTGAGATTCTGTGCTCCGTGCGAGGTCATCACGGACAGCCGCACGAGACGAAGCCGCCTGGATACGCCCACTAATAGACGAATAAACACCACAGGCATCTGATGGTAGGCTGTTGACCCCCAATTTCTTGTCTTCATCAATTGCGGCGCGGGTGTTCTCAATCGCCGCTTCTCGATGTGCTGCGTTAAGCTCCTGAACACGCATTGCATAGTTCATGGAGTCTTGGATGATCTTGGTTGAAGCCTGCAATGTTTGAGTGATTGCCAATGCAGCATTTTGTGTGGCCGTTGCGCAGTTATCGCAATAGACCGGAATGCCGCCATCGCCTATGCCAATAGCAAATGTGTGCGTTGGTAACAGGTAAACACTGAATGCCATTGCTGTTGCTGCAAGAGACTTACAAGCCATTCACTGCACTCCTTGTCGCATCACTGGTGGCCGTTGAAGGCTGAAACACCTCGCGGCCTGGAGGTGCTGTAGGAACTGATTTGGCGGCCTCGGAGGCTTTACGTCCAAGCTCGATAGCGTCTCCCAAGTCATAGCTGACCGATCTTCCTTCTTCATAGCCAGTAATCTGACCGCCTGACCGAAGGATGCCAAAACGATCATCAATCTCGGCAATCTTGGTTCCCATGACCTCACGGTAGTAACGCTCTGCTTCAGCGCACGTCATCTGATTGATCATCGAGGCAATCTTGCTACCGACCACATTGGAAATAATGTTGCCGATACTCGATTGAATACGACTCTGAACCAAATCAATCATTTCGTAGATTTGATCGGAGCATGAGCCCGCTGAGACATCAGGAATATTCTCCATAGCAGCCTCAGTCGTCTGAATGATTCCAACATCAGTGGCCTCAATGCGTCGCTGCTGAGCCTCTATGCGCCTTTGGCCTTGAGCTTGAGTCAGATCACAATCCTGAACAGCTGATTCGTCAGCAGAGAAGGCAGGCGATGCCGCCCCAAGCAAAACCCCTAGACAAAATCCTGCTTTTGAAAACGAAGTCATTAGTCACCTCTCACGAGCTTCAGAGCCTTCGCGATTGCGTTACACCGACGGGGAGAAGCAATAACAGTCAGAAGGTCATTCTGATGAACGATCATCAAACGCTCACAAGCCAAGTCAGAGAAAACCTTGGCGTTGCCTCCCAGACGCGAGAGAACGAAGACAAGCCGAGAAGCTAAGCCCGGTGACCGGCGCTCAAATTGCTCGATCATTTTGAAAAAGCGACTTGAGTGAAGGAAAGCCAGAATCTGACCAAGCGGCCCTGAAAGCTCCCCCTCTAGCTCTACGACAAAAGCCTGATCTTCAACACGGTCTATCAATTGCCCGAGCATGGCCAGAAGCTCATCATCGGGCTCTGTCGCCCAATCCTCCTGCCCATCCATCCAGGCTGCGAGCTTGGCCATCGCTGGGCTTGAAGCCTCAAGCCACGCCGCGATCCCGTCTGGCGAAAGCTCGTTGTGAGCTGTAGCAGTTGTCATTTGTCACCCTTGATTCACGTCCGGCAAAATTTCGTATAGTATGTTTATACCACATACGCAATGCCGAGAACCACTCATGCATGACAAACCAGAGCCACAGCGGGAAGACTCAAGCGATCACGGCGACAAGCCTGCGGGTCAGCAATGCACACACCGCTTCCCCAACAGCGATGAGGCGCTAAAGCAAAAAAGGCGTGGAATCGCAAGAAAAGTGGGCTCTGCAATCTATACAATCACTGGCTTCCGCTACGCAGGTAGGAATTTCACAATTCTAAGAAAGCGAGCGTCGTTCCCTCTGCTTCGCAGAGTAATTAAGGACGATATAGCCGTAAATAAAGCAATTATCGAGACCTCGCATATAAGAACCGAGCTGTTAGAAAAGACAGTAATAGGCCAAACATTCCTATTGATATTCTTCGGGATATTATTTGTGTGGTCAATTTTACTTCTGACAAAAGGCTTAATTCTTCTTCTAAAGTACGGTGTATTCTTTGACTCTCCTTTAATCGCAGCAATACCGCTCGTCACACTCTCCCTAATAAGAGTTGCAATCTCAAAAAAGACACTTTTTGCCTGCAAGAATGAAATTGAACTCAGGAAAAAATTGGCGGGGGCTAAATAATGAATCAAGTATTATTAAAATTTCTGATCATTTATATTTTGATCGGCTTTAGCGCCAATGCAATTGCACAAGAAGCAAACTACTCAGAGCTAAACGAATTAACATCATCAAGCACAGATTACGGGCAAGGGCTTCTTAATTTTGTAACATTTGGACAGTTCACCGAACCAACAAGCAGTGAACAAGTATCTATGCTGTCCACTGTTTCGAGGATAATCTGTGTAATTGCACTATACATGATGGCAGCTCTATCTATATTTGCGGGAATAAACTACGTGATCCATACCGCAAACAAGGGTGTGCCTGGTGGTCAGGTAATCTCCTCATTCTGGATGCCGGTACGCATAGCTGTATCTACACTACTTCTAATACCTCTTTCATCCGGATTTGCAACAATACAGATAAAAGGTGTTTACAATATTGCATCCACTGGAAACGCTCACGGAAGCTATTTGGCTTCAAAGATTGGTGAACACCTAATCACCCATGGCGCTTACAACATACCAACACTCAAAAGCAATGTTGATGTTATCAATGGACTTGTTGCGTCTGAACTCTGCATGATTCGCGTCAATGCGGCGCTTAGAAAAGATGTTGTGAGTGCAAATATAAGACAATACCAAGGACGAGCTGTATTGTCATACGACAAGGATAATTCAACACTTGTTGGCCGCGCCACAACCCAACAAGGATACTGTGGTACAGTTGAAGTTACGATTCCAAGACCATTCAGACTGGTCATCGAAAATGATAGTGGCGAAGCGGACATGACGAATCCGCATAACCGGATGTTCGCCACTTACGAGAACCAAGCTGAACTCATTCTCGCCAATAGATTTCCAGCGATAATCAATGATTGGCGCGTTGAAGCTCGCAAAGTAGCTGCAAATATTGCATACGATGAGGCTGCGTTAAAGGAACTTCAAGTCAGCAATAATCTAAGTGTCTTCCAATCTCAAGCATCACAGGAGAAGACGAAAATAAATGATGCTGCGACACTGCTCATTAGTCTTTATGGAACCGCTGATCAGAGAATACAAACGGAGATAGCATCACTTGTAGCTTCTGTACGAGGGGCGCAGACTGAAAGTGGAAAACCTCTCTGGAAAGAAGAGCTGGATACTCTAGGCTGGACCTACCTTGGAACTATCTATTGGCAAAGCACAAAAAACACTGAGCTAACAAACGAAATAGGAGGCGGATTAAGTTTTAGTTATATCGAGCCTTACCAAGATGACCAGTTCGCGAAAGACGAACGGACTGGTGATCTAATGCGCCGATATAAAGACATGGTAAATGTCGTTAATACAAAAGGCTATACTCCGCCAACATCAACGTCAGCAGTATATAATGACATTGGCGGGATCAATGATGCTGGCAATTCTGGAAGTGGATTCTATAAAAAGTTCCTTGGAAACCTAACACAAAGCATTGCGCTATCTTTAGTTGTCGATGATGAAACCGACATGGTTAGCCAATTACAAACAACTGGAAACTATGTTGGTTCGTTTGTAGATAACGCCTATCATTTGAAAATTTTCATGATTGCCGGTGTTGAAGCTGGCAAGGCGGCAGCACTGGATTTAGCTGCTTGGGCTCGTACTGAGGTTGAGTCAGTTCCATTTGTTGGCGCTTTGTTTGGTCCCGCTGGTGCTGCTGTATCAGTCCCGGCCATTGCCGCAGCAACATTCATAGCATCATTGGCTGGTGGGTACTCTGATCTAATTGGCGGAATCCTTCCACCGCTTCTACTGGCCTCATTTCTTTTAGCAATTGTATTGCCAGCAATCCCATTATTTTATTGGACCATGGGTATAGTTTCTTGGATTCTTTTCTATATTGAATGCCTGCTTGTATCGCCAATTTGGCTTGCAGCACACGGTACAGCTGAAAAGGAAGGCTGGGGAACTGAACACACGCGGCAGGGATACATGCTTATGATCGGCCTATATCTAAACCCGATTATGCGAACAGCCGGATTTGCAGCAATCCTTGTTACTCTCTACCCACTAGGAACATTGGTACGTTGGTTCTCAAACTACCTTGTGGGCGTTATAACAACTGGATTTCTAACATCACCACTAATGATTGCAGGGTCGATGTTAATCCTGGCCTTCCTTGGTTACGCCATTGCTAACCGTGTATTTTCACTACCCAATGAACTATTTGAGAAAGGACTACGCTGGGTAAATGGCGGCCAGGAAGTTACTGGTGACGAAAATGCAACGTCAAAAGTGAATGCCATGATTACTAATTTTGGATATAAAGCAGAAGGTGGCATGCGAAGTAGCAAGCAAACCGGGGCGAACTCCGCTAAACCAACTGATCCCAGTCGGGCTCGACAGTAAAAAAAGGGTGCCAATAGGCACCCTTTTCATTTTCGATCTTAGACAACTAGACCCACTGTACTGACAGCAGCCCGCAAGCTACATAGACTGAAATTGCAAGGCTTACAATTAGTACAAATCCTTTGCCTTTTATATTAAGCGACTCACCAGTATTGGCAGATTCTACCCCTGTGTACATCTTCAGCAGGCCGAATTTATTCAATACTCCGAATGCTCCGCTGCTTGACCCCCCAAGAGGGAAACCAATTATAAGAATGACAACAATACCGCCAATCCCATACCAAACAAAAGGGTAAAGCATATTCCAAAAGTAACCAATATAGCCACCGTAATACTCAACGCTTCTATTTGATGCGCCAAGAAAACTAGCACTACCAGCTGCCGGATAGGCCATATCGGCAAAAATCCGCATGAAAAACAAAATAAAATGAGCCGCTGCCACTACGCTTATCAAAAGATTGGCTCCTTTAATAAATGGCATGCCAAACACCACACCACCTGGCTTCGTGAATGGCACAGAGTTCATCAGCTGTCCGAAAGATAAAATCCGAATAATCCTCATTGTGTAAACAGCAGTGAACACTAACGCCAGAACAAAACCCAAATAATCCGAAATGGAATTATGTGATGCTGCCAAAGTAGTCAGGGCAAGGACAACCCCAAGCAGAACACCCCCCTCTTTAACAGGGCTAAGAACTCGAAATGCTTGCTTCCCGAAGGAGGCTTCGCCAGCGATGAAGAACTTAGTATCTTTGCCTTCACCTTCCCCAGACAGCACACCCTCTTTTGCAAGGCCAAGCATTGCAGCCTGGGCACGCTCAGGAACGCTTTTGAACTTGCTTTCAGAGCCAAGCCAGAAGGGTTGGACTTTGACCACCTCAGTTCCATCACCCAGCGCACGACTGTTTTGCTCAGCTAAGCGAATGAACTCATTAAATGAGTTACAGTTTTCTTTTCCACTCATTTGGGTATCCCCTCTCCTTTCGTGTATGGCTTATTATAGCCCTGCATTCGCTTGCGGTGCAATCGTTTATTTCAGATTCTGCCTAAATTATTGGCCCACACGCTTCGGCATGCTCTGAACCCCTCCCCCGGCCAACGGCCCACTGATCGAACTGCTCTGCGCAATATGGCAACTGATGAGTCATGTTCATGCCTTGATCAAGAATGTCGTATCTGTCAGCGAACCAGACTTAGCCCTGGATTCTAAATCGCTCGGCGGTGTATTTGTCTCACAATTGGTCTGTAGCAATCAAAAAAAAGGGCGCCGCTAGGCACCCTAAATTAGACCATGATACGCGCTACTGCTCCCAATCACTCATCATCGGTATGTAAGCACCACACACTGTCAGAGTCAGCGCAAAAACGAATGCGTATAGCTTTCCAATATCAGCAACCCTATGCGGGTCAATCATGGCATCGTTGTTAAACAAAGCACGCAGCCCATATTTATTGATAATGTTCTGAGAGTTGCTTACCTCGCCGAGCAAGCCTCGGCCAGCCGCCCACAATCCTCCAAGGTACATTCCGGTAAAAATGGCGTACCCGAGCAGTGCCTTAGGATTCAGACTGTCTGGAAGCATGAGCCAATGCACTTCATACGTCGCGTATTCAAGTTGCCCAGTCATCCTGTACCAGAACAGCACTGCATACCATCCAGAGAATACAACCATGAACAAAGTGAGGCCACGAATCAACGGATAGGCCCAGTACCCGAACGCATGCATGTGGAGAGGCATGCATTTAGCCAGGGAGCCCAGATGAAGCATGCGAAGTAGTCGTAACCCATAGAAAATTGAGATAGCAAGCGACACTCCATACCCAATATGGTCAACAAAGTTCGACCGAAAATTACATAGGGCGTTGATAACATGCCAAATCAAAAACGCTGCCGAAAGCTCAAACGTAGCACTCCGAATACGAAACAAGAATTTGTATGGTGAGTTTGCCGCTGTCATGTAGAACTTCGTGCTTTCTCCACTGCCTGTCGCCGAAAACAGTTGTCTTTTGTAGAGTCCAAGAAATGCAGCTTGAACCATTCCGCCGACCCAGTTCTGTTTTGATGCAGGAAACCAGAATTGGTTTACCCATGATGGCTCATGGCCTTCGTTGGCAGCCTTAGCATTCGCCTCAGCGATTTTGATAAACTCAAAGAAGTTGTTGCACGTCTGTTTCTTTTCCATCAGATCACCACCATCCAAGTCCAAAGTTCCCTAGCAACCACGCGCACCAGGATTCACTAACCGGGCAGATGTTCACATCAAGCTCATTACGCTCGCGGGGACATTACGTGCTGGCGTTTGCACCGGGTCATCCTCTACGTCGAGTAGATCGCCTGGTAGCTGCTCATCAGCTTCAGCAGTAATGCCATCGGCAAGCTCAATGTGTTGCTCAGGCTCTGCTACAACCGTCGTGACCTCTGAGGTGGGTTTACTCCCCTCCCCGGCCAACGGCCTCGTATCAACCTTTCTCGGTTGCTCCGGTGCGGAAACAGGTTCCTTTGCAGGCAGGGTGTACACCTGTACCACTGGCTTTTGAACAACCGCTGTGCCACCTGCTGACTCACCAGCCATGAACTGCTTGATGCAGGCTTGTTGTACCCAGTGCTGCAACGTGCCGGTTGACTTGTAAATCTCCAGCTTGTCGATGAAACCGCTGATCAACTCAGCGGTTCGATCTGTTGCACGTCCTGGTCGTACAGTGACGTTGATGCGCTCATGAAACGGCTTGCGTGACTCTACACCTTCAACGCTGGCCAGCATCGCGGTGTCCACGGCCATCGTGCCTTGTGATGCAAACTGTGCGTTCGCCGGGTTTGTTTCAAGCAGGTACTGATTGAACATGGCCAGCTTGATCCACTGCTGATGAGTACCTACCGCTTTACACAGATCAAGGTATCTGGCCAGCTTGGCCAGAACCTCGTTGTAGGCATCATCACCCGCACCCGGTCGGATGCTCACAGTCACCCGTTCCTGAAATGCTTGGCGGTCGGCTACTGCCATGCTGTTAGCCCTGCGCAATCAAGTATTTGAGCAGGCCACGCGCGTTGGCAAACTCATCAGAAAACACCGCGTTTGGCAGCAGGCGCTGTAGGTGCTCTTTGAACACAATAGCGCCACCACCAACCACAACGATTGCGTAGTAGGACTGGGGCATTTTCACGGTGGAGAAAATGTAGTTGTTGATGCGCTCTGCAACGCCCCTGCAAGCAAGTGCGCGCTCTTGGGAGAAGTCCCACTTTTTACCGGCGAAACTTACCTCGCCTTTCAGTAGTGCTCGTTCAATCACGTTTGCAGGAATCTTCGCACCGTGACCAGTGAAGCCTGGCACTCCATCAGCCTGGATTTTCTTTTTCATCAGGTCTTCAAGTACGACTTTCGCGTCCATCACACCTGCCTTTTCAGTACCAGACATGCTGTGGTCAAGGCCAACCTTTTTATCGGTGCCCTCTTCCCAAGACTTCACTGTGACCAGATCGGTTGTGGAACCGCCAATGTCCACAACAAGGACAGACCCGAGGTATTCCATCATTTCATCGTAGCTTTCACTCATGGCGCCCTTATCGTTCATGGCCCAGTCGTAAAAGGCGCACATGCCTTCAGGCTTTACTTGCACTTCCTTGATGTTCGGTTGTGCTTCACAGCCAACAACCGCCACACCGCCAGCTGCAAAGTTTTGCCGGGTTTGCTCAATGAACCCGTCATTGAGACTCCCATCAGGTTTGTAGTAATCACGAAACGGCAAGGTGACTGCCGCCTTGATTGCTGTACCCAACAGGCCAGCTTTTGTCAGCGCATGAGTGAACAACACACGGTTTGCCGCAGACTTAGGGTAATCGGCATTACGAATATTCATTGGCTCAGCTACCGCTGAGTTGCAAGTGTAATCCTGGCCCTTGAGGGTATAGACGCTGATCCGCTCGCCTCCTGCCGATGCGAGGCCCGCACTTCCGCTTTGGATCAGAGCAGGAACCTTCATGGTCTTAATATTGCCCTTCTCATCGAGCCAAGCGCTCTTGTGATCTGCGTAGCCGTTGTCGTCAACGAACATACGGGCCTTGCCAGAGATTGTACCTTTCGCTGCTGCTGTCATTTTCTTTCCCCTAACCGACGAATCATTTGTACATTGCCGTACCGATACCGGTAACGACCGGCCAATCGGGCACGTAGCTTTTTCAGTGCAAGACTTACAGTCCAACCTCGGCGCTCAAGAAGCACCAGAACCAGCACGGCCACGAAACAGGTCTTGACCATGAACCAGCTCGGAAACAAAGGCAGCAAACCAAACGGAATGAGTACGCTGGTGTGTGCCTCAAACATTTTCAAAACGGAAATCTTGGATTGCTTGCTCGCATGAGCAGTGATCACTTCTTCGCCGTTGTAATTCACTTGCCGTCCTCCATCGCAAACTCAGCCTCAAGTGCCGCCACCTCATCGCTATGCAGCAACCCGGCAGCATATTTCTCGTAGGCGTTTTCCAAGAGGTCGATACCGTGCTGCCGTGTCATTTCTCGGACGGTGCTGCCGATATCGTCGATGTGAGTCCGCATCAGCTCTGCTCGCAGTTCTTGCGTCAGGTTCAGCGCAGAAATCACTGCTGTGCGACCAATCCCGCTTGGCGTCTTGAGCAATCGTTGGTGAACGATCAGGCGCGTGCTATCAATCAAGCCATTCATCACCCGTACCCGGTCGCTGCCTGAGAAGTTGTCCGCCATCCGCACCAGTGCCATGTGAACGCTAGACGTGTGGGTAGTGGTGTATGTAGCGTGGCCAGTACGTGCCGCAAGCACCGCACCTTCGATGGTTTCCTGATCCCGCGCCTCGCCGAACACCACAACATGAGGGTGGCGACGAAGGAAGTTCCGCACCGCGTCTGAGTACGACTTGAGGTGGCCACCATAGCCAGGACGACCAATGTCACACTGGGCAATCACACCTGTCCGGCCCTTGATGTTGTACAGGTCGGTTTCAATGGGCGAGAAGAAGGTGCAGATATGCTGGCCGTCCTCACGGGTGGCCTGCTTGTGAATGATCGAGTCCAGTAGAGTCGATTTGCCCGAGCCTGTCTGGCCGGTAATGATCACGATGCCTGAACTTGGCATGCAGTGTTCGCGGATATAGGGATGGACCTTGAGGTCATCCATAGTCGCGATAGTGTCGCCGAGGGGGCGCATGACAATGTGGATACCGGCTTGCCCTTGCGGGCCAAGGCATGCCGTAGCACAGCAGCGAACTCGCATAGAGTCGCCCCGCTCCAACCGTACCGAGTAGGTGAAGTCATCAGGTTCAGCACGAGATACGTTCAACGCGGCCTGCTGGTTCTTGGTCATCTGATTCAGCAGTGAAGCCATTTCGTCATTGGAGAACGAACGCCCACCCATACGGACAACCTTCTGTGACCAGATACAGCACCACTGCTCCCCGCTCTGAAGCACGAGGTCTTCAACCCCGTTGTTCTTGCAGTAGATAAGCATCTTGTCGAGAACATCCAGATCAAGCCGAGCTGGGATTGCGAAATCAACCTCTGCAAGCGTCTTGTATGCACCAACCCGGACTGTTTGTTCAGCTACCGCGTCCATACTGGCCTCCAACCTGATGCCTGCTTATAGTTGCCTGCGTCACCAATGGAGTAGATGGTTTCACCGATGTTCATGGTGCGACCGTTAAACGTCACCTTGTTGGCCACCACCTGAAGGGCTGCCGGTGAAATCATGTTCTTGGACTCAAGCGTCCGGTACAGGTAGCGCCCCTCAACAGCACGGGTCAGATCGTTGATTCGATCCTGATAAATCTGATCGGCCTGGTAGACGCCAGAGGTCCAGCCGGTTTGCAGCGCTTCCTTCCAGACCTCTACTTCCTCTTCTGTGCGCGGCAAGATGCTTTCGTGCGGCAACTCAGGCTGCTCGTAGACCTGGAACAGGTAATCACGCCACGTTGGGATCGAGGTCACGACGCGCGCTTCCTCAATAATGGTGTACGCCTGCTTGACCTCAGTGGCCTGACCAGTCTCGGCGTCATAAGAAAGCCGATCCTTTACCTCAATCACGGCGGGAACCAGCAGGCGACCATCACGCACAAACCCATTGAAGCTGAAGGCCACATTCATCTTCGGCTCTACACCTTCCATGTACTGCATGATCATGGAGTAGCGAGCAGCCAGACCTGTCTGCGCTCCTACCCTCAGTCCTTCCTGCTTGATTGCCCGGATACGAATACCACCGGATACGTCAGCCGCATCTGATTCACGGCCCCGCAAATCCTCCATGGCTCGCAATTCAGCGGAGGTGGTCATGCCTTCTGGAAGCGGAACATCCAGCTGCGGAAAGTCCATTATCTACCTCGTTTAATAATATGACACGCAATTGATGATACCAGACTTCGGACTGGGTTCAATCCGTATTTGGTAATACGAGGCACCTTTAGGCAGTGATGGTTATCTATGCCCTAATTGGCTGGAATGGCTGAATCTGGCAGAAAATGCCAATTGGGGAGCCGATAGCCAAATCAAGCCAGAAACCGCCGTAATAATTCAGTGCATGGACTGATACAGATGAGCAATACGCCTTGATTGGCATAATTCGCCATCTGCGCCAATTCACCCCATACCTGCCTATAGCTTCCAAATCCCGACAGATAAACTCATAAAGCCACGGCCTGGCTGCCTCACATCCCGATTTCTCTTGACGATCAACCTTTAGACCTAGCAGTGCGGAACCGCTCCATAGGCCAAATCCAGCACTCTTGAACGTGGGGATTATTGAACGGCCAATCTCATACACCGACTGCACAGCAAACCATCCATAACCGCACTGATCAGAACCCCGACCGGGCGAAGCTCCCCCCTGATTTAAGGCGAAAGGCGGCTGACAGACGCCCCATTTTGCAGGTGCGCTGTATCACTTACCGACTGATTATTTCGGTATGATAATATTGTTCCCTGTATCACCCGACGCACGGGTTAAAATCAGTGCGAATCTATTACGGGTTGAGTGATTTGGGTGATACACCCGAATCGCGAAGCCCGCTTGCCAACACCGTGGAGGCCCGTAAACAAGGACCAAAATGAGCATCAGCGAGAATATCCAAAGCCGTGCAATTGGCTTGCTGACGAAGTACGAAATCTTTTGCCAAGAGCATGAATTGTCAGCCCTTATGGACCCGGTAAATCCTAATTCCGTGGTACTTCCTACTGATTCCGAACTGGTTACGGGCGAGCATGCTATGCCAGCCAGACAGTACCATCCTGGTAGCGATGACGACCGCCTTGTGGACATGCAGTTACTGGTTCGCTGGCTTGATGAGCACTGCACGGCTAGCAAGGGCATGTCTGTGACGACGGCCAACTGCTACAGGCGCTGGCTTGCTTCGTACTTTGATCATTTGGGGCACCCTTTTGCAGCGACGGTACGAAACTGGGTGGTGCCCTTCTCGCGTAAATCGGCGCTGAAGGCTGATGCTGACGATGCTCAGTACCTTGCGGACAAGGCCAAAGACCTCGACTTGCCAACAAAGCTGCTGGAGGCCGAGGAAGACACTGGCAATACGCGCTACCTGACGACGCTTCCTAGCCGTTGGTTTCAGCGTCTGGTAGATCAGCTGCTGGATCACACGCCCAAAGGCACTCCACGTTATGTAGCCGGGCCTGAGAGCGCTCTTATGCTGTCTGTTTCGCTTATGACTGGCCTTCGCCCGCTTGAGTGGTGTGAGGCTTACTTTCGCGAGTCGTACTATGACCCTGAGACCATGCTCACGCTTGGTCCGGTTCTGGAGGTACGAACGCTGAAGCAAAAGAACCGGCGCGACGATAATCCGTTGCGTGGTAAGCGGTTCCTCGTGCTTGATCGTTGGCCTGAGCAGCAGGTAGCGCAACTGAAAGCCTTCTGCGAACTGATAACGCCGATTCAGGGCGATTTCGAGCCGTTCTATAACAAGGTCAGGATGACCATCAACCGTGCTTGGAAACGGGTACAGAAAGATGCTGCCAAGGCTGACCAAGCAGACAATGACAACCTTGCTGCCAACGCATCTTTGTCTGCAGAAGACCGGGTACGCTTGCAAGCAGATCGGATCATTGCCAACGACTCACGAACTGTCAGTGCTTACACGGCCCGTCATGTGTTTGCAGAAGAGCTACGTCGCAGCAGCAGCTGCACGCGGTATGAAATTGCAGCGCTACTAGGCCACTCCCTGCTCACGAATCAGGTGTACTACGGCCCTCGCCTGGATGAGCACGACCGTGACTATGATTTTGTGCTGCCAAGACCGTGGCCGGGCGATGCTGACAACATCCAGCTTTGGGACCAACAGGTAAACCCGCTGCGCATCAATTACGCGCAAGGTGATCTATTCGGTGGGATGGCCAGAGACAGCGCCAGTGGCCCTACTGAAAGCGATGCAGGACTGGCTGAAACCTTCTTTATCCGTTGAAGCCTTTGAGCCAGACACAAAAAACCCCCAAAGCAGGGCCGCATTGGGGGTTGGTTCTAGCTTTGGATCGTACAATCCAAAAACCGTTTCTCTGGAGAGAGTGGAAGAGCCTCGATAATAGCCTTGCCAACAAAGACCGTCTACACCCGCCTACAAGCCTCCTGCAGTCGTTGCCTACAAAGGCCAGCCCTTCCTTGCCAACAAGCTCCTAGCGCCTTACCAACAAAGCTGGTTCGCTACATGCGCCTTTGAACTGATCATGTATTGATCATTGCGTATTCTGCTATTATACGCGAAACGCTTGAAGGGCATTTTGATGACCATACTGACTCGGCTGCTGACCGGTGTGAACCTGCTGAATCTCCGCAAGGAATCGGCATGCTCTGACGCCTGCTCAGCCCCCGCTGAATCGTCGTTTCGGTCACCGAAATCAAAGCCCAGCCTTGCCAACAAGCACAATGAGCTTGCCAACAAGTCCAGCACCGCCCTACTTCGTTCTCAAGTGATTGAGCTGATTGGTGATCGTTGCCAACAAAGCCATGTGTCCTTGAATGCAAGTCTCAGTGACTGGTTGTTCGCATGGTCTGCATGGGCAGACTACCGCCAGGTTATTGCCTCGGTTTTGCCTGCTGAGGCAGTTGAAACGGTTGCATACCTTCAAGCTAAGCGAACACCTGAAGTTTGGCCGGTCATTGGTTTGCAGCATGTTCTGGAGGGTGAGCGCAGATACCTTAATGAAGTGGCTGCCACGCGCATTAGTCTTTCGCGGCGTCAGCGTCTTCTTCACAAGCGATTCAATGTAGGACTGCATCGTACTTACGGCGGCCATTTGAAGCGCTGCCAGCTGAATGGTACAGGTGCGAGTCTGGGAGATTGGTTGCGCACCTGGACAGATATTGGCGTCCTTCACAGGCTTAGGGATGCACTGGCCTGCGAACCAACCATCTTCGCGGCAGTACGACGGTCGGTACAGGATGATGCTGATATTCAGAGCCAAGCCTTACTGTTCGATGTTGAGATTCTTGTTCCTGCAGCGAGTGGATCAAAACAGAACAACCCAATTTATGAAGCCAGCGCAATCGTAGTCATGTCCGAACAGGCATGGCTTTATCCATTGCCAACAAGTGCAGCGCAGCGGGCTTTGGATTCAAGAGCGATTGCCCTTGGGAGCAAGGGTCGCCCATCTTTGTTGTTACCAAGTGACCCGGTGCTGATCAATATTCTGACGAACCTTCAGCTACTACGTCGAGTTAAGACTGTCTGTGCTGGTGGGCTCCGTCTCACATTGATATCCGGGCAATCAGCAATAGAACAGTCTGCCTATGCTGGGGATGACGAATCAGCCCAGCATTCTGGTCTGGTTGTTTCGTACTACCAAGGCATACCAATTCTTACCTCTCGTATGCCGCGTCATGCGGTCCATCAGTCCTTCCTTGTAGAGGGTGCGCTTGCGCACTTACGAGCCTACCGGGCCATAGCCGGTTTGTCGTTTCGGTCACCGAAATGGGATGCAGAGGGTGTCACCTCTGTAGAGGCCGAGTCCCCAGCCGGGAAGTATGCGGGACTAGACGGCGAGCGTTTCCGTATCTCTGTTGGGCAATTGCTGGAGGGTCTGGCGCATGTCCGGGGGATTGAGGTCGGTGTTGGGGCTCCACTGGTGCTTACCGGTGACAGATCAACCATGCGTCTGCTGAGGCAGATTTACATGGTTTTCAAAAGGCACGGCATCAACTACGAGTCGCTGCAGGCGATGGCATTGCGAGCCCTGGTAGAGGTACTTGCTGGCGCGACCGCAGGTATTGCTGACCGTTACCACCTGATTCAGGTGTACGGCTTCTCCTATGAGATAGGCGTCCTCCCCTTTGTGGGATTGGATGGGCCGCATCGTTCCAATGTCGAGGTTGATCCAGTGCTGAAGAGTCGGTTGCTTCATGACGGCCAGCTCAGGGCATTGCTGGCTAAGACCTTGTTCATGCCACGGATGAATCTTGATGCCCTTGTTACCAAAGCTGTTGAAGGAATTGAGCGGGCCTCGGTGCATGCCGAGCCCTTTAAAGGGTAATGGTCGCCCATTCGGTGACCGAAACGTAAACCAGAAGAGTGAGATACGACTATGAGCAACCCGCAACTGGAAGAAATGAACCGCAGGCTGAGCCGTATGACTCGGGCTGTCGGAAGCAACAAGCTGAGCAATCAGCCGGAACTTGGTGAAGGCGGCAAGGTGATCATGTCACACATGCTCACATCCGTTCTGTCCAGTGACTTTGATCCAGCCGAAGCCAAGAAAAGGCTGATCGACCATATCAAAAAAGCGGCGCCCGACTCGCCGTCTATGGCCTAACTGGGGGGGTATGAGCATGAGCAATGCACCATTGAGCCATGGGCGCTTCCGCGAGATTCAGTACGCCAACAAGTTCAACCTGACCGATCCAATGATCATTTCCGAGGCAGAGTCACTGCTGACGACGATGGCCATTGTCGAAGGCATGCCACAAGGCACTTTCGATGCCAGCCACCTCAAGCAGATGCATAAGCACCTTCTGGGTGATATGTACGAGTGGGCAGGCGAATACCGCGACAACGACCTGATGGTTGGTGGGTCAGCCAGTGTGGGCGGCGCGAAGGCTTCTGATATCGAGCTTGAAGTCGATGCGATCCTGAGCAAGTCACAAGTGACGCCCTACGCCAACATGAGCCGTCTGACGTTTGCTGAGCACATGGCCAGCCTTTATGCCGACCTGTACCGTGTGTCGCCCTTCCCTGACGGCAATGCCCGCACCGCACGGGCGTTCGTTGATACCCTGGCCGAGAAGCATGGCATGCAGATCGACTGGGGTAACGTGCCAGGCGAGGCATTCACTACAGCGGTTGACCAAGCGATGCATGGCGACAACGATTCACTGAACAAGGTCATGAGCATGATTGTGCAGCCGATGGAGCTGTATGACCTGCACCTGCTGAGCACCATAAAGAAGAAGGCTGGTGACATTGTTGAGCGTGCTGGCTTGGCTGGTGACCTGTTGCCGACCGCGCAGATCGAAACTGCCGACGATCTGGCCAAGCTCGCACGACATGCCAAGCTCACTCTCGTGAAGAGCCTCACCGACTTTTCACAGTCAGGTAAGAGTGTTTTACGCGAATGGGACCGTAGCAGTATCAAGCACGGTATGGATAACAACCTTGATCGTGCGTCTGGATCGTCGATGTTGAAGAGCTTCATTACCAATATGGATACCGGCCAGCCTGGTGCCGGGCAGAAGGGACCGCGCGTTTAGCGCAAACAAGCCGTCGAGAGACGGCTTTTTTATGGTGCGCCCGGCAGGGCGCACTCACTTGGAGGTGAAAGTCCTCTACACGCCCGGCAAGGGGAAGTGTTAGCCAGAGGCAAGGGTGTCGCGGGTGACTGCGAATCTGGAGGAAGCCCGAGGCAAAGCGCTGGCCTGACGAACAGGAAGCGGATACGAGGCGACGCGTCGGGGTAAGGCAGCCATAAAGGTCAAAGCCCGATACTTGCACGGAGCGACGTGGCGTAGATCCGACAAGCATAAGCGTGAAGGTGGGTGCATCATACCCGGGGAGATCTGCATGGTTGCCACTGTGCTACCGACGTTGCGAAACGTCGGGATGATCATGCAGAAGTCAGCAGAGGCCATAGTAGGTGCGCCTACCGAAGGGCCGAACATGAATGACCGCGATTAGGACGGCAGATACTCGATGCAGTCGATGAGACGCAAATGCGTGGAACAAGCGCAGCCATGACAACAGAGTCGGGGCGGAACCCCGGGGGCGTTGATCGTGGTGTTGATGGCTGCACGGCGACTGGCGGGCAAACGAAAGCGGGGGAGCTATCGCTGATGGAAGCGGTGGTGGATCGAACCAACGTATGGCTGGCGTACCGCAAAGTTGTCACTAACCGCGGTGCCCCGGGAGTCGATGGGCTCACGGTTGAGCATTTCGGGCAATGGCTGAAGGTACACTGGCCAAGCATCAAGACAGCTCTGCTAAGCGGGCAATACCTGCCGCAGGCGATACGCGCAGTGGACATACCCAAGCCTGCGGGCGGGGTACGAACGCTCGGTATTCCGACGGTACTGGATCGCCTGATCCAGCAAGCGCTGTTGCAGAAACTCCAACCTGTATTTGAGCCGACCTTTTCCGAGTCCAGCTACGGCTTCCGGCCGGGGCGCAGCGCTCAGCAAGCCGTTCTTGCAGCACAGCAGTATGTGCAGGAAGGCCGCCGCTGGGTGGTGGATACTGACTTGGAGAAGTTCTTCGACCGCGTAAATCATGACATTCTGATGTCACGGATCGCGCGGCAGGTAAGCGATGCACGCGTGCTCAAGCTAATCCGCCGTTATCTGGAAGCAGGCTTGATGCGTGAGGGTAGGATGACAAAGCGACGTGAAGGCACGCCGCAAGGTGGGCCGCTATCTCCGTTGCTGTCAAACATTCTGCTCACGGATTGGGACCGCGAGCTTGAGCGAAGGGGGCATGCCTTCTGCCGGTATGCAGACGACTGCAATATCTATGTCCGAAGCAAAACGGCGGGCGACCGGTTACTGATGCAGATGAAGAGGTTCCTTGCGGACCGGCTGAGATTGCAGATTAACGACGCCAAAAGCGCATGTGCCAGGCCCTGGGCGCGTAAATTCTTGGGCTACAGCCTGACGGCTCACCGTCAGGCGCGACTGCGTATTGCACCACCAAGCCTGCAAAGGCTAATGGAGCGGGTCAAAGAGCTACTTCGACAAGGACGAGGAAGAAGTCTGACACATACCATCGAGACACTGAATCCGGTGCTTCGAGGATGGATCGGCTACTTCAAGTACACGCAGACCAGGAATGCGCTGGAGAATCTGGATGGATGGCTAAGGCGGAGACTACGCTGCCTGCTCTGGCGGCAAGCAAAGCACCGGCAAGGCCGAACCACGATGCTGCGTCGGCAGAGGCTAAGGGAAGATCGCGCATGGCGCTCGGCCCGCAATGGGCAAGGCCCGTGGTGGAATTCGGGTGCGTCACACATGAATGCTGCCTTCCCGAAACGCTTCTTTGATGCCTTGGGATTGATCTCGCTGCTGGATACCCAGCGGCGCCTTCAGTGTCAGTCATGAACCGCCGTATGCGGAACCGCACGTACGGTGGTGTGAGAGGGCGGCGGGAGTAATCCCGCTCCCTACTCGATTCTGCACCATCACCCATTTCGGTGACCGAAACAAAGCCTATATTACAGTCTTAATGTTATAGCCTTGCGATATCCGTTTCGGTGACCGAAATGGTCTTGTTTCATCTTTGAAGTGGCTGTGAACCGGTAAAAGCGTTTCGGCGACCGAAACGACGTAGAGTGTCATTGATTAAAATTGCGTGATACCGACACCCCGCTAAGCGCATTCCCCGCTTGTTCACTTTTTTCGCATTTCGGTGACCGAAACGTGGATTTGGGTTTCATACGAAATGGCTGCAGCCGTTTCGGTGACCGAAATGGTCAGCGCCCTACCCTATACCTACTACCCGCAATCACATTCCTGCGGATGCCTACTTAAATGCCTTGGATTGGTTTCGGTCGCCGAAACGTGTCAGGTATGTAGCTCTCCATGCTACAGATTCAGGGCTTAGTGTAGGCGGCACAATACCACCGCCCTACCCTGGTATTGGCCTTTGCTTTCGGTGACCGAAACGAACGGACACTGGTTTCTCGGCTTGCTGCCCGGCAAACCTAATTGATATCTGATCCGGCCAATGCCAACGCCAACGCCCTACTCCGGCATGGTCATCATCTTTCGGTCACCGAAACGCACCTGCTTCCAGCACCCGCGTACCTACAGGATTATCTCGATCTGCTGCCGTGGCCATCTGTTTAGTTCACTGCGTTGGCCTCCTTACATGGTGACCTCAAGGTCCAGCACCTTGCATATAAGTCAGGTTAGGAATCTGGAGACAGGCGCCCTGGGTCACCAGCAAATACGTGCGTCGTCCCTGACGTTCGGCCATGCGTTGTTCTTCAAGGGGTCAACAAGGAAAGCCGGTGGGTGACGCTTTGCGTATGTGATCAAAGCTGACTTGTTGCCAGTCCGTTTCGGTCACCGAAATGAACCCAGCTCACTCGGGTTGATGTTGTCGAGTAACAGAGGGTTATGACAGCTGGGCGCCCTGCCTTGCTTGCAATGCCTTCGCGCACGATGGCTCTGTCAGTGCCAGGCTTACGATTCAGTGCAAGGGACCATTGAGGGTTTTGTCTTTGGGTTTGGGCATATAGAGAGAGCAGTTACTTGTTTTTACCCCTTTACTATGGGCGACAGATATTCAGCATTAAGGGTGACAGTATTTTTATGGCCGTTGTGGATAATCCCGTTGAAGCGGACTGAATTGCTACCAAGACGGATGAAAATTGGAGGCGTGAGGTGGTTTGTTTGCTTTCAGGAGCCCATTTGGAGGCAAGACCAGCTGGATTCTGACTTGCTACCAAATTCTAGGCGCAGGTCATCCTGAGCAGCTGCTCATGGGGTTTGGTGGAGTTCATTTCGGTGACCGAAACGCTAGCCGGGTGGTGGCCTTCGTCGTCGTCCTAGTTTGTCGCGGATCGCATCAAGAGCATCAAGCGCGCCTTGCTTGTTGATCGTGCCCTGGTGCTCGGTATGGACGTATGGGGAATGTGAAGCGTGGGATTGCCCTGTGGCATTGTTCGTATCAGGCGCCTTGTCATTTCGGTGACCGAAACGGGGTGCGGCAGTTGTGCCTTTCTTAGCGATACCGAGCAGCTGTTGTCGAAGTCGATCTAGTGCCAGGTTAAGGCTCAGATGCCTGAAAAGGTTGGCCGATAGCTTAATGAACCGATCACCGGCAACACGGCGAATGTAGCCAGAGCGCACGAGAGTGGCCAAGCACCGTTGCACAGTCCGTTCGCATAGGTTGGTGTGGCGAGCAATCTCAGGGATATAGAGGCCACGAGAGATACCATACTTGGGTGCGATCATCTTGCATTCCATCGAGCGCAGATCAAGGCGATGGATCAGGTGCTTGAGTACCTGGATGATGGACACTCTATGCTGGGTGTGAATCTGATGTGGCCTGTTCTTCTTCGGTGGTAGCCATCCAAGATACGTTTCGGTGACCGAAACGGATGCTGACTTAATGCCTACTTTGATCCGACCGAGCGAGTTGGCGTAGCGCGCATGCACGAGGAACGGGAGCAGTTTCGGGGTATCCCGAAAGCTCTCCAGCTTCTCAATGATGCGTTGCTTTAACTCGACGACCTTCATTATTCATGTGCAGGCCGGTAGGGGAGGGTGGTTAGTTTTAAAAAAACCGATTTTCAGTGTTGACTGAAAAAGACGAAAATGGGATTATTCCTCTCGTGATTGCTGTTCACGCCACCCGCCAAGTGGCAGAAAAGGAATAATCCCGGTTTGCTCTCGTCTCCCAAGACCCAGCTACCGGGATTTTTTTTGCCTGCATTTCCTCAAATCTGTGCCAATAACCGCTATTTCGTTTCGGTGACCGAAACGGCGTAGCATGAAATTTGCCCGAGATAGCGGATGGTAGGGACAGATAAAGAAATTCTCCGCACAGACGATTTTTGATCCCAAAGCCCACCAAATACCTTGATCCCAAGGTCATCAGTGTCCTGTAAGCAAATCGTACTGCCAGCAAAACTGGCGTGCGTCATCTAACTGTATATCCATACAGCATGGCTTGAATGCGATTGCGCGGCAGAAGGGGAGGGAGGGTGCAGCCAAATTCAGGCCGCATGAATCCCTGCGTCAGTACGCACTAATCGAAAGCCAAATGGGCAAGCGGTAAAGACCGCAGAGGGCTCCAGACTGAAGTCAGCTGAAGCAGAGGCGGGTGTGGGCTGCCAGGCCCATGTGATTGCTGTCCGCCAATGGCACCTATACTGGCGCCTTGTTTTGTTCAATAATATGAAACCACGTTTTCATAAACGTCCGCAAGCCCCTTGCGGACACTAATTGACTGCTCCCCCACCTGAAGGAAGGGGATTCCCAATTCAATGAGAACAGGACACGGAGACTAGCTCCATGCCACTTACATTCTCTCCAAGGGCTAACACCGCCAGACCAGCGGCTTTAATGTTGACTGCAGCGTTGTGGTCACGGTCGTGGACTGCCCCGCATGCGGGGCAACGCCACTGCCGGACGGACAAGGGCAGGGTTGTCAAAGTATGGCCGCAATCTGAGCAGCGCTTTGAGCTTGGGAACCACTGGTCTATCGAGACCAGTGACCGGCCAGCCCAATCAGACTTGTACCCCAGTTGGCGTACCAGCTCACCCCAGCCCGCATCAGCGATGGCCTTGCTCAGTGCTGGATTGCGGATCATGTTTTTCACTTTCAGGGATTCAACGCAGATCACTTGGTTATCGTTAATCAATCTGCGGGACAGCTTGTGCAAGTTGTCCTGTCGGCAATCGGAGATTTTGGCGTGAAGCCTCGCTACTTTGAGCCTGGCCTTTGCACGGTTAGCCGAACCGAGTTGTTTGCGGCTCAATCGGCGTTGCGCAAGGGCCAGCTTGGCAGCGTACTTGATGGTATGGCGGGGATTGCCGACCCGTTCACCCTGATCGGTGATAAACAGGTCTTTCAGGCCCAGATCAATGCCGATCACGCTGGTTCGGAGCGGCAGCGAGGTGGGCTCAAACTCGCACAGGCAGCTGACAAAGTAGCGGCCTGCAGGGTCCATGGAAACGGTAACGGTACTGGGGGCGCACGGCAGTTCGCGGCTCCAGCGGATATCGAGCGGTGTCCTGCTCTTGGCCAGGTACAACTGACCTTCCCGGTAGCTGAAGGCCGACCGGGTAAACTCAGCCGACTGGTGACCGCGCTTGCGCTTAAAGGCCGGGTACTGTGCTCGGCCTTCAAAGAAGTTTTTGAAGGCGGTCTGCTGGTGGCGAAGGCATTGCTGCAGCGGGACACACGACACGTCGGCGAGAAAGGCCAACTCAGGGTCTCGCTTGAGCTGGGTGAGTCGCGCACTGGCACCAGCGTAGCCGATCTTTTCTTGCTGTTGCCGGTAGGCGTCAGAGCGCCAGCGCAGCACCGAGTTATAGACAAAACGCACACACCCAAAGGTCTGTGCCAGCAGCACAACCTGTTCGGGTGTTGGATAAAACCGGTACTTGTATGCGCGTTTAGCCATAGCAAGTAGACTACATTACCACTGTATAGATAGCCAGTTAAAAGGAGAGGCGGGAACAGGGGCGGCTAACGCCGCCGCGCTATCCCTCCCTGACCTGAAGGACAGGGTTTCCCGCGCTAAAATTGATGAATGATTCCCTCACATGGCGCGACATAGGATCGCAGGTCTACCTGCACCTCAAACCTGTGAAGCTGATTCAGATCGTTGAACTGGCCAGCTTTGGTGTTGTGTTGATGAAGGTGGCGCCTGAAGCAACACCGGCAGTTGAGGCAAACACACAGAAGCCCGTCTCTATGCATAACAGCCCATGTAACTACCTCCGTATTGGTGGAGCTGGCTTGAGCGAAATCCGCTTTGAGGGTGGCCTTGTTCGGAAGGCACTCGGATTTATCAGGAAGGTGAGGGCTACCGACCTTCTCGGTGACCTGCAGGGGATTAAGCCGCGCTGGATGCTGGTTGTTCGTGGCCCCATCACCAGTGCAGCTGGCCAGGTCATACTTACAAGTGCTTCAGCCGAGACAAATCAAGCCTCCTTCACGCCCATTTTCAAAATGGAATCTGCGCTGGCAGCAACCTATGAAGAAGCCAACGCCGCAGAAAATCGGCTTCGTCAAGCAACAGAAGATGGAACAAATGGTGAGAGCGGTTTAGCCCGTAATCAATACGATTAGGTTAATAGCGGAAAGCATAGATTCTTGTTGAATATCATTGTACGCACTATGATGACGATTATTTCATTGATGTTACAGGGGCAAGCATGATGCTTAATTCTCTATTACGTTACACAGCGTCTGGCCTGATTTTGATGGCCTGTGTAACTGCTTCGAGTGCCAACGCTACTAACCAGCCTTACGACCTCTCCAATAAGACGCCCACTGCGCTCAGTACCCCTAGCGCAACTGAAGGTGGTAGCTGTCCTGGTAACGGTGCTAGCGCCTACACATCGAATGGACTGGCGCTCACTTGCGTCAACAGCAAATGGGTAAGGGCTTCTGCATGGAATGCATCGCAAGTTACAGCCGGATCGTCTTGTTCGGGCTCAACAGGTGTAGGTTCTTTCGCGCGCGGAACGGACGGTAAACTTTATGTCTGTCGCTAAGGGGCTTCTGACCGGGATTCTCTGACTTGTAGTTGCGAGTCAGGCCAGCGCCCAGCAGTGGGAGCAGGTCGTTGAAGATGGCTTCGCTAATCAGTCTTGGAGTGAGGTTGTGTGCCAGCAAGGGTCTGGGTTTCAGCTCTGCGAGAAACCAGAGCCTGTGACTGAATGTCCTGCATATAGACGAGGTTTTAATGCCATGTCGTCCAAGGGAAGCATAAGGGGCGGGCGCAAATGTGGAGAGATTCGTGTCTACTGGAATGGTGTCCGCATTCCAGCCGAAACAGGAACCCCTATAATGGATGGGAGAGTAGTCACAGGCTATATCTTTGAAGGTTATCGTTACGAGCGCTCTGGAAATCCGCGTGATAGAGGCTACGGAAGCTGTTCGGGCAAAGTATATTCAGACCCTGGCGATAGAGCTGTTTGTCGAACCCCAATTGAACGATTAGCTCGCGCATTCCCCCAGCTAGGCGTTGAGCCAGGAGGGGGTCAAGCGAGCGGTTTGAGTGGTAATATCTTCAAGTAAGGCGCAGTTAAAAGACTCGAAATGCAACGACGCAAAGTGACCTTCAAGCTCTACCCCAATGATGCCCAACTGGCTCGGTTGGACGGATGGGTGCGGCTGCA
>CEPQ01048332.1_pt1 | contig 95259 bp, 110 predicted proteins | sample 530411 | NCBI WGS metagenome assembly CEPQ01 (sample SAMEA2620039, study PRJEB7988) | marine metagenome | isolation source: saline water (ENVO:00002010), including
ACCGCGTCGAGGGGCGCGAATATGACATGGGGCTGCACCGCCGCTGGCTCGATCCGGGCAAGCCGCTCGCCGAGGCCGTCATCAAGCCCGCGCATGGCGTGCTGGTGACCTCGGCGACGCTCAAGGCCGGTGAGGACTGGACCCCGGCGATGATGCGCACCGGCGCGGTGCATCTTGAAAAGCCGCCCGAACTTTTCGAGGCGCGCAGCCCGTTCGATTATGCCAATCAGGCCGAGGTGCTGATCGTCACCGATGTGAAGCGCGGCGATATTGCCGGGCTCGCGGGCGCTTATGGGCGGCTGATCGAAGCGGCAGGCGGCGGAGCCCTGGGTCTGTTCACCGCGATCAAGCGGCTGCGCGCCGTCCATGGCCGCATCGCCGACCGGCTCGCCCAATCGGGGCTGCCGCTCTACGCGCAGCATGTCGATCCGATGGAGACCGGGACGCTGGTCGACATCTTCCGCGACGATCCGCGCGCCTCGCTGCTCGGCACCGACAGCTTGCGCGACGGGGTCGACGTGCCTGGCGATTCGCTGCGGCTGGTGATCATGGAGGGCGTGCCCTGGCCCAAGCCCGACATATTGCACCGCGCGCGCAAGCTCGCAGGCGGCGGCACCCAATATGACGACATGATCATCCGCGCGCGCCTCGCCCAGGCGTTCGGGCGGCTGATTCGCCGCGCGGACGATCGCGGGCGTTTCGTCATGCTCTCCTCCGCCTTCCCCTCGCGCCTGCTTAGCGCCTTTCCGCCCGGAACGCCGGTGCGACGGGTCACGCTTTCCGAAGCTTTACAAGCGGTGCAATCTGGCGTTTCTGCGCTGGCAAATGAGGGCGCGCGAATCGATCCCGTGACGGGACCGGGGGGAGAGATGCGATGAAACGGCTGACCTTGCTGCGGCACGCCAAATCGGACTGGCTGGACCGCTCCCTGCGCGATTTCGATCGGCCGCTCAACGCGCGGGGCCTGAAGGGTGCCAAGGCGATGGGCTATTACGCCGCCGAGAAGAAGATGGTGTTCGACGCGGTCGTCGCCTCGCCTGCGGTGCGCGTCACCGAGACGATCGACCATTTCGAGACCGCCTATGGCCAGACGCTGCACCCCGACTGGGACCGCCGCATCTATCTTGCCTCTTCGGTCACGCTGATCGACGTGCTGCGCGGCGTCGAGGACAGCGCGGGCCATGTGCTGATGGTCGGGCACAATCCGGGGCTCGAGGATCTGGTGTTCGATCTGGTGCCCGATGATGGCTCCAGCCCGTTGCGCGATGTCGTCGAGGAGAAATTCCCCACCGCCGCGCTTGCGATCATGGATATCGCGATCGACAGCTGGGCAAAGCTCGACAACCGCACCGCCAAGCTGATCGAGGTGACCCGCCCGCGCGATCTCGACCCCGAGCTGGGGCCGCAGGACGATGACTGACGCCATGGCAAGAATCCTGCCCGAAACCATCCTGCGCCGTGCGGGACCGGACGATGCCGCCAAGCTCGCGCTGATCGGCTCGGCCACCTTTCTAACCGCCTTTGCGCATGATCATCCGGGGCAAGCGCTGATCGACCATTGTTCGATCGAACACGGCGAGGCCCGCTATTCCGGCTGGCTGGACAAGCCGGACTACGCGTTCTGGCTGCTGGAAACGCCGCTCGGCGCGCCGGTCGGCTATGCGATGATGAGCCCGCCCGAACTCGATATCGAGCCGCAGCCCGGATCGGTGGAACTGAAGCGCATCTATGCGCTGTCGGGCTGGCAGGGCGCGGGTCTGGGCCGCAGGCTGATGGACGCGGTGATCGAGGAGGCCCGTGCCCGCGCGGCCACGTGCCTGTACCTGTGCGTCTATACCAACAATCCCGATGCGCAGCGATTCTACGAGCGCTTCGGGTTCGAGAAGGTCGGGCAGCAGCAGTTCATGACCGGCAACGTGCCGTTCACCGACTGGATCATGCGCAAGCCGCTCTGACGCGTGGCTCAGGCCGCTTCGAGCGCTGCTGCCAAACGGTCGCGGATCGCGCGCAAGGCCGCGAGATCGATCGCAGGCGCGGCCGACGCGGAGGGTGCAGGTGCTGCTGCAGCATGCGCCGGCTTCGCCGCCTTGCCCGCCAGATACTGCCGCGCGCCGCGCACGGTAAAGCCCTCGCGGTTGAGCAGCCGGTCGATCGTGCGCAGCGTCTCGACATCCTCGGGCCGGTAATAGCGCCGCCCGCCGGCGCGCTTGAGCGGCTTGATGCTGTCGAACTGCGCCTCCCAATAGCGCAGGATGTGAGGCTTCACCCCCAGTTCGGCCGAAACCTCGCCGATGGTGCGCATCGCGCCCTCGGCCTTGCCGGAGGAGCCCATCGGATCAGTCACCCGCCATGATCCTTTCCTTCATGATCTGGCTGGCGCGGAAGGTCAGCACGCGGCGCGGGGTGATCGGAACCTCCACCCCCGTCTTGGGGTTACGCCCGACGCGCTCGCCCTTGTCGCGCAACAGAAAGGTGCCGAACCCCGAGATCTTCACGTTCTCGCCGCGCTCGAGCGCATCGGTCATGTGGTTGAGCACCGATTCGACCATCTGCGCCGCATCGGCGCGCGACAGCCCCACCTGATTGTTGATCGTATCTGCCAGATCAGCCCTGGTCAAAGTACCCACTGAACGCATCGCCCCGTCTCCTAACCCGCCAAGAGCAGGATAGCGGATCGAAGTTATAATGGCAAATCGAGGCTATGTAAAAACAGTGCGAATAGAGGCGATTGCGCGACAAATTTGCGTGAGGTTAATAGCGGATTACCGCCGCCCCCCAGGTAAGACCGCCGCCCATCGCTTCGAGCACCAGCAGGTCGCCGCGCTGGATGCGCCCATCGCGCACGGCGGTGTCGAGCGCGAGCGGAACCGACGCGGCCGAAGTATTGGCGTGCTGGTCCACGGTGACCACCACCTTTTCGGGCGGCAGACCCAGCTTGCGTGCGGTCGCATCGAGAATGCGGGCATTGGCCTGGTGCGGCACCACCCAGTCGATATCCGCGCTGGTCAGGCCCAGCCGGTGCAGCACTTGTTCCATGACTTCGGCGAGATTGACCACGGCATGGCGGAACACTTCGCGCCCCTTCATCCGGACCTTGCCGACGGTGCCGGTGGTCGAAGGCCCGCCATCGACATAGAGCAGGTCGTGGTGGCGACCATCGGCGTGCAACTGGGTCGTCAGGATGCCGCGTGCGGCGCTATCGCCCTCGGCGGCGGTTTCAAGCCCGAGCACGACCGCGCCCGCACCATCGCCGAACAGCACGCAGGTGCCGCGATCTTCCCAGTCGAGAATGCGGCTGAAGGTTTCCGCGCCGATCACCAGCGCGCGGCTGCCCATGCCGGTGCGCAGCATGCTGTCCGCTACGCTGAGCGCATAGAGAAAGCCCGAGCAGACCGCCGCGACGTCGAAAGCGATGCCGCCCACCATTCCGATCGCCGACTGCACCTTGGTCGCAGTGGCGGGGAAGGTATGGTCGGGGGTCGCTGTCGCAAGCACGATCAGGTCGATTTCGCTGCCTGCCAGCCCTGCGGCTTCGAGCGCGTTGTTGGCCGCCTGGATTGCCAATGTGCCCGTGGTCTCTTCCGGCGCGGCGACATGGCGGAACTTGATGCCGGTGCGCTCGGTGATCCATTCGTCCGAAGTATCGACGGTTTCAGCCAGTTCGGCATTGGATACCCGCTTGGCTGGCAGTGCCGATCCCGTGCCGAGAATGACACTGCGCGTCGCCGGAGCCTGAAAAGTCATTTGAGAAATTCGCCCGATCCATTGGAAGCGGCGCCGTTGCTGGCGATCGCGCTGGTATCAAAATCCTTCAGCACATCGCCGATGCGCTGCGTGATATTGTCCTCGACCAGCCGCGCGGCCACCTCGACCGCGTTCGCCACACCCTTGATGCTGGCCGATCCGTGGCTTTTCACCACCACGCCATTGAGGCCCAGGAACACCGCGCCATTATGGTTGTTGGGGTCGAGATGGTGCTTGAGCAACTCGGTCGCCGGGCGCGAGATCAGGAAGCCGATCTTCGAGCGGAGCGAGGACTGGAAGCTGCGCTTGAGCAGATCGGTGACGAAGCGGGCGGTGCCTTCCAATGCCTTCAAGGCGATATTGCCCGAAAAGCCGTCGGTGACGACCACATCGACATCGCCGCGCGAGATCTTGTCGGCTTCGGTGAAACCCTGGAACTGCATCGGCAGGTGCGTCGCGGCGCGCAGCGCGGCAGCCGCATCGCGGATCGCCTCGGTGCCCTTCGATTCTTCTGTGCCGATGTTGAGCAGCCCGGTGCGGGGCTTTTCAAAGCCGAAGATGATCTGCGAATAGACCGCGCCCATGATCGCGAACTGCACGAGGTTGCGCGCGTCGCACTCGGTATTCGCGCCAAGGTCGAGCATGACCATGTCGGTCTCTTCGAGCGTCGGCAGCAATGCGGCGAGCGCGGGCCGATCGATCCCCGGCATGGTGCGCAGCGCCAGCTTGGCCATCGCCATCAGCGCGCCGGTATTGCCGGCGCTTACAGCAGCGCTGCAATCGCCGGACTTCACCGCCTGGATGGCGAGTCCCATCGAGCTGTTCTTGGATTTGCGCAGCGCCTGGCTGGGCTTGTCCTCGCCCTTCACCACCTCTTCGGTGTGAAGGATCTCGGACGCCGCGCGCAAATTGGGGTGATTGTCCAGGCCCTGCTTGATCTGCTTTTCGTCGCCGACCAGCAGAAAGGTGAAACGCTCGTGGCGGTGGCGCGCCTCGGCCGCCCCGCCCAGCATCACCCGCACGCCTTCATCACCGCCCATCGCATCAATCGCGATCCGCGGCTTCATCGGCACCGGTTAATCCCCCTGAAAAAGTGCAAAGACCGTCTGATAAGGATCAGGCGACTTCGAGCACCTCACGGCCGTTATAATGGCCGCATGCGCCGCAGACATGGTGCGGGCGCTTCAGTTCACCACAGTTGGAGCATTCGCTGAACGCGTCGATGGTCAGCGAATCGTGGCTGCGACGCATGCCACGCTTGGAGGGCGAAGTTTTTCTCTTAGGAACAGCCATGGCAGCCTGCTAACCTTAAATTGCTTGTCAATCAATGCGATATTGCCGGGACGCCCCAACAGGAAGCGCCTGGCGCGGCCTGCCGATACAGCGACACGGCCCATTCGCGTGCGAAGGCGGCGCTATAGCGAAAATCTCGTGCGTTGCAAGCTCTGTCGCGCTAGTCCGCTGCACAATTGGTCGCCATGACGCGGACGACCGCCAACGAGGGGACGATACGCATGAACCTGCCGCTGACACTGACCATGGCCGCTGCTGCCGGATTGATCAACCTGTGGCTCGCCATCCGCATCGGCCAGGTGCGCACCAGCCAGAAGGTCAGCGTGGGCGATGGCGGCAACGAATTCGTCATCCGCCGCATGCGCGCGCAGGCGAATTTCGTCGAATACACGCCCTTCGTGCTGGTGCTGATCGGTGCGCTCGAATGTTCGGGCTATGCTGCGACCTGGCTGTGGGTGGTCGGCGTGGTCTACATGATCGGCCGGCTGGCGCATGGCCTGGGCATGGATGGCGGCGCGTTCGGCATCGGCCGGATGATCGGCACATTGACCTCGATGCTGACGCTGCTCGGCCTGTCGGGCTATGCCATCTATGTCGCGAGCATCATGCCCGCCGCCTGACAATCCAGTGCGCTCGGGGGCGGCGCCTACCCGCCCCTGAGCAGCTTGGCTCCATAATCGCGCTCGAACAGATACAGCGCGGTGCGCGCCGCCTGCCCACGTTCACTGTCGAGTCCGCCATCGCGGTCCATCAGCAGTCGGGCATCGTCCGATGCCGTGCCGATCAGCCGCTGCACCTGTTCGGGGCTGGCGATGCGGAACGCGCTGTCGCCCGACTGCCGCGTGCCCAGCAGCTCGCCGCCGCCACGCAGCCGCAGATCTTCTTCGGCAATATGAAACCCGTCCTGGCTCGAGCGCATCAGCGCGAGCCGCGCGCGCGCCGTCTCGCTGAGCGCGCTTCCGCGCAGCAGCACGCAGACCGATTTCTGGTCGCCCCGCCCCACCCGGCCGCGCAGCTGGTGGAGTTGCGCCAGGCCGAAGCGCTCCGCCGCCTCGATGATCATCAGCGTCGCATTGGGCACATCGACACCGACCTCGATCACCGTGGTCGCGACCAGCAGCGCGGTCTTGCCGCTGGCAAAGTCCGCCATCATCGCATCCTTGCGCTCGACCGGCATCTGGCCGTGCACGAGCGAGACCTTGCCGGGAAAGCGCTCGGCAAGCTGCGCCGCACGCGTCTCGGCGGCGGCAAGGTCGCTCGTCTCGCTGTCCATCACCAGCGGGCACACCCAATAGGCCTGACCACCGCGCTCGATATGCCGCGCAAGCCCATCGACGATCTCGGACAGGCGATCGTCGGCGATCACGCGAGTCTCGATCGGCTGACGCCCCGGCGGCAGCTCGTCAAGACGCGACACGTCCATCTCGCCATAATGGCTGAGCGTCAGCGTGCGCGGGATCGGCGTTGCCGTCATCGCCAGCAGATGCGGGGTCGCCCTGCCCTTTCCCTGCAGCATCAGCCGCTGCGAAACGCCGAACTTGTGCTGTTCGTCGATCACCGCGAGCGCGAGATTGCGATAGCGCACCGCGTCCTGGAACAGCGCATGCGTGCCGATGACGATCTGGATCGAGCCATCGGCAAGGCCCATGAGGGTCGCCTCGCGCGCGCGGCCCTTGTCGCGCCCGGTGAGCACCGCGATGCTGACCGGGAGCCCCGAGAGCATCCGCGAGATGGTATCGAAATGCTGGCGCGCGAGGATTTCGGTCGGCGCGAGCAGCGCCGCCTGCCCGCCGCATTCGACCGCATTGAGCATGGCCATCACCGCGACCAGCGTCTTGCCCGCCCCGACATCGCCCTGCAGCAGCCGCAGCATCGGCACGGGCTGCGCCATGTCGCCGTTGATCTCCTCGATCGTCCGCCGCTGTGCTCCGGTCATCGCGAAGGGCAGTTTCAGCGCATCGCGCAGGTGTCCGTCCCCTTCGAGCGCCACGCCCTTGCGCTTGCGGTTCGACTGCCGGATCAGCGCGAAGGCGAGCTGGTTGGCGAATATCTCGTCATAGGCCAGCCGCTCGCGGGGCTTTTCGTCCATGCCCTGATGCGCGGCGGCGAGCGCCTCGTGCCAGTCGGGCCAGCCCTCGCGCGCCTTCAGCGTCGGTTCTATCCATTCGGGCAGCGGCGGCAGTTGCGCCAGCGCCTGCGCGGCCAGCGAGGCCACACGCTTCTGCCCCAGCCCTTCAGCGAGCGGATATACGGGTTCCGCCTCGCCGATCTGGTCGGCCTGGCCCGGCTCCACCACGTGATCAGGATGGACGATCTGCCAGGCCTCGCCCCAGATCTCGAGCTTGCCCGCCGCCAGCCGCGTCTCGCCCAGCGGCCAGAGCTTCTTCGCCCAGCCTGGATTGCCGCCGAAATAGACCAGCGCGATATGGTTGCCGATCGAGTCCTCGGCGATCACCCGCGTCGGTCCGCGTCCGGGGCTGGAGCGATAGCCGGTGGCGGTGAGCGCGATGATGATCTGCTCGCCCGTGCCTGCCTGATCGGCATTGTCGACACGCCTGCGGCGGATGAAGCCCGTCGGCAGATGATAGGCCATGTCCTTGACCCGCGAAATGCCCAGCCGTGCGAACGGCTTCTGCAAGCTCACGCCGACGCCCTTGAGGCTCTCGATCTCGGCGAATGCGGGGTTGAGTATCTCGGGGCGCATGGCTATCGCAAAAAGGCAGGCAGATGAATGCGCTGCTGGCTGGAATCCTGTCCACCGTCTTAGGCAGGCCCGGCCCACCCCGCAAGCAAAGGAACTTCTGGCATGGACCGCGAAACCCGATTGCGCCGCCTGGCCTTCCGCGCCTGGCACCGGGGCACGCGCGAGGCGGATTACATGATCGGCGGCTTTTTCGACCGCTATGGCAAGACCTGGTCTGACGAAGAGCTCGACTGGTTCGAGACGCTGATCGAGGAACAGGACGTCGACATCATGGCCTGGGCCATCGGCAAGCAGCCGGTGCCGGAGCAATTCGAAGGGCCGCAGATGCAGGCCTTCCAGAAGCTCGACTTCATCAACATTCCGCGCTGATTGCACCGGCGCGCAAGGCTAGACCCCGTGGACAGCATCAGCCGCATCCTTCAGGCGACAGCGCCGCTGACGCTCGCCAACGTCGCGCCCGGAGCGCTACCCTTGCTTCTCGCGGACCTCGCCCGCGCGGCGGCTGCGCGCAAGCAGGGCGGCCGCATCGTGTTCATCGCGCCCGACGATGCACTGATGCACGCGGTGGCCGAAACCGCGCCCTTTTATGCGCCGGACCTTGAGGCGATCGAGTTCCCCGCCTGGGACTGCCTGCCCTATGACCGCGCCTCGCCCTCGCTCGGCATTACCGCAAGGCGGCTGAAGGCGCTGTGGACGCTGCAGCAGCCCGCCGGTGGCCCGCAGCTTCTGGTCACCACGGCCAATGCCGTCACCCAGCGCACGCTGACCCCGTTCCGCATCCGCCAGGTCGGCGCGGAACTGAAGCCCGGCATGACGATCGCGCGCGAGGCGCTGATCGAGAAGCTGGTGCGCCAGGGCTATGCCCGCACCGACACCGTCGCCGATTCGGGCGAGTTCGCGGTGCGCGGCAACCTGATCGACATCTTCCCGGCGGGGATGGATTCAGGCCTCAGGCTCGATTTCTTTGGTGACGAGCTCGACACGATGCGCGCCTTCGATCCCGGCACGCAGCGATCGACCGAGCGGGTCGAGCGGCACATATTGCTGCCCGCATCCGAAGTGCTGCTCGATGCCGACAGTATCCGGCGCTTCCGCAGCGCCTATCGCGAGGCGTTCGGCGCCAATGCCACCACCGATCCGCTCTATCAGGCGATCAGCGACGGACGCAGGCTCGCAGGCATGGAACACTGGCTGCCGATGATCGAGGAGCGGCTGGTGCCGCTGTTCGAGCATCTCGACGATGCCGACATCGTGCTGCGCGATGCGGGCGCGGATGCCGCCGCCGACCAGCGTTTCGAAAGCATCACCGATTATCACGCCAATCGCCAGCGCGGAAACGAGGACAAGGCCGGCAGCTATCGCCCGCTCAAGCCCTCGGCGCTCTATCTGGTGCCCAAGGAATGGCGTGCGGCGGCGGATGAAACTCCGATCCACCTCGTCAGCGGCCATGACGAGCCCGAATCGAGCCGCGTGCTCGGCCTGGGCTATCGCACCGCACGCGATTTCGGCGCCGAGCGCGCACGCGGCGACAATGTCTATGCCGCCGCCGCCGCGCATATCGATGCGCTTCGCAAGGCGGACAAGGGCGCGATCATCGCGAGCTATTCGGAAGGTTCGCGCAGCCGCCTTCTCGGCCTGCTCAAGGACCATGGGCTTGCGCGCATGGCGCTCGCGGACAGCTGGCAGGAAGCCCTGGGCCAGGCGGCAACCGGCATGGCCTCCATGGTCGTGCTGCCGCAGGATCACGGCTTTGCCACCGAGCGCTACGAGCTGCTCTCCGAACAGGACCTGCTCGGCGACCGGCTGGTGCGGCGGCGCAAAAAGCGCAAGTCCGCCGATGCGTTTCTCGCCGAGCTGCAATCGCTCGCCGCGGGCGACCTCGTCGTGCATATCGACCATGGCATCGGCCGCTATGAGGGGCTGGTCTCTATCCCCGTCGGCAAGAGCCCGCACGATTGCGTCTGGCTGACCTATGCCGGCGGCGACAAGCTCTACGTTCCGGTCGAGAATATCGACGTCCTCACCCGCTATGGCTCGGAAAGCGAGGGCGTCGCGCTCGACAAGCTGGGCGGCGAGGCCTGGCAGCGGCGGCGCGCCAAGCTCAAGGAACGCATCCAGGCGATCGCGGGCGAGCTGATGAAGACCGCAGCGGAACGCGCGCTGCGCACCGCCGATGTCGCCGAGGTCGAGCCGGGCGTCTATGCGAGCTTCGTCGACCGCTTCCCGTACGAGGAAACCGAGGACCAGGAGCGCGTGATCGCCGAGGTGCTCGAGGATCTGGCTTCGGGCAAGCCGATGGACAGGCTGGTCTGCGGCGATGTCGGCTTCGGCAAGACCGAGGTGGCGATGCGCGCGGCGTTCGTCGCCGCCATGTCGGGCATGCAGGTCGCGATCGTCGCGCCGACGACGCTGCTCGCGCGCCAGCATTACACCAATTTCGTCGAGCGCTTTCAGGGCTTTCCGCTCAATATCGGCCGCCTGTCGCGCCTCGTCACCGCGAGCGAAGCCAAGACAACGCGCGAGGGCCTGGCCAATGGCACCACCGATATCGTCATCGGCACGCACGCGCTGCTCGCCAAGTCGGTCGAGTTCAAGCGGCTGGGCCTCGTCATCATCGACGAGGAACAGCGCTTCGGCGTGGTCCACAAGGAGCGATTGAAGGCGCTCAAGGCCGATGTCCATGTGCTGACGCTGACCGCAACGCCCATCCCGCGCACGCTGCAGATGGCGATGTCTGGCCTGCGCGAACTTTCAGTGATCCAGACGCCACCGGTCGATCGCCTCGCGGTGCGCACCTATGTGATGCCCTGGGACCCGGTGGTGCTGCGCGAGGCGCTGCTGCGCGAACATTATCGCGGCGGCCAGTCCTATTTCGTCGCGCCGCGCATCAGCGATCTCGACAAGCTCAGCGAATTCATCCGCGACGAGGTACCCGAGATTCGCCACATCATGGCGCACGGCCAGATGGCCCCATCCGATGTCGAGGAGCGGATGAGCGCGTTCTATGACCGCAAATATGACGTGCTGCTGTCGACCACCATCGTCGAATCGGGCATCGACATCCCCAGCGCCAACACGCTGATCATCCACCGCGCCGACACCTTCGGCCTGGCCCAGCTCTACCAGCTGCGCGGGCGCGTCGGGCGTTCCAAGACGCGCGCCTATGCGTATATGACCACGCCGGAAAACCGCGTGCTGACCGAGACGGCGGAGAAAAGGCTCAAGGTGCTGGGCGATCTCGACACGCTGGGCGCAGGCTTCCAGCTCGCCAGCCACGATCTCGACATTCGCGGCGCGGGCAATCTGGTCGGCGACGAACAGTCGGGCCATATCCGCGAGGTCGGGTTCGAGCTCTACCAGTCGATGCTCGAGGAGGCGATTCTGGAGGCCAAGGCGGGCGGCCTGTCGCTCGACCTGCCGCGCCAGAAATTCTCGCCGCAGATCACCGTCGATGCGCCGATCCTGATTCCCGAGGATTATGTCCCCGATCTGGCGGTGCGCATGGCGCTCTATCGCCGGATGAACGACCTCACCAATCGCGCCGAGATCGAAGCGTTCGCGGCGGAAATGATCGACCGGTTCGGCCCGCTGCCCGATGCGACGAGCAACCTCATCAAGCTGATCGAGATCAAGCTCAACTGCATCACCGCGTGCGTCGCCAAGATCGATGTCGGCGCGCGGGGGGCTTTGGTCAGCTTCCATAACGACAGCTTCCCCGACGTCCCCGGTCTGCTCGCCTATGTCGAGCGGCTCAAGGGCACCGCCAAGCTGCGCCCTGACCAGAAGCTGCTGATCCAGCGCGTGTGGAGCGATCCGGCCTCGCGGATCAACGGGTTGATCCAGCTTTCCAAGGGCCTGGCGGGCATTGTGAAGAAGAGTGCGAAGGCAGGGTAAGGCGCGAGGAGCCCTCTCCCCTTCAGGGGGCAGACCGAGTCACGCGCCTCGGTCAGCGGTTGGGAGAGGGGCAAGTGCGCAGACGTTCTTGTTCCCAGATGCCCCTCTCTGCTGCGACTAGCGAGCAAGCTCGCAAGTCTCGCTATCTCTCCCCTGAAGGGGAGAGAGCAGGTTCAGTCACCCCAGTTCCTCCCGCGCAAACTCTGCGAAAACTTCCGCCTCCATCGCCCGACCGCGCAGGAAGCCCTGGAAATAGTCGCAGCCCTCGTCGCGCAGCGCGGCGAGCTGCGCGTCGCTCTCCACCCCCTCGGCAATCACCTTGAGGCTCAGCGCCTTGGCCATCGCGATCACCGAGCGCACGATGATCCGGTCCGCCTCGGCGCCGCCGATATCGCGCGTCATCGCATGGTCGAGCTTGAGATAGTCGAGCGGGAGGCGCTTCAAGTATAGCAGGCTCGAATAGCCGGTGCCGAAATCATCGACGGCTATTCGCACCCCGGCATCGCGCAGCGCGGCAAAGCGGGCTGCCGCGCGCTTCAGATCGGGGACGAGCGCCTGCTCGGTCATTTCCAGCGTCAGACGGCGCGGATTGAACCCGGCTTCGGCCAGCATCCCCAGCTCGCGTTTGGCAAAGCCCTTTTCGCCCAAGTCCTCGGCGGTCACGTTCAGCGACAGCCTGAGCGGCGCGAGCGGTCCGGTCCAGCGCGCCGCGTGCTGCATCGCGCGCTGGCGGATATGCCGCGATAGCGCGCGCGTGAAATCGGCCTTGTCGGCGATGGCGAACAGCGTGCCCGCGCCGATCTCGCCATATTGCGGATGCTGCCAGCGGGCGAGCGCCTCGGCCCCGGTGATCTTTCCGGTCTCGACCGAGAATTGCGGCTGGAACAATACGGTGATCTCGTCGCGCTCGATCGCCTGGACGATGTCCTGTTCGAGCCGATAGCCGCGCTGCGGCGCATGGTCGGACTGGCGATCGGCCCAGCGCACCGGATCGGCGGCGTTTTCGCGCGCCTGGGCGAGCCCCGCCGACAGCCGGTCGAGCAGCGACACCGGCCCCTCGCCCTCACGCGCCACCGCGAGCGCCGCGCGCGCGGTCAGCCGCAGCCGGTGCCCGGCGACGTCGAGCGGTTCGGAAACGACGCGCAGCATCCGTTCGGCCATGACCTGCCAGCCCAGCCTCTCTTCGGCCATGGCATAGGCAATCAGGAAATCGCCGCCCGACAGGCGCAACGTCAGCGCGCTGCCGGAGGAAAGCCGTGCCGCCTGCCGTTCGAGTCGCTGCTCCATCGCCTCGAGCGCGGCATCGCCCACCGCAGTGCCATAGGTCGCGTTGACCGCAGGCATGCGGCGCAGCCCGATCAGCATCGCGTGCAAAGCCCCCTCGCCCGCCGCCGCAAAATCGGCGATTCGCTTGTGCAGATCGGGCACCAGTTCGTTCCGGCAGGCCAGCTGGCCATGGATCAGCCGCAGCTGCAATTGCAGCGCCTCATCCGCAAATGGCGCGACCAGCGCATGCGTGATCGCGGCGGGGAGAGGATGCGCAAGGCCGGGCCACGCGCTGTCGCAGATCAGCAGGCCGGGACCCGCATGACTGGCGATCTCGCGTGGCAGGTCATCGGTCTTGCCGCGCATGTCCGCAACCAGCAGATCGGCAGGGCCGTTCCCGGCAGGCGCAAAGCCGCACGCCGCCAGCGCCGCCGCGAGCGCCGTGTCCACCGCGCCAGCGCTGCTGCCGCGCCAGGTCGGCCTGTCCCGATATCCGCTGCTGTCCAGACCCCGCCCCCATTTGCAGGAACACTGCCGCGCGATGCCCTGTCATGGCACCATGCGCAACCGCCCAAGAAACATTGGCGCATTAGCACCGATCCGTTAAGACCCTGTCACCCATAAGATAAGGCGTGGAACATGCCCCCATCGGTTATTGACCGCAAAATCGCGCTGGCCGTCTCTCCCACCGAACGGGCGCGCAAGGCGGCGCGCGAGGTGCAGGCGGCGCATGAATGGGCCAGCCTGGACGAGGCCGATATCGTCGTCGTCATGGGCGGCGACGGTTTCATGCTGCAGACGCTGCACCAGATGCTCGAACGCGGGCGGATCGTACCCGTCTATGGCCTGAACCTAGGCACCGTCGGGTTCCTGATGAACCTGTGGCGCAGCGGCGACAGCATCGTGCACCGGCTGGACCGGGCGCAGAGCTTCGAGGTGCTGCCGCTGTCGATGACCGCGACGACGATGAGCGGCGAGCGCGTCACCTATCCTGCGATCAACGAAGTGTCGCTGCTGCGCGAAACGCGCCAGACCGCCAAGCTTGAGGTCAGCGTCAACAACGCGGTGCGAATCGGCGAGCTGGTCTGCGACGGCGTGCTGGTGGCGACGCCGGCGGGCTCGACCGCCTACAATCTCTCCGCCAACGGCCCGATCCTGCCGCTGGGCTGCGGCATGCTGGCGCTCACCCCGATCAGCCCGTTCCGCCCGCGCCGGTGGAAGGGCGCGCTGCTGCCCGATTCGTCGCAGATTACCTTTCGCGTGCTGGAACCCGGCAAACGCCCGGTCAGCGCGGTGGCCGACCAGCGCGAGGTGCGCGATATCCGCGATATCCAGATCGCCATCGACCCCAACCGCCGCCTGTCGCTGATGTTCGATCCGGGCCACAGCCTGGACGACCGCATTTCGGCTGAACAATTTATCGTCTGAACATGAAATCAGGTGCTTGCCAAACCAAAAAACCCGGTGCTATAGGCGCGCTTCTCCCGGGGAGCATCGCCTCGCCGGGAAGGCAAAAGAGCGTTCCCCGATAGCTCAGCGGTAGAGTAGGTGACTGTTAATCACTTGGCCGTAGGTTCGAATCCTACTCGGGGAGCCAGCCTTTTGTCAGATCGCTGACGCGATATCCGTTTTCGCAAAATCATTCCCGACATAGAGAAGTCCGCATTCTCGGTCCTTCGCCAGCTGATAGGCAAAGCAGTCTCCGAAATTGAGCGATGCGGGGTGGATGCCCTTGCCCCATCGTGAGTAGCTTGCGGCGACGCGCTTGGCGAAATCCTCTGTCACCGCGACAATCTCGATCCCCAGCCCCGACACCATCTGCGCCATTTCCGGTCCGAGATTTCGCCCTCCAGCGACGATCAGCGCTTCTGACAATGTCGCTGCAGACATGATCAGCGGCTGATCGGACGCGAGACATTCGGCACAGGCCGACGCTGAATCCTCGTCCAGCAAGATCGCCATCAGCGCCGAGGTGTCGACAGCGATCAACGCGGCAGGCCGTCATCGCCATAGAGATAGTCCTGGCTGCGCGCGGCTACGGCACCAGGGCGGGACTTGCCCGCAACAGCCCTGCGGACCGTTTCGAGCACCTTCTTTCGGGCTGCGGCAGTGGTTACCGGAGCTACTGGCACGATCCGTACAACGGCTTGTCCGTGCCGGGTCAGCACGACCTCTTCGCCCGCCTGAGCCCGCCTGACGAGATCGGTGAGCTGCGCTTTCGCGTCGGATACGGACACGTCCATGGAAAATCTCCCAGATCGACACCCGAATTTTAGACCAAAAGATGGTCCAAATCAATCCTAAACCCCGAACCGCTGCCAGAGCAGTTGCCCCGCGACGTAGAGGATCAGTACTGCCGTACCGATGCGGATCAGCTTTTGTGGGAGCAGCTTCACGCCGGCCAGGCTGCCGATCTGCCCGCCGATCAGCACGGATATGAATAGCGGCCAATAGGCCAGGATCGCAGCCGGGGTCGCGGCAGCATCCGCTTTCATCAACTGCCCGGCAAGGCCGGCGAGCGAGTTGACCAGAATGAACACGCTGGCGCTGGCCGCGATCTGGCGCGCGCTCGCCCAGCGCAACAGGTGCAGCACAGGTGCCAGGAATATCCCGCCGCCGATGCCGACAATGCCGCTGAAAAATCCGACGCCCATGCCGATCGGAACGCTGCCCCAGTTGAGCTGCGAGCGCGGCGCGGTGCCCTGCCCCGGCTCGCGCTGGAACAGCATCAGCAGCCCGGCGACCAGCAGCGCCGAGCCCAGCAGCGCGACGAACAGCGGCTTGTCCACCGGCAGCCGCCCGCCCGCCCAGGCACAGGGCGCCGACAGCAGCAGGATCGGCCAGAGCAGCTTCCACGGTACCTGCCCTGCCCGCGCAAAGCGAAAGGTACCGCCGGTCACCACGATCAGGTTGCACACCAAAGCGATCGCCGGGAGCAGCTTATAGTCTGTCCCGGCGAGCACCAGCAGCGCATTATAGGTCGATCCACCACCAAAGCCGACCGACGCATAGAGCAGAGCCGTCAGCGCGAAGCCGGCAGCCAGCCCCCACATGACGGCTCAGGCAGCCTTGCCGTGGCAGTGCTTGTACTTGCGGCCCGATCCGCACGGGCACGGGGCATTGCGGCTGATCTCGCTGCTGACCAGATCGACCGGGGCCTCAGGCAGCGGCGACTGGCGCGGCGGCAGCGTGGCGGTGACGGTACCCAAGGTGCCGCCGTCGATATCCGCGCTGTTATCCTCGCCAGTAAACGGATCGAAATGGGTGGTCAGGAAATCGGGCAGCTCGGGCAATGCGGGCACTTCCGGTTCGCGGATTTCCAAATTCATGATCGTGCCGGTCACGTCCTCGCGGATCACCTCGAGCATGCGCTCGAACAGGCCGAACGCCTCGCTCTTGTATTCGTTGATCGGCGTCTTCTGCGCATAGGCGCGCAGGAACACGACCTGGCGCAGCGCATCGAGCGTCGCCAGATGCTCCTTCCAGTGATGGTCGAGGCTCTGCAGCAGCACCGATTTCTCGATCGAGCGCCACATGCCGGTCTCGATCTCGCTCGCCTTGGCCTCCACCTTGGCCTCGGCCATCTCGCGGATGCGCTGCTCGAGCATTTCGGGATCGACCGCATCTTCCTGCAGCCAGGCGTCGATGTCGGGTTCCAGCCCGAACACCTCGGAGACGCGCGCCTTGAGCTGCGCGACATTCCACTGCTCGGGATAGCTGCCCGGCGGGCAGGCTTCGCCGACGATCGCGTTGACCGTGTCGGCGCGCATGTCGGCGACGACATCGTCGACCGCCTCGGCGTCCATGATCTCCGAACGCTGTTCGTAGATCACCTTGCGCTGGTCGTTCATCACGTCGTCATATTCGACGACCTGCTTGCGGATGTCGTAGTTGCGTGCCTCGACCTTTTTCTGCGCGGTCTCGATCGCCTTGGACAGCCATTTGGAGCCGATCGCCTCGCCATCGGCCAGGTTGTTCTTCATCATCCGCGAGAACAGGGTATCTGGTCCGAAGATGCGCAGCAGGTCGTCTTCGAGGCAGAGATAGAAGCGCGAAAGGCCGGGGTCGCCCTGACGGCCCGAACGGCCGCGCAGCTGGTTGTCGATGCGGCGGCTTTCGTGCCGCTCGGTGCCCAGCACGAACAGGCCGCCGGCATCGAGCACCTGCTGCTTTTCGGCGGCGACTTCCGCCTTGATCCGTTCGATCGCGGCATCGCGCTCCGGTCCCTCGGGCATGTCACGCAGTTCGTCGTCGATGCGGAATTCGACATTGCCGCCAAGCTGAATGTCTGTTCCGCGGCCCGCCATGTTGGTGGCGATGGTCACCGCGCCCAGACGGCCCGCCTGCGCCACGATATGCGCTTCCTGCTCGTGGAAGCGCGCGTTGAGTACGCTGTGCTTTACGCCTTCCTTGTTCAGGAATTCGGAGAGCATTTCCGACTTTTCGATCGACACCGTGCCGACCAGCACCGGCTGGCCGGTCTCGTATTTCTCGCGGATCGCCTTGGCGATCGCCTGGAACTTGTCGGTCGTGTTCTTGTAGAACTCGTCCTCCTCGTCGATGCGGCGGATCGGGTTGTTGGTCGGAATGGTGACCACGTTCATCTTGTAGATGTCGAAGAATTCCGCCGCTTCGGTCGCCGCCGTCCCGGTCATGCCCGACAGCTTGGGATACATGCGGAAATAGTTCTGGAAGGTGATCGAGGCGAGCGTCTGGTTCTCGGGCTTGATCTGCACGCCTTCCTTGGCCTCGACCGCCTGGTGCAGGCCGTTCGACCAGCGGCGCCCGTCCATCATGCGCCCGGTAAATTCGTCGATGATGACGATCTGGTCGTCCTTGACGATATAATCGATGTCGCGCTTGAACATCACATTGGCCTTGAGCGCCTGATCGAGGTGATGGACGATCTGCGTGTTCTCGACATCGTACAGGTTGCTGCCGGTGAGCAGGCCGGCTTCCTCGAGCAGCCGCTCGGCCTTCTCGGTTCCGTCCTCGGTCAGGATCACCGAACGCGACTTCTCGTCCTTCTCGTAATCCGCCTCGTCGAGCTTGAGCACGATCGCGTTGACCGCGATGTACATTTCGGACTTGTCGTCGGTCGGGCCGGAGATGATCAGCGGGGTGCGCGCCTCGTCGATCAGGATCGAGTCCACCTCGTCGACCACCGCGAAATTGTACGGGCGCTGCACCATCTGGCTGCGCTCGTGCTTCATGTTGTCGCGGAGGTAATCGAAGCCGAGCTCGTTGTTGGTCGCATAGGTGATGTCGGCGGCATAAGCCTCACGCCGCTGCGTCTCGTTGAGATTGGGCACGATCACGCCGGTTGTGAGCCCCAGGAAGCGATAGACCTGGCCCATCCATTCGGCGTCGCGCGCAGCGAGATAGTCGTTCACCGTGACGACGTGGACGCCCTTGCGCTCGATCGCATTGAGGTAACAGGCGAGCGTTGCCACCAGCGTCTTTCCCTCGCCGGTGCGCATTTCGGCAATCTCGCCGCGGTGGAGCACGATGCCGCCGACCATCTGGACGTCGAAATGGCGCATGCCAAGCGTACGGATCGAGGCTTCGCGGACGGTGGCAAAAGCCTCGGGCAGGATGTCGTCGAGCGTCTCGCCCGCTTCAAGGCGCGCGCGGAACTTGAGCGTCTGGTCGCGCAGTTCCTCGTCGGACATGGGGGAGATCTGCGGCTCGAAGGCGTTGATCTTGTCGACGATCTTGAGCAGGCCCTTGACGTAGCGGTCGTTGGCAGAGCCGAAAAGCGATTTGGCAATGGCGCCCAGCATGGCGATAATTCCTTGGAAAACTTGGGAGAAACGGTCGAATGCCAGGCACAGGCACACGTGTCTGGCCGGCCCCGGTCAGGACAGGGGCTGAAGACGCATCGAAAGACGCGCCGGATTGCAGCTTATTGGAGCAGCCGGTCCGAACGATGGACGGTAAGCGGCGCGACACGGATGGTGCGCGCAATCAGGCGGTGCTGGCTCGGCCGCAAGGCGATGATCAGCGGCAGGAGCGTCACGACGAGCAGCACTGCGGCACTGATCGCGACCTGGCAGTCCTCGGCCAGAATCTGCGAGTCGCGAACCACGCCATTGCCCTGCGCCAGGGCCGGATCGGCCAGGCGCACGCCATCGCTCACCGAAAATCCGGTCAACAGCGCAAGCAGGGCAAGAAGCAGTTTCACTGGGAGCACGTCATCCTGTTCAGGCGGTTACATAGGCAATGGCAGGCCATTCGTCCATGGTCTTGCACGGACGGTCATGCCTGTTCGGCCTGCGGATCGAGCGCCTGCGGGTCGAAGGCCTCCGAATCCACCGCGCCGAAGCTCAGGTGCATTCCCGCCCTCATACTGCCGGCCTCCATCTGGAGTTCCAGCCGTTCGCAGTCTCTCCGGCGGAATTCCTCGACCACGCGGTCGGCGACGATGGGGTCGATCCCTGTGCGCAGCAGCGCGGTATGCGCCAGCTTGACCGAGGATTCGAACAGCTCGCGCTGCGCCGCCGCGATCGGTGCGTGCTTTAATGCGAGCAGCTGGCGACGGTCGTTGGCGCGCACGAAAATCTTCGCGTCTGGAAAGGCATGCGCGATCGGTTCGATCTGATCAGGTCCGAAATTCTTGTCGTCCATGCAGAACAGCAGCGCGCCTGCGCCTTCCGCGCCTGCCCGGCGCAGCAGGTCGATGCGGGTGCCATCGCCATAGAAGACCTTGCGGCCGAATTCGCCGCTGAGGCGGATTTGATCAGGGTTGATGTCGATCAGCGTCACCGAGATGCTTGCTCCAGCGAAGATCTGGGCTACCGCCTGGCCGAACCGGCCATGGCCGATGACGATCGCGTTCGACTGGCGCGCCTGTTCGGGATCGACCATGTCCTCGGTGCCCGACCCGCGCACCCCGCCGAACAGCCGGGTGGTGAGCATCAGGAAGGGCGTGGTCGCCATCGACAAGGTGACGATCGCACCGAAACGGCTGGCGGCGGCGGGTTCGATCAGCAGCGCCGCCTGCGCCTCGGCGAACAGCACGAAGGCGAATTCGCCGCCCTGGCTGAGCAGCAGGCCGAGCACGAACGCGGCGCGATTTTCCATGCCGAACGCCTTGGCGATGCCGAAGATGATCGCGACCTTGATCGCCACCAACGCCAGCGCCATCGCGACGACGAACAGCGGATCGGCCATGATCACGCCGATATCGAGCATCATGCCGACGCCGAGGAAGAACAGCCCGAGCAGGATCGAGCGGAACGGATCGATATCCGCCTCAAGCTCATGCCGGAAGGGCGAATCCGCCAGCATCACCCCCGCGATGAACGCACCCAGGGCTGCCGAAATCCCGATGCTGTGCATCAGCGCGGCGCTGCCGAACACCGCGAACAGCCCGGCGACGATGAACAGCTCGCGTTCGGCCACCTTGCCGATCAGCTTGAGCAAAGGCGCGAGGCCATAACGCCCGGCGAGGACCAGCCCGGCGATCGCCGCGACCGCATAGAGCGCGAGCAGCCAGCCCGGCGTCTGCGGCCCGGTCTGCGGCGCGCGCGACAGCGCGGCGATGATCGTCAGCAGCGGGACGATCGACAGGTCCTGGAACAGCAGGATCGAGAAGGCGCGCTCGCCGGTGGGGGTGTTCAATCGCCCCTGCGATTGCAGCAGCGGCAGCACCTGCGCGGTCGAAGACAAGGCGAGCGGCAGGCCGAGCCCCAATGCCGCGCCCCAGGTCGAGCCGGTGACGAGGAAGACGAACCCGGCAAGCACCAGCCCGCACACCACGACCTGCGACAAGCCCAGCCCGAATATGTCGCGCTTCAATTGCCACAGCCGCGCCGGGGCGAGTTCGAGCCCGACCAGGAACAGCAGCAAAACGATGCCGATTTCGGCGAAACCGACGATCAATTCGGGATCGGCGACCAGCCCGAGCACCTGCGGCCCGATGATGATGCCGCCGACCAGATAGCCGAGCACTGCGCCGAGCCCGAGCCTGCGGAACAGCAGCACGAAAGCGAGCGCAGCGGCGAGCAGCACCGTGCCCGACAGGAAGATATCGCCGCCATGTTCCATGGTTCAGGTGTCCGTTCGGGCCGATGTTTCGAGCGCGGCGACCGTCGCGCGCCAGGGCAGCATAATCGAACCGTGCCGCGCCGGATAGGGCAAGGCGGAGGTGAGATGCTCGATCCCCGGCCACGTGCCGGGATCGCTTCGTTCGCCCGCCAGAAACGCCGCCAGATCGTCGCGCGCCGCCCCCAGCGCGTCCCTGCCTTGCCCCGCGACATGCGCTGCGAGGATCGCTGTCGAGGCCTGGCCGAGTGCACAGGCGGTCGCCTGCACGCCGAAGCGTTCGACCCGCCGGTCCCCATCAAGCGCCAGCCCCAATTTCACCACCGATCCGCAGCTCTGCGATCGCAGTTCGGCGCGGTGCGGCAGATCGTCGGTCAGCGGATGATCGGCGAGCGACACCGCGAGCGCGAGGATGGCAGGCGTATACAGCACCTCAGCCATGGCGGCCCCGGCGGCGCGGCTCACTCATCGCCGAGCGTCTGCTGATAGTCGTAGAGATCGACCAGAGCGGTGCCGCTGGCATTGAGCAGCGGATAGGTGCGGCTGTCGGTGATCCATTCGGGCTGGCCCTCGTTCGGCCAGACGATGCCGTGCAGCATGGTGACGAGCAGATAGGCCAGGGTCGCCAGGATCAGCCCCTTGACCGCGCCGAAACCGAAGCCGAGCACCCGGTCGATCGGCCCCAGCACCGATTTGCGCGTGCGGCTGCGCAGCGAGGTCGCGATCAGCTTTCCGATCAGATAGACGCTGAGGTAAATGCCGACCAACGCGAGCGCCGCCGCGCCCGCATCATTGCCCACCGGCTCCTTGAGCAGCGCGGTGACCGGCGCATGGAACAGCCGCAGCGCGAAGATGCCCGCCACCCAGGCGATGAGCGAGATCGCCGCATAGACGAAGCCGTTGAGGAAACCCAGAATCGCGCCGCCCGCAAGCAGCGTGAGGACAAGGACATCGAATGCGGTCATGAGGCGAACCGCTAGTTGCGGCCCAGCAGTTGGTCAACGAGATTTGCCAGCCGCGCATAGGAACTGAGCCGCATTCCGCCGGTATCGCCCGACGCCTTCGCCGTCACGCTGGCGGGCACCAGCGCCTTTTCGAAGCCGAGCTTCGCCGCTTCGCGCAGCCGCAGCCCGGAATGCGCGACGGGGCGCAGCTCGCCCGACAGCGCGAGTTCGCCGAACACGATCGTGCCCGAGCCCAATGGCCGTTCGGACAGTGCCGAGACCAGCGCCGCCGCCACCGCCATATCCGCCGCCGGATCGGACAGCCGATAGCCGCCCGCTACATTGAGATAGACTTCCGCGGTCGAGAAGCTCAGCCCGCAGCGCGCCTCGAGCACCGCCAGCACCATCGCCAGCCGTCCCGAATCCCAGCCGACCACCGCACGGCGCGGCGTCGCCCCACTCGACAGGCGTACGGTCAGCGCCTGGATCTCGACCAGCACCGGCCGCGTGCCCTCCAGCGCCGGGAAGACCGACGTGCCCGGCATCTGCGCATCGCGGTCGCTGAGGAACAGGCTCGACGGGTTGCCCACCTCGGACAGACCCGCCTCCTCCATCGCGAACACACCGATCTCGTCGGTCGCGCCGAAGCGGTTCTTGATCGAGCGCAGGATGCGATACTGGTGGCTGCGCTCGCCCTCGAAGCTCATTACGGTGTCGACCATATGCTCGAGCACGCGGGGGCCTGCAATCGTGCCATCCTTGGTGACATGGCCGACCAGGATCACCGCGCAGCCGCTGTCCTTGGCATAGCGGATCAGTTCCTGCGCCGAGGCGCGCACCTGGCTGACCGTGCCCGGCGCGCCTTCGATCAGGTCGCTGTGCATCGTCTGGATCGAATCGATCACCAGCATCACCGGCGATTCCAGGCCGCGCAGCGTGGTCAGAATGTCGCGCACCGATGTCGCCGAGGCGAGATCGATCGGCGCATCGGCAAGGCCCAGCCGCAGCGCGCGCAGCCGCACCTGATCCGCCGCTTCCTCGCCGCTGATATAGACGATCGCATGGCCTGCCCGCGCCATATTGGCCGAGGCCTGGAGCAGCAAGGTCGACTTGCCGATGCCCGGATCGCCGCCCATCAGCGTTGCCGATCCCGCCACCAGCCCGCCGCCCAGCGCGCGATCGAACTCGGCAATGCCGGTCGAGATGCGCGGCGGCAGCTCGACCGCAGCGTCGAGCCGGGCGAGCTGGATGCGCTGCCCGCCGGTCTGCAGGTCGTGCCGCGCCGAAAAGGCCGTCGGCGCGGCCTGCTCGCTCAGCGTGTTCCACTCGCCGCAATCGGGGCACTGGCCCTGCCAGCGGTTGGAGACGCTGCCACAGGCCTGGCAGACATAGGTTTTGCGCGGCTTTGCCATGGCACGCGCATAGCCCGAACAAAACTGGAACGCAATTGGCGCTTTGCGCTTGCAGCGTAACATCGATAGCGTGCAGACGAAGTGACAAGAAGAGGCTGAACGAAAAGGTCCGCGCCGCCGCCATGCGCCAGAAGGAACTCCGCATCGCCCTGGTCTGCTATGGCGGCATCAGCCTCGCGGTCTATATGCACGGCATCACCAAGGAAATCTGGCGCGCAACCCGTGCCAGCCGCAATTTCCACGCGGGCGATCCCCCGGCGAGCGGCAGCCAGAGCGTGTATCGCGAACTGTTCGAGGCCTTTGCCGCGCAAAGCCAGGTCAAGCTGCGGCTGCTGCCAGACATTATCGCCGGGGCGAGCGCGGGCGGCATCAACGGCGTGTTCCTGGCCCAGGCGCTGACCAGCGGCCAGTCGCTCGAACCGCTGACCCGCATGTGGCTCGAATGCGCGGATATCGACCGGTTGCTCGATCCCGATGCGCGGCCGTTTTCGCGTTTCACCAAATTCTGGGCGCAGCCGCTCGTCTGGCTGCTGCTTAGGCGGCCCGGCGGCGCGCTCGACCGCAGCGTCGCGCCCGAAGCGCGCGCCGAGGTGCGCACCAAGCTCTCGCGCCTCGTTCGCGCGCGCTGGTTCGCCCCGCCGTTCAGCGGCACCGGATTTTCCGCGCTTTTGTATGAGGCGATGGAGGCGATGGCGGCGACGCCCGCAGGCCCGCGCCTGCTTCCGCTCGGCCAGCCGCTCGACCTGTTCGTCACCGTTACCGACTTTCGCGGGCATCTCGAGCGGCTGCGCCTCAACAGCCCGGCCGAGGTGGTCGAGACCGAGCACCGGCTTTCCATAGGCTTTCGCTATCTGCGCGGCCGCGACGATTCGCTCGCCGATCCAGCCGAGCTCGTGTTCGCCGCGCGCGCCACCGCGAGCTTTCCGGGTGCCTTCCCGCCGTTCAACGTCGCGGAGATGGACCGGATGCTGGCGCGACGAGAAAGGCACTGGCCCGGGCGCGAGGCGTTTCTGGCGCGCGTGTTCCCCCAGCAATATGCCGAAGGCGAGGCCGAAAGCGCGGTGCTGATCGATGGATCGGTGCTCGCCAACGCCCCCTTTGCCCAGGCGATCGACGCGCTGCGCGACCGGCCCGCGCATCGCGAGATCGACCGGCGCTTCGTCTATATCGACCCCAAGCCCGATATCGTCGGCGGCATGGACCAGTCGCGCGAACGCGATGCCATGGGCCAACGGCTGCCCGGCTTCTTCTCGACCATTTTCGGCGCGATCTCGGACATTCCGCGCGAACAGCCGATCCGCGACAATCTGGAAGGCATCGAGCGCCGCTCGTCGCGCGTGCGCCAGATGCGCGCCATCACCGATGCGCTGCGCGCCGAGGTCGAGGAAACGGTGAGCAAGCTGTTCGGCTACACCCTGTTCCTCGACAGCCCGACGCCGCAGCGGCTGACCAAATGGCGCAACAAGGCGCAGGACCGCGCCGCGCATATGGCGGGCTTTGCCTATGCCTCCTATGCGCAGCTCAAGCTCGCGACGATCGTCGAGGACATGGTCGACACGCTCCGCCGCGCGCATCGTGGCCCGCGCGCGCTCTACGCCGAGCGATTGCGCGAGGCCATTCGCGCGGAGCTGCACCGCAGCGGCATGGACCGGCTCTCGGGCAAGGGCGGCGGGGCCAGCGACGAGGCGATCCTGTTCTTCCGCACCCAGGACCTGGGCTTCCGCATCCGCCGCTTGCGCTTCCTGGCGCGGCGGCTGGGCGAGGATATCGCGCAATCGGGCCGCACACCGCCCGAAGCGGTGGTCGCGATGCACGAAACGCTCTACGCCTGCCTTTCGCACTATCTCGACCGTGAGACGACAGACCATCTCGGCCAGGGCTTTGCCGATATTGCCGCAGGTGCGATCGACGACCCGGCCATGGCGATTGCCGAACTCGCTGCCCGCCGCGACCTGCGCAGCGCGGATGGGATCGTCGACGAGCAGCTCGCAGGCGCGCTTGCGCTGCTGCCGCGCGAGAGCCGCCGTTCGCTGCTGCTCGCCTATCTCGGTTTTCCGTTCTACGACATCGCCACTTTGCCGCTGCTCCAGGGCGAAGGGCAGAACGAATATGACCCGATCAAGGTCGATCGCATCTCGCCCGACGATTGCCAGTCGCTGCGTCAGGGCGGCGCGGCGGCGATGCTCAAGGGCATCGAGTTCAACAGCTTCGGCGCATTCTTCAGCCGCGCGTATCGCGAGAACGACTATCTCTGGGGACGCCTGCACGGGGCCGAGCGGCTGATCGACATCATCGCCTCGTCCATGCCCGACGGCAGCCTGTTTCCGCCGCATCTGCTCGCCGATTTCAAGCGCCGCGCGTTCCTGGCGATCTGCGATGAGGAAGCGGCGGTGCTGACCACCGATCCCGATCTGGTCCCCGGCATCCGCCGCGAAATCGAGGCGGCGTTCGGCGGTTAGGCTTTGCTTTGCGCGCTTGCATCCCTAGCTTGGTGCCCATGAATTCCACGATCGCCCGCTGGCTGATGCTGCCGCTGCTCCTGATGATCCAGGCGTGCAGCGGCTTTCCGTTTCTCGACATGGGGATGGCCGCCTGGGACGGCCCGAAAAAGGGCACGCCTGCACTCTGGCATGTCCAGGGGCCGAATGGCGGCGAAGCCTGGCTGTTCGGCGGCATCCACGCGCTGCCCACTGACATCAGATGGATCAGCCCGAAGATGAAGCAGGCGATGGATCGGTCCGACCGGCTGGTGCTCGAAGTCGTGGGCCTCGAGAATTCTGCCGATATCACGAAAACCTTCCAGGAGCTTGGCAACAGCCCGGGCCAGCCGCCTCTCGCAGATCGCCTGCCGCCCGAGCTGCGCGACAAGGGCGAGGCGCTGCGCGCTGCCAGCCGCCTCGCGCCCGCGCGGTTCGAGACGCTCGAAAGCTGGGCCGCGGCGATCTCGCTCGCGGGCGCCGCCACCGCCAATCTGGCGATGGTGCGGGAAGAAGGTGTCGAGCGCGTGCTCGCCGCGCGCTACCGGCGGCGCGACAAGCCAGTGATCGGGCTCGAGACGCCTGCGCGCCAGTTCACCTATTTCGATCAGCTGGCCGAGGCCGATCAGCGCGCGATGCTCGAAAGCGTGATCGCCGATGCCGACAATGCCCCCAGGGCCTATCGCGACATGGTGACCTCGTGGCTCAAGGGCGAGCCCGAAAAGCTTGCCGAAGCCGCCAATCGCGGCCTTCTCGAACGTCCGCAGATTCGCGAACGCATCCTGGTGCGCCGCAACCGCGACTGGGCCGCGCAGATCGAGGACCTGCTGAGCCTCGGCGCCAGGCCCTTTGTCGCAGTCGGAGCAGCGCATCTGGCGGGCGATGACAGCGTCCAGGCGCTGCTCGAGGCGAAGGGCTATACGATCACCCGCCTCCAATAGGCCCGAAACGCTTGCTTTTTGCGAGAGTCGCGACTATGCGCACCGCTTCCCCGACGCCATGGTCATCCCTGGAGGCGTGGCCGGGGATATTTTGACCATCTGTAATCTGGAGACAGTTTATGAGCGATACGCTTACCCTGTCGGCCCAGCTGCGTGATCGGGCAGGCAAGGGAGCCTCCCGTGCACTCCGCCGCGAAGGCCGTGTACCCGCCGTCATTTACGGCGACAAGAAGGATCCGGAAACGATCCATGTCGAAGAGCGCGCGCTGAACAAGCTGCTCGGCACCGGCCATTTCATGAACTCGATCGTCGAGATCGAAGTCGATGGCAAGACGATCGTCACCCTGCCCAAGGACGTGGCGTTCCACCCGGTCAGCGACCGCGCGATCCATGTCGATTTCCTGCGTATCGCCAAGGGCGCGACCGTTGAAGTCGCCGTGCCCGTCGTGTTCGTCAACGAAGAAGCCTCGCCCGGCCTGAAGCGCGGTGGCGTGCTCAACGTCGTGCGTCACGAGCTGGAACTGGTCTGCGACGCGACCAACATCCCCGACGAGATCGAGATCGACGTCACCGGCACCGATGTCGGCGATTCGATCCACATCTCTGCGGTCAAGCTGCCCAAGGGCGCGACCTCGGCGATCACCGACCGCGATTTCACCATCGCCACCATCGTTGCTCCCTCGGCGCTGAAGTCGAGCGAAGGCGACAACGAAACGCCGGCTGGCGAGTAATCCATCTTTCTCGCCCTCTCCCCCTCGGGGGAGAGGGTTGGGAGAGGGGAATGTCGAGAGGCTGGAACAATGCCCCTCTCCCCGCCCCTCCCTGAACCAAAGGGAGTGGTTCCATGCAGATCTGGGTTGGCCTGGGCAATCCCGGCCCCGAATTTGCCCTGCACCGGCACAATGTCGGGTTCATGGCGATCGACATCATCGCCGACATGCACGGTTTCGAGCCGCCCAAGCGCCGCTTTCAGGGCTGGGCGCAGGAAGGCCGTCTGGGCCACCAGAAGCTGCTGCTGCTCAAGCCAGCGACCTTCATGAACAAGTCCGGTCAGGCGATCGGCGAGGCGATGCGCTTCTTCAAGCTCGAACCGCAGGACGTCACCATATTTCACGACGAGCTCGACCTTGCCCCGTTCAAGGTCAAGGTGAAGCGCGGCGGCGGCACCGCCGGGCATAACGGCCTGCGCTCGGCCGACCAGCATATCGGCCCCGAATTCCGCCGCGTGCGGATCGGCATCGGCCATCCCGGCAACAAGGACCGGGTGACGGGCCATGTGCTCGGCAATTTCGCCAAGACCGAACTCGATGACCTCACCGACATGCTCGGCGCGATCGGCGCGGAGGCCAGCTGGCTCGCTAAGGACGACGACGTGCGCTTCATGAACGATGTCGCGATGAGGCAGCAGGGATGAGCCTTGCTGCCCGCAGCGATACCCGGCTGCTCGCATATTTCGCGCTGTTGTCGCTGATCGCGACCGGCTGCGGCATTGCCGCGATGGTGCTGAGCGGAACGCCGCAGATGCGCTGGATCCCCAATGTCATCGTCTGGGTGCTCGGCGGCGGCGCGGCCTTCGCGATCGCGCGGACCGCGCCCTCGTCCAGGGTCTGGATCGGCATTGCCCTTGGCGCGCTGGCGCTGGTGGCGGCGACGCTGGTCGGCCCGGATCAGCAGGGCGTGCATCGCTGGCTCGCCGCTGGGCCCCTGTTCGTCAACATTGCCTCGCTCACCCTGCCCGCCGCGATCGTCGCAATGGCGCGCCTGGGCGCACAGCATCGGCTGGTGCCGATCATCGCGACGCTGCTCGCCGCGATTCTGGCGCTCCAGCCCGATGCGTCGCAGGCCTTCGCGCTCGCGCTCGCCGGCTTTGCGATCCTCGTCACCGACAAGCGAATCTCGGCGCTGGTGACGGCACTTTGCCTGTTCGGAATCGCCGCGCTGTCGCTGCTGCGCGCCGATCCGCTTCAACCCGTGCCGGAGGTCGAGCAGATCATCCAGCTTGCGCATGCGTCCGCGCCTGCACTCGCCTGGGCCGCCGTAGCGAGCCTGGCGGCCATCCCCGCGATTCTTTTCGCGCTGCGGCTGGACGATGTCGCCGCGCGCGCGCTCGCGCTCTATATCGCAGTCGCCTGCGCCGCGCCGATCTTCGGCTGGTTCCCAGTTCCGCTGGTCGGCGCAGGCATGAGCTTCCCGCTCGGCCTGTGGCTCGGCATCGGTCTGCTCGCGGCGCGGCGCGGCTAGAAGCGGCGCTCGAGCCACTCGACCGCAAAGCGCGTCATCGCGGGCGCACCGACCAGCAGCGCATCGGCCGCGCCGACCTTGCCCTGCCGTCCGCCGCCCGCCGTGACGAAATCGCGTACCACTTCGTCGAAATAGTCGTCGTCCAGCCCATCAACCACCGGATTGCCGGTATCGAACTCCTCGACCGTGCGCCACACCGTCCGCCCGTCCTCCAGAAACGGCACGTCCCAGCGCACCACGCGCTTGCCCGGAATATCGGCGAGATGTTCGGCATGGTGGAGCAGCGTCATCGTCTCCCACGGCGCGCCGATCATCACGACCTTGCCGCCTGCCTCGACCAGCCGCGCCAGCGGGGTGCCGGGGCCATAGCCATAATCGAGCGGGTGCGGATCGATCAGCCATGCGGCCTTCGCCCCCAGCGCGACCATCGAAGGACCGGGGCTGACACTGCGCAGCGCACCGGGCGTGGTGCGCAGGAACTCGGGAAACGCGCCATTGTCGCGGATCGCGCGCGATGCGGCGGGATCGAACGGCCGCACATGATCGCGCCATTCGGGCAGTATGTGCCCTTCCTCGTCGCAAGCCGCTTCGGGGGCGCCCTGCCAGTCGGCATAGGCCATGATCGTGCCCTCGGCCCCCACCACTTGGCGCAGCGCCGCGATCAGCGTATCCGGCCCCGCGATCATCGGCCCGATGCTGCGCAGACCGGCATGACCCAGCACGATATCGCCCTGCCCCAGGCCTAGCGCCGCCAGATCGCGCGCGAGATCGTCAACAGTCCAAAAGGCTTTCATGCTCGCGCAGATGTGTGCGGACGGGTCCTGAGACAAGTCCTTGGGGGAGCGGCAAATTGCCCCCGAAACGATGTCTTGTTCGTGACGCACAGCTTTCTTCGACCTGTCATCGCGCCGCCATCACGATCGCGCGCAATTCGGGCAACACACGCGCACGCCGCATCAGCGCGGGGCTGAACGCGGCATCAACACCATGATTTTTCGGGGGAATCACCTTGTCTCACCTGACCGACGCGGCGCGCGCGCCCTATCGCATCGAAAATGCCGACCATGACGATCCCAACAGCCTGGAAGCGATCGTCGCGGCCAATCCGTCGCGCCGCAAGATCCTGGTGAACGGCCTGTTCGGCCTGGCGCTGGCGCCGATGGTCGCAAGCTGTGGCGGTGACGGCAATGGCGCGGGCAACAATGTCACGCTGCCCCCCAATACCGGCACCGCGCCGACGCCGACACCGACCCCGGCCCCTGCCCCAAGCTTCTCGGTCACGTTCAACTCGGTCCCGGCCAACCAGAACGACCGCGTCACCGTGCCCACCGGATATGAGACCGCCGTGCTGCTCAAGGCGGGCGATCTGATCGAGCCCGGCGTTGCAGCCTTCAACGGCTCCTTCCCCACTCCCGGCCAGGCCGAGAAATGGGCCGGCGGCAACCATGACGGCATGGAGCTGTTCGCCATTCCCAACACCGATGCCAACACGTCAGGCGTGCTGGCGGTGAACTTCGAATATCCCGATTTCAACATCCTGATGAGCGATGCAGACGTGGCTGCGGTCACCAGCAACCCGGCATCGGCCACCGCCGCGCAGCGCCAGCTCGCGCTCTCGGCGGTCGGCGTCGGCGTGGTGGAAATCGCCAAGGGCGCGGACGGCAAATGGTCGGTCGTGCCCAATTCGCGCTACAACAAGCGCTATACCGGCAACTCGGCCTATCGCGTCGGCGGTCCGGCGGCGGGGCTGCTGAGCAACCCGATCAAGGGCACGCTCAACAACTGCGCCAGCGGCCGCACGCCGTGGAACACCTATCTCACCTGCGAGGAAACCACGGACAATTATTTCGACCCGAGCCAGCCTGCGACTGACTATGGCTGGGTGGTCGAGATCGATCCGTTCCAGGAGCTCGCCCAGCCGACCAAGCGCACCGCGATGGGCCGGTTCGACCATGAGAACACCGCGTTCATGGCCAATGCCGATCGCCGCGTCGCCTTCTACATGGGTGACGATGCGACCCCGGGCTGCATCTACAAGTTCGTCTGCGAACGCGCGTTCAGCGCCACGAACCGCGCGGCGAATATCGACATGCTCGATTTCGGTCAGCTGTTCGTTGCGCGCTTCAACGCGGACGGCACCGGCGAATGGCGTCTGCTGCAGCAGGGTCAGAACGGCCTGGTTGTGGGTGCACGCGATCCCGGCAATGTCAGCCAGTCGACCACGCCACCGACCCCGACCGTCGTCGATTTCCGCAACCAGGCCGATGTGCTGATCAACACCAAATCGGCCGCTCGCGTCGCCGGCGGCACCGTGATGGACCGCCCTGAATGGATCACCGTCGCGCCCGACAACACCGCGATCTTCGTCGCGCTGACCAACAATTCGGGTCGCCGCGTCACCGATGCCACCAACCCGCGCGTCACCAACCGCCACGGCCATATCCTCAAGATGCGCGAATCGGGCGATTCGCCGCTCGCCACCACCTTCACCTGGGAACTGTTCCTGCTGGCGGGCGATCCGGCGCTGCGTCCGGGCGGCGAGAACCTCGTCGGCAATATCAACGGCGACACCTTCTCCAGCCCCGACGGCATCCGCATCGACCCGCAAGGCCGCCTCTGGGTGCAGACCGACCACTCGGTCCCCGGCACATCGGGCGTCAGCGGCGTGACCATCGACCAGGCGTTCGGGCACAATGCGATGTTCCATGTCGACCAGCGCACCAAGCAGTCCAAGCGCTTCCTGGTCGGTCCGCTCGGCTGCGAGATTACCGGCATCGCCTATACGCCCAGCCTCACCGACTTCTTCGTCAATATCCAGCACCCGACGGGCAACTGGCCGATCGCCGGCGAAAAGCCGCGCTCGTCGACCATCGTGGTGACGCGGACCGACAAGCAGCCGGTCGGCAACTGATCGTGCCGCAATCTTGCGCTGCGGCTGAGGGTTAACCGTAACAGAAACGCCCAAGACCCTGAAACATTTGCGGCCGCCAGCAGGTTTTGCGATGCTGGCGGCCGCAACCCTTCAGGAGTGACCGCCATGGCCGAATTTCCCCATCGCCGCGACGTGCTTGCCGGTAGCGCTCTTGCCGGAATGGCGGCGTTTGCGCCTGGTGTCGCCGCGCAGGCGACGGCAACGCCCGATCTCAAGGGCAAATCCATTCTCATCACCGGCGCCGCCACCGGCTTCGGCTTTCTCGGCGCACTGTATTATGCGCGCGCCGGTGCGAAGGTCTTCGCGACCATGCGCAACCTGCCGCGCCCCCAGGCCAGCGAACTGCTCAACGCGGCGGAGACCGAAAAGCTGGACATCACCGTGCTCGAACTCGATGTCCTTTCGGAGGCCATGGTCGCGAGGGCCGTGCTCGAAGCCGAGGCGCAAGCCGGTGGCGCGCTTGATGTCGTCATCAACAATGCCGGGATCGGCATTACCGGCCCGGTCGAATTGCAGGACATGGAGGCAACGAAGCTGATCTTCGACACCAACGTGTTCGGTGCCCAGCGCGTCGCCCGCGCGGCGCTGCCCGCGATGCGCAAGGCCAAGCGGGGCCTGATCGTCAACATCTCCTCGCAGCTCGGCCGGGTGATCGTCCCCAATGGCGGGCATTATTCCGCGACCAAGTTCGCGCTCGAAGCCTTGAGCGAGCAGATGGCCTATGAGCTGGTGCCGCATGGCATAGACGTGACGATCATCGAACCGGGCGGCTTTCCCACCGATGTCTGGCGCAACCGCAACCGCTATACCGGCGCGCTCAAGGCGCGGCTCGATGCCGTGCGCGCGGCGGCCTATCCGGCGGTGGTGGCGCGCATGGGCACGGAGGATGGCAGCGGTCGCTCGGCCGATCCGATGGATGTGCCCCGCGCCATCGCCGAGATCATGGCGCTGCCCGCCGGCCAGCGTCCCCTGCGCCGCGCTGTGCATCCCGGTCCCAAGCCGCAAGAGGCGATCAACGAGGTTTCTGCGAAGGTGCAGGTCCAGATGCTGGGCGGCTCCCCCTATGGCCCCTGGGTCAAGGCAGTGCACGAAATCGGCTGAGCGGAGGCACTGGAATTGCCCCGGCAATGGCGCTAGGGCGCAGCCAGGATCGGCGCAGGCGCCGACAAACACTTTCAGGCTGGGAAAATCATGGGTTTCAAATGCGGTATTGTCGGGCTGCCGAATGTCGGCAAGTCCACGCTGTTCAACGCGCTGACCGAGACGCAGGCGGCGCAGGCGGCGAACTATCCGTTCTGCACGATCGAGCCCAATGTCGGCAATGTCGCGGTGCCCGATCCGCGTCTCGACAAGCTGGCCGCCATCGCGGGCAGCCAGAAGATCATTCCCACCCAGCTCGCCTTTGTCGATATCGCGGGCCTGGTGCGCGGCGCATCGAAGGGCGAAGGTCTGGGCAACCAGTTTCTCGGCAACATTCGCGAGGTCGATGCGATCGTCCACGTGCTGCGCTGCTTCGAGGATGACGACATCCAGCATGTCGAGAACAAGGTCGATCCGATCTCGGATGCCGAGACGGTCGAGACCGAGCTTCTGCTCGCCGATCTCGAGAGCCTGGAGAAGCGCGTGCCCGGTCTGGTCAAGCGCGGACAGCAGGGCGACAAGGAATCGAAGATCGGCGCGTCGGTGCTCGGCAAGGCGCTCGAGCTGCTGCGCGAAGGCAAGCCCGCGCGGCTGACCGAGCCTGCCGATGACGAGGAAGCCCGCGTGCTCGCGCAGGCGCAGCTGCTCACCTCCAAGCCCGTGCTCTATGTCTGCAATGTCGACGAAGGCAGCGCCGCGAACGGCAACGCGTTCAGCGCGCGGGTGTTCGAAAAGGCCAAGGCCGAGGGCGCGGAAGCCGTCGTGGTTTCCGCCGCGATCGAATCCGAGCTGGTCGGCATGGACCATGACGGCCGGATGGAGTTCCTCTCCGATCTCGGGCTCGAAGAGACCGGCCTCGCCCGCGTCATCCGCGCCGGATACGATCTGCTCCACCTCATCACCTTCTTCACTGTCGGCCCCAAGGAAGCGCGCGCCTGGACGGTTGAGGTCGGCTCCAAGGCCCCGCAGGCCGCAGGCGAGATCCACAGCGATTTCGAACGCGGTTTCATCCGCGCCGAAACCATCGCCTATGACGATTATATCGCGCTGAACGGCGAGGCGGGCGCGCGCGATGCCGGCAAGCTGCGCCAGGAGGGCAAGGAATATGTCGTGCAGGACGGCGACGTGCTGCACTTCAAGTTCAACGTCTGATCCGTCACCGGCCTGTCAGATAATCCGGGCATGGCGGCGCAAGGCCGCCGCCCCTCGAAGGACCATGATCCATGCTCTCACGCCGCCTGTTCCTCGCCGCCGCGCCGCTCAGCCTGGCAGCGCCCGGCATCCTCAGGGCGCAGTCGGTGAGCGTGTTCCGCACCTTCCCCTTCGCGCTGGGCATCGCCTCGGGCGACCCCTCGCCCGACGGATTCGTGATCTGGACCCGGCTCGCGCCCGAACCGTTCGAGGCGCATGGCGGCATGGCGATGGCACCGATGCCGGTCGACTGGGAAGTGGCGAGCGACGACCGTTTCGCCACCATCGTCGCCAGGGGCCAGGTGATAGCCCGGCCCGAGACCGCGCACAGCGTGCATGTCGAGGTTTCGGGGCTGCAGCCGCAGCGCCCCTATTGGTACCGCTTCACCGCAGGCGGCGAGCGCAGCTTTGCCGGCCGCGCGCGCACCCTGCCGCTCGCCCAGGCGGCGGTCGATCGGCTGAAATTCGGTGTCGTGGGCTGCCAGAATTTCGAGGACGGCTATTACGGTGCGTACAATCACCTCGCGCGCGAGGAACTCGATTTCGTCTTCCATTATGGCGACTATATCTACGAATATCGCGGCAGTCCGACGCGCGCGAACTATTTCGGCGGCGGGCTGCAGGTGCCGGTGCGCCAGCATCTGGGCCAGGAGCTGTTCGATATCGGCGACTATCGCCTGCGCTATGCGCAGACCAAGACCGATACCGACCTGCAGCGCGCGCACGCGATGCACAGCTTCTTCCCGACGTTCGACGATCATGAGGTGGAGAATAACTGGGTCGCCGGGATCAGCGAGAATGCTGACGTTCCCGCCGATGCCTTCGAACTGCGCCGCGCCGCCGCGCTCCAGGCCTGGTACGAGCATATGCCGATCCGCCGCGCCAACATGCCGCGCTTCGGCAGCGGCACCTTCCACCGCACCGCGCGCTTCGGCAACCTGGCCGAGCTGCAGTTGCTCGATACGCGCTCCTATCGCAGCGACCAGGCGTGCGACGACGGCTTCAAGCCGATCTGCGAGGGCGTGGGCGACAAAACCGCGCAGGTGCTGGGCGCGGAGCAGGAGGAATGGCTGGCGCGCAACCTCAGGCGCAACAGCGCGCGCTGGAACTGCCTGGCGCAGCAGATCATGATGATGAGCCTCGACCGCCGCCGCGCGGCGAACGAGGATACCCGCATCGCCAATATGGACAGCTGGGCCGCCTATGAGGTGCCGCGCCAGCGCATGCTCGGCCGGATGGCGGGTCTCGGCAATGTGGTGGTGCTGACCGGCGACGAGCACCAGAATTTCGTCGGCGATCTGGTCCATCAGGACAAGGTCGTGGGCACCGAGATCGTCGCCACCTCGATCAGCAGCGGCGGCGACGGATCGGATCTGCGCTATGGCAGCGAGCAGATGATGAAGAACAATCCGGAGCTCAAGTTCCTCAACGACCAGCGCGGCTATGTGGTCTGCGAGGTGACACCCGATGCCTGGCTCGCCCATTTCCAGGTGGTCGACAAGGTGTCGGTGCGTCAGAACAGCATCAAGCGCCGCGCGACGGCAGAGGTGGCGCACGGCACCCCCGGCGCGCGGATGACCGGGCTGTCGGCATGATCGCGCGGCTGGTCGCAGCGCTGCTGGCGCTGGCGCTCATCAGCCCCGCCGCCGCGCAGGAGCCCGACCCGCCGGTCACCATCCTGATCTCGATCGACGGGATGCGCCCCGACTATCTCGAGCGCGGGCTGACGCCGAACCTTGCCGAATTCCGCCAGCGCGGCGTCGCAGCCGCCATGCGGCCGAGCTTTCCCAGCAAGACCTTTCCGAACCATTATACCATCGTCACCGGCAAGCGCCCCGACCGCAACGGCATTGTCGGCAACCTGATGATCGACCCCGTCCGCCCCGACCAGATGTTCAGCATGGGCGATGCGCGCCAGGCGCTCGACCCGTTCTGGTGGGCCGAGGCCGAGCCGGTCTGGATCACCGCCGAAAAGGCGGGCGTGCGCACCGCGACGATGTTCTGGCCCGGCAGCGAGGTCGCGCATGGCGACAGGCGTCCAAGCGACTGGCTGCGCTTCGACCAGGCGATTGGCAACGCGCAGCGCGTGAACACCGTGCTCGACTGGATACGCCGCCCCGCCGCCATCCGTCCGCGCCTCGTCACCATGTATTTCGACACGGTCGATACCGCCGGACACCGCTTCGGCCCGGGCCGCTCGCCCGAGCTCGACGCCGCGATTGCCGAGGTCGATGCGCGCATCGGCGATCTGGTGCGCGGCGTCGAGGCCTTGGGCGTGCGCGCCAATGTCGTCATCACCGCCGACCATGGCATGGCCGAGACCGCCGAAACCCGCGTGATCCAGCTCGATGACCTGATCGACCGCGCCAGCTATATCGCGGTCGAAGCCGGGCCCTATGCCGCGATCGAACCGGCGGCGGGCACTGACGACCGCGTCTATCAGGCACTGCTGAAGCCGCACGACCATATGGCCTGCCATCGCAAGGAGCAGATCCCTCAGCATCTGCATTATGGCAAGAACCCGCGCGTCGCCGCGATCATCTGCGTTGCCGAGATCGGCTGGACCATCCTGTCCGGCCCGCCATCCTGGCCGGTCAAGGGCGGCGCACATGGCTATGATCCGGCCAATGCGGACATGCATGCACTGTTCATGGCTTTCGGCCCCTCGATCCGCCCGACGGCGAACCTCCCGGTGTTCGACAATGTCGATGTCTATCCGCTGCTCGCGGCACTGACCGGGATCGCTCCCCTGCCCTCGGACGGCAATGCAGCGACGCTCGCCCCGCTGCTCGCCCGCTGATTTTGCTTGCAAATACAAGGTTGCGCATCAAAACTCATGTCCATGATCCATTATGAAGACCTGGAAGTCGGCTCGACTTCGAAATTCGGCCATTATGACGTCACCCGCGAGGAGGTGATCGAGTTCGCGCGCAAATACGATCCGCAGCCCTTCCATCTCGACGACGAGGCGGCGGCACAGACGCATTTCGGGCGGCTCTCGGCGAGCGGCTGGCATACCTGCGCAATGATGATGGCGATGCTGGTCGAGAACATGAAGACCACCCGCCAGGCGGGTCTGGGATCGCCCGGCATGGACAATCTGCGCTGGGTCAAGCCCGTCTATCCGGGCGACACCCTGCGCATCGAGACCACGATCATCGAGAAGCGCCGGTCAAAGAACCGTCCGGACATGGGGCTGTTCAAGTCCGATCTCGTCATCTTCAACCAGAATGACGAGCCGGTGATGACGCTGCGCAGCAACGGCCTGATCAAGGTCCGCAACCCCGAAGCACCGATCGAGGACTGAGCGCGCCCGCGCTCAGTTGCAGGCCCAGTACCCGTCCTTGTAAGCAAAGGCCGGTCCGTCGCTGTCACTGACCTGCATGCTCGCCGCGCTGCCCGCTGCCTCCTTGCCCGCGGCCGAGACCATCAGCGTCACGCCCTCGCCCGCAAAGCTGCCCCCGGTATGCTGAACCGGGCCGGACGGCGCAAGCTGCACTGTTCTGCCACCGACCGAGACCATCGCCTTGCCGCCGGTCTTGCTGGCAACCAGCACCGGCAGCGCGCCCTGGGCCGGGCTGAACCGGCACGCTCCGGTCTCCAGCCCTGCCTCACCGATCGCGCTGGAGAGCAGCGGTTCAAGCTTCGATCCCTCGGCGTCGACCGCCTGCACGCCGGTCGCCGGAGCAGGCGTCGTGCCACCTGCAGAGGCCGACACCGTGCCTTGCACGGCGGTTGCCCCACCGTCGAGCGTCACCAGCTCATCCTGCTTGGCAGGCTCGCTGCTGCACGCGGCCAGCAGCGCCAGCGGGAGAACCACGGTCAACCTTTTCATCAAGAAATGCTCCCTCAACCGGGCAGGATGCCCACCGCCAGTTCAGCCCAGACGAGCAGCAAGGCAAGTGCAATTGCCGCAAGCAGCATCGCCCGGTGTACCGGCTTGCGACCAAATCGCATGGCCAGCTCAACCGCGAGACCGCCAACCCCAATCAAAAGCGCCAACGCGGCAAAATCCTCGGCGCCCCAGTTCACCTCACGCGTGAACAGCATCGCGATGGCAGGCGCCACGAGCAACGCGGCCGCGAGGGACCACGCCATCTGGCGCGGCGTGAATCGGGCATTGTGCGCAGTCGTGATGTTCATCGTTCGATCTCCTGCCCCCGCGCGTCCAGATTATACTGGCAGTTCAGCGGCTTGCACAGCCCCTGCTGATGACCGGGCTACCACCGGGAAAAACAGGCCGTGAGCCCTCCCCGCCTCTCCCTCGATGGGAGAGGCAGTGAGACTTGGCCACGAAGGAGCCAAGTTGCAGCGGTGCAGGTGTGGGTGCGGCGGAGCGCAACGGCGCGGCCATGACAGCGGGGTACAATCCGGCGCGATCACCCCCACCCAACCCTCCCCCATCGAGGGGGAGGGCTGACGTAGCGATGCTGCAATCCGGGCGAGTTTACCCGTTCAAGACGTCTGAGATCTGACCGGCGACGGCATCCATGCTCGCCATGCCGTCGACGCGGCTGACGATGCTGCGCGCTTCGTAGATCGGCAGGATCGGTGCGGTCTTGGCGCGATATTCAGCCATGCGCGTGCGCACGGTTTCCTCGTTATCGTCGGGACGGCGCTTGAACTCGGTCGAGCCACACTTGTCGCACACGCCCTCTTTCGCGGGCAGCTTGTACCGGTCGTGATAACCCTCGCCGCAATTGGCGCAGGTGAAGCGGCCGGTGATGCGATCGACCAGCGCGTCCTCGTTCACCTCGAGCTCGATCACATGGTGCAGGGTGCGGCCACGCGCTTCCAGTATCTCGTCGAGCGATTCGGCCTGGGCCGCGGTGCGCGGATAGCCGTCGAAGATGATGCCGGTCTCGGGCGACAGCTCGTCGAGCGCATCGCCGATTATGCCGGAGACGATCTCGTCGGAAACGAGCTCGCCTGCCTCCATCACCGCCTTGGCCTTGAGCCCGATCGGCGTGCCCGCCTTGACCGCCGCGCGCAGCATGTCGCCGGTCGACAGCTGCTTCATGCCGCGTTCGTCGACCAGACGCTGGGCCTGGGTGCCCTTACCCGCGCCCGGAGGGCCCAAAAGAATGATATTCATGGGTAATCCATCCCCCAACGGGCCGGTTGTGCCCGGCCCCGACTATCCTCAAACACCGCGCTTAGCGCAAGCGTCCCTTCAGCTTCGCCTTCTTGATCAGGTCGGCATATTGATGCGCCAGCAGATGGCTCTGGATCTGGGTGATCGTATCGACGGTCACGTTGACGACGATCAGCAGGCTGGTACCGCCCAGGAAGAACAGCGGAATGCCGGTCTGCGCGATCACATATTCGGGCAGCACGCAGACAAAGGTTAGATAAGCCGCGCCGACCACCGTGATGCGGGTGAGCACATAATCCAGATAGGTCGCGGTGTTCTTGCCGGGACGGATGCCGGGGATGAAGCCGCCATTCTTCTTGAGATTCTCCGACGTCTCTTCCGGGTTGAACACCACCGCAGTGTAGAAGAAGCAGAAGAAGATGATGCCGAGCGCATAGAGCGTCATGTACAGCGGCTGGCCGTGCGCCAGATACTGGTTGAGCGTCTGGAGCACGCCACCGGCGGTCGAATTGGGATCGACCGAATTGCCCGCGAACTGCGTGATCGTCAGCGGCATCAGCAGCAGCGACGAGGCGAAGATCGGCGGGATCACACCGGCGGTATTGATCTTGAGCGGCAGGTGGCTGCGATCGGCCTGCATCACGCCGCGCTGCGTCGCGCGCTTGGGATACTGGATCAGCACGCGGCGCTGCGCGCGCTCCATGAAGCTGATCAGCAGCACCAGGCCGACGATCATCGCGATCATGGTGACGATGGCAAAGGGCGAGATCGAACCGGTGCGGCCGCCTTCGAACAGCTGTGCGCCGAACACGGGCATCTGCGCGACGATGCCCGCCATGATGATCAGCGAAATGCCGTTGCCGATGCCGCGCGCGGTAATCTGTTCGCCCAGCCACATCAGGAACATGGTGCCGCCGACAAGGCTGATCACCGCGCCGACGCGGAACATGATGCCCGGATCGATCACCGCCTGGATGCCGCTGGCACCGGCATAGGATTCGAGGCCCACGGCGATGAAATAGCCCTGCATGGCGGTGAGGAACACGGTGCCGTAACGCGTGTACTGATTGAGCTTCTTGCGGCCCGACTCGCCTTCCTTCTTGATCGCGGCGAGCTGCGGCGAGAGCGAGGCGGCGAGCTGCACGACGATCGAGGCAGTGATGTACGGCATCACGCCGAGCGCGATCAGGCTCATGCGCTCGAGCGAACCACCCGAGAACGTGTTGAAGATGTCGAGAACGCCGCCCTTGGTCTGCTGATACAGCGCGGCAAGCGCGGTGGGATCGACGCCGGGGAGCGGAACATAGCTCAGCAGGCGAAAGATGATGAGAGCACCGATGGTGAACCAGATGCGGTTCTTCAGATCGGTCGCCTGGCTGAATTTCGCCAGGCTGAAATTGCTAGCCAGATTGTCGGCCCGTGATGCCATGAAACCTGTATCCCAAAAAGCGGCCCATTGAGCGCCCATGCTGGCGCGTGGCCGAAAATTCTGTCCGAAGCGCCTAAGCCCCCGCGCCTGTCCGCCCCAGCGACAACAGAGCGCAGCGATACCGCCTTGGGGCGCTTCAAGCAAGACGCCCCGCGCTCACCATATCGGGAGGCGGGGCGTGCTTGACAAGCCGACCTTCGAGGTCAGGCTTTCTTTTCGCGTTCCGGCTTGCGATAGGGCTCGCGCGGAGCGATGATTTCAACCTTGCCGCCAGCCTTTTCGATGGCTTCGACCGCCGATTTCGACGCGCCGGCCACCGCGAAGGTCACCTTGGCAGTCAGTTCGCCCTTGGCGAGCAGACGCACGCCATCCTTGCCGCCGCGCGACAGACCGGCAGCGCGCAGCGCAGCCTGATCGACAGTGCCATCGGTGGCGAGCTTGCCGGCATCGATGAACTTCTGGATCATGCCCAGGTTGACGATGTCAAAGTCCTTGCCGAACGGATTGTTGAAGCCGCGCTTCGGAATGCGCATGTGGAGCGGCATCTGGCCGCCTTCAAATCCGGCGATCGACACGCCCGAGCGGCTGGTCTGGCCCTTCTGGCCGCGACCGCTGGTCTTGCCCTTGCCCGAACCGATGCCGCGTCCAACGCGCATACGGCCCTTGCGGGCGCCCTTGTTGTCGTTGATTTCGTTCAGTTTCATGGTTGCACTCGCTTTCGCTTTGTTCGCGCCAAATAAAAACTCTCTCCCCTTCAGGGGAGAGATACGCAGCCTTGCCAGCGTGCTGGCTAGGCGCAGTAGAGAGGGGCAGACGTCAACGCAAGTCCCCTCTCCCAACCCTCTCCCCTTCAGGGGAGAGGGCTAGTGAGATCAGTCGACGATGGTCACCATGTGACGGACCTTCTGGATCATGCCGCGAATTTCGGGCGTGTCCGTGTGTTCCACCACGCGGTTCATCTTGCCGAGGCCCAGGCCAGCCAGCACCTTGCGCTGCGATTCCGGGCGACGGATCGGCGATCCGGTCTGCTTTACCTTGATGGTTGCCATGTCGATTACTCCGTGATCGCGGCGGCTTCGACCTCGGCGACAGCAGCCGATGCTCCGCCACGGCCCAGCAGGTCGGCAACCTTCTTGCCACGACGCGCTGCCACCGACTTGGGGCTGGTCTGTTCGCCGAGCGCCTCGAAGGTCGCGCGGATCATGTTATAGGGGTTCGAGGTGCCGTTGGACTTGGTCACAACGTCGGCCACGCCCAGGCTTTCGAACACGGCGCGCATCGGACCACCGGCGATGATGCCGGTACCCTGGGGCGCGCTGCGCAGCGTCACCTTGCCGGCACCGAAATGGCCCTTGCCATCATGGTGCAGCGTGCGGCCTTCCTTGAGCGGGACGCGGATCATCTTCTTCTTGGCAGCGGCGGTCGCCTTGCTGATGGCTTCAGGCACTTCGCGTGCCTTGCCATGGCCGAAGCCCGCACGACCCTGACCGTCGCCGACCACGACCAGCGCCGCGAAACCGAAGCGCTTGCCGCCCTTGACGGTCTTCGACACGCGGTTGATGTGGACGAGCTTCTCGATCAGCTCTTCGCCCTGCTCTTCATCGCGCTTGTTGCGATCGTCGCGACGGCCACGGCCACCGCGCTCGCCGCCACGATCGTTGCCACCACGGCCGCGACCGCGACCACCACGGCCCTGACGCTGCTCACCCTGGGGGAAGCCGTCGGTGCCGCCTTCTGCGTTGTTCAGTTCATCTGCCATCGCTTAAAACTCCAGACCGCCTTCGCGAGCGGCATCGGCCAGGGCCTTGACCCGGCCATGAAAAATGAAACCGCCACGGTCGAAGACAACGGTGGTGACACCGGCCTGCTTGCCGGCCTCCGCGATCTTCTTGCCAACGGCAATCGCATCGGCGACGGTCGCGCCGGTGCCCTTGCTGCCCTTGGTCAGCGTCGATGCCGAAGCCAGCGTCTTGCCGGCGGCGTCATCGATGATCTGCGCGTAGATGTGCTTGCCGGTGCGATGCACCGAAAGACGGGGACGTCCACCTGCCCGGGCCCGCAGCGAAGTGCGGACGCGCTGACGGCGACGATCGAACAAAGAGAGCTTCGCCATGGCTTACTTCTTCTTCCCTTCCTTGCGGAAGATAAACTCGCCCGCATATTTGATACCCTTGCCCTTGTAGGGCTCCGGCTTGCGCCAGCGACGGATCTCGGCAGCCACCTGGCCCACCTTCTGGCGATCGCTGCCGGAGATGTGGATGGTGGTCTGGTCCGGGGTCTTGATGTCGATGCCATCGGGGATGGCGAAATCGACGTCATGGCTGTAGCCCAGCTGCAGCTTGAGGTTGCTGCCCTGCACGTTGGCACGATAGCCGACACCGGTGATGTTCAGCGTCTTGGTGAAACCTTCGGTCACGCCGACCACCAGGTTCTGCACCAGCGTGCGCTGCATGCCCCAGAACGCGCGAGCGCGACGGGTGCCGTTGGCCGGCTTCACCGACAGCTCACCATCGGTGAGGTCATAGGTAATGTCGGGAACGGTCGGCATCGACAGTTCGCCCTTGGGGCCCTTCATGGTGATGACACCATCGCCCATGGTGGCGGTGACGCCTGCGGGAATTGCCACAGGCTTTTTACCAATGCGGCTCATATCAGAATACCTCCGCCAGCACCTCGCCGCCGACATTCTGTTCGCGCGCTTCAGCGTCGGACAGAACACCGCGGGGGGTGGATACGATGGTGATGCCAAGGCCGTTGCGCACGATCGGCAGTTCCTTGGAACCCGAATAGACGCGGCGGCCAGGCTTGGACACGCGCGCGACATGCTTGATCGCGGGCTGGCCCTCGAAATACTTCAGCTCGATGCGCAGGCCCTTGTGGCGGCCCAGCAGCTCCTCGCTATATCCGCGGATATAGCCTTCGCGCTGCAGCACGTCGAGAACGCGGGCGCGCAGGTTCGACGCCGGCGACATCACGCTGTCCTTCCTGGCCTGCTGGCCATTGCGGATGCGGGTGAGCATATCGCCCAGAGGATCGGTCATTGCCATATCATCAAATCCTTACCAGCTGGACTTCGTAACGCCCGGGATCAGGCCCTTGTTGGCCAGATCACGCAGCTCGATACGGCAGAGCCCGAACTTGCGGTAATAAGCGCGCGGACGACCGGTGGTGTTGCAACGGTTGCGCACGCGCGTGGGGTTCGCGTTGCGGGGCAGCTCAGCCATCTTCAGCCGGGCGATCAGACGCTCGGTCTCATCCAGGCTGGTGTCTTCTGCCTTCGCACGGAGACGCGCATAACGGCCAGCATATTGCTTGACCATCTTCTTGCGACGCTCGTTCTTGTTGATGGAACTCAGTTTCGCCATGACTTAAGTTCTCGCCTTTCTAAAATGCGAGACGGTAGGCAATCAAGCCGCCGCCTTTTCCTGGGTTTCCTCAACCGGGAACGGGAAGCCGAAGAGGCGCAGCAGTTCGCGCGCTTCATCGTCCGTCTTGGCGGTCGTGGTCACGATGATGTCCATTCCACGCACAGCGTCGATCTGATCGTAGCTGATTTCGGGGAAAATGATCTGCTCCTTCAGGCCCATGGCATAGTTGCCACGACCGTCGAAGCTCTTGGGGTTCAGGCCGCGGAAGTCGCGGATGCGCGGCATCGCGATCGTCACCAGACGATCGAGAAACTCGTACATGCGCTCCTTGCGCAGGGTCACCTTGCAGCCGATCGGCATGCCTTCGCGCAGCTTGAACTGGGCGATCGACTTGCGCGCCTTGGTGATCACAGGCTTCTGGCCGGCGATCAGCTCCATTTCGGCAGCGGCGGTGGTCACCTTCTTCTTGTCCTGGCTGCCTTCGCCGACACCCATGTTGATGGTGATCTTTTCCAGCTTGGGAACCTGCATCGGGTTCTTGTAGCCGAACTTTTCCTGCATCGCCTTGGCGATGACGTCGTCATAGCGCTGACGCAGACGGGGCACGTACTTATCAGCCATCGATCTTCTCCCCGGACTTCACGGCCACGCGGACCTTCTTGCCGTCGACGGTCTCGAAGCGGACGCGCGTGGGCGCACCGGTCTTCGGATCGGCCACGGCGACCTTGGAAATGTGCAGCGGAGCCTCGACGCGGTCCAGGCCACCCTGGGGGTTCGCCTGGCTCGGCTTGCGATGGCGGACCATCACGTTCAGGCCCGAAACGACGACCTTGTCGTCCTTCGGCATCACCTTGGTGACGGTACCGTTGCGGCCCTTGTCCTTGCCGGACAGGACGACGACCTTGTCACCCTTTTTGATCTTAGCGCTCGCCATGATTACAGCACCTCCGGAGCCAGCGAGATGATCTTCATGTGCTTGCGCGCGCGCAGCTCACGGACCACCGGGCCAAAAATACGGGTGCCGATGGGCTCATCGTTCTTGTTGATGAGCACGGCAGCGTTGCTGTCGAAGCGGATGACGCTGCCGTCGGCGCGGCGAACGTCCTTGGCGGTGCGCACGATGACGGCGCGGTGCACGTCACCCTTTTTCACGCGGCCGCGCGGAGCGGCTTCCTTGACGGAGACGACGATGATGTCGCCCACGCCGGCGAAGCGACGCTTCGATCCGCCGAGAACCTTGATGCACTGGACGCGCTTCGCGCCACTGTTGTCAGCGACATCAAGATTGGATTGCATCTGGATCATGGATCCGTTTCCTTCTTGTCTGGCTTGCCGGAACCGGTCCGGCAGTTCCTAATGGCTTACGCTTCGCTCGAAGCTTCGGGCGCCTTGTGGGTGTTCACCCGATCCAGCACCTTCCAGGTCTTCAGCTTGGAAATCGGAGCCGTCTCTTCGATGCGGACGGTTTCGCCTTCCTTGAAGCTGTTGTTCTCGTCATGCGCGTGATACTTTTTCGAACGACGGATGATCTTCCCGTACAGCGGGTGCTTCACCTTGCGCTCGACATTCACCACCACGGTCTTGTCGCCCTTGTCGGAGACCACCGTTCCGGTCAGAACTCGTTTCGGCATATCGGCCTCCTTACTTGGCTGCAGTGCGAGCGCGCTCGCTCTGCAGGGTCTTGATGCGGGCAATGGTGCGACGCACTTCGCGGACGCGTGCGGGACGCTCCAGCTGGTTGGTCGCGGCCTGGAAGCGCAGGTTGAACGCTTCCTTCTTCAGCGCACCCAGTTCAGCGGTCAGCTGATCGTCGGTCTTCTGCTGAAGGTCTTCAAAAATCTTGCTCATCACTCACCTCCCAGGTGCGACGTATCGCCCAGGCGTGCCACGACCTTGGTCTTGATCGGCAGCTTCATCGCTGCACGCTCGAACGCCACGGCGGCGATCGGACCGGGGACGCCATCCAGTTCGAACAGGATGCGGCCGGGCTTCACGCGGGCTGCCCAATATTCGACCGAACCCTTGCCCTTGCCCTGACGGACTTCGGCGGGCTTCTTGGTCACCGGCACGTCGGGGAACACGCGGATCCACAAACGTCCCTGACGCTTGATGTGACGCGTGATCGCACGACGGGCGGCTTCGATCTGGCGCGCGGTAATCCGCTCGGGCTCCAGCGCCTTCAGGCCGTACGACCCGAAATTGAGGCTGGTTCCGCCCGGCGCATTGCCGCTGATCCGGCCCTTGAAAGCCTTGCGGAACTTCATTTTCTTCGGTTGCAGCATGATGCTCTACCTTGTCTGTCTGTTCTGGGCTCAGCGGGCCGGGCGGACGCCGGAAGTCTGCGCTTCCATCATCAGCCGGTCCTGCGCCATCGGATCGTGACCAAGGATTTCGCCCTTGAAGATCCAGCACTTGATGCCGATGATGCCGTACGCGGTCAGCGCCTCGGCTTCGGCATAGTCGACATTGGCACGCAGCGTGTGCAGCGGAACGCGGCCTTCGCGATACTGCTCGGTGCGGGCGATTTCGGCGCCGCCGAGACGGCCGCCGCACATCACCTTGATGCCTTCTGCGCCCAGACGCATCGCCGACTGCATCGCGCGCTTCATCGCACGACGGAAGGCAACGCGGCGGATCAGCTGGTCGGCAATGCCCTGCGCGACGAGCTTGGCGTCGATTTCGGGCTTGCGGATCTCGACGATGTTGAGCTTGACCTCACCACCTTCGATCAGACCTTCCAGCGTCTTGCGCAGCTTCTCGATGTCCGCGCCCTTCTTGCCGATGATGACACCGGGACGAGCAGCGTAGATCGAGACGCGGCACAGCTTGGCCGGGCGCTCGATGACCACCTTCGAGATCGCGGCCTGGGGCAGCGTCTTCATGATGTACTTGCGCAGCTCGATATCTTCCTTGAGCAGACGCGCATAATCGCGACCTTCGGCGAACCAGCGGCTGTCCCAGGTGCGGTTGATCTGCAGACGCAGGCCAATCGGATTGCTCTTGTGACCCATGGCTTACGCTTCCTCTTGTTCGCGCACGACGATGCGCAGGCGGCTGAACGGCTTCACGATGCGGCTGGAACGGCCACGTGCGCGGGTCATGAACCGCTTCATCGTGATCGCCTTGCCAACGCTCGCTTCAGCGACGACCAGCGCGTCGACATCGAGGTTGTGGTTGTTTTCCGCGTTGGCAATAGCCGACGCGAGGACCTTCTTGGCGTCGACAGCCATGGCCTTCTTCGAGAAGGAAAGGATGTTCATCGCCTCTTCGGCCTTCTTGCCACGGATCAGGGCAGCCACGAGGTTGAGCTTCTGCGCCGAACCACGGATGGTGGTGCCGACGGCCAGCGCCTCATTTTCGCCCACGCGGCGCGGAGATTTTGCCTTGCCCATTAGCGCTTGCCCTTCTTGTCAGCAGCGTGGCCAGGGAAGGTGCGGGTCGGGGCGAATTCGCCCAGCTTGTGACCCACCATGTCTTCGTTGACCGCCACGGGAATGAATTTGTGGCCGTTGTACACGTTGAACGTCAGGCCGACGAACTGCGGCAGGATCGTCGAACGACGCGACCAGGTCTTGATCGGAGCACGGCCGCCAGCGTCCTGCGCCGCTTCTGCCTTCTTCAGCAGATACAGGTCGAAGAACGGCCCTTTTTTGATGGAGCGAGCCATGACTTACCTCTTCTTCTTCGCGTGACGCGACCGGATGATCATCTTGTCGGTCGACTTGTTCTTACGAGTGCGCATGCCCTTGGTCGGCTTGCCCCACGGCGTGACCGGATGACGGCCACCCGAGGTGCGGCCTTCACCACCACCATGCGGGTGATCGACCGGGTTCTTGGCAACACCGCGGGTCAGCGGGCGCTTGCCCATCCAGCGCTTGCGACCAGCCTTGGCGAAGTTCTGGTTGCTGTTGTCGGGGTTGGAAACCGCGCCCACGGTGCCCATGCAGGCGCCGGGGATGTAACGCTGTTCGCCCGAGTTCAGACGGACCATCACCATGCCGCGGTCACGACCGACGACCTGTGCATAGGTGCCTGCCGAACGTGCGATCTGACCGCCCTTGCCCGGCTTCATCTCCACATTGTGGATGATGGTGCCGACCGGCATCTGCGCCAGCTTCATGGCGTTGCCCGGCTTCACGTCGGTCTTTTCGCCAGCGATCACGGTGTCGCCCACGGCCAGACGCTGCGGCGCCAGGATGTAAGCCAGTTCGCCATCTTCGTACTTGATCAGCGCGATGAAGGCGGTGCGGTTGGGATCATATTCGATCCGCTCCACGGTGCCAGGAACATCGAGCTTGCGACGCTTGAAGTCGACAATGCGGTAACGCTGCTTGTGACCACCGGCGATGCCGCGCGAGGTCACGTGACCCTTGTTGTTGCGGCCACCGGTCTTGCGCTTGCCTTCGGTCAGCGCCTTGACCGGGCCACCCTTGTACAGGTCGCTGCGGTCGACAAGGATCAGGCCGCGACGGCCCGGGCTTGTCGGATTATAGGATTTGAGTGCCATATCTGTATCCTGTCAGCTTGCCGACCGCGCTCAGACGCCGGTGGTGACGTCGATCGACTGGCCTTCGGCCAGGCGAACAACGGCTTTCTTGATGTCGGTGCGGGTATAGGGACGACCCTTCCAGCGCTTGGTCTTGCCCTTCTGGACGAGGGTATTGACACCCACGACCTTGACATCGAACAGCGCTTCGACCGCAGCCTTGATCTGCGGCTTGGTGGCGTCCTGGCTGACCTTGAAGACCACCGAGTTGCTTTCGCTGAGCAGCGTCGACTTTTCGGTGATGTGCGGGGCCACGATCACGTCATAATGACGGGTATCGATGGTGTCGGATTTCTTAGCCATTGAACCGGGCCTCCAGCTTTTCAACAGCGGCGCGGGTCAGCACCAGCGTATCGTGTTTCAGGATGTCATAGACATTGGCACCGACGGCGGGCAGCACGTTCAGACCGATCAGGTTGGCCGAAGCCTTCTTGAAATTGTCGTTCACGGCATCGCCATCGATGAACAGCGCCTTCTTGCCCAGGCCGAGCTTGCCGAGCTGAGCAGCCAGCGCCTTGGTCTTGGCTTCGCCGAGATCGAGCGATTCCACGACGATCAGGCTTTCGCTGGCGACCTTCGAGGAAAGCGCCATCTTCAGGCCGAGCGCGCGGACCTTCTTGTTGAGCGCGGGGTTGAAGTCACGGACGCGGGGACCGTGAGCCTTACCACCGCCGACGAAGATCGGGGCACGACGATCGCCGTGACGCGCGGTACCGCCGCCCTTCTGACGACCGAACTTCTTGCCGGTGCGCGCAACATCGCTGCGCTCGCGGGCCGCACGGGCGGTGCCGCGGCGGTTTTCGAGCTGCCAGGTGATCACGCGGTGCAGAATGTCTGCACGCGGGGTCACGCCGAACACGTCATCGGCGAGTTCGATGTCGCCCTTGGCAGTGGCGTCGAGGGTTTGAACCTTGAGCTTCATGACCGATTAACCCTCCTGGCCGTCGGTTGCTTCCACGGCAGCCACGTCTTCAGCAGGCGTGTCGGCGGGAGCATTGTCGTTATTGCCCGCAGCAGAGCGGATCGCCGCGGGGTACGGAGCGTCGGCGTGGCGCGGAACCTTGACGGCATCGCGAACCATCAGCCAACCACCCTTCGAACCGGGGACCGAGCCCTTGACGAAGATCAGGCCGCGCGCCTCGTCGGTGCGGACGACTTCCAGGTTCTGCTGGGTGCGCTGACGGTCACCCATGTGACCGGCCATCTTCTTGTTCTTGAAGACCTTGCCCGGATCCTGGCGCTGACCGGTCGAACCGTGTGCACGGTGCGAGATCGAGACACCATGCGATGCGCGCATGCCCCCGAAGCCCCAGCGTTTCATGGCGCCGGCAAAGCCCTTGCCCTGGGTGTGGCCGGTAATGTCGACCAGCTGACCGGGGATGAAGTGGTTGGCGGAAATGGTGGCGCCCACGTCCAGGATCGCATCGTCGGCGACGCGGAACTCGGCCATCAGCATCTTGGGAGCGACTTCTGCCTTGGCAAAATGCTCGCGCTGCGGCTTGTTGACGTTCTTGGGCTTGGCAGCTCCGGCACCCAGCTGGACAGCGACGTAACCGTCACGGTCCTGGTTCTTCACCGAAACCACCTGGCAATCTTCTAGCGACAGGACGGTGACGGGCACGTGCCGGCCATCTTCCTGAAACAGGCGGGTCATCCCGACTTTTTTCGCGATCACGCCAGTGCGCATGATCATTCTCCCAATAGAGGCCCGTCTGCGTGATTGCTCGCGGGCGTATCCAACGAAAAACCCCCAAGGCGTGAACCTTGAGGGCCAACCCGAATTTTGATGATCACCCCGTCCGGGTTGGCTTTTTCCATATGCCCGAAGGCAGACCGGAAAAGACGGGGGACCAGAGCCGCAGCAATGGCTGCGCGGTATCCCTTAGGCCCCTGCCCTGTCGGGCAGAGATGCCCGGACCTGGGCCCGGGCGTTACTGGCCTCAGGCCAGCTTGATCTCGACGTTGACGCCAGCGGCCAGCTCGAGCTTCATCAGAGCATCGACAGTGGCCGGGGTCGGCTGAACGATATCCAGCAGACGCTTGTAGGTGCGCACCTCGAACTGCTCGCGCGACTTCTTGTCGACATGCGGGCCGCGGTTCACGGTGAACTTCTCGATGCGCGTCGGCAGCGGAATGGGACCACGAATGAGAGCGCCGGTGCGGCGGGCGGTGTCGGCGATGTCGCCGGTCGCCTGATCGAGCACGCGATGATCAAATGCCTTGAGGCGAATACGGATATTCTGCGTTTCCATTACCACTTTACCGATGCGAAAGAGCGAAAAACAAACCGCCCCAGAAACCCGTTGATCCCTGGTGGGACCGAACGCCGGGGCGGCCTATAAAAATTCCATCTCCCGGACGAATCAGTTCCGTCCGGGAGATGGCCCTATATTACTTGGTGATCGTGCTGACAACCCCCGAACCGACGGTACGGCCACCTTCGCGAATTGCGAAGCGCAGACCCGGATCCATCGCGATCGGAGCAATCAGCTTCACGCCGATCGTCACGTTGTCGCCCGGCATCACCATTTCGGTGCCCTCGGGCAGGATCACTTCACCGGTCACGTCGGTCGTGCGGAAGTAGAACTGCGGACGATAGTTGGCGAAGAACGGCGTGTGACGGCCACCTTCGTCCTTCGACAGCACGTAGACTTCTGCGTTGAACTCGGTGTGCGGCGTAACCGAACCGGGCTTGCAGAGAACCTGACCACGCTCGACTTCTTCACGGGCAACGCCGCGAACCAGTGCGCCGATGTTGTCGCCAGCTTCACCCTGGTCGAGCAGCTTGCGGAACATTTCGACGCCGGTCACGACGGTCTTGCGGGTGTCCTTCAGACCGACGATTTCGACTTCTTCGCCAACCTTGACGATGCCGGTTTCGACGCGGCCGGTCACAACGGTACCACGACCCGAGATCGAGAACACGTCTTCCACGGGCATCAGGAACGGCTTGTCGACGGGGCGAGCCGGCTGCGGGATGTACGAGTCAACAGCCGCCATCAGCGCGTTGATCGAGTCCTTGCCGATATTGTCGTCGCGACCTTCGAGAGCGGCCAGAGCCGAACCCTTGACGATCGGAATATCGTCGCCGGGGAAGTCGTACGAGCTGAGCAGTTCGCGAACTTCGAGTTCGACGAGCTCGAGGATTTCCTCGTCATCGACCTGGTCGACCTTGTTCATGTACACGACCAGCGCGGGCACGCCGACCTGACGGGCGAGCAGGATGTGCTCGCGGGTCTGCGGCATCGGGCCGTCAGCAGCGTTCACCACCAGGATCGCGCCGTCCATCTGGGCGGCACCGGTGATCATGTTCTTCACATAGTCAGCGTGACCCGGGCAGTCGACGTGCGCATAGTGACGGGCTTCGGTTTCATATTCGACGTGTGCGGTCGAAATGGTGATGCCGCGCTCGCGCTCTTCGGGAGCCTTGTCGATGTTCGCATAATCGGTGAAGGTCGCGCCGCCGGTTTCAGCGAGCACCTTGGTGATGGCTGCGGTCAGCGTGGTCTTGCCATGGTCGACGTGACCGATGGTACCGATATTGCAGTGCGGCTTGGTCCGCTCAAATTTAGCCTTGGCCATTTTTTCCTACCTTCGTTCTTTACTATCTGTGGGATAGTCCGGGCCGCGCTCTGGCCGGACTGCCCAAAACTGTCAACACCCTAATGAAAGCCCGACGCGCGTATCAGCGCGATTCGGCGGGCTAAGGTCGAGCGCCTATAGCGATTATGCCCGGCTTATGCCAGCTTCTCCTTGACCTCGGCCGCGACATTCGCCGGGACCTCGTCATAGTGAGAGAACTGCATCGTGTACTGCGCACGTCCCTGGGTGAAGGAACGCAGCTGGTTCACGTATCCGAACATGTTTGCGAGCGGCACGATCGCTTCCACCGCCTGCGCGTTGCCGCGCGTGTCGGTGCCCTGGATCTGGCCACGACGGCTGTTCAAGTCGCCGATGACATCGCCCAGATAATCTTCCGGGGTGACCACCTCGACCTTCATGATCGGCTCGAGCAGCTTGATGCCGGCCTTCTGCGCGGCTTCGCGCATACCTGCACGGCCCGCGATTTCGAACGCCAGCGCCGAAGAGTCGACGTCATGGTACGCACCGTCATACAGCTCGATCTCGAAGTCGATGATCGGGAAGCCGACCAGCGAGCCCGAAGCCGCCGTCTCGCGCATGCCCTTTTCGACAGCCGGGATATATTCCTTCGGAATGTTACCGCCCTTGACCGAGTCGACAAAGGTGATGCCCGCTCCGCGCTCGCCCGGCGTCAGCTTGAACTTGATGCGACCGAACTGACCCGAACCACCCGACTGCTTCTTGTGGGTGTAGTCGATGTCCACCGGCTTGGCGAGATATTCACGATACGCCACCTGCGGCGCACCCACGTTCGCTTCCACCTTGAACTCGCGCTTCATGCGGTCGACCAGGATTTCCAGGTGAAGTTCACCCATGCCCTTGATGATCGTCTGGCCGCTTTCGACATCCGACGACACGCGGAACGACGGGTCTTCGCGGGCAAGGCGGTTGAGCGCCACGCCCATCTTTTCCTGGTCGGCCTTGGTCTTGGGCTCGACCGACAGCTCGATCACCGGCTCGGGGAATTCCATCCGCTCGAGGATGATCGGCGCGTTCGAAGCGCAGAGCGTGTCCCCGGTGGTGGTTTCCTTCAGACCCGCCAGAGCAACGATGTCACCGGCATAGGCTTCCGAAATGTCTTCGCGGCTGTTGGCATGCATCAGCAGCATGCGGCCAACCTTTTCCTTCTTGTCCTTGACCGAGTTGGTCACCGAGGTGCCGGCTTCCAGCTTGCCCGAATAGATGCGGGCGAAGGTCAGCGTTCCGACGAACGGGTCGTTCATGATCTTGAACGCCAGCGCGCTGAACGGCGCATCGTCGGCGGGCGGACGGGTGTCCTTGGTCTCGCCGTCGAGCTTGACGCCTTCCACATCGGGAATGTCGAGCGGCGAAGGCAGATAGTCGACCACGGCGTCGAGCAGCGGCTGCACGCCCTTGTTCTTGAACGCCGAGCCGCACAGCACGGGGACGAACGAGAAGTTCAGCGTGCCCTTGCGGATCAGCTTCTTGATGGTGTCGGCGTCGGGCTCGTTGCCTTCCAGATACTGTTCCATCACCGCATCGTCCTGCTCGACGACGGTTTCGATCAGCTCGGCGCGCGCAGCTTCGGCGGCATCCTTCAGATCATCGGGGATGTCGGTATAGTCGAACTTCGCGCCCAGCGCTTCGTTCTGCCAGACGATGGCGCGGTTGTGCACCAGGTCGACCAGGCCGATGAACGAGCTCTCGATGCCGATCGGGAGGTACAGCACCAGCGGACGCGCGCCGAGACGGTCGCGGATCATCTCGACGCAGCGCTCGAAGCTCGCACCGGTACGGTCCAGCTTGTTGACGAAGCACATGCGGGGAACGCGATACTTCTCGGCCTGGCGCCACACGGTTTCCGACTGCGGCTCAACGCCGGCCACGCCGTCGAAACAGGCGACCGCGCCATCGAGCACGCGGAGCGAACGCTCGACTTCGATGGTGAAGTCCACGTGGCCCGGGGTGTCGATGATGTTGATGCGGTGATCGTTCCAGAAACAGGTCGTCGCAGCCGACGTGATCGTGATGCCGCGCTCCTGCTCCTGCTCCATCCAGTCCATGGTCGCAGCGCCGTCGTGCACTTCGCCGATCTTGTACGACTTGCCGGTATAATAGAGAATCCGCTCGGTCGTGGTGGTCTTGCCCGCATCGATATGGGCCATGATGCCGATATTGCGGTACTTCTCCAGGGGATGGCTGCGTGCCATGATCTCAAACTCCAAGATTTGGGGGCGTAATTTGCCGCGCCCTATAATGAAGCCCCGGCGCTTTGACCAGCGCGAATTGGCTCATGACGGGATGCAGCTCACTCCCCTCTCCACCAACGGAAGAGGGCATCTCGAACAGGCCCGGACACGAACCTGCTCCTTAGTCAAAAGGGGGTGACGACACCGATATGGTGCGCCCTCCCCTTTTCGGCAACACACGGTTGCTGCGTCCTCTCCCCATCAAAGGAGAGGACACATATTACCAGCGATAGTGCGAGAAGGCACGGTTCGCTTCGGCCATGCGGTGCGTGTCTTCACGCTTCTTGACCGCATTGCCGCGGTTGTTGGCGGCATCGAGCAGCTCGCCCGACAGACGCGCGGCCATCGTGGTTTCGCTGCGGTTGCGCGCAGCCGAGATCAGCCAGCGGATGGCGAGAGCCTGGGCGCGTTCGGGACGCACTTCGACGGGGACCTGATAGGTCGCACCACCGACGCGGCGGCTGCGCACTTCGATGCCGGGCTTCACGTTGTTAAGCGCATCGTGGAACATCGGCAGCGGGTCGGCCTTGGCCTTGGTCTGCATGGTTTCCAGCGCACCATAGACGATGCGTTCAGCGACGGACTTCTTGCCGTCCAGCATCAGGTTGTTCATGAACTTCGAGAGCGTCAGATCCCCGAACTTGGGATCGGGAAGAATGACGCGCTTTTCCGGGCGACGACGACGAGACATAGGTAACTCCTGAAAAAGGCCAGATCATCAAGCGGGGATAGGCCCCGCGAGGATCATTTCGGACGCTTGGCGCCGTACTTCGAACGGCTCTGCTTGCGGTCCTTGACACCCTGGGTATCGAGGACGCCGCGCAGCACGTGATAGCGCACACCGGGAAGGTCGCGCACGCGGCCGCCGCGGATGAGCACCACCGAGTGCTCCTGCAGGTTGTGGCCTTCACCCGGAATGTAGGTGATGACTTCGCGGCTGTTGGTCAGACGGACCTTGGCCACCTTGCGCAGCGCCGAGTTCGGCTTTTTCGGGGTCGTCGTGTAGACGCGGGTGCAAACGCCACGCTTCTGCGGGTTTGCATCCATTGCGGGCACCTTGGACTTCGCCTTCTGGGGTACCCGGCCCTTGCGGACCAGCTGGTTGATCGTTGGCATGTTTCTCTTCACCTGGTTGGTAGAGTATGAGGTTACTCTGCCGCCCGATACGTGACCTGCATGCGATGGTGTCGCACGCCGATATGGTGGAGGCTCCGCCTGTTGCCCACCCGCACCTTGCGCCAGTGTTCTGCTTGGTTTCGGTCGATACGGCCCTGAAGGCCCCGGCGATCGAAGCGCGGCCCTTAGCGGTGTTTGGCCGCGCGGTCAAGCCGCTGCGGACAGGCCCTGCGCCTTGGCGAGCACCGAGGACCGCAAGGCGGCCCAGTCCTCGAAATGCCAGAAATCGGGACGTTCGATCCCCAGAATCTGCGGTCCCTGGTCGGGCCGGACGATCAGCTCCTGCGGCTTGATCTGCTGTAGCCGCGACGTGCAATAGAAGGGAAGCACCCGGATGGCCAACAATTCTTCCGGGCAATTGTCGACGATCAGCGCCAGCCGGTGATCATTGAGCCGCACCAGCCCGCCTGCGGGATAGAGCCCCAGCGAGTTGATGAACACGCCCATCAGCCGCTCGTCGAAATGGCCCTGCCACTGGCCCATGCGGCCCAGCGCCATGGCCGGGGTCCACGGGTCCTTGTACGGACGGTTGGACGTGACCGCGTCATAGACATCGCAGATCGCGCCCATGCGCGCTGCCATGCTGATCTCGTCGCCCGCCAGACCGAACGGATAACCGGTGCCGTCGATCTTCTCGTGATGGTGCAGGCACACGTCGCGCGCCATATCGGGCACGTCGGGATTGTCGCCGATCAGCGCATGGCCGCGCTCGGGATGCGTGCGGATGGTCGAGAATTCCTCGTCGGTCAGCCGGCCCGTCTTGTCGAGGATCATCTGCGGCACCGCCATCTTGCCGAGATCGTGGAGCAGCCCGGACATGCCCATATGGCGGATCGTGGTCTCATCGAGGTCCAGCTTGCGTGCCATGTTGATCATCAGCGCGCACACCGCGACCGAGTGCATATAGGTATATTCGTCCTTGCTCTTCAGCCGGACGAGATTGGTGAGCGCCTTGTTGTTGCGCTCCACCGACTCGCGGATCTCGTCGATCAGCGGGGCGACATCCTTGATCTTGATCGCCTGCCCCATGCGCGCGGCCTCGAACATCGCGCCGACCTGCTTCTTCGATTTCTCGACGATCCTGGCGGCGCGCTTGGCCTCCTGCTTGAAGCCGGTGTTCTTGGCCGCGACCGAGGGCGGCGTATAGCGCGTCGCCATGGGATTGGGCTGGGTCGCGAGACGACGGACCGGCTCGGGTACCACCGGTGTCAGGCTGGGGCGATCAATCCGCGGTGCCAGGCCGCGCTCGTCATCGACGATGACCGCCTCGACCTTGCTTTCGCGGATTTTCACGAGGTCGTCCTCGTCCTCGATGACGAACTTCTTGCGCCAGAACGGGTGATCGAACCACGAGCCGACAAAGCCGTGGACGAACATCCCCAATTCTACCCGATCTGGCTTGATATGCTGAAGCATCCGCCCATCCGCCCCTGTGACAGCCCCCTTGCAACAGGCCGGGCAAGCCGAGTTGCAAAGATTTCATCAGGTGTCTTGGCGGAAAAACATTAACCGAGAGTAATAAGCGGACGACTCGGCACGATTTTACACTCCCCATTTGGGGGGGGGTGTTTCATTATGGAGCGGTGACGCGGCGGGCGCTGATGATGCGCACCGGACTGCCGGGCATTTCGCCGGCGAACACGCCGCCGACCGTCTTGGCAGGATCGATCGGCGTGTCGAGAATGCGCGTCAGCACCTCGCGCCCCTTCACCACCTTGGCAAAGGCCGCATAGCCGAGATTGTCGCCCGGGGCGGACGGATTGGCATCCAGTCCGGTCTGAGCGCCCAGCATGATCGTGAACTCGCCGCGCGCCGATCCCGGCTCGAACCGCGCGACCGACAGCACGCCATCGGTATGGCTGAGCCCGGTCTGGGTGGTCGGCTCGTGCGCGATCGGCGGCAGCATGCGCTTGGGATCGCCAAGCCCGCCGAACTGCACGAAGCCGAAATTGTCAGCCGCCTTGACCACGCGATAGAAGACCACGCCGTCGAGCATCTTCTTGTCGACATAGGCGAGGAAGTTCTTGCCCGTGATCGGCGCGTGGCGCGTGTCCACCTCGACCGTCAGGTTGCCGACATCGGTGGCGATCTCGACCAGCGGCAGCGGCGGCGCGGGATCGGCGGCAGGCGCATCCTGCGCGAACGCGGGCGCAAGCAGCGCCAGCGTCGCTGCGATCAGCGCCAGCCAGCGCGTCATGCGGATAGCGCCTTTTTCAGCTGCTCGTTGACCAGCTGCGGATTGCCCTTGCCCTGCATCGCTTTCATCGTCTGGCCGACGAAGAAGCCGAACAAAGCTTCCTTGCCGCCCTTGTACTGCTCGACCTTGTCGGCATTGTCGGCCAGCACCTTGGCAATCGCGGCATCGATCGCGCCGGTGTCCGAGGTCTGCTTGAGGCCGCGCTCCTCGACGATCTTGCCCGCCGCATCGCCGGTCTCGAGCATGATCTCGAACACCTGCTTGGCGATGGTGCCCGAAATCGTGCCGCTGGCGACCAGCGCGAGCAACTCGGCCCCGGCGGCCTGGCTAACCGGGCTGTCCTCGATCGTCTTGCCCAGCCGGTTGAGCGCGCCGTAGAGCTCGGACAGCAGCCAGTTGGCCGCGGCCTTGGCCACCTCGGCCTCCGGCTTGCCCTGCGCCTTGGCGCATTCGGCGAGCAGCCCCTCGAACCAGCGCGCGGTCTCCGCCTCGGCGGTCAGCACCGCTGCATTATAGGCCGAAAGCCCCAGTTCGCTCGTATAGCGCTTGCGCTTGGCATCGGGCAGTTCGGGCAGCGAGGCCTTGCACTCGTCGAGAAACGCATCGTCGAGCTCGAGCGGCAGCAGGTCGGGATCGGGGAAATAGCGATAGTCGTGCGCATCTTCCTTCGAGCGCATTGAGCGGGTCTCGTTCTTGTCCGGATCGTAGAGCCGCGTTTCCTGGACGATCGTCCCGCCGCTTTCGAGCACGTCGACCTGGCGGTTCGCCTCATGCTCGATCGCCGCCATCACATAGCGCACCGAGTTGACGTTCTTCGTCTCGGTCCGCGTGCCGAATTCGTCGCCGGGCTTGCGCACCGAGACGTTGACGTCGGCGCGCATCGAGCCTTCTTCCATGTTTCCGTCGCACGAACCGACATAGCGCAGGATCGTGCGCAGCTTCTTCAGATACGCCCCCGCCTCTGCCGGAGAGCGCATGTCGGGGCGCGAGACGATTTCCATCAGCGCGACGCCCGAACGGTTGAGGTCGACATAGCTCATCGTCGGGTGCTGATCGTGCATCAGCTTGCCGGCATCCTGTTCGACATGGATGCGCTCGATGCCGATCGTCTTGGTCGCGGCATCGGGGTTCTTCTCGTCAAGGCTGATCTCGACCGCGCCCTCGCCCACCAGCGGGTGGTAGAGCTGGCTGATCTGATAGCCCTGCGGCAGATCGGCATAGAAATAGTTCTTGCGGTCGAAACGCGACCAGCGGTTGATCTGCGCGCCGATCGCCATGCCGGTGCGTACAGCCTGGCGGATGCATTCCTTGTTCGGCACGGGCAGCATGCCGGGCATTGCGGCATCGACAAGGCTGACCTGCGCATTGGGCTCGGCGCCGAATGCGGTCGCTGCGCCAGAAAAGAGCTTGGCTTTGCTGGTGACCTGCGCGTGCACCTCAAGGCCGATCACGACCTCCCATTCACCGGTGGCACCCTGGATACGATAGGTTGATTCAGTCATTCTGTGTCCGTTTCAGGCGTAATGAGAGGAACTTGCGGGAAATAGCTGCGATAGAAGCGTGGATCGCGGGTCAGGATGGTCGCGCCGATGGCTTGCGCATGGCCACCGATGAGGAAATCCGGCAGAATATTGGACACGATGTCCTTATTCGCGCGGCGGCGCTCACGATAGACCGCAAATGCTTCCCCTGCCGAGAAAGCCGCTTCCGGAGTGAGTTCGGTCAAGCGCGCGCCGATCGTCTCGATATTGTCCATGAACTTCGCCAGCGAACCAAGCCGGGGCGCCACCTCCGCCACGGCAACCACGTTCACCAAGAGCTCATCGGTTTCGCTGGCATGCTCGGCGGCTTGCGACGACCAGGCGTACCAGCCCTGCTCCGGCCCGAACAGATCGATCAGCACATTGGAATCGACCAGGATCACGGTTCCCAATCGCCCCGGAGCTCGCGCATATATTCGTCGGTCGTCAGGCCCTGCAGATCGATGGTTCCGCGAACCTTTTCCAAAGCCTGACGAAAACGCGTTCTGCGTTGCTCCGGCGTGTCTCCATTGCCATGCTCAGGAGGCAGGATCACCGTCTCACCGCGGTCGTTGATGCCGACGCGGACCGGTCCATTGGGGATCAGGCCGTTGAGATCGCGAACGACCTTGGGGATAAGGACCTGCCCCTTGCTCGTCATGTTGACGAGCGTTTCATGTTCGATCTTGCTATGGGCGTTCATGGCAGTTCTCCGGTGTTACCGAAAGTAACACCTCGCTGTGGCCAGCGCAATCGCCGGGCATGGGATCACCACCAGCGCTCGGGCCGCGCCGTGAATCCGGCGCGTTCCTCGATCGCCAGACCTGCATTGAGCACGCCCTGCTCGTCGAGCGGCTTGCCGATAATCTGCAGGCCGAGCGGCAGCCCCATGCTGTCGAGCCCACCGGGCACCGACATCGCAGGCAGACCCGCGAGCGAGGCGGGCACCGCGAACACGTCGTTCAGATACATCGCGATCGGATCGTCGCTATTCTCTCCCAGCCCGAACGCCGCGCTCGGCGCAGTGGGTGCAAGCAGCACGTCGCAATGCTCCCAGACCTGCGCGAAATCGCGGGCGATCAGCGCGCGGACCTTCTGCGCCTGGGTATAATAGGCGTCGTAGAAACCGGCGGACAGCACATAGGTGCCGATCATGATGCGGCGCTTGACCTCGGGGCCGAAACCGGCGGCGCGCGTCGCGGCATACATGTCCTGCAGGCCTGCACCATCGGGCAGGTTGCGCTGGCCATAGCGCACGCCGTCATAGCGCGCGAGGTTGGACGAGGCCTCAGCGGGCGCGATGATATAATAAGCGGGCAGCGCATAGCGGGTGTGCGGCAGCGACACCTCCACGATTTCGGCACCGGCGTCACGCAGCCATTCGGCGCCCTTGTCCCAGATAGCGGCAATCTCGGCATTCATGCCGTCCATGCGATATTCCCTGGGAATACCGACGCGCTTGCCCTTGAGATTGCTCGACAATCCGGCTTCCCATTGCGGCACCGGCAGGTCGAGCGAGGTCGAATCCTTGGGGTCGAAGCCGCTCATCGCCTCGAGCATGATCGCGCAGTCGCGCACGTCGCGCGCCATCGGGCCTGCCTGGTCGAGCGACGACGCAAAAGCGATCACGCCCCAGCGCGAGCAGCGGCCATAGGTCGGCTTGATGCCGCTGATGCCGGTGAACGCGGCGGGCTGGCGGATCGACCCACCGGTATCGGTGCCGGTCGCAGCCGGGCACAACCGTGCGGAAATCGCGGCCGAGCTGCCGCCGGATGAGCCACCGGGAGCCAGCGGTGCATTGCCGCCATCGTTGCGCCGCCAGGGCGAGATGACATTGCCGAACGCACTGGTCTCGTTCGACGATCCCATCGCGAACTGGTCCATGTTGAGCTTGCCCAGCATGCCTGCGCCCGCGTCCCACAGCTTCTGGCTGACGGTCGATTCATAGGTGGGCTTGAAGCCGTTGAGGATCTCGCTCGCTGCGCGCGCCTCTACGCCGACGGTGCAGAACAGGTCCTTCATGCCGATCGGCACCCCGGCCATGATCGGCAGCTCCTCGCCCGCCGCGCGCTTCGCGTCGATCGCGTCGGCGGCCGCCAGCGCGTGTTCGGGCGTGTCGATCAGAAAGGCGTTGAGCGCCTTGGCCTCGGCGACATTGGCATTGAATGCGGTCGCGACTTCGCGCGCGCTGAAGGTACCGGCGCGCACGCCGTTGCGGATGTCGGCAACGCCGAGATCGGTAAGGTCGGTCATGGTTATTCGATCACCTTCGGAACGCCGAAAAAGCCGTGTTCGGCTGCGGGCGCATTGACCAGCACCTTGTCGCGGATATTGCCGTCGGTGACGACATCCTCGCGCAGACGCAGGGTGTTGGGAATGACGGCGGTCATCGGCTCGACGCCGGTGACATCGACCTCGCCCAATTGCTCTACCCAGCCCAATATGCCGTTGAATTCCGGCACCATGGCTTCGACCTCGGCGTCGGTCATCGCGATCCGCGCCAGGCTGGCGATCTTCTTGACGGTTTTGCTATCTACAGACATGCCCCAGCGGCTAGCACCGGCCCGCGCAGCCATCAAGCGGGCAAATGCTGCATTTGCGCAATCCGCGCGCGGGCAACACTTTACTGGCAGTAACCGTAATCGGTTTCTATATGCGCCCCGAAGGCCCGCGTGTGCCCGCGCGCCTGCCCCGCACCGGAGACTGTCTTGGCCCGCAAGTTCCTGTACCTGATCGCGACGATCATCTTCCTGATTGTCGCAGCTTTCGCTGCCTACCGCCTGTTTCCGCAGCAGATTTTTGCCGCCGCCTTTGTGCCCTCGGCCGAGTTCGTGAAGCCCGAGGCGGTCGAGACCAGTGCCTATGCCGATCCGAAGATGTGGTTCTCGCGCCCTGGCATCACCGGCGATGCCAATCCGGCGCTCTGGACCCCGGAAGGCGTCGAGGCGACCAGGACGCCCAAGGTCGCGATCTTCTACATCCACCCGACCTCTTACATGAAGCGCGCGCTGTGGAACGCACCGCTGAACGATAAGGAATCGCAGGATCGCGCGCGCATCTTCCTGCGCAGCCAGGCGAGCGTGTTCAACGGCGTGGGCGAAATCTGGGCGCCGCGCTATCGCCAGGCCGCAATCGGCGCGTTCCTGACCACCCGGCCCGAGGCGCAGATGGCGTTCGACGCCGCCTATTCGGACATTCTCGCCGCGTTCGACGAGTTCGTCGCCGAAATTCCCAAGGACATGCCGATCATCATCGCCGGGCACAGCCAGGGTGGCCTGCACCTGACCACGCTGATGCGCCAGCGCGTCGTCACCCGCCCGCTCGCCGACCGGATCGTTGCGGCCTATGTGATCGGCTGGCCGGTATCGCTGACCACGGATCTGCTCGCCCTCGGCCTGCCGCCCTGCACCGCCCCCGACCAGGCGAACTGCATGATCGGCTTCCAGAGCTTCGGCGAACCCGCCGAGCCGCAACTTCTGCTCGACGCCTATGCCGCAAGCGTCGGGTTCGACGGAGAGCTGCGTGGCCAGAGCCCGATGCTGTGCGTCAATCCGATCACCGGGGTGCTCGGCGACGAGGCCCCGGCCGACCGCAACCTCGGCACGCTGGTGCCCAACGAGGAACTGACCGACGGCGTCATCACCCCGGCACTGGTGGGTGCGAAATGCGACGATCGCGGGCTGCTGCTGCTCGGCGGCGAGCCGCAGCTCGGCCCCTATGTGCTGCCGGGCAACAATTATCACGTCTATGATTATCCGCTGTTCTGGGCGAACCTGCGCGCCGACGCGGAACGGAGGGTAGCCGCATTTCTGGGCAAGTGATCACCACGCACGCAGCGGAATACCGTGCAGCGTTGCCCGCGGGCGGACGGCTGATCGGGCTCGATGTCGGCACCAAGACGATCGGCACCGCGTTCTGCGATGCCGGATGGAGCTTTGCGACTGCTGCCAAGACGATCAAGCGCACCAAGTTCGGTGCGGACAAGGCGGCGATCGAGCAGCTGGTGCGCGATCAGGAGATTCGTGGAATCGTCATCGGACTGCCGCTCAACATGGACGGCAGCGACAGCCCGCGCACGCAAAGCACCCGCGCCTTTGCCCGCAACATCGCGGTGCTGGGCCTGCCGGTGTTATTGTGGGACGAACGCTGGTCGACCCAGGCCGTCGAACGCGCGATGATCGATGCCGATATCAGCCGCGCCAAGCGCGCCGAACGCGTCGACAGCGCGGCTGCGGCTTTCATCCTGCAGGGCGCGATCGACGCGATGGCCGGCTGAGCCGCCAGCGCCGATCAACCAAGATCAGCGAAAATTATCGGCATAGGCCTGGATCTTCAGGCGGCGCGGCGGCGTCGGCTCGATCCGCGCGGTGATGCCGTATTTCTCGGCATAGGCTTTCGCCGCCTCCAGATCGGGAAATTTCAGTACGACCTGCTGCTGCGTATCACCCGAGCCCGCCCATCCGGTCAGCGGATCGGGCTTCTTGGCTTCGGCGGGCTCGAACTCGAGCACCCAAAGATCGGTCAGCGCGCGGCCCGACTGCATGGCGTTCTTGGGGCGCTGATAGATTCGTGCGGCCATTTTCTTGCTTCCGTCCCGGGAAAAAGGTGATGTCCGCGCCTTTGCTACACCGGGGCGGTGCGGGTCAAGCGCGGCGTGTCGCCGGTAGCCCGATCAATCGCCGCGCTGCGCCCGCACCATTAGCCCACCACGCTTGCGGATCGATCCCGGCATCCATTTTGCTGCAAAGGCCAGACGCTTGGCGGTCGGGCCGACATAGCTGTGCACGTGCTTGGGATCGTGCACCGCATTCCACGCCGCTTCGGCAACCAGCGAGACCGGCGCGATTTCCAGCCCTGCGGCGGTCACGCTGGCCCCGATCGACTGGTTGCTGTTGGCGGGCGTGCCCTGAAGCAGCGGCGTATCGATGAAGCTCGGCAGCAGCGCGCGAACGCGGATGTCGTCCGGTCCCCATTCGATATCGAGCGCCTCGGTAAGGCCGCGCACCGCGAACTTGGTCGCCGAATAGACCGACAGCCCGGCCGAGCCATAGATTCCGCTCGCCGAAGATGTGTTGAGCAGGCACGATCCGGGCGTGGCTTTCAGATATTTGTGCCCGATATGCGCGCCATAGACGACGCCCTTGAAGTTGATGTCGACCAGTTTCTCGATATCGTCCTCGCTGTGGTTTTCCAGCGGCCCGCCGATGCCCACACCGGCATTGTTGAACAATACGTGCAGCTTGCCGCCGCTCTTCTCGGTGAATGCCTCGAGCGCCTGGGTCCATTGCTCGCGGCTGCGCACGTCGAGCCGGTGGATCGACGCCATGCCCTGAGGCAGCATCGCCGCAGTCTCTTCCATGCCCTTCTGGTTGACGTCGGCCAGCCCGACGAACCAGCCGCGCTGCGCGAAATACCGCGCCACCTCGCGCCCGATGCCCGAGGCTCCGCCGGTGATGAAAATGTACTTGGTGTCGGTCATGTCGTCCCTCCTCAGGCGAGGCCCAACCCCATCCGCTCAGCCTGAGCTTGTCGAAGGCCCCGCGCCCACGCTGACCATATAGCGGGGCCTTCGACAGGCTCAGGCCGAGCGGGAATGGCTGGATCAGGCGCTTCTCGCTCTCGTTTGCGCCGGACGCTAAGCGCGCGACCCACCCCGCGCAAGTGGCTAGCCAGCCGCGCCGCCACCCGCCTATAAGCGTGCCCGCATGGCGACCTCCCCCATCCCCACCCGACCGCACGGCGCGCGCGGCCCTGCCGTAGCGTTCGAGGGCGTGGGCAAGCGCTATGGCGGCACGATCGCGATCGATCGGGTGCGCGCAGATATCCTGCCCGGCACGTTCGTCGCGATCGTCGGAAGCTCGGGATCGGGCAAGTCGACGCTGCTGAAAACGGTCAACCGGCTGATCGAACCCGATTCGGGCAGGGTGTGTATCGATGGCCTGGACGTCGGGACGCGCGAACCGCACCAGCTGCGCCGCTCGATCGGCTATGTCTTCCAGAATATCGGCCTGTTCCCGCACATGACCGTGGCGCAGAATATCGGGATCGGATCGCGGCTGGCGACGCGCAAGCAACTGGCTGCCGAGCGCGTGACGGAACTGCTCGATCTGGTCGATCTGCCCCGCGATTTTGCCACGCGCCTGCCCGAGCAGCTCTCCGGCGGGCAGAAGCAGCGCGTCGGCGTCGCACGCGCGCTGGCGGGCGAACCGGGGCTGATGCTGATGGACGAACCCTTCGGCGCGCTCGATCCGGTAACGCGCGAGGCGCTGGGCGAACAATATCGCGCGCTGCACGAACGGCTCGGCCTCACCACGATCATGGTCACGCACGACATGGCCGAGGCGCTGCTGTTTGCCGACCGCATCTGGGTGATGGCGGGCGGGCGGATCGTGGCGGACGCGACCCCTACCCAACTGATCGCCGGCGGCTGCGGGCCGGAAGCCGAGGCGCTGGTGGCGGTGCCGCGATTGCAGGCCGAGCGGATCACCGCGATGCGCGATGCTGAATGCTTGCAGTGACCATGGACTGGCCCCGCCTGATCGATCTCCTCGCGCAGCATGTGCAGCTGAGCTTTGCGGCGCTGGGGCTCGCACTGCTGATCGCGCTGCCCCTCGCCATCTGGTCGGTGCGCAACCGCACCGTGGCCGGCATCACCCTGGGTTTTGCCAGCCTGGTCCAGACCATCCCCGCGCTCGCCCTGCTCGCGTTGTTCTTCCCGCTGCTGCTCGCGCTGTCGGCCGTGTTCGGCGATGCGATTTCGCCGCTCGGCTTCCTGCCCTCGCTGCTCGCGCTGACGCTCTACGCGCTGCTGCCGATCCTGCGCAATACGGTCACCGGGCTGCGCTCGGTCGAACCCGCCATGATCGAGGCCGCCGATGGCGTCGGCATGACCTCCTTGCAGAAACTCTGGCTGGTCGAAGCGCCGCTCGCCTCGACCACGATCATGGCGGGGGTGCGCACCGCCGCCGTCTGGACCATCGGCGCGGCGACGCTCTCGACCACCGTCGGCCAGCCGAGCCTGGGCGACCTGATCTTTGCCGGGTTGCAGACGCAGAACTGGTCGCTGGTGCTCGAAGGGTGCCTTGCCGCTGCGGGCCTTGCGATCACCGTCGATCTTCTGCTGGGCCTGATCGAGAGCGGCATCGCGTATCGCCGCCATGCGCGCATCTGGGGCGCCGGGATCGCGCTCGCGCTCGGCCTGGCGCTCGCGCTCTGGCCCGCGCCGCAGAGCGACAAGCCGGTGGTAACCATCGGCGCCAAGCGCTTCTCGGAGCAGTATATTCTCGCGCGGCTGATCGGGCGACGGCTCGAGGCCGCAGGCTATGACGTGCGCTATCGCGAGGGGCTGGGCAGCGCCGTGGTCTATCGCGCATTGGCGAGCGACGAGGTGCAGGTCTATGTCGATTATGCCGGCACGATCTGGACCAATGAGATGCAGCGCCAGGACCCCGAACCGCGCGCGGCGATGATCGCCGAGATCGCGCGCTGGGCCAGGGCGCAGCACGGCGTCGAGCTGGTCGGTCCGCTGGGCTTCGAGAACACCTATGCCTTTGCGGTGCGCCCCGAGGATGCGAAGCGCCTGAACCTGCAGAGCCTTGACGATATCGTCCGCGTCGCGCCCGATTTCGTCTTCGGCACCGATGTCGAGTTTCTCGAACGCCCCGAATGGCAGATGGTGCAAAGGGCCTATCCCCTGCGTTTCAAGGGCCGCCGCGCGTTCGAGCCGACCTTCATGTACCGCGCGCTCTCGCTCGGCGAGGCGGACATTATCTCGGCGTTCAGTTCGGACGGGCGCATCGCCGCGAACGGTTTCGTGATTCTGCAAGATCCGAAGGGCGCGGTGCCCAGCTATGACGCGATCCTGCTCGCCAGCCGTTCCGCCGTCGCCGATGCGCGCCTCATCGCGGCGCTCCGGCCTCTGGTCGGCGCAATCCCGGTGGAAAAAATGCGTGAGGCCAATTATCGCGTCGACAGGGACAAGAACAAGCAAAGCCCGGCCGATTCGGCAGCTTGGCTCGACCGGGCCATTTCCGCCAAAAGCGAGGACCAAAATCCATGATGATCAAGCGCCTGCTGCTGACTCTTTTCATCGCGCCGATGCTGATGTGCGCGAATGCGGCGCATGCTGCGGTGACCATCACCTTCTACAGCCACGAACTGGGCAGCCAGTTCCCGCACGCCTTTGCGACGCTCAAGGGCAAGGTCGATTCGACCGGCGAGGTCGTCGACACCAATGTCGGCTTTACCGCGATCAGCACCGGCCCCAGCATCCTGTTCGGCTGGGTCGATGGCCGGGTAAGCGTCGTGAAGCCCAAATATATCGCCAGCAGCGCGCCGCATTTCAGCTATGAGCTGACCGATGCCGAATATCGCGCGGTGATGGCGGTCGCCGACAAATGGCGCAACAAGCCGCAGAAAAACTATAATCTCAACAAGGCCAATTGCGTGCACTTCATCAGCGAGATCGCGACAGCTGCTGGCCTGAAGATCAACCCCAAGAGCAAGTTCTTCAAGAAGCCAACCAGCTTTCTGAAAGAGGTCACGACGCTCAGCCGTGGCCGCCTGGCGAGCGGGCGCATCCTCTACAAGGGATAAGCCTTACAGCGCCGCGTTGTTGTAGCAATGCCAGGGCAGGATCGCGACCGCGCCGCGATGCGGTGACCACGGATCGGCGAGCAGACGCGTTTCCTTCTCCGAAGGCCGCGCCTCCAGCCCCAGGATGCGGCCGATGCCCGCCTGCACCGCCAGATCGCCAGCGGGCCAGATATCGGGGCGGCCTTCGGCGAACAGCAGATAGATTTCCGCCGACCAGCGGCCGATGCCCTTGATCTTCACCAGCTCGGCAATCGCGGCCTCATCGTCCTCGGGCAGGTTTTCCAGATCGAGCCCGCCGCTCACCACCAGCTCGGCGAGCGAGCGGGCATAGCCCTGTTTCTGTCGCGAAAGACCGCAGGCGCGTAAGGACTCGAAATCCGCCGCGATCAGCGCATCGGGCGCACAGCCGGTACCCAGCGCGGCTTCGAGCTTGTTCCAGACCGATGCCGCCGCAGCGACGCTGACCTGCTGGCCGACGATGGTGCGCAGCAGCGTCGCATAGCCACGGTCGCGGATGCGGGTTTCGGGATAGCCGGCGATTCCGATCGCGCGGGCGATCGCTGGTTCGGTCGCGGCCACCGTGTCCAAGCCGGTCGTCAACTGCTCTGCGGTCAATCCCATAACTGCATCCTCATCCATTCTGCCGCTTGCAATCGCGCTTGGCGTTGATCATAGCAACCGCGTTCGGGGGGCCAATGCCCGTTTCCACTCAATGGGGAGTTTCCATGCCAAAGCTGACCGTCATCAATCGCGCGGGCGAAGAGAGCACCATCGAAGCCGATACCGGCCTGTCGGTGATGGAAGCGATCCGCGACAACGGCTTTGACGGACTTCTGGCGCTGTGCGGCGGCTGCTGCTCGTGCGCGACCTGCCATGTCCATGTCGATGCCGCCTGGGTCGACAAGCTGCCCGCGATCAGCGCCGACGAGGACGACCTGCTCGACAGCTCGGATCACCGTAACGAAACCTCGCGCCTGTCGTGCCAGATCCAGCTGACCGACGCGCTCGACGGCCTTAAGGTCGCGATCGCGCCGGAAGATTGATCCAGACGAATTGATCAGATGCCGCCGGGCGTGACCTCGCGCCCGGCCGCTTCCAGCGATGCGGTCAGCGCTGCCGCGCAGGCATCGAGCGCCGCCTGGTCGACCGAGCGGATCACGAAATTCGCGCCGACCCGGCCTTCGCGGAAAAAGGGATAGCTGCCGATCTGGCACTGGTCGTGCGCGCGCTCGGTTGCGCCCAGCATACCCGCGACCTCGCTTTCCGCGACCCAGCAGCCCAAGGTCGCCGACAGCACCGGCAGCCCGCCTTCGAGCGTTCCGGTCAGCGCATCGAGCATCCCTGCGGTGATATGCGGCACGCCCGCCATCAGGAACACATTGCCGATGCGGATGCCCGGCGCGCCGGACATGCGGTTCTCGATCAGTTCGGCGCCTTCCGGGACCCGGGCCATGCGCAGCCGTCCTTCGGTGAGCCCGCCGCGCGTCGCGTAATAGCGCTCCAGCACCGCACGCGCGACCGGATGGATCACCACCTCCACGCCCAAAGCCTGCGCGATGGCATCGACGGTGATGTCGTCATGCGTCGGACCGATGCCGCCAGTGGTGAACAGATAGTCGTTGCGCGCGCGCAGTAAGTTCACCGCCTCGACGATCGCCTCCATGTCGTCGGCGACCACGCGCACTTCCTTCAGCCTTATGCCCTGCACGTTGAGCCAGGTTGCGACCTGCGCGACATTCTTGTCCTGGGTGCGGCCGGAGAGGATTTCGTCGCCGATCACGATCAGCGCGGCGGTCCAGATGCGGGGGGTGGAAGCGGTGGCGTCTGCGGTCATGCGCCGGTGTTTAGCGCGTGCGCAAACCGGCGCAAGCGGTTCGTGAAAGGCCCCGTTATTCGATCCAGAAGGTTCGGCAGCCAAGCGCCGCCAGCGCCGGATCGCGGGTGATGACGGTGAGGTCGTCGTGGATCGCCTGCGCCGCGATCATCCGGTCGAAGGGATCGCGATGCTCGCCAGGCAGGGAGCCTGCGAGCAAGCCAGTGGACACGCTGACGCCAAGTTCGAAAAAGCCGTCTGCTCGCGCCAGATGCTCGAACTTCTCGTATACCGGAATGGCAGCTTCCCATTTGCCGATGCGACATTTGGTTGCGACTTCCCAGGCAGACACGGCGCTCACGAATATGGTGTTGCGCTCGTCGCCAATTTCCTCCGCCACCGCGCGCGGCAAGGCCGGGTCCCCCAACCACCACCATACGAGTGCATGCGTATCGAACAGATAATCGGTCATTCCCAGGCGCGAAGCTCTTCTTCGGGCAGCGGATCGAAGAAAAAGCTGTCGGGAATGCGATTGGCAAGCTTCAGCCGACCCGGTCGACGCTCCACTTTGGGCCGCTCCAAAGGCACCAGCCGGGCATAGGGCTTGCCCGCCTTGGCCAGGATGATCTCCTCGCCGGCATGCGCGCGGTCGAGCAGCTTGGAAAAGTGCGTTTTCGCGTCATGGACGTTGACGATGCTGGTCATGGGCTTGAGGTTAGTCCATTGACCGGACTAAGTCAATGGACTAAGCCCGGTCCCAACCCGCCAGGAACGCGCAAGGGGTCGCCAAATCGCCGCCCCTGCCCTATATGGAATCACCATGAACCAATATGTCCACGTCACCAATGCCGACACGCCGATGCGCGATGGCACGATCAAGCTGCACGGCCCCGAGGGCTTCGAAGGCATGCGCAAGGCGGGGCAACTCGCCGCGCATGTGCTCGACGAGTTGACTTCGTTCGTTAAGGAAGGCGTGACCACCGAGGAGATCGACGCGAAGGCGCGCGAGCTGATGCTGGCCGGTGGCGGCATTCCGGCGACGCTCGGCTATCGCGGTTTCACGCATAGCTGCTGCACCTCGATCAACCATGTCGTATGTCACGGCATCCCCGGCGACCGCAAGCTCAAGGACGGCGATATCGTCAATATCGACGTGACCCCGATCGTCGATGGCTGGCACGGCGATACCAGCCGCATGTTCCTGATCGGCGATGTCGGCGTCAAGGCACGGCGGCTGGTCGATGTGACCTATGAATGCCTGATGCTGGGCATTGAGCAGGCCAGGCCCGGCAACACGATGGGCGATGTCGCGCACGCGATTCAGTCCTATGCCGAAAAGCACCGCTATGGTGTCGTCCGCGATTTCTGCGGCCATGGCCTGGGCAAACTGTTCCACGACGCGCCCGAAGTGGTGCATGTGGGGCGCCCAGGCACCGGGCCCGAGCTCAAGCCCGGCATGTTCTTCACCATCGAGCCGATGATCAATATCGGCAAGCATGCAGTGAAGATGCTCGAGGACGGCTGGACCGCCGTGACCCGCGACCGCTCGCTCTCGGCGCAGTTCGAACATTCGATCGGCATCACCGAGACTGGCTGCGAGATCTTCACGAAGAGCGCGAAGGGGCTGGACCGGCCGCCTTATTGATCAGTGGACCTGTGGGCCGCTCCAAAAATCTTGGTCTGATCCCGGGCACCATGGATGACCCGCACGATTTCGAGGACCTCGTGTCGAGCCCGATAAAAGATAATGTAGCTTCCGAAAGCGCGTCCACGCAAACCGGCCATCAGATCATCCCGCGGCGAGCCGATTCCGGGCCCATCGCAAAGCCGGTCGAACATGCCGGTCAGCTTTTCGATGAACTGTTCCGCTGCCGCGAGATCGTCGCGCGCGATATACTCTGCAATCGCGTCAAGGTCAGCCTGCGCTTCGATCGAGACTGATAGTCGGATCATTTGGCATATTTGGCACGAAGGCGCTGCTTCATGGCCTCAGGGTCCCACTCGACGACCCGCCCTGCCTCAATATCGTCGATACCCTTCTGGATTTCGCGGCGCAGATGCTCCAGCTCGGCCTGCTGCATCTGGCGTTCGAGTTCCCAACGGCGCAAGGCATCGCGGATCGCTTCGCTGATACTCGCGTATTCGCCTGCTTCGACGGCTGCATGCAGCAGCTTGTGATGCGCGTCGGTCAGGGTGATGCTGGCCTTTTCCATCGTCGTTCCTTTGCTGTGGTGCGATTATATCCCACCTGCCCCAGCGTGACAATTCCGCACTTTGCAATGGCTGCCTGCCCAAAAAACAGGCACCGCCCTGCAAGCTTGCCCGCAAATCGATCACGCCCCGCAATAATATTGCACCGCACACAAGCTTTTGTGGCGGAATGCGTCTTGGCACGTTAATTGTTTGGTAGCAGTCAATGGGGGACTCGGGGGACCGCGCCGCGTGCAGGTTGTCAAAGCCTCATACAGCCATATCATGACGCAGCGGTTCGCCGCTGTGTTGCTTCCCACAACCGCCCTGCCCTTGCGGGTCAGGCGGAAGACGACAGGATGATCAGGGACTTATGAAGAAGATCGAGGCGATCATCAAACCGTTCAAGCTCGATGAGGTGAAGGAGGCGCTGCACGAAGTCGGCGTCTCGGGCATCACCGTGACCGAGGCCAAGGGCTTCGGCCGCCAGAAGGGCCATACCGAGCTGTACCGGGGCGCCGAATATATCGTCGATTTCCTCCCCAAGGTGAAGCTTGAGGTCGTGGTCGACGACGCGCTGGCCGAGCGCGTGGTCGAGGCGATCGCCGCCGCCGCGCAGACCGGCCGCATCGGCGATGGCAAGATTTTCGTGATCCCTGTGGAAACCGCACTCCGCATCCGCACGGGTGAACGGGATAACGACGCGGTCTGATCAACAGGACGCGCGCAAAACCCAGGAGAGGCCTGCCCCGGCAAGGCCGCAACAATCAGATCAGTTCCACCCGAGGGGGGTCGCAAGGCCCGGATCGCAGATAGACGAAGAGGGAAAGCAACAATGGCAAAAACCGCCGCAGATATTCTGGCAATGATCAAGGAAAACGAGATCGAGTGGGTCGATGTCCGCTTCACTGATCCCAAGGGCAAGTGGCAGCACCTGACGATGTGCGCCGGCGTCATCGGTGAGGACGAGCTGGAAGACGGCCTGATGTTCGACGGCTCGTCGATCGAAGGCTGGAAGGCGATCAACGAATCCGACATGATCCTGCGTCCCGATCTGGACGCCGCCTATATTGATCCGTTCTCGGCCGATCCGATGCTGATCCTGTTCTGCGACATCGTGGAACCGGGCACCGGCGAGCTTTACGCGCGCGACCCGCGCAGCACCGCCAAGCGCGCCGAGGCCTATCTCAAGTCCACCGGCATCGGCGACACCGTTTATGTCGGCCCCGAAGCCGAATTCTTCATGTTCGACGATGTGCGCTTCTCGGACGGCTATAACGGTTCGATGTTCGCGATCGACGATATCGAACTGCCGACCAATACCGGCCGCAGCTATGACAGCGGCAATCTGGGCCACCGTCCGCGCGCCAAGGGCGGCTATTTCCCGGTCGCGCCGGTCGACAGCATGACCGACGTGCGCGCCGAGATGGTCAGCACCATGCTCGAAATGGGCCTGCCCTGCGACAAGCACCACCATGAGGTGGCCTCCGCACAGCACGAACTCGGCCTGACCTTCGGCACGCTGACCCAGACCGCCGACCGCATGCAGATCTACAAATATGTCGTGCACATGGTCGCCCAGGCCTATGGCAAGACCGCGACCTTCATGCCCAAGCCGATCAAGAACGACAACGGATCGGGCATGCACACGCACATCTCGATCTGGAAGGAAGGCAAGCCGCTGTTCGCCGGTAACGGTTATGCGGGTCTTTCGGAAATGTGCCTGTACTTTATCGGCGGCGTCATCAAGCATGCCAAGGCACTGAACGCCTTCACCAACCCGACCACCAACAGCTACAAGCGTCTGGTGCCGGGCTTCGAGGCACCGGTGCTGCTCGCCTATTCGAGCCGCAACCGCTCGGCCTCGTGCCGCATTCCGTATGGCACCGGCGAAAAGGCCAAGCGCGTGGAGTTCCGCTTCCCCGACGCGATGGCGAACCCCTATCTGTGCTATTCGGCGCTGCTGATGGCCGGTCTCGACGGCATCCAGAACAAGATCCATCCCGGCGAAGCCATGGACAAGAACCTGTACGACCTGCCGCCCGAAGAGCTGAAGGAAGTGCCGACCGTGTGCGGCAGCTTGCGCGAAGCACTCGACGCGCTGGCCGCCGATCACGACTTCCTGCTCAAGGGCGACGTGTTCCTCAAGGACCAGATCGAAGCCTATATCGAGCTGAAATGGGACGATGTGATCCGCTGGGAAACGACCCCCAGCCCGGTCGAATTCGACATGTATTACAGCTACTAAGTTCGCGTAGCTGCCAGAGACACGAAAGGCGCTCCGGGATCACCCGGGGCGCCTTTTCCTTTACTGCGATCAGCGGCAGCGCGCGCCGTTGCGGTCGATTGCCCGGCCAGCGGCAGCACCGCCCGCCGCGCCGAGGATCGTTCCCAGCGTACGCGAATCGCCCGGCGCGATGATGTTGCCGAGAATGCCGCCCGCGAGGCCGCCGACGATCAGCCCGGTCGTCCCGTCCGGTCGGCGACAATAATAGCGCCCGTCCTGCCCGCGATAGATCCGGTCGTTGCGCCCGAGGCGGCGTTCGCGATAGCGGCGGTCGTCGCGGTAGTAGCGTCCCGCGTCATAGCCACCATAGCTCGGATCGGGCCGGTTCCAGTCGTACTGACGATAGGATCCGAACCCGCGATCGTTATAGCCGGTCCCGGCACAGCCGCTCACCACGGTCGCCGCGATCAGCGCGGCGCCCAGCGACAGGCTCTTCCTGTTCAGCATGGTCATGATTTCCCTTGTGATGTGAATGCACAGGGGACGCGTCAGGGCGGCGATCCGTTCCCGCCCATGCGGCGAGCCGAGCGGACGCAATAGCATGATCCGGTGCATTCGCGCTTCCCCCTGGCGCGCTAAGACGGCAAACAGGCGGGAATGCGCGTGCTCCTCATCCTGCTGCTGTCTGCCCTGCTCGCGGCCTGTTCGGGTGCGAAGGCTCCGCAGGCCGCAACGCCCGGCCCCGACCGGCTGGTGCGGCTGGCCGATGCCGAGATTCGCGGGCTCGACCCGCAGGTCTATTCGGACCTCGCCTCGCTGCGCGTTGCGGCGGACCAGTTCGAGGGGCTGACCCGCTTCAATGTGTTCGGCATGGCGGTGACGGGGCTGGCGCGCGACTGGAAGGTATCCCCCGACGGGCTGACCTGGCGGTTCATCCTGCGTCCCGGCCTGCGCTTCTCCGATGGCACGCCGATCACCGCGGCGGTGTTCGCGCGCGGCTGGCAGCGGCTGAACGACAAGGCGACCGGGTCGCCGCACACCGCGCTGTTCGCCGCGATCCGGTCGGTGGAGGCCGATGGCGATGCAGCGGTTGTGGTGAGGCTCGCTGCCCCCTTCCCGCAGCTACCCGCTCTGCTCGCGCACCCGGCGATGGCGGCGCTGCCGCTGCATCGCGCGGGACAAGGCGCGGCGGACTGGACCGCCGAGCGCCCGCTGGTCACCTCCGGCCCCTATCGCACCCGCGACTGGCGGTTGAACGACCGGCTGGTGCTCGAGCGCAATCCGAACTGGCATCGCGGCCGCGCCCCGATCGGCACGGTGATCTGGAAGCCGGTCGACGATCCGCTCGCGGGAATGCGGCTGTTCCTGGCGGGCGAAGCCGATATTTCCGGGGACTATCCGCAAAGCCGCCATGATTGGCTCAAGCAGCAGCGCCCCAGCGCGGTGCGCACCGGCGATTATCTGGGCAGCTATTATTTCACGATGAACACGCGCAATCCGCCCTTCGATGACGTTCGCGTGCGCCGTGCGCTCGGCATGGCGGCGGACCGCGAATGGCTGGCGCGCGCGCTGCTGCCGATGGGCAATGCGCCGGCTTATGGTCTGGTGCCACCCGCGCTCTATGTCGGCTTGCCCGTACGCCCCGATTGGGCAAGCCTCTCGCTCAAGCGCCGCCAGGCCGAGGCGAAACGCCTGCTCGCTGCCGCCGGATACGGCCCCGCGCGCCCGCTGCGCTTCGAAATCCGCATCAACTCGTCCGCCGAACATCGCCGCATGGCGGTCGCGCTGGCGGCGATGTGGAAGCCGCTCGGCGTCGAGGCGAGTGTGCTCAACAGCGAGCCAGCGCTGCATTTCGCGGCGATGCGGCGCGGCGATTTCCAGATGGCGCGCTCTGGCTGGATCGCCGATCTGCCCGCGCCCGAGAATTTCCTCGCGGTGCACCGGTCGGATGCAGGCGAGGTCAACTATTCGGGCTTTGCCGATCCAAGCTATGACGCGCTGCTCGACCGGGCGATGGCCGAACCCGACCCCGCGCGCCGGATGACCGCGATGCGCGCCGCCGAGGCGCGATTGCTCGATGCGATGCCGGTCATCCCCCTTTGGTTCTATCGCAGCGGCGCGCTCGTCGCCCCGCGCGTGCGCGGCTGGATCGACAATCCCGGCAACATCCATCCGAGCGCGGCGTTGTCCCTCGCTCCAGCCCCTGCTATCGCGGCCAGGGGCAAGTGAGCGACGCGAGGCGAGGCATGACCGGCGCATGGAAAAAGGCCATTTCGGGCCTGATGGCTGCGGCGACGCTGGCGCTTTCGGCCTGCAGCAGCTCGGACAGCTCACCGCTCGGCATCTCGATCATCGATTCCTCCAGCCGCAACAATCTCGATGCTGCCGTGCTGGAGCCCGGCTCGGCCTATCTGCGCGCGGCGACCTCGCAGGGGCTCGTGCGGCTCGATGCGCTGGGCAACATCGTGCCGGGGCTCGCCGAGCGCTGGATCGTCACCGATGACGGGCTCAGCTATATCTTCCGGCTGCGCAACGCCCGCTGGGAGAATGGCGATCCCGTAACCTCCGAGCATGTCGCCGCCGCGCTCAAGCGCCGCTTGCAGATCGAGGCGAAGAGCGCGCTTGGGGCCGACACGGCGGAGGTTCGCGACATCCGCTCGATGACCGGGCGCGTCATCGAGATCCGGCTGCTCGCGCCCCAGCCCGAATTGCTGCGCATCCTGGCGCAACCCGAGCTGGGCATCCGCCGCAACGGCAGCGGCACCGGGCCGCTGGCCGCGGATCGCCAGACCTATTGGACGCTGCTGACCGAACGTGTCGACGATTCGATGGGGCCGGACCCGCGGCGCATGGTTCGCCCGCTCGAGGTCCGCACCGAACGCGCGGCGAGGGCGATCGCGCGATTTTCGATGGGCGAAACCGCGATGGTGCTCGGCGGGCGGTTCGAGCATCTGCCCTATCTGAGCGCGGCGGGCATTTCCGACAATGACGTGCGCGCCGATCCGGTCATCGGGCTGTTCGGGCTGCTGGTGGTCAACGGCAAGGGCTTTCTCAGCGACCCCGCCAATCGCGAGGCGATCGCGCTGGCGATCGATCGCGAGGCGCTGATGACCCCGCTGGGCATCGGCCAGTGGCAGGTGACCGCGCGCATCGTGCCCTTGGGTCTGCCGCGCTACCAGCCGCTGATCGGCGACCGCTGGACCGACCTGACCATCGAGGCGCGGCGCGATCTGGCGCGCGGGCGCATCGTGCGCTGGCGGCAGGCCAATGCAACGTTACCCATGCTGCGTATCGCCATGCCGCGCGGCCCGGGGTCGCGGCTGGTATTCGGCCGCATCCGGCGCGATCTGCAGACGATCGGGCTCGATGCCCGGATGGTGGCGCCCGACGCGGCAGCCGATCTGCGGCTGATCGACGAGGTTGCGCATTATCGCCAGCCCGGCTGGTTCCTCAACCAGCTCGCCTGCGCGGTGCGCCCGCTGTGCAACGAGGAAGGCGATGTGCTGCTGGCCCAGGCCCGGCGGGCGGTCGATCCGGCGGTGCGCATGGCCAAGATGGCCGAGGCCGAGGTCGCGATCACGTCGGCCAATATCTTCATCCCGCTGGGCACGCCGATCCGCTATTCGCTGGTGCGTGGGAACGTGCCCGGCTTTGCCATCACCGCCGATGGCTGGCACGCCTTGCCGGACATGGTCGTCATCCCCAGATAGGGCGCGCAAGGGGTTGCGGAGGTAACCTATGAAGACGATCCGGCCTGAACAGATGGAGCAGCTGCGCGCAGCCATGCCCGCGCTGTCGAACGATCCGCAGGCGATCCGCCAGCGTGTCGAGATGCTGGAAATGATGCTCGAGCGCAGCTTCACCCTGCCCGGCGTCAATCGCAAGGTGGGGCTCGATTTCGTGCTCGGTCTCGTCCCCGTGCTGGGCGACGTCATCACTGGCGCGATGGGCCTGTACATCGTCTGGGAGGCGCGCAACCTGGGCATGTCCAAATTCCAGCTCGCGCGGATGGCGGCCAATGTCGGTTTCGACAGCCTGATCGGCGCGGTACCGCTGGTGGGTGATGCGTTTGACTTCTTCTGGCGTTCGAACACGCGCAACCTGAAGATCATCCGCAAACATCTCGACAAGTACCATCCGGCGACGCGCACCATCACCTTGTGATTCGCGAATCGCGATTAGGATACTTTCGCTGTCGCTTGCCTGTCACCGCTTATGACACCGCTTACCTCGCACGACTGCAATCCTTTGCGGCGCCATCTCTTCGCAACTGCAAAAAAACCCCCGGAAATCAAAGGATTTGCCAAGCCCGATCGGCTGGGTTAGAGGCTGCGGCCACAGGCCATCCAGACATAAAAAAAGGGCCAGCCCGAAGGCTGACCCGATAAAGTTTTTAGGAGAGGATGCCTGAAAGGCATGATCAATATGGGTCAGGAGCCCTTATTGTGCAAGTGCGAAAAGATTGATTTGAGTTGCAAAGGATGCAACTGAGGTCGCGTAAAACCGCAGTCCGTCCATATTTGCAATTGCACATTTCCGCTGCACTGCAATAATGCGCAACACATGGCCATGCGACGTCTCCCTCCCCTGCGTTCCCTCGAAGCATTTCTGCGCGTCGCGCGGCTTGGCTCGGCCAAGGCTGCGGCGAGCGAGCTCGCGCTCTCGCCTTCCGCGCTCAGCCGCCGCATCGGTGGGCTGGAGGATTTCGTCGGCAAGAAGCTGTTCAAGCGCCATAACCAGCAGCTCAAGCTCAACGAGGCAGGCGAAGCGCTCTACGCCAGCGTCGCGCCCGCGATCGACGCGCTCGCGGACGCCGTCGCCGCGCATATGGACGACAGTCGTGTGCTGAGGCTGCGCCTGGGCATGCTGCCGCTGTTCGGAAGCCAGCGGCTGGTTCCGCGGCTGGGCGAACTCAGGCGGCTCTATCCGATGCTGCATATCGACGTGGACACATCGGGCCATGCCGAAGCGCGGCTAGGCGACACGCTCGACGCGGCGATCATCCTGGCCGAACACCCCGATCCGGCGCTGCATTCGGTGCGGCTCGACCGCAACTATGTCTATGCCATTGCCTCGCGGGAGCTGGTCGAAAGCATCGGCCCGCGCCCCGATCTTGCAACGCTCAACCGCCAGACCATCCTCGTGCACAACGAGATGGCGCATTCGTTCGACGCCTGGAAGCAGGCGCTGGGCCTCACGGACCTGCACCCGCAATCGATCGATCATATCGACAGCGGCCCGCTGATGCTCGAAGCGGCGGCCCAGGGCCTGGGCATCGCGATCATGCACGACGACCATCTCACCCGATCGGGCGATGCGCGGCTCGCCAAGCTGTTCGACGTGCGGGTCGAGAGCCCGTACAGCTACTGGTTCGTCTGCAAGCCGCGCGCGCTCGAGACGCGCGCGGTGCGGCTATTCCACGACTGGCTGGTGGAAGCGAATATCTGATTGTCGCGTGATGCAGCAACCTATGCCCCTCCCTGGCCAGGGAGGGGTTAGGGGTGGGTCGTCCGCGCCAGAGCTAGCCCGCAAACGCCTACCCACCCTCAGCCCCTCCCTCAAAGGGAGGGGAGTTTTACGTCATCAACCTCTCAGGCCACCGTTGCCGAGGCGATCACGCCGGGCTTGGCGGGCGGTTCGCCCTTGGGCAGCGCGTGGACATGCTCCATGCCTTCGATCACCTGACCCCAGACGGTGTACTGGCGATCGAGGAAGCGCGCATCGTCGAGGCAGATGAAGAACTGGCTGTTGGCGCTGTTCGGATCCATCGTGCGCGCCATCGAGCACACGCCCTCGACATGCGGCTCGTCGTTGAATTCCTGTTTCAGGTCGGGCTTTTTCGATCCGCCGGTGCCGGTGCCGTTGGGGCAGCCGCCCTGTGCCATGAAGCCGGCGATCACGCGGTGGAACTTCACGCCGTCGTAAAAGCCTTCCTGCGCCAGCTCGACGATGCGCGCGACATGGTTGGGCGCGAGGTCGGGGCGCAGCTTGATGACGATGTCGCCGCCATCCTGGATGTGAAAGGTAAGCGTTTCGGCGGTCATGATAGGTCCTTTGCGGCCGGAGAAATGGGTGCCGCCGATATAGCGGCGCGGGTGCGAATGTCACCCCTTGGCCGACGCGCCCGATCGGGATTGCTTTTGCAGGTGCGAAGCGCCAAACACGCGAAACGTTGCGGCACGCCCGCGCGTTCCCCATCCACCCCGCAGACAGGAGCAGGCCATGACCGACCCGACCGACGCGCCGCTCCGTGAGCCCGACCTCGCCGAGCTGGCCGACGCCAGCACCAGCCTGGACGAGGACAACCGCCTGCTGCCCGGCTTTGTCGATCAGGTCTGCGAGGCGCTCGACGCGGGCGATGACGAGGCGGCCTATGACCTGGTCGAGCCGCTCCACCCCGCCGATATTGCCGACCTTTTCGAGCTGGTCGAGCGCGACTATCGGGGTCCGCTGGCGCGTGCGATCACCGACCTGCTCGGCGCGGACGTGCTCACCGAGCTCAACGATTATGTCCGCGATGACGTGATCGACGCCCTGCCCGCCGCGCAGGTGGCGGAGCTCGCCGGGCAGCTCGAGACCGACGATGCCGTCGCGATCATCGAGGAGATGGAGGAGGAGGACCAGCGCGCGGTTCTCGCCGAGCTGGAACCGGCCGATCGCGCCGCGATCGTCGATGCGCTATCCTTCCCCGAAGAATCCGCCGGCCGCCTGATGCAGCGCGATCTGGTCGCGGTGCCGGAGCACATGAATGTCGGCCAGCTGATCGATTATCTGCGCGAGCATAGCGACCTCACCACCGAATTCTGGGAAATCTTCATCGTCGATCCGCAGCATCGCCCGGTCGGCACCTGCCAGCTGAGCTGGATCCTGCGCACCCCGCGCCATATCGCGCTTGCCGATGTGATGAAGCGCGATCAGACGCTGATCCCGACCGACATGGACCAGGAAGAGGTCGCGCTGCGCTTCCAGAAATATGCGCTGATCTCCGCCGCCGTGGTCGATGGCGCCGGACGGCTGGTCGGCCAGATCACCGTCGATGACATCATCCATATCGTCCAGGAAGAGGCGGGCGAGGACATTTTCCGCCTTTCGGGCGCGGGCGATGGCGACATTAACGAGCCCGTGCGCGAGACGTACAAGACGCGCGTGCGCTGGCTGATCGCGAACCTGGGCACCGCGCTCGTCGCTTCGAGCGTCATCGGCTTTTTCGGCGGTGCGATCGAGCAGATGGTGGCGCTGGCGGTGCTGATGCCTATCGTCGCGGGCGTCGGCGGCAATGCGGGCACGCAGACGCTGGCGGTGACGGTCCGCGCGCTTGCCACCAACCAGCTCACCGAATCGAACACCCGCCGCGCGATCCTGCGCGAGATGCGCATCGCGATGCTCAACGGCGCGACCATCGCGCTGATCGCGGGCACGGCAACCGCCTTGTGGTTCCATGATGCGCATCTGGGGCTGGTGATCGCTGCGGCGATGCAGACCAACATATTGCTCGCGGGGCTGGCGGGTGTTGTCATCCCGGTGGTGCTCGAGAAATTCGATCAGGACCCGGCGGTGGCGAGTTCGATCTTCGTCACCATGACCACCGATTCGATGGGCTTTCTCGCCTTTCTGGGCCTCGCGGTCGCGAGTGGCCTTGTGAGCCTGTAATGCCGCTGTCGATGACCAAGATCGCGTTCGGCGCGACCAGCGTGGGTTCGCTGCGCCAGTGGATCGAAAGCCACGCGCCGCTCGGCGAAGCGCGGCTGACGACGCGCTATCTGCCCAAGCGCCACGAGGAAATGGTCGGGGGCTCGCTCTACTGGATCCACAACCGCGCGATCGTCGGCCGCAGCCCGCTGATCGGCTTCATGGACAATGGCCAGGGCCGCATCTGGATCCGCATCGAACCCCGGCTGATCGCGGTGCAATCCATCCCCCGCCGCGCGCACCAGGGCTGGCGCTATCTCGAAGCGGCAGATGCGCCTGCGGACCTGGGCGACGGAATGAGCGAGGCGGAAGCGATGCCGGCGGAAATGCTCGGCGAACTGGCGCGGCTGGGGCTGGTATGATCGCCGTCTGCTCCGCCAACCCAATCACCCACGCTCGCTCAGCCGGAGCCTGTCGAAGGCCCCGCGCCGGGGGTCCGGACCATAGCAACCCCACCCCCACCTCTGCTCACCCTGAGCTTGTCGAAGGCCCGCGCTGAGCCAAGCATTGCAATTATCGTCACCCTGAACTGGTTTCAGGGTCCATTTCGCCCCACGCGGCTTCGGCTTATTGGTGCACGATGGATCCTGAAACAAGTTCAGGATGACGTCGCTATATCCGGAGACCAAATCGCGGACCTTCGACAGGCTCACGCTGAGCGGGTGGCAGTGACAGGGCTGCGCCCCCTCACGCCAGCGCCTTTTCCCGCACCTTTCGGATCACGTTGACGAAGGTCTCGGCCTCCTGCGCGCCGGGAACCAAATACTTGCCGTCGAAGATGATCGCGGGAACACCGCTGATCCCCTGTTCGATCCAGTGGTCGAGATGCGCGCGGACCTCCGCCTCGTTGTCGGGATCGTTGAGCACCGCGCGGCCCTCGTCCGCATCGAGCCCCGCTTCGGCAACGATCGACAGCAGCACCTCCTCGTCGCTCACATCGCGGTTCGCCTGGAAATAGGCCGCAAACAGCGCCAGCTTCAGCCGCGTCTGCGCCGCGCTGCCATAGCTGTCGCCCGCCCAGGTCAGCAGCTGGTGTGCCCTGAACGTGTTGTAGATGCGCATGTCGGGGCCATAATGAAAGCCGAAGCCCAGCTTGTCACCCAGATCGGTCAGCCGCTGGCGGTTGCTCGCGCTCTGCTGCGGCGTTGCGCCGTACTTGCGCGCGACATGCTCGGAAATCGCCTCGCCCTCGGGCGCCATCTTGGGGTTAAGCTCGAACGGGTGCCAGGTGATCTCCGCCTCGACCTCGTCGCCCACCGCTTCCAGCGCCTTTTCGAGCTGCTTGTAGCCGATGATGCACCAGGGACAGACCACGTCCGACACGATATCGATCTTGAGCTTGTGGGCGGTCATCAAAGGTCTCCGGGTTCTTGCAGCTGGCCTCCAGCCCCAATGTACCGCAAAGCGGCGGGGCTGTCAGCAAATGTTGACAGTCAGCGTGTCGGAACCGGGGTCTCGCCCGAATAGTCGTAGAAGCCGCGCTTCGTTTTGCGACCCAGCCAGCCAGCCTCGACATATTTGACCAGCAGCGGCGCGGGGCGGAACTTGGGGTCGCCGGTGGTGCTGTGCAGTACCTGGGTGATGCTGAGGCAGGTGTCGAGCCCGATGAAATCGGCGAGCGTCAGCGGCCCCATCGGGTGGTTGAGCCCCAGCTGCACCGCCGCGTCGATATCCGGCATCGTCGCCACGCCCTCGCCCAGCGCGAAGCACGCCTCGTTCAGCATCGGCAGCAGGATGCGGTTGACGATGAAGCCCGGCGCATCATTGGCCTGGACCACCCGCTTGCCGATACGCTCGGCATAGCCGCGCACCGCATCGACCGTCGCGTCCGAGGTGGCGAGCCCGCGGATCAGCTCGATCAGCCCCATGACCGGCACGGGGTTGAAGAAATGCACGCCGACGAAGCGCGCCGCATCGGGGCTGGCGGCAGCCATGCGGGTGATCGGGATCGACGAGGTGTTGCTCGCCAGGATCGCTTGCGGGCCAAGCACCTTGCCGACAGCCTCGAAGATCGCGCGCTTGATGTCCTCGCGCTCGGTCGCCGCCTCGATAATCAGGCCTGCATCGGCCATCGGGCCATAATCGCCGACGGGCTGGATGCGGCCCAGCACCGCGTCGGCCTCGCTCGCCTCCATCTTGCCCTTTTCGACCGCGCGCGCCAGCTGCTTGCCGATGCCTGCCTTGCCCTTTTCCGCCAGATCGACCGACACATCGGAGAGAAACACATGGTAGCCCGCCTGCGCGCTAACCTGCGCAATCCCTGCGCCCATCTGGCCTGCGCCGATGACTGCCACTTTATCCATGTTGCGCCTCTTTCTGCTGTTGCCGGAATCGGATAGGCGGGGCGCATAACCGAAGACCGCGAGTCTTGCTAGGAGCGATAATCCCAAGATGTTGAGCCCGTTTCTGCTGCTGGCCGCCGCCGCCGCCTCCCCCACTGGTCCCGTTCCCGGCGAGGTGAAGATCTTCAAGGACTGGTATGTCGCCTGCGACAATATCTGGTCGTGCGAGGCGGGAACGCTGTCCGACGATGCGTCCGAACTGTTCACGGCGCAGGTCGTGCGCATCCGCCGCGAGGGCGGCCCCGATGCACCGTTCCGCATCGAGCTCACCCCGCAGGAGGAGCAGGCCAAGGGGCCGGCGCGGCTGGTGATCGATGGCGGCAAGCCGCACTCGGGCACGCCCGACAGCGAAGGCGACACCTGGCTCGACGAGGCGCAGTCGATGGCGATTGCGCGCGGCCTGGCGAATGGCCAGTCGGCAAAGGTCCTGCTGTCCGATGGCAAGGCGATCCCGATCTCGCTCGCCGGATCGTCGGCGGCGCTGCGCTATATCGATGCGATCCAGCAGCGCGCGGGGACCAGCGGCGCCATCGTCGCGACCGGCGCGAAGCCCGATACCGCGCAGCCGCCCGAAACGCCGCAATTGACCGCGCGCGCCGCGACCAGCCTGATCGAGCTGCCCGATCTCAAGGCCTATCCCAAGGTCATCGCCGATAGCGGCTGCGAATTCCGCATGGAAGGCGCCGAGGACAGCGTCGAGCCGCTCGGCCAGCATAACGGCAAGGACATGGCGCTGGTGCTGATCGCCTGCGATTCGGGCGCATACAATTTCGGATCAGCGGTGATGATCGCCGAACGCCCTATGGAAGACCCCAATGCCCGCTGGACCTTCCGCAATGCGAAATTCGACGGTGAAACCGGCTGGGGCGACGAGGAACAGGTCGCGCAAGTTGTGAATGCCAGTTTCGATCCCGCAACCGGCACCCTTTCGGAATTTGCCAAGGGGCGCGGGCTTGGCGATTGCGGCACGGCGAACAGCTATGCCTGGGACGGCGAGCAGTTCCGGCTATCCGAGCGCCATGAAATGGACGATTGCCGCGGCGCGTGGGACTGGCCGCGCGTCTGGGTGGCCGAGGTGTCGGTCGTCAAGTGAGCGTCACAGCGTGCGCGTCATGCACATGCTGAACGGGTCCTCGGTATAATCGCCAAAGGGCGGGCATTCGGCAAAGCCGTGCCTGCGATACAGCGCGTGCGCTGCATGGAAGGGCTCCGGCTTGCCGGTTTCGAGCGAGAGGCGCGTATAGCCCCTCGCCCGCGCCTCGGCTATCAGATGCAGCAACATCGCCTCGCCCAGCCCGCGCCGAAGGAAATTGGGGTCGGTGCGCATCGATTTCAGCTCGCCATGGTCCGCGTCGATCTGCTTGAGCGCGCCGCATGCGGCGAGCTGCCCGTCGATGCGCAGCGCATAGAAGGTGACATCGGGTTGCCGCAGTCGCTCGACGGGAAAGGCATGGACCGAACAGATCGGCGAATGCTGGACCATCTGACCCAGATGATAGCGCAGCAAGGCCACGATATCCTCGCCGGTCAGGTCGTCTTCCTCGATGGTGATCGTCTGCTGCATGTCCAAGCCCCCCGGAACCTTTCTTCACGTCCGGACATTGCGATGGAAACCGCGCGCAATCCACACAAAGTTGCGCGGCTCGCCAAAGCCGCCTAATCGCGGCAGCTCAATTCCCGCCTGATCCGGAGCCTGTCCCCATGTCGCATCCCTCGACTGAAACCACCGGCCACAGCGGCTGGTCGCTCGTCATCCATGGCGGATCGGGCCAGTTCGAGCGCGGCCGCCTGAGCGCAGAGGCCGATGCCGGTGCACGCGCCGGGCTCGACCGCGCGCTCGTGGCCGGGTCTCAGGTGCTTGCCGCAGGCGGCAGCGCGCTCGACGCAGTGCAGGCGGCGATCATCGTGCTCGAGGACGACCCGCATTTCAACGCCGGCCACGGGTCGGTCTATACCTATGAGGGAAAGATCGAGCTCGACGCCGCGGTGATGGACGGCACCAACCGCGCCGCTGGTGCCATCGCCCGCGCGCACCACACGAAGAACCCGATCCTGCTCGCGCGCAAGGTGCTCGAGGACAGCCCGCACGTGATGCTCTCGGGCGAGGGCGCGGACCGGTTCTCGGCGGAATCGGGCTTGTCCCAAGTCGACAACGCCTATTTCGGCACGCCCGAGCGCAAGCGCCAGCTCGAGGAGATGAAGGCCAAGACCAGCGGCTGGTTCGACATCGACATGAAATACGGCACCGTCGGCGCGGTCGCGCGCGACAGCCATGGCCATGTCGCGGCGGGCACCTCGACCGGCGGACTCACCGGCAAGCGCTATGGCCGGATCGGCGATTCGCCGCTGATCGGCGCGGGCACCTATGCCGACGACCGTTCGTGCGCCGTCTCCGCCACCGGCGCGGGCGAGTTTTTCATCCGCGTCGGCGTGGCGCACGAAATCTGCACCCGCATCCGCCTGAAGGCCGAAGCCCGCGCCGAGTTCCTCGCGCACGAGGCCGAGCGCGGCGGCACGATCCTCGACGAAGCGGCGCGCGCCAGGCTGCTCGCCACCGCGCTGACGGCGGACGAGGTGCAGGAGATCGTCGACGCAGTTATGGCCGAGATGGTGGGCCTGGGCGGCACCGGCGGGCTGATCTATCTCACGCCCTGGGGCCATCAGGGCTATGCTTTCCGCACGCCCGGCATGTATCGTGGGATGGCCAGCAGCGACGGCGCGCGCAGCGTCGCGGTCTATGGCGACGAATAAGCAACGATAACAGCAAGGCGAGGAACTTCATGACCGGCATTTCCCCCCGCACCGGCGGGCGCATTCTTGTCGACCAGCTGGTGGCGCAGGGCTGCGACCGCATCTTCACCGTGCCGGGCGAGAGCTTTCTCGCGGTGCTCGATGCGCTGCACGACGTGCCCGAAATCGACACCGTGGTCTGCCGTCAGGAAGGCGGCGTGACCTTCATGGCCTGTGCCGATGGCGCGATGACCGGACGGCCCGGCGTCGCCTTCGTGACGCGCGGCCCGGGCGCGACCAATGCCAGTATCGGCGTGCATGTAGCCATGCAGGACAGCAAGCCGATGGTGCTGTTCATCGGCGATGTCGACCGGGGGATGAGGGACCGCGAGGGCTTTCAGGAGGTCGATTTCCAGGCGATGTTCGCGCCGCTCGCCAAATGGGCGGCGCGGATCGACGACGCGGCGCGCATCCCCGAATATGTCGCGCGCGCCTTTTCGGTGGCGATCTCGGGCCGCCCCGGTCCGGTGGTGCTGGCGCTGCCCGAGGACATGCTGAAGGACGTTGTCGAAACCGCCGACCGCCCGCGTGTCACCCGCCCTGCCCAGCCGGTCTGCCCCAACGGCTTTGCGGTGCTGATGGAGATGCTTGGCCAGGCCAAGAACCCGATCGCGATCGTCGGCGGCGCGGACTGGAGCCCCTCGGCGCGCGCCAATTTCCAGATCTTCGCCGAGCGCATCGGCCTTCCCGTCGCCTGCGCCTTTCGCCAGCAGGACGCTTTCGACAACGCCTCACCGGTCTGGGCGGGCAATCTCGGCTATGGCCCCAACCCGAAGCTGGTCGCGCGGGTAAAGGCCGCGGACCTGATTCTCGCGGTCGGCGCGCGGCTGGGCGAAGCGACCACCGATGGCTACACGTTGATCACCACCGAGCATCCCGGCCAGACGCTGGTGCATGTCCATCCCGACCCGAACGAGCTCGGCCGAGTCTATCGCACCGACCTGCCGCTGTGCGCCGACATGGAAGAGTTTGCCGAAGCTGCCGCGCTGTGGGACGAGGACGACGTGCATTTCGACAGCGGCGCCGAGGCGCATGCCGAATGGCTCGCCTTTTCCGACCCGCAGCCGACTGGGGCTGCGCTCGATCTCGGCCAGTGCGTCAAGGCGATGCGTGCGGCGATGCCCGCCGATACCGTCATCTGCAACGGCGCGGGCAATTTCTCGGGCTGGTGGCACCGCTACTGGCCTTATGGCGAAAAGCCGAGCCAGCTCGCCCCGACCGCAGGCGCGATGGGCTATGGCGTGCCCGCTGCCGTCGCAGCGGCGCTGCGCCTCACCGACCGCAAGGTGGTCGCGCTGGCGGGCGATGGCGATTTTCTGATGAACGGGCAGGAATTGGCGACCGCGGTGCAATATGGCGCGGAGCTGCTGGTGCTGGTGATCGATAACGGCGCGTACGGCACCATCCGCATGCACCAGGAGCGCGAATATCCGACTCGGCTCTCCGCCACGACGCTCCACAATCCCGATTTCGCAATGCTTGCGCGCGCTTATGGCGGCTGGGCGGCAACGGTCGAACGCACCGAGCAATTCGCCCCCGCGCTCGCAGAGGCGCTGGCGCAGCCGGGGCTCAAGCTGCTGCATCTCAAGACCGATATCGAGAATATCGCAGCGAGCGGGGCTACGGTGACGGGTCTACGGGGGCGCTGAGCGAACAAACCTTCTCCCTTGAAGGGAGAAGGATACGAAGCCTTGCTGAGCGCAGCGCGGTTAGGCGGAGTTGGATGAGGGTGATGTGCGTGAACGCCTGCGCATTTTCACCCTCACCCAGCTTCGACTAATTCGCTTCGCTCATAAGTCTTCGCAGCCCTCTCCCTTCTAGGGAGAGGGATTCGGAAGCGCAAAAAACCGGCCCTCTTGCTAGCGGAAGAGAGCCGGTCCTTTTGAATTCAGCGAAGCTGGATCAGAAGATCACACCTTGTCGCCGAATGCGCCCTTGACGTCGCCGGCAAGCTTCTGGGTCTTGCCCTTAAGCTGCTGCGCCTCGCCTTCGGCTTCGAGTTCGGGGTTGTTGGTGGCAGCACCGATGCCTTCCTTGACCTTGCCGGCCAGATCATTTGCGGTGCCTGCGGCCTTGTCCTTGAGTTCGCCCATGATATTGCTCCTTCACTTGGCAAGACGGGGAGGCTTGCCTTCGGAGTACTTACGCAGGTTAGAAAGACGCGTTCCCCGCGAGGCGCATGATTTCCCCCCATTCGTCGCATGTTACGCCAGCGACCGACAGGCGCGACTGGCGCAGGATCGCCATGTTGGCCAGCTTCGGATTCGCCTTGATCGCCTTGAGCGTCACCGCGCGCCTCAGCGGCTCGACCGGCTGCACCTTCACCGCGACCCAGCGTCCGCTCTCATCCTTGGGATCGGGGAACGCCGCCGCGCTCACCCGCATGATCCCCACCACCTCAAGCCCCGTGCGCGAATGGTAGAACAGCGCCAGATCGCCCTCGCGCATCGCCTTCAGGTTGTTCGAAGCCTGCGCATTGCGCACCCCGTCCCAGGTCCCCTCGCCGTCGCGGACCAGGTCGTGCCAGCCATATTCTTCGGGTTCGGACTTCATCAGCCAATATTGGGTCATGATTTTTCCCGTCTGAGCGCCTAGACCTCGGTCGCTTTTGATGGAGTCAAAAGCGCGGTCTAGGTTTCTGTTATGCCGTGATTTCCGAGCCGTGAAATGTTCCATTTCACTCGAAATCACTCTAGATGAGCGCATCGCTCGAACTTCGAGACTCAGCTATTGCGGACCGCATCATGATACAACTGCCCATTCTCTCGCTCACCGACGAACCTGCCGCGCTCGCGCAGAAGCTCGGCGACAGTTTCTCCACCTATGGCTTTGCAATGATCAAGGATCACGGCCTCGACCCCGCTTTGGTGCGCCAGGGCTGGGACAAGACGGCCGAATTCTTCGCCCTGCCCACCGAGGAGAAGCGCCGCTATTACGATAGCGAGGCTGGTGGCCAGCGCGGCTATACGCCGTTCGGCACCGAGATCGCCAAGGATGCCAAGGCGCATGACCTGAAGGAATTCTGGCATGTCGGGCGCGAGATTGACCCGGCGAGCCCGATCGCGCACACCATGCCCAAGAACGTCTGGCCCGAGCGCCCCGAGCATTTCCGCGAAACCTTCGAGCCGCTTTTTGCCGAGTTCGACCGGGTGGGCAACATCATCCTGTCGCGCATCGCGGTCTATCTCGGGCTCGATGCCAACTGGTTCGAACCGGCGGTGCATGAGGGCAATTCGATCCTGCGCCTGCTCCACTATCCGCCCATGGGCGTCGGCACCGGCGAGGAAGGCGCGATCCGCGCGGGCGCGCATGAGGATATCAACCTCATCACGCTGCTGCTGGGGGCCGAGGAAGGCGGGCTCGAGATTCTCGCCAAGGATGGCAGCTGGATCGACATGCGGCCGCCCGAAGGCGCGCTGGTCGTCAATGTCGGCGACATGCTGCAGCGGCTGACCAACCATGTCCTGCCCTCGACCACGCACCGCGTGCGCAACCCGGCAGGCGACCGGGCGCGCTACAGCCGCTATTCGATGCCCTTCTTCCTGCATCTGCGATCGGACTTCCCGATCCGCACACTCGAAGGCTGTATCAGCGCCGAGCGGCCCAATCGCTATCCCGACGCGATCCTCGCAGACGATTATCTGCACGAGCGGCTGGTCGAGATCGGCCTGGTCAAGGCCTGAGCGGGGCGTAACAACTCCGGCAAGGCGGGGGCATCAGTCCCCGCCGCACCCTCCGCCGCATCCACTGCATCCGCTGTCGCTGCTGCATCCGCTGTCGCCGCCCGAGTCGTTTCCGGAATCGCCATCCCAGCTGGCTTCGGCCCCACCGCCGCCGAAATCGCCGCCGCCCGCCGCAAAGGCCGCGCCGCCCGCTGCGGCCGCGCCACCGCCGCTCGACCAGCCGTCGAACGAACTGATCGAGCTGTCACCCGTGCTGTCATCGGTGCGCTTGCGACGATTGGCAGAGGCCCTGGGCACCATCAATCGTCGCGCCAGCCTCCATGACCAGCGCAGCAGCGATGCCAGCACGAAGGCGATCGCCAGAAGGATCACCAGGCCGACAATCGCATCGAATATCCGGCTGGTTCCGCTGGACCGGGTTACTTCGCTCACCTTGCTGGCCGCAAGCGCGGTGCAGGCCGCGAGCAGCGCCGCGCCGCCCGCCATGCCCGCGATCGACACCGCCTTGCGCGGCAGCAGATAGTGCCGGGTACGGTCGACCCATTGATAGCGCGTGCCGAAGCGGATGTCCGATGGGGGCCAGATATTGCTCGGCGGCTCCTCGCCGAAGGTCTCGCGATAAAGCCGCAGCGTCTCGGCATAGAGCGCACGGTATTTGCGCCCCTCGGACGCGCCGCCCGCCGTCGGACCATGGTGCAGCGGCCGCCCGATGATCCGCGCGCACAGCTCCTCCCAGTAATGCCGGGTATAGGCGAGATGCAGGTGCCAGGCCTGATCGACCTGATCCGACGGCGTTACCTCAGCCGCGCCGGTGGCGGCCAGATAGAGAAAGCGGCGATATTCATGGCAAACCGCTTCGGCATGGGCACGCGACCATCCGTTCTCGCGCGCCAGCCGCCGCGTGAAGCTCAGCGCTGCGCCCGGAGGCTCGATACGCATCTGGGCAAGCGCCTGCCATATCGGATCGTCGACCATCACCGCCCCTCCCGCCGTTTTGGTGAGGCGAGGCTATCGAGTCCGGATCGCTGCGGCAATCGTCAAATGTAAAACAAAAAGGAGGGCATCGCGCAGGCGATGCCCTCCAGGGTGGAGAGAGATGTAAACGGACGATCAGCGGCGGACGCGCGCGCGCGTTTCCAGATCGCCCAGCCGGCGGTCGAGATAGGCGCGCTCGGCGGCGCTGGGGTTCAGCCGCGCATAGGCCGCTTCCAGACGCGTCAGGTCCTCATGCTCGACACGCAGCTGCGCCTGAGCGCTCGCGGACAGGCCGCTCGCAGGCAACGCGCGGGCGATCGCATCGAGGCGCGCGCGCGGGGTCTGCAATGTGCTGCCGCCACCGGTCGAGGCCATGTCGCCAACGCGGGCATCGAGCGCTTCGAGCCGGGTGTAAAGATCGTCGCGCTCCTGGTCGGTGATGCGGCCATCGCGCAGATAGCTCGCTTCGGTGCGCACCAGCGCTGCGTAATCGGTCTTCAGCCGCGCGCCTTCGACTCGCGTGATCCGGCGCGCGGAAACCTGAGCATCAACGCGCTGGTTGAATTCGCCCTGCCCGTCGGCGACCGAAATGCCGATGTCCGATTCATATTCGTCGCCATAGGCGCCGTCGGCGATCACCTGGGTCAGCCGGCCATAGCGTTCGGCCAGGTCCTCGCGCTCCTGCACGGTGAAGCGGCGGTCGGCGCCATAGCGCGCCTCGAGCTGGACCAGATCATAATAGTCGCTCTTCAGCCGGTCGCCGGTGCGGCGGTCGATCTGGCCCGAACGCACATCGGTATCGACCCGCGCTTCGAACTGCGCACGCTGCGTGGCCAGCGGAGTGCGCCCGAACTGCCATTGCGCCTCGATCGACTGGGTCGAGCCGGTACGATCGCCGAACAAAGCGCCGAAGATCGAGTTCAAGCGCTCCTGCTGGCGCGACCGCTGCTGGTCCTGCGCGCTGCTATCGGTCTGCGCGAAAGCGGCGCCGCTCGTCAGCATCAAGGCTGCGGCGGCGGTGGCGGTGTAAAGGCTTTTCATGATTATATTCCTCGTTGAACGATGCACGCACTACGTGCCGCTTCACCGAGGGTTGCGACGAGCCGAGTGTCCGGCCCGGTAAAATCAGGTCAACTGGCGAGCCCGGCCTTGAGACTCCCGATCACCTTGTCCTGATTGTCGAGCAGCGCCAGCACGTGCTGGCGCGCCTGTTCGATCTGGTCGCTGCCGCCGGGCTTCACCTCGCCCGCCGCCTCTTTCTGGAGGCGTGCGATATAGAGCTCCTCGAGATCGCCCAGGATCTCCGCCAGATCGCGCCGCGGCGCATCGAGCGCGCTGATCTTCGTCTGCGCGACCGACCAATCCTCGCTCCCCACCGCATCGCCCCTGGCCGCGCCCGAAGCAGCCTGTGCTGCCGAGCGGGCGAGCGCGAAATCGGCCTCGGCCTTGTCGGCGCGCGCCAGCATGGCGGCAAGATCGCGCGCCAGTGCCGGATCGGCAATGCTCTCGATCGGCGGCGGCGGCGCCTTGGCCTCGGCCTCGCGATCGCGCAGCTCGACCTCGCGCCGCTCGAGCGAGGGCAGCTCGGCCATCGGCTGCAGGCAGGCGGTGACCGCGAGCGGCGTGGCGGAGAGGATAAGGCGTGCGAGCTTTGCCGGGGTGACTTTCATGACCCAGGGCTGTAGGACAGCACGCAATCGCGGGCAACCGGCTTGCGTCGCGGCGCAGCCTTGATGCGCATAACCGCCCAAAAAAGCCGCCGCAGCGGTTGACAGCACCGCCGCTTTCACCTAACGGGCATGGCTTTCCGGCGCGGGACATCCCGTCGCAGGGCAGTGGTTTTCACTCTGCCGATTCGGGTCTGGCAACAGGCAAGATGAAACAGGCGATCATCACAATTTGCGTGCCCGGAACCCGATTGAAGCAAACAGAAACGAGACAACCCATGTTCGCTATCGTGCGCACAGGCGGCAAGCAGTATCGCGTTGCAGCCGGAGACAAAATCGCAGTGGAAAAGCTGGCCGGTGAGGCTGGCGACGTCATTGCGCTGAACGACGTTCTGCTGGCCGGCGACGGCGGCGAGGTCAAGGATGTGGCCGGTGTGGTCGTCTCCGCCGAAATCATCGCCCAGGCCAAGGCTGAAAAGGTGGTGATCTTCAAGAAGAAGCGTCGCCACAACTATCGCCGCAAGCTCGGCCATCGTCAGCAGCACACGATCCTGCGCATCGTTGCCGTGGGCGAGGAAGCCAAGAAGGCTGCTCCGAAGAAGGCCGCCGCTGCCAAGACCGAAGCTCCGGTCGAAGCTGCTGCCGAAACCCCCGCTGCCGAGGCTGCACCCAAAAAGGCTCCGGCCAAGAAGGCTGCCACCAAGAAGGCCGCTGACACCGATTCGTCGGCTGACAACGCCTGATCGCGCGCGAACCAAAGGAGTTTTGAACAATGGCACATAAGAAAGCAGGCGGTTCGTCGCGCAACGGTCGTGATTCCGCAGGTCGTCGTCTTGGCGTGAAGAAGTTCGGTGGCGAGCCCGTCATCGGCGGCAACATTATCATCCGCCAGCGCGGAACCAAGGTCTATGCCGGTGCCAATGTCGGCATGGGCAAGGACCATACACTGTTTGCGCTCACCGAAGGCCGCGTGAAGTTCCACGAAGGTCGCCTTGGTCGCAAATACGTATCGGTAGTCGCCCCGGCGATGGCGGAAGCCGCCGAATAACGGACGATCGATGACGGGTCGTCCTCTCACAGGGATGACCCCGGCCGGTGAAACACCCGGACCAGATGACAGGGAGATGGGGTCCGTCCCGTCTCCCTTTCTTTTTGTCTCCCTGTCACCGCGCTGACTCCAGCCTGTCATGTTTGGCTGGCAAGGCGCGGGCAACGAGGAGAGACATAATGTTTGCAAGAACGCAAAGATTGTTGCTGCGGCCAGTCTGGCCCGAAGATGCCGATGCGCTGTTCGCGGGCATCAACGACGAGCGCATCGTGTGCAATCTTGCCCGCGCGCCCTGGCCCTATAGCGCTGAACACGCCCGCGAATTTGCCGCGCGCGCGCAGGACCCCTTCTATCCGCACTATCTGCTCACCCTGCCGGGCGATGCCGGGCAGACGCTGATCGGCAGCTGCGGCCTCGGCCGCACCGATACAGGCGAGGCCGAGCTCGGCTACTGGATCGCACGGGACCATTGGGGCAAGGGCTATGCGACCGAGGCGGCGCACGCGGTGATCGCCAATGCCTGGACGCTCGGCCACCGCCGGATCGTCGCCAGCCACTATATCGACAACCCGGCGTCGGGCGCAGTGCTGCGGCGGCTGGGCTTCGTCCCCACCGGCACCACCCGCCCCCGCTTCAGCCTGGGCCGCGGCTATGAAGCGATGGCGCAGGAATATGCGCTGGAAAGCGACATGGCGGAGGCAGAACGACCGCTCGCGGCGTGAGGGGCGGGCGGCGGGCGGTGAGCAGCGCCGCCCCAGCCCCACCCCTGCCCCGTCATCCCTGCAAAAGCGGGGGTGTGGATTCACGTTTGAAGTGCAACACTGGTTTGAAT
>CEPQ01005023.1_pt1 | contig 88717 bp, 81 predicted proteins | sample 530411 | NCBI WGS metagenome assembly CEPQ01 (sample SAMEA2620039, study PRJEB7988) | marine metagenome | isolation source: saline water (ENVO:00002010), including
GCCAATAAAAGTGACGGTAGGTGCACGCCCGAACTGTCTTTCAAAACGGGTAAAAAGTCTTGCAAAATGGGCATGAGGGATAAAACAATCCCCTGTGCAATGGCCACACCAACCACACCGGCACAAAGCGATAAGAGCGCCAAAACAAAAATGTAAGTTTTGGCAATCAGGTTTTTGCGTGCCCCTTGCACTTTAAGCACGGCAATGGTTTCCACCTTTTTAGAAAGGTACGACCGTACAGCGCTAGCAATGCCAATGCCCGCAATTAAAAAGGTTGATAAGCCCGAAAGGTTTAAAAATGACAAAAGCTGGTTTAAAAAACGCTTCAACATTCGGTTGCCATCGGTGCCTGAGGTAACACGCCAACTGGTGTTGGGGAATTTGGCTTGAAGTTCACTTTCAAGTTTATTTTCAAAAACGTTGTTGGCTGTAATTTCTGGCTTGGTTAAAATGCGGTATCTGTGGTCCACAAGGCTAAACGTGTTGACCAATTTTGAAGAAGCAATGGACGCATGACTCAACATAACCCGCGGGCCAAAATTAAAAATTTGTACCGCACGGTCAGGTTCTTTTTTCAAGGTAGCGCGGATGGTGTAAACATCTTCACCCAGCTGAATTTCGTCCCCCAGCTTTGCGTTGATTTGCGACAGAAGAATACGGTCAACCGCAACACCTTTGTTTTTAAAAACATCTTTTTTGGTGATGTTTTCGTTAAATTCAAGCGTGCCAATCAACGGGTAATTTTCATCAATGGCCTTCAATTCAACAAGGGTATGTTCCTCGCCCGCATGGGCCATAGCACGCATGGTTGAAACTTGCGAAACGGTGCCATATTGTGTTAAATACTGCACCTCCTCTTCCTTGGCTTTTACGCCTCGAATGCTCACTTCAATGTTGCCACCTAAAAGCCCTTGGGCTTCGTGGTTCAAAGCATTTTGCACAACCGACCCAAAGGTGTTAACGGTGGCCATAATGGCCACACCCAGCACAAGACATGTTACAAAAACACTAAAATGTTTCCAGCCGTGTTTCAGTTCTAACAAGGCCAGTTTAAAGGGCATTTTAAAATTAAGCATCCGCGTTTAAAACTCCGTCTTTCATCACCAATTTGCGAGACGTTTTGTTGGCCAACTTTTCATCATGGGTAATTAAAACAAGTGTTGTGCCGTACTGTTCGGTCAGTGAAAAAAGCAGGTCAATAATCACCTGACCCGTTTCACTGTCCAAGTTGCCTGTGGGTTCATCTGCCAACAAAATTTTGGGGTGTGTGGCAAAAGCTCTTGCAATGGCCACACGTTGCTGTTCACCGCCCGAAAGTTGTTCTGGGTAATGGTCCATCCTTTGTTCCAAACCAACGGCTTTTAAGCTGTCCTTCGCTTTTTGTTCTGTGTCCTTATGGCCTGCAAGTTCCAACGAAACGCTGACATTTTCAAACGCTGTCATTGTGGGAATTAGATGAAAATTTTGAAACACCACACCAATATTTGCCCCGCGGAAAGCCGCCAGTTCGTCTTCGTCATAATGGGTAATGTCCTCCCCTGCCACTTCAATTTGGCCCGAGGTTGTTTTTTCCACACCGGAAATCAACATCATCAACGATGTTTTACCCGAACCTGAAGGCCCCACAATGCTCACACTTTCGCCAGCCTGTACATTTAGGTTCACATTATGTAAAATGTTCACCTGTTTGCCATTTGGACCTGTAAGATTAAGTGAAAGGTTTTTAATATCAATGATGTTTGTTACGTCTCGCATGTTGTCTCTATTTTTATTTATCGCCGTTGCATTTGCACCTGTTAAAGCCGTGGCTGTTAGCACCATTTTGCTTTTTGGTGATAGCATCATAGCAGGATACGGCTTGCCTGAAAAGCATACCATTTCCACAAAATTAGAAGGGTTTTTCGCTGACGAAGGCTATGATGTGCGTGTCATCAACGGTGGCGTTTCGGGCGACACCACAGGCGGAGGCCTTTCAAGGCTTGAATGGGCGCTAGAAGAACACCAACCCGATTTGGTATTTGTGGCCCTTGGCGGCAATGATGTTTTGCGTGGCTTCCCCGCCGAGGCAACCAAACAAAATGTACGCGGCATGTTAGATATCTTAAAGCAAAAGAACGTGCCGATGATTTTATCCGAAGTTCAGGCCCCACCCAACATGGGCATTAAATACGCATATGAATTTAACAGCATATACGAAGACTTGGCCGACGAATATGACGTGCCACTTTACCCTTTTTTGTTGGAAGACATTTTTGGCAAAAGCACTTACATGAAAAATGATGCCATTCACCCCAACGCACGAGGCATTGACCGTATTGTTGAAGATTTAGGCCCTTATTTAGTTGATTATATTGACTAAACCAACATGCTACAGGTCGAAAGGTAGCATTTGGGGTGTGGTCACGAATATTATTAAAGGAGTTTGAATGGGACATTTAATCAAAACAAAACGTTTGGCTCTACGAGTGCCAACACTTGATGATGCAGAATTTATTCAACGTGAATTTGCCAAGTGGGAAGTTATAAAATATCTAAATAAGAATATACCATGGCCATATCCTGACGATGGAGCAGAGTATTTTCTAAAAGAAATGCTTTTACCCAAAATTATGAATGGTCAAAGTTATGGATTTATTATCGAACTTATTACGGATAATGGGTTTATACCAATCGGGACAATTGCATATGAAGAATGCGATGATGAAGACACCTTGTTAAGAGGTTTTTGGCTGGCTTTAGATTATCATGGACAAGGTTATATGTCTGAAGCATCAGTTGCAGCTAATGATTGGGTGTTTGAGAATACAAATATAAAAGCAATTAAAACGGATAATGCCCTTATAAATACAGCTTCTTCTAAAATCAAAGTGCGTCAAGGCTGGGAACTTGTGAGTGAAGAGGTAGAAGATCGATATAATGTAGGTGAAGCTATAGCTCAGCGCTGGTTGTTAACAAGAGCACGCTGGAAAGCCCTTAAAGAGGTGTAGTTTGTACGCCCTAGTCGACTGTAACAACTTTTTTGTATCTTGTGCGTGGGTATTTAGGGTGTCTTTGAACTAGCGACCTGTCATTGTGCTGTTATCGACTAACTTTTGCGATTTGCTCACTCGAACCTTCGGTTTCAAACCCCCGTTAAGTCTTGCTGCAATCCTTCAGATGTTCTCTTCCTTGGAAAGGTTGGATGTATTTTGAAATGGCGCGCCTTGCTGGCAATCGCTAGCTCTGCTCAACAGCTCTTCCCTGCTTTTATCTAAATAACAGCATTTATTCAGTAAAAGTTTACTGTTACGAGGAGGTTTCTCTCATAAAGCACTTGGCTCCTCAGGGTTTTCGTTGAAACCTCAAAACCATAACCGGGAATTATCAGGGGTTATAATTTATGTATGGAGTGTTGACTTATATCTCAAGTTAATTGAATTTAACGTACTAAATACCTATACTATTTAAAGTTTTTATAATTGGGGCAGAAATGAACAACAAAAACCGTAGGGCAAATAAGTCTAAAAGCGATGCCGACCTTTACAAAGTTTCTAAGTCGTCAATAAAAGAATTTATTAAAAAAGAACGCAGGCATGATGAGCTAGATAGGTTGCGTGAAGTACAGTCTCAGGCACGTGTGTGGAGAAAAGTTGTTCTTTTTTGTGGGTTGTTGAACCTTCTGTTAATTTCTTTAGCGCTATGGGGGCTTTAAAATGAATTCGAATATTGCTAAAGGGTGGTTATGGGCGGCGTTTAGTGTGCTTGTGCTTTGGGGTTGCAACAATGTGATGATTGCGTATAGCGCTCAAGTATTACATGCGAACTACCTTGTTTATACATGTAGCGCTTTCGTAAGCTGCTCCTTTTTCTTGTTGTTAATTGGTGGCAAAGGCCCGCTTGTTCGTGAAACTTTAAGATCTATTGATACCTGGGCTTTTGGTTTAATTATGCTCGTTGGATATGTGTTAACACTAAGCTTGTTTTCATATGTATCATCCACAGAGGGTAGTCTTTTACAGCGTATCAGTCTTCTATTTAGTGTTTTTGTAAGCTGGGTATTTTTAAGTCGAACGCCAACGAAAGGTCAGTGGTTAGGTGTTGCCATTGTTACCATTGGTTTGTTTATGGTTTGTAGAGAACTTCCAAGTGAAAATCGAGGCGTTATTTACTTGCTGATGTTTTTAGAGGGTTTAGCCTTAACCGCCAGAATGTTTGTGGCAGAAATTCACCGCCCACACAAACAAGCCATGAACTTAGATAAAGACCCAAGAGCAAAAGCCCGTGTTGTTGGCTTTGTCATGTTTATTATTAGTACTTTCTTTTTATGCTTAACAGCACTTATTGCACTTTTACAGTCTTTTGAACCATTGCCTATTGAAACAAATATTCTACCAACACTTGCAGACTTTACGCATAGCCCCAGCATTTTTGCGGGCTTAATAGCAGGTGTTGTTTTGCTTGCACCTTTAAGGTTGATAGAATTTTCAAGTGCCAACACAATTAAAACAGAAAACTTTTTAGCCCTTGCAGCACTATCCTCTATTTCTACATTCTTTTGGGAATGGCTCACTCAAACGCTTACAGGTTTAAGCCTAAAAACGTTTTCTAACAATGATGTCATTGCGGGGTTGATTATTACAGTAGGCTGTTTAGTTTCTGCTTTGAGTGTGGCATTTAAAGGAAAAACTAAAACACCGAAATGGCAAGAACATGTCGATTATACATCTCAAGACATTGAAAGGGTGGACGACAGCCGTGAGATTGTCGCCAACACATTAGAGCATTTTAAAGGCGATGTTACCAAAGTCGCCGACGCTTTGAATGTGCACAAAGGTGCGATTGAGGCCATTTTAATGGACGAGAAAAAGGTGCTCGCCTTTAAGCCGGATAACCTAAAGTCTGTCGCAAGAAAATATCGCCATAATGTGGCGGCAAGTGACTCCCTTACAGGTCTTGCCAACCGTGCCGGGTTTATGACAGCCCTCAAAGGTGCCACTTATGAAGCGGACGTTTACAGCATTATTTTCATCGACCTTGATAAGTTTAAACCCATTAACGACACACACGGCCATGATGCAGGGGATTTTGTGTTAAGGAGTGTGGGCGAACGGCTGAAAGCATTGTTCCCTACAAAGTCGGTGCAAACACGTTTAGGGGGCGACGAATTTTGCGTGCTTTTGCTTGGCAAATTAAAGCATGAAGCGGAAGCATTGATGGCGGACATTCAAAAGGCGGTGGCCGAACCCTTCACCTTTGAAGGGCAGCAACTACAGGTGACGGCTTCCATCGGTGTAGCGTCCTACCCAAACTGCGCCACCAACCCAGAAGAACTTTTAAAACTAGCCGATAAAAATATGTATAGGGGTAAACATGAGCGATGAATGAATTTGGAGATTGTAAATGCTAGATATTAAAAACGAAGAAGACGCATTAAAGTTAGAAGCGGACTTGGCCGAGCACCTAAAGAAGTTAAAAGAAAAAGCCTTTGCCAAGGGTGTGCCTTGGTCGTATGAATCGGATGATGGCCAAGGCATAATTCGTGAACATGCAGACGGCCGAAAAGAATTCATTCCTTACGATTGATATTGACAAGATTTAATTTTGTAACAATAATCAAGTTATGAAAAATCATGGTGGAAAAAGAACGGGCGCTGGTCGCCCAAAGGGAACGGGGCAATACAGCACTGCAACGAAAGTTATGCGTGTGCCTGAAAGCAAGGTGGAGGATGTGAAGGCCTTCCTTGCACATGGTGCGGCTTATAACATTCCTTTATATGAAGGCACGGTTTCAGCAGGAACGCCATTTGGTGTGAGCGATCATGTGGATAAAAAGCTAGACCTGAACGAACATCTCATCAAAACACCTTCTGCCACCTTCTTTGTACGCGCGGCAGGTAAGTCCATGATTAATGCAGGCATTGACGATGGTGACCTTTTGGTGGTGGATAGAAGTCTAGACGTTAAAAACGGTAAGATTGTCATTGCCGCAGTCAACGGAGAACTCACCGTTAAGCGATACGAGCGTTTTGGTGACCGTGTGACACTGATTGCAGAAAACGACAACATCCCTAACATCGAACTCACCGAAGGTGAAGAGCTGGGCATCTGGGGTGTTGTGACTAATATTATTAAGGGGGTTTAGAGACGTGTACACCCTTGATGATTTAGAGAGCTATTTTTCCGAAGAAAACCTACTTAAAGAGTTCACAGGTCAAGAGTTGTGTGAATTTTTGATGAAAGGTTATGAAATACGCAACTCAGTGTTTGAAAGTGCTTATAAACGTCATGAATACTTTCAGTCAGGAGATTTTAGCAAAAGCGCGCAATGGTTTGAGGAGCTTGAGGCTGTATATTCTATTGCTTTAGAAAAGCCAGATGCTATTTTTCAAATCAATCAAAATGATAAAAATGGACCTGATATTTACATTGATGGCAAAGGTTATCAAATAGTGAGCACTGTTGATGGAACAGATGCGAGGCTCAGAATGCTTAAACTTTCATTGCATGGACATGTTTCATGTACAGGGCCTATCAAGCACTTTAAACGTGTGAGTTTGGAATTAGAGTCATCGTGGGAACATGCTCACATAGCGAATTCAAATTATGTCTTGGACGATATGGCCTTTCAACGGTTTAAAGCTGCTTATGCGAAAAAAGCAGATAAAAAGTATCCAGGCGATATGGGGCTCATTCTTTATTGTAATGACAGGGCTATGGATGTAATAAAACTGAGCATGGGTGATTCTGAAATTTCACCTTTAATACGTGAGCACTTGAAGGGGTTGTCTGACTTCTCAGAAGTTTTTGTAACAGTATTTCCGTTGAGTGATAATAAGCCTATTATAATATATCCATGTACGCCCTTGTAGACTGTAACAACTTCTTTGTGTCCTGTGAGCGGGTGTTTAGGCCAAGCCTGAATAACCGTCCTGTGATTGTGCTGTCATCCAATGACGGTTGCGCTGTGGCACGCAGTAATGAAGCCAAAGCACTCGGCATCAAAATGGGTGTGCCGCTGTTTAAAATTACTGATATTGTTAAAAAGCATAACGTGGAGTGCATCAGCGGGAATTTGTCCTTTTATGGTGAAATGAGCCGCCGTGTGATGAGTATTCTACGAGACATGGCACCTGCGATTGAGGTTTACTCGGTGGACGAAGCTTTCCTCGACCTTTCAGGTATTCCAGAACATGAATTGAAACCGCTCTGCCAAGAAATACGCAAGCGTGTTTTAAAGTGGACAGGCATTCCTGTTTCCATTGGCATTGCTCCCACAAAAACACTCGCCAAAGCCTCTGCCACCGTGGCGAAAAAATACGAACAAGCCAAGGGTGTTTATTTGATGAACAGCTTGCAAGCAAGGCGTTCAGTCCTTCAACGTATGGCGGTTGGCGATGTGTGGGGCGTGGGCAGGAAGTTGTCCGAAAGGTTTACATCTATGGGGTTGAACACCGCATGGAAGTTGGCAGAGTGTGACCCGACGTATATCCGTGAGCTTACCAGTGTGGTGACGCAAAAAACAGTTTTGGAATTACAGGGCACGCCTTGTTACGGCTTTAGTGAAGAGCCAGAGCACCGCAAGCAGATTATTAGCTCTCGTTCCTTTGGTAAACCTGTAACAGACCTAAAAGGGTTGAGAGAAGCTGTAAGCACTTTTGTGGCCATTGCCACAACGAAGCTCAGAGAGGAAAACACCGTATGCCAACAAATAACCGTTTACGCCCGCACCAACCGCTTTAAAGGAGAGTTTTACGGCAACTCCACTTGCATTGTGTTGGATAACCCAACCAACCTCACAGGCACGCTGACAAAAGCAGCCATGCAAGGCTTGAAGGACATTTACCGCACAGGCAAAGAATTTAAAAAAGCGGGCATATGCCTAAGCGACATTACACCGCAAAGCCAAGTGCAACCCAACCTATTCACCCAAGTGGACGAATCCAAACAAAACAACCTCATGAAAGCACTGGACACATTAAACGGTAAATGGGGCAAACACACATTGCGTTATGCCACATCCAACCCAAACGGCCTTTGGAAAACGTTATCTGAAAAACGGACTCAGGCATATACAAGTAGCTGGGATGAGTTGTTGGTGGTGGGTTAGTATTGTAGCGTTTAAGCGCGACGAGCCAATATGTTATGATGCATCTAACAACACCCCGCTCCTACGTCCGTAACGGTCTTCGCGCTAAATTATTATGTGTGTTTACAACTCTAGCTTCAAGTTATAAAAGTGCGCATTTAGCTAAAAATTCTTTACCGCTATTTATTTTATTTGCGACAAATTGGTATGTCTCATTATTGTTCTCACCTATTACATAGTTACCAAATCCTAACTCTTTTCGGTGCTTGTTAACTTTATCAATATACTCTTTTGACATGGGGTTAAGACACTTTGCACGGTTCACAGCATCTTGGATTGAGTCATAGTGAAGATCATATTCTTCAGGGAATAATCTAGTATACCATTGATGAATATTCATCTCACTTTAGATACACGATAAACATCTATCTCAATATATTTCAAGTGGCAGGGGGTAGCCAAGCATTTAGCCGTGTCCTCCAAGAGGAAAACTATTTCAGTACCATTTCCAGTACCTTCCAAGGGTCCAAGCGTTTCAAGGGAAGGAACTTTGGCTTATATATCTATACTCCGTGTTGTGCAAGCTATCCAAAGTTGCAGCTTCGGTGTTCACCCCCCCGTAAAGCATTGCTGCGCAATCCTTCGGTTGTTCTCTTCCTTGGAAAGGTTGGATGTATTTTGAAATGGCGCGCCCAGGAGGACTCGAACCCCCGACCCTCTGCTTAGAAGGCAGATGCTCTATCCAGCTGAGCTATGGGCGCACGCATGAGGTGAATAATAGCAAAACTTAAAAGGAATGCAAGCTTCAATTTAAGGTAAGCATCTCTTCGATGGACTTCATGGTAATGGGCTTGGTGTAGTAGCCGTTCATCCCTGCTTCGTAGCACATTTCTTTGTGTTGTTCTAAGGCGTTGGCAGTCAGTGCCAAAATGGGCGTTTCTTTTAGGTTATTTTCCTGTTCGTGGGCACGGATAGCCTTCGCAGAGTCAATACCATTCATCACAGGCATTTGCATATCCATCAACACAATATCAAAGGTATCTTCTTTAAAATGTTCAAGCGCCACTTCACCATTGTCCGCTAAGTGAACTTCATGCCCCAAACTTTTAAGCATCTTTTCAATAATCTTTTGGTTAATCATATCATCTTCCGCAACCAGAACCTTTAACTTTGGCACGTCCCTTTTTTCTTGCTCGGAAGGGGTTTTCTCAACCACTTTATCAACCTTTTTAAGTGGTAAGGTCACAACAAATTTAGAGCCTTTTCCTTTGTTGGTTTCCACTTCAATTTTACCATGCATCAAGTCCACTAATTCTTTACAAATGGAAAGCCCCAATCCTGTGCCACCATACATCCGCGAGATAGAGCCATCTTCTTGCGTGAAGCGAGAAAAGATACTGTCTAGTTTATCTGCGCTGATGCCAATGCCTGTGTCCAGCACGCTGATTTTGAAATAACCTTGATCGTCTGTTTGAACATGCTCAAGGTGGACGTTCACCTCGCCTTTTTCGGTAAATTTAATGGCGTTGGAAAGCAAGTTTGTTAACACTTGGCGCACCCGCACCTCATCCACCATAACATGAAAGTCTAAAGATTCATCCAGATGCGATTTAAGCTCAATTTTTTTTGTTTTTGCCATTGCGGAAAAAGCAGAAACAACACTTTGTATAATTTTTTTCAGATCAACCGCTGTGAGATCCAGATGAATTTTACCAGCTTCTATTTTTGAAATATCCAAAACATCATTGATAATGGCCAGCAAGTTTTTGCCAGATTCGGCAATAATTTCAACCGACTTTTTATCCTCTTCGGTAAGCTTACTTCGCTGTAACAAATCCGCCGTACCAATAATACCATTTAAAGGTGTTCGAATTTCATGGCTCATGTTTGATAAAAATTCAGTTTTGGCGTTGTTGGCAAACTCGGCACGTTTCTTTTCTTTTTCAAGATTTTCATTGTGGAGCTGAATGAGGTGTAACATTTTATTAAAGCCTACAACCAATTGCCCAACTTCATCATTGGAGATTTTTTTGGCACGCAATTCATAATTATTGGTTTCAGAAACTTGATTCACCACATTTAAAAGTGAGGCAACAGGCTTGGTAAGGAAACGCTCAAAATAAACAATAAAGCGGTAAGCCAAAATAAGTGCAAGGGCAAACAGCCCCAACACAACCGTTAAAAATCTTTTGGCATAATGACGGAAAATATCAAAGCTATTTTCAAGGTAAAGATAGCCTAAAGTGTCCCCCCTTGCGGTGATGGGTTCCACCACATACAACTTACTTTTGAAGATCTGTTCATTGACCTCCATCCCCTTTAAAAGTTGGGCGTTACAAGGCTCACCTGTGGCGGAGTAGCTGGCAAAAATTTTCTTTTCAATGTCATATAGGCAACCTTTGATCACATCATCATTTTTTTGTAAAGCAATTAAAGTTTCCTCCGCCGAGATAGAGTCATAGAACTCAAGGGAAACCGCACTTTGAAAACCCATGGTCTGCGCTGTGACAGACAGGTTCTGTTCCAAACCACGCACGGTATAAACATAAGCAGCAAAAAGCTGACCAACGGTGAAAATCAACAAAGTAAAAATCGTAACAGCCAATGTAATGCTGTAAAGTTTTTGGCGGATAGAACCTTTTTTTAAACTAAATATATTTCTCATTCGTCCACCACCGTTGCAACTCGCAGCAACCTTGAACTGATGGACAGTTGCGATTTATTCACATTTCGCATGTTAATGATGAGACGTAAATTGCCACCTTGAGCTGCAAGCTCCACCATACCAATTTTACTGAACCTGTTTTGAGAGCCAACCGTCAAAACACTTCTTTGATAAAAAGGTTTCAAGTCGTCCGCATTTACTTTGACGCTCTTATCAAAGTATACCAAATTACAATTTCTGTTTTGCTGTGCGTCTTCCACATTTTTATAAACATATAAATTTAAAGTGTGATCATGGTCTTTAGATTTATTTTTAATTTTTTTCAAAGGTTCCAACAAATCAGGTTTACCAACCATACAAACGTTATAGATTTTTGGGTCGACAGAATTTGGCCATTGGAAATAATGTAGAATGTTATACAAAAAAACGGCTTGAATACTTTTAACTTGAGCCAGCGCCAAAGACGACACAACAAATGCCGCCCAAAGGAATAAAATGGCAAAAGTTGTGTAAAAGCGCTTCTTCATTTCTTAATTATACAGCTCGCGCCAACCTTTTCAACTAATTATCTGTAAAGATTAAAATTGCACCCGCAAATTCGCCATAACGGTACGACCCGAACGTGACATGTTGGAGTTATAGCGTGCAATGGTCGTGGTGGTGGTATAAACATCCTCATCCAACAAGTTTTCGGCAAAAATATCCACCGAAACGGTATCTCGTGGGAGGTTCCACATTTTATCCAAATTCAATTTAGACTTTAAGGTCAGCCATGTATACGCATCTGGGTTAGGGTTGATGGCGTCATAATTACTGTTGAGGTCATTAATTCTTGTTTGGTCAGAATAATAGTGAGCAAAAAGACCAACGTCATACAAACCGTGGACAGGTGTGTAACTGTAACCCAGCTTTGCCATAAAGGATGGCGCCCATCCCCAGCCTTCAACGCTGTTTTCATCTTTTGAGCGTTGCCATGTTAAGGACCCTTGAATGTAATTTTCATCACTCAGGTAGTGGTGCCCTTCAATTTCAATACCGCGGTGAACAGTTGTGGTGCCATTTTCATAAGGTGCGCCAGCCCCTTGGCCACCAATGGCATTTTCTTGCCGGGTGTTATAAAAGGTTAACGCCGCATAACTGTTCACCCCACGGTGGTAAAACTGAAGGTCGTAGGTACGAACAATTTCAGGTTCGAGTGTTTCCACACCAATACTGGTTGAATATAATTCAAGAAGCGATGGCGTTCTAAACGCTTTACCGTAAGAGAGTTTTACCCCCGACTCGTCATTAAATTTGTGGTTTACTGCAAGCCTTGGGGAGTAATCCCAACTTTGAATATTCGGCCGATTGGCTTGCACACCTGCAATAAATTTTGTTTGTTCGCTTATGCGGTAATCACCTTGTGCATACCAAGAAAAGTCCCGTGAATAAGCAGATTTAACTGTTTTGTTACGCGCTTCACGATATTCAGCCGTAGCACCTATCAGCAAGTTCAAGTCACCGTTTAGCTGCTTCGTTTTATAATTTGTTTCCAACAGATAAGAATTACCATCCCCTTCAAAGCCATAGATATCACCCGAATAAAGGCCATTGTATGTGAGATTAAAGTCCAATATATCATCTTCATTCAACTGTACCTCATAGCCAAAATCTGCAAAGTCTCTACCTGTTTCATGGGTTACAAAAGGAGGGCTACTGGAAAAAGCGTTGATGTGCAAGTCCTTACGTTTTGACTTAAAACCGTTAAATGTAAATGACCCATTTTTATAATAACCAAAAATGGATTTATCCAGCTCGTACATGTCTGTACTAACCGGATTGCCAGAAGTGTTATTGCCTTCATAATGCCAACCATCACTTTCAAAATAACGGCCTGCTAAAAGATAGTTGCTACTTTCATGTGTGCCATAAACACTGGCCTCCACACCTCTTGTGGTGTAAGACCCACGGCTGAGCTTAACCTGACCAGCAACATCGTCCAACTTTGGTTTATAGGTGACAATATTCACCACCGAACTGTATGCATTACTGCCGTAAAGAACCGAGCCTGGACCTCTTATCACTTCCACATGTTCAATGATATCGATTGGGAACCCTGAATAGATAGGCGTATTGATAGACCCTGCAATACTGTCCCTCATCGGGCGACCGTTAACCAAAAGCAACGTGTGACCATCCAACATCCGACGATTAACCGAGCGCACACTCGACGTAGAATTCCTGAAGAAAAGCTTGCTCGAAACGTGGAAACTGGTGGCATAGTTTAGCACGTCTGCCAAATTCTTCGCACCAAACCGCTCAAACTGAGACCTTTTAATAACGCTGACAACACCCGGAGCATCTTCAATTTTTTGATAGGACTTAGAAGCGACATAAACCAACTCTTCTAGCGGGATGTCCATCAATGCGTCAATATCATACCCACTGTCATCATCTGCAAAAGCCCAAGCTGGTGCACACAATAAGAGTAAAAAAATAGAACAGGGTTTCAGCATCGTTTCACTTTATAAATTATAAATTATTTTTTTAGAACTCACTAAGAATAATACAATTCACACAATATGCAAAAACAATCTTATTAGGTACATCTAGCTACACTAAAGTAAAACAGCAGAATAAAATAACATTAAAGACTTTATATAATGACAATTAAATAAAGGGGTTATAAAATAATTGTCGGAACATATCATTTTTATGTTGCACTTTTAATAAAATTTAGCTACAACTCCATCTGCCTTGAATGAAATATATTTGTATTTCATATTATGGCGGGCGTAGCTCAGTTGGTAGAGCATCAGCTTGTGGCGCTGAGGGTCGCCGGTTCAAGCCCGGTCGCTCGCCCCATTTAAGGCTACGTTCATTGGTGTTCGCGGATGTGGCGGAACTGGTAGACGCGCTAGATTTAGGTTCTAGTGTCGAAAGACGTGGGGGTTCGATTCCCTCCATCCGCACCAATTTATAAAATAATACCCAGCCGGGTATTTTTTTATGCCTCAATTCAAAATTGCGCTTACTACATAAGTCGCAAGCCCTCAAAATCATTTAACTGATGTTTGACCTAAAACAAATCTAAAAAACTAAAACCCATTATAAATCACTGGAAAAAAACAACATTTATTCAAGGCACCATCGTATTAAAACTTTAAACTTGCAAATGAAAAACTATTACAACTAACCTTTAACAAAAGATAATTTTAAGAGTTGTAAGCATGCACAAATTTACCATTAATACTCTAAGCCATATTGCCGCAGGCTGTATACTGGGCATTTTGCTTGCTGTTATTTTTTCGGCAGTGCACCTAACTCAGCATTCAAACCAACTTAGCAAATCATGGGAAAACTTTGACAACCAAGCAGTTCAAAAAATAAGCTTACTCACCGAGTTACAAAGCCAAATTGGCTTTGGCGGCATGATACACAATTTTAAAAATTACGTGCTACGCAAAGACCCTGAGCTGTTAAATGAATTTCACACAACGGCCAAGCAAGCCCTATCTGTCATTAAAAAGTATCGCACATTAACCATTAAAACGACCGAAACTTCAGCGCTCAAAACTGCAGAGGATGCCATAAAATCTTATATAAGTATGGCATCAATTGCAGAAAAAATGGTGCAAAATGGCGCATCAAGTGTTGAAATTGACAAAGCTGTCAAAATTAACGACGTCCCTACTTTGATTGAACTTTCAAGGCTCAAAGCACAAATCCTAAACAACCAGTTATATAGCCAACAAAAAGTTGAAAAAACTATTGCCGACCAGCGTAAATACATCACCTTAACCGCCCTCATAAAGTCATGCGCCATCTTATTCACACTTTGTTTTGTGTTTTATGTTTGCTATATACGGATTAGTAAGCCACTTGTTCAAATCAACAACGCCATGCATGCCATTGCTCAAAACAACCTCAACATCAACGTACCTTACAAAAACAGCAATGATGAGATTGGAAAAATTGCACAATCAGTCTTTGTGTTTTTATCCCGAACGCGAGAATTGAAGATTCAAGAATCACAGGTTCAAAGCTACGTTAAGCAACTTGAAGCAAAACAGAAGGTGCTTGAAGAAGAAATTCAAAAAAGCAATGAGGCCACCATAGCCAACCAACGCAAAAGTGAATTTTTAGCAACCATGAGCCACGAAATAAGAACACCAATGAACGGCATCATCGGCACAGCAGAACTCATGCGCACAAGCCCCCTAAGCCCTGAACATGAAGAGGATGTAAAAACCATCATCGACTCTGCCGAGTCCTTACTGCTGTTAATCAATGAAGTATTGGACTTTTCAAAAATTGAAGCCGGCTACATCTCCATCGAGGAGAAAGAATTTGAACTTGAAAATATTTTAAATGACGTGGCACAAAACTTAGCACCCAGTGTTTATAAAAAAGACTTAGAACTTCTCTTCGAAGTGGACAAAAGCCTACCCAAAACCCTTAAAGGGGACAGTTTGCGCTTTAAACAAATTTTAACCAATTACATTAACAATGCCATTAAATTTACAGAGCAAGGTTACATTCATGTAAACATCCAAAAAAATCCCAATGTAAATCCATTAAAAGGCTTTCAAGCCATACAAATTGAAGTAACGGACACAGGTGTAGGCATTGACGAACAAGCACAAAAATATATTTTTGAAAAATTTTGCCAAGCGGATATTTCAACCACAAGAAAATATGGCGGCACAGGCCTTGGCTTAAGCATTTGCTATGAACTTGCAAAGTTGATGCACGGCACAGTGGGTGTTCGCAGCAAAGTTGGTAAAGGCTCAACATTTTGGTGCAGCCTAATTCTACAAGAAACACAAAGCAACTCAACCGAAGACAATAGACAAAAAATTCTCAAGAACAGCGAACATATTTTAATTATCGACCCCAACCCACAAAGTAGAAAGAACATTGCCAAACATTTTCGGTCACTTAACTTTAAGGCAACACTGACAGCCACCACAGAAGATGCACTTGCCATTTTGGCAAGCAACCCCAAAAAATTTAAATACATTGCCTTTTCCACAAAAGTTAAAAGCAAAGCAATACGTCAGTTCCCTGTCAATGCATTTAAAATTGCGCAATCTGAAATAAAGGTAATTGCCATAACCCCACCAACTTCCCCAAGTGACGTCAACGACGCCTACCACAAAGAAAAAGTAGATCTCATTATTCAGAAACCACTTTTAAGGCATAAAGTTAAAGATCACCTTACACAGATCACAGATCAAAAAAACCATTCCAATCCTCAGATAAAAACCTTAAACAAATTTAAAGACCTTCATGCATTGTGCGTGGAAGACAACCCTGTCAATTTATCCATCATCACCAGTATGCTAAAAAAAATGAACATTCAAGTGGACCAGGCCGTCAACGGTGAAGAAGCTTTGGAAATAATCAAACGAAACAAATATAAATATCATATTGTTTTTATGGACTGCCAAATGCCAATAATGGACGGTTACACCGCCACACGCAAAATTCAAACAATGATCAAGAAACAAAAAATAAAAGGCATACCCATTATCGCACTCACCGCAAATGCCATGAAGGGTGACCAGCAAAAGTGCCTAAACGCCGGCATGAGTGATTACATTGCAAAACCCATCCACATGGAAGAACTGGTAGGGATTATAGAAAAATGGGCCATATTGGAAACGGATGAAAACCATAAAAAAAATGACATGCAATCTAATTACACGCAGAAGGAAAACACATCCAAAAAAAATGGGAAGACCATTCACTAACTTAAAGCAGTTGCGCTATCATCTCTTGCTCGGTTAAAACATGCACACCCAAGTCCTTGGCTTTTTTAAGCTTGGAGCCAGCCGCCTCACCTGCAATTAAAAAGTCAGTCTTCGATGAAACACTGCTGGAAACTTTTGCCCCTTGCTGTGCCAACTTTTCTTTTGCTTCACTGCGCCCTAAGGTGGAAAGCGTGCCCGTTAACACCACTGTTTTACCTGCAAAAAAGCCATCTTGACCTTTAGGGGGTTGATAAGGTTTTGGCATAACGCCAAATCTTAAAACTTTTTCAATCAACTTTAAACTGTCTTCATGCTGGAATGTTTGGTGGATATTTTGCGCAATCACCTCACCAATGCCGTCAATGTCCACCAATTGGTCAGGCTGATGAATAGCCGCTTGCTTAAAGCTTTCAAAATCGCCAAAACGTTCTGCCAACAGCGTGGCCACTTGCGTGCCCACCATGTGCATGCCCAATGCCGCAATAAAGCGTGGCAAAGTAATATCCTTTGCGGTTTCAATGGCGGTTAAAATGTTATCGACCGACTTTTCTTTAAAGCCTTTTAGGTTTAAAAGTGCGTCACGGTGGTCTTTTAAAACAAAAATGTCCGCCCAGTCTTCAATAAAACCTTCCTTCAAAAACAGGTCAATTTGTTTAGGGCCCAAGCCATCAATGTCAAAAACATTTTTGCTAACCACATGGACCATTTGCTCACGTTGTTGGGCTGGGCAAGCGGTGTGGTTCACACATTTAAAGGCCGCCTCGCCTTCCTCTCTCAGCAGCGAATGATCACAAGATGGGCAATTTTTAGGAAAGTTATATTTTTCAGTCACCGCTGGCCTTTTACTTTCCACAACTTTCACCACTTTGGGAATCACATCTCCGGCACGCTCCACAAACACGGTATCACCAATGCGGATATCCCTCTCTATGATGTAATCTTCGTTGTGCAACGTTGCGTTTGAAACCCTGACACCGCCTACCGCAACGGGCTTTAGTTTCGCCACAGGGGTAACAACACCTGTGCGCCCTACCTGAATTTCAATGTCGTTCAAAACGGTGGTCACCTGCTCGGCTGGAAACTTGTGCGCCGTGGCCCAACGTGGTGCCTTAGCCACAAAACCCAGACGCTTTTGCAAAGCAATATCATTCACCTTATAAACAATGCCATCAATGGGATAACCCAGCGCAGGGCGCTTTTGTTGCAAGGCGTAGTAATGCTCCATAATGCTCGCAACATCCTTTAACACAGCTACTTCTTCCACAACTTCAAAACCCCATTCATTCATGGCGGAAAGCTCATCAAAATGGTTTTGAAAATCGATAGACTTGTCACCCAAAGCATAGGCAAAAAACTTTAAGGGACGGCTTGCAACCACTTTCGGGTCAAGTTGCCTGACCGAGCCAGCCGTTGCATTGCGGCTATTTGCAAAAATTTTGCCACTGTTTTGCGCTTGCGCTTCATTTAATTTCTCAAAGTCATCATCACGCATGTAAATTTCGCCACGCACCTCCACCACATCGGGCACATTGGCCGTTTTATGAAGGAAGTGCGGGATAGACTTAATTGTTTTCACATTGGCGGTAATATCTTCTCCCACTTTACCGTCACCCCTTGTGAGTGCCTGAACCAGCAAACCCTTTTCATAGCGGATAGAGCATGACACACCATCAATTTTCGGTTCTGCTACCAATTCTGGCAGTTGGCCACTGTTTAAAAACCGGCCAATGCGTTTCACAAAGTCCTGAACATCTTCCTCATTAAAGCAATTACCCAGTGAAAGCATCGGCACATTGTGAGGCACACTTTTAAAGGTGTTTTTAACCGCTGCACCCACTTGATCGGTTGGCGAATTTGCTTGCTTCAGGTGGGGAAATTCTTCTTCTAAACTTTTAAGCTCGTGGAAAAGTTGGTCGTATTCTGCGTCCGATATTTCAGGTTCATCATGGGTGTGGTAAAGCTTATTATGGTGCAACACTTCCTGCGTAAGTTGCTTAATCCGTTGCTCTACCTTATTGTCTGCGCCAAACAAATCCATACCATTGCCTTTTAATTTTTAGACATCATAAAACAATTAGGGCTGTTTTTCTATGATATAAGCACCCGAACCTTGTAAAAAAATAGCACCACCTAAAGTAAACTTGGGCACACCCTGCACCATAAATTGCAATGCTTGCTGCCTTTTGGAAGTCCGTGGCGCCATACCTTGACCTGTGCACTGCAACAAAGCCATTGCAAGCAGCCTAAGTTGAACTTCCTGCGGGTAAAATGTCAGGTCGGTGGAAAGGGCGACTTGACCCGCCTCCTTATTCTCAATCAATTGATTGGCAAGCCCTTCGGTGAAAAACTCCAACGCTTCATCGGCGCGCTTTAACGCATGGGCACTGCTGGCCATGTGCTGATAATCCAAGCCAGCGTTGTGCAAATGACCTTTCAACTTGCGAACCCGAATCCGAAAAAATTTGTCATTGTCATTGGAAGGGTCGGAGATGAAGTCCACAGGTTTGTCAGCCAAATATTGTTGTAACTCTTCACGGCTATAGCCTAGCAAGGGCCTAAAAACGGCCACGTCAAGTGCTGTGCTCCGCTCCGCCATCGCACTTAAACCTGTGAGACCGCTGCCACGCCCCAAACGCATCAGCATCGTTTCCACCACATCGTCTTGAGTGTGAGCAACCAACACTTCCGCCAAATTCTTTTCATCACAGCAACGCTTAAAAAAACTGTAGCGTGCTTGGCGTGCTTGCTGTTGAAGGTTGCCTTCTAATGCTTGATCATCCCAATGACCCACAATACAAGGAACACCCAAACCTTCACAGATTTTTTCAACCTCTAAAGCCTCTTCCTCACTTTCAGGGCGGAGCTTATGGTTAAAATGCAATACAGTGATTTGCGATTGGTAGCCAAACTCCACCAACATCATCAGCATTGCTAAAGAATCGCTGCCACCGGAAACGGCGACAGCGTACTTAAGTTCAGATTTTAATAAGAAAGGGTTGGTAAGCTTGGTCATTATCCCGCAGCTTTAAGTGCTTCCAGCTCTTTTGTAGCTTTGTCAGCCTCGGGTGATTTTTCAAAGTCCTTAATCAGCTTTTTCCATGAACTTTGTGCAAAGTCATTTTTACCCATTTGCTTAAAGGCTGTGCCCATTTTAAGCAAGTTAGCTGGTGCTTTAGCGCCTTTGGGGAACTTGGATAGGCCTGTTGAGAATGAAACAACTGCTTTTTCTGGCATTTCTTTCACCAAATAAATTTCGCCCAACCAGTAGTGTGCGTTGTCCGCTAGGTCATGGGATGGATGCCTTTTGATAAATTCCTTCATCCACTCTTCGGACTGGTCGTAAGATGTGGCCACTAAGAAATGGTACGCCTTGCTGTAAAGGTCTTCCGCTGTCAGGTCACTTGGGACATTTGACTGCACAGCACTGGCCGCATGAGAAGCTTTTGGCTCGGCCTTTTTGGACTGTGGCTTTTGAGGTTTTTTGTCGGCTGTGTTCGGCTCAAGCTTAACCACTTTTTGTGCGGCTTTAATTTCCGCCATGGAAGTTTCAAGATCAGTCAATCGTAGGTCAATGTCCTTCGAAATCAGGTCCATCTTTTTAGCAAATTCATTCACTGTAAAGCCCAACTCTTCCACCGCACCATAAACTTTTTGTGCCTCATCTTCCAAGTTACTGAGACGTGCCTGAAAGTCCGCCATCAAGGTGCCACTTGTGGCCGATTTTTGTGAACTGTTGCTGTAAATTTTTTGCTCCAACGCCATCAAGCGTTGCTTGAGCTTGCCAATTTCAGTTTCTTCTTGTGCATAGGCCAATGAGCCTGCACCGCAAGCCATTAAAACACTTAAAACTGTAATAATCTTTTTCATTCTTCTGTTAGCCCTTGAAAATTGCGCTTCTTACATAAAAACAGGCTCACGATATCACAAAATATCGTGAACCTGAAATATTAATTCAGAAAAAATGTTTTAAGAATTAAAACTTAACAACTGCACGTCGGTTTTGAGACCAAGCGTTCGGGTTGTGTGATGGGTCTAGTGGGCGCTCTTTACCGTAAGAAATTGTTTTGATCTTACTGGAGTCAACACCTAGGCCAACCAGGTATTTCTTAGCTGAAACCGCACGACGGTCGCCAAGTGCCAAGTTGTATTCACGAGTACCGCGCTCATCGCAGTGGCCTTCAACAATAATTTGGCTTGGGTTTTCTTTTTTGATGCGTGATGCAATTGCCTTTAGACGCGCCTGAGACTCTGGGCTCAAAGCAGCACTGTCAAAACCGTAGTGCACTTTGTTGCCAGTGTACATCGCAGCAACTTTTTCTAGCTCGCTTACAGATGGTGTCGCAACGGCAGCCGCATCCGCAGCTTGTGCTTCCATTTGCGCTTCTGCTGCACCATCTTTTGGTGTTGTTGTGCATGCCGAGCACGCAGACAGAACCACCAACGAAGCAACAGACAATGAAATTTTCTTAAACATATCTCTCAACTTTCTTGTTTTTGTTTTCCGCAGTTTCTCAACCACCCCACAGAATAAAAATATACTGTCAGTTTATAACCAGCGAATATAAATTGCAACCATTAGCCATGCATATTTAGGCAGTAAATATCATTTTAACGGTTGCTGTGCATGATAAATACATCACACACGCACCCTATTCACCTTGGCAAAGTGAAAATGCACGTTCGCCATTGTAGTGGTACAACGTTTCTAACTTCACCCAGTGCAGTTTATTTTTATCTACATTTTCAAGTAATTTATAGATGTCGGCGTTAGACAACCCCTGACCGTAATAACGCAGTCGCCAAAAGTCGCTATCTTTTGCAACCAATCCACCGCCTGGGTAAACTTTCATGCCGCGGCTGGATATGAGTTTAAAAGATAATTTATCGGTTGAAGAATCTTCTGCCAACTGACCCAACTGATCTACAGGCCATTTACCGCTGACAAAAACGTCCACACCCACCATTTCTTGAGTGCTTGACTCTTCACACACCTTACAAACATTAGTCATGTTCATTGCCACCTTGCCTTCACTTATGGCTTTTGGCAGTGTGTTAGGCTGTTGCCCCAACCGTTCAATCACCGCTTGGGTGAATTCTTCGGTGTTTAAAATTTTATCGCCTTTTTTAGCAATGTCTCCGGTGTGGCAACCATCTTCAATGGTTTTTACCCATGCGTTGTAAATGTTTGCCGCCACGTCGTGCTGGCCAATATGTTCCAGCATTAAAATGGCACCGTTTAATAAACCTGACGGGTTTGCAATACCTTTACCTGAAATATCTGGCGCACTGCCGTGAATCGCTTCAAACATGGCGTATTCTTGACCAATATTCATTGACCCTGCCAAACCGACAGACCCTGCCACAAGCGATGCAATGTCCGACACAATGTCGCCATACAAATTAAGTGTGACAATCACGTCAAAAATTTCGGGGTTTGCGGCAACTTTGGCCATGCCAATGTCCACAATATAACTGTCCGATTCAATTTCAGGATATTCCGCAGCCACTTCTTTAAAGACCTTATGAAACATGCCATCGCCAATTTTCATAATATTGTCTTTTACCATACAGCTAACTTTTTTACGGCCATTGTTTTTGGCATATTCAAAAGCGTAACGAACAATCCGTTCTGTACCACCACGGGTCAGCAGTTTAATGCTTTGGAATGCCCCTTCGGATACTTGATATTCAATACCTGCGTACAGGTCTTCTTCATTTTCACGGACGATCACTAGGTCTACATCTTTGTGTTTTGAAGCAACATAAGGCTCAAAAGTTTGTGTTGGGCGCACATTTGCAAACAAACCAAGTGATTTACGCATGGTCACGTTGACACTTTTGTAGCCCCCACCTTGCGGTGTGGTAATGGGCGCTTTTAGAATAATTTTGTTTTTGTGGATAGACTCCCACGCCGCATCCGTGACACCAGAGGAAATACCTTGCTCGTAAGCTTCCAAACCTACGCTGACAAACTCTGGCTCAATGCGAGCATTTGCCGCTTTTAAAATTTTTAGCGTCGCGTCCATAATTTCTGGGCCAATACCATCCCCACGGATAATTGTAACCGGAACCATAGCTGTCATTTTTATTTTCCTTATTATTTTTATTGATTGATAAACCAGACTTTATGCAAAAAGTATGGCTCTGGCGTATTTTTATAATACTCCGTCTCGTGCTTCACTTTCAAATAATCTGTATAAAAAGTGTAAGGGCTGACGGTGGAAGCAAAGCCAACAACTCTTTTTTGATGATTGGGCGCAAACTCCGTAGCCAACCTGTTGAGAACACTTTCAACATACTGCTTATTCGACGGGAAAAAATCATTGGAGACATATTCCTTCCACATCAATTTAGCTCGTTGAATAGACCCGTCATTTTTATCTTCGTCTGGGTATAATATGTAGGTAATTGTCCCCCACTCACCCATGTTACATAAAAATGAATAATCTCGTTTTTCCCACGGGGTTTTGCTGGCAACAGAGGCGCAAGGCAAATGCTCCAATGCGTACACTTCCTCTTTATGCAAAGTTGTTAAACCCTTTTCAGGCAAAGAAGAACAAGCCGTTAACAACAAAAGAAAACCTAATTTAAGCCGCATACTACCCCTTTAAAATATTATGGCACGGCGTGATTATAGGACAAGCAAATTGAAGAATCAAAACTGTGAAGAAAAACGCATGATACATGTGTGGCAAAAACCCCTAACAAAACATGCAAAAACAAAGAAATAAAAAGACTTTGTCTGACAAACCTGAAAAAAGTGAAATTTTATGACAACAAATGCATTGACAAAGAATAAAAGAAAATGTAACTTCCCACCTGTTCACAGATAGGGGGAGTGCCCGAGTGGTTAAAGGGGGCAGACTGTAAATCTGTTGCGTAAGCTACGTTGGTTCGAATCCATCCTCCCCCACCATCTATTAAAAACTGGAGCAAAAAACACAGACTTAATTCAATTTATTAGCCAAGCTCCAGCACGACCATCTGACTATTTTATGAAATTTTTCAAAAAGTTTAGTTTATTTTCCATGATTGTGTTTAAATGAATAAGTCTATTGAATACAAAGGAAATATATTATGACTACAGGTACAGTAAAATGGTTTAACGAAACTAAAGGCTACGGCTTCATCGCACCGGACAACGGCGGCAACGACGTTTTTGTGCACATCAGCGCCGTTCAGTCTGCTGGCATGCAAGGTCTTGCTGAAGGCCAAAAAATCTCTTACGACATCGAAGAGAACCGCGGCAAAGAAGCAGCAGCAAACCTAAAAGCTCTATAAGCTTTCAAGTTTTACAAAAAACACCCTCACAAACGAGGGTGTTTTTTTATGATAGATAAAACAATTACAGCGGCACTTCCAGTGAGAATGTAGAACCTTCACCCAAAACACTGCGGGCTGACACAGTGCCACCCATCAAATCAGCCAAGCGCTTACAAATAAACAAACCTAAGCCCGCACCACTGGCATTTTTAACTTTGGACTCTGCTTGCTCGTAAACATTAAAAAGCTTTTGAAGGTGAACTTCGTCAATCCCCTCGCCCGTGTCTGTCACATCCACACGCAATAAAGGCACTCCACCCTTTTCCTTAACCATGACATCCACCGTCACGCCACCATCATCTGTAAATTTCAAGGCATTAGAAATGTAGTTGATAATCACTTGCTTTAAGCGTGTTTCGTCACCTTGCATGGTTGTTGGTACATCCTCTGCCACATTCATTTTCAGCCACAAACCTTTTTTTAGGTATTCAGGCTCAAACAGCTTCACAACTTCTTGTACACTTTCCCGAATTAAAAGCGATTCTTTTCTGATACTCACACGACCTGCTTCAATTTTACTTAAGTCTAAAATATCATTCAAAATATGAAGAAGGTTAAAACCCGCTTTACTGGCCAAAGTTACCATTTCAGACTGTTCATCATCTAAATTAGTTTGCTTCATCACATCCATTAAACCAATTACACCGTTTAGTGAAGTGCGAATTTCATGGCTCACACTAGCGAAAAACTTTGTTTTAAAGGAATTTTCTTCACTGACACGCAGGTTCGCACTCTCCAAGTCCTTTAGCGCTTTTCTCAACATCAACTGATTGGAAACTTGCCGTGCAAGCACAGTCAGCGCTTTTTTCTGCAACTCTGTTAAATTGCGCGGTTTATTATCAATCACACACAAAGCACCCAAGTTAACATCATCGGTAGCTTTTACAGGGTGTCCTGCATAAAAAACAACACGTGGCTCACCTGTCACCAGTGGGTTGTCCTTAAATCGCTCATCTTCAAATGAATTGGGAATTTCAAAAACATCGTCCGCCAAAATAGTATGTGCACAAAATGAAAAGTCACGGGGTGTCTCCGTAGCCTCTAAACCATAACGGGACTTAAACCACTGCCGATTTTTGTCAATCAAGCTCACTGCACAAATAGGGACATCACAAATATCCGCCGCTAGGGCCGTAACCTCATCGTAAGACGCTTCCAGCTCGGTATCTAAAATTTTTAGATGCTCTAGCAGGTCTAGCCTTTGTTGTTCATTATTTGGTATATCTGCTGTTTTCATCGCTTCACTTATATATATTGTTCAAACTGGATTTTAACGACGGGTATGAAAAATGAAACCCGCTTTTGGTTAATTTTTCGGGATAAACTTCGCAACTGTCCAAAAGCAGTGCTTGACCCATTTCACCCAACATAATTTTAACCATAAATTTTGGCAAGGGCAACCCAAACGGTCGGCTTAATGTTTGCGCAATGGTTTGCCCCATCACAGCATTGCTCACCGGCTCGGGGCTGGTTACATTCACAGCACCTTCTAATTTTCGCTTTTTCAGAATGTGTAAAATGGCCAAGCAAACATCATCCACATCGACCCAGCTGACCATTTGCCGACCATCGCCAACAGGACCACCCGCAAAAAGCTTGACGGGTAAGGCCATTTTAGGCAATGCCCCTCCTTTGTTGGACATAACAACGCCAAAACGCATCAACACCACCCGCTTATTTTTAAACGCAGGGGTTTGAAAAGCGCCTTCAATTTCACTGCAAATATCACAGGTAAAACCTTGACCAATAGTGCTTTCTTCTGTGCATTTTTCATCAGGCCGATGGCCATAAAAACCCACAGCCGATGCCACCAAAACCGTGTTGATTTTTTGTTTGTTGCAAACCTCGGCCACCAATTTGGCACAACGGGAGCGGTTTTCAATCAGGTAGTTTTTTTGTTTATCTGTCCACCTTTTCTCGGCAATACTTTCCCCCGCCAAGTGAATCATCACATCGACACCTTCTAAAGCTGCGTCGTCAATTTCGCCACGATCAGGGTTCCATCGAACATCATTTTCAGCACCGCGACCAATGGTTACAATTTCATATTCACTTTCGGGCAGAAACTTAAGCAAGTTTTGCCCCACCAAACCGCTTGCACCTGTAATGGCTACTTTAGTCATCCTACCAACCCTTTCAGCACGTCGTTCAAAGCGTATGCAGCTTCATCTATATCGTCAAAAGTTAAATCATCGCTTACTTGAATGCGTACACGCGCTTCCCCCTCTGGCACCACAGGGAAACCAAACCCTGTGACGTAAAAACCCTTTTTCAAAAGCTGTTCCGAACATTCGATCGCCTTGGATGTCTCGCCAATTATAATGGGTAAAATAGCGCTTTCACCTTTTAAAACAGGAATGTTCAACTCATGAAGTTTCTTTTTAAAATGCTGAATTTTTTGTCTTAAGGAAGCCACCCTATCTGCCGTGACCAATTCAAGCGCTGCCTGCGCCCCAGCCGCTGTCACAGGTGAAATGGCATTGGAGAAAATTTGTGGTCTCGATGCTTGAAAAAGCATATCAATCAGTGACTGTGAACCGGCAACATAACCACCCGCAGCACCCCCCAACGCCTTGCCAAGTGTGCCCGTGTAAATATCCACCTGATCTTCTAAATTATAATGCTCTGCAACACCTCGACCCGCCTTTCCCATCACCCCCACACCGTGGGAATCATCCACAATTAAAACAGCATTGTACTTTTGACATAAGCGGACAATTTCTGGCAAGTTTGCCAAGTCCCCCTCCATCGAAAAAACACCGTCCGTTACCACAAAACGCCTTGGTGCATTTTCGCTATCTTTTAAAATGCTTTCCAACTCGGCCATGTCGCTGTGACCGTAAACCTTTCGCACAACGCCTTTGCCCACCAGCCGACAACCGTCAATAATGCTGGCATGGTTCAACGCATCGCTGATCAGAACGTCTCCCGCTTCACAGATAACCGAAAAAAGCCCTGTGTTGGCCGACCAACAAGAGGAATAAGTGAGCGCGGCTTCAGTTTTGTGAAACTTTGCCAATGCCTTTTCAAGCGACTGATGAACCGACATCGTCCCACAAATAAAACGGACAGACGCCGTGCCTAAGCCGAATTTGTCCAGCGCATCATGTGCCGCTTGAACAACCGCTGGGTGATTGGCCAAACCTAAATAATTATTAGACGACAACACACAAACCTCGCTCTCCATTTCCTGCAAATGGGCATGGGCTTGCATGGGCGTGGTTAAATGCTTGGCAGATTTGTAAGTACCGCGCTGTTTCAGGTCACTAATTTTTTGTGTTAAATGACTTTGAAAATTACTCACCTTAAGCATCCTCTTCCAATTTTAATATAACTTTGGCACATAAACCTTGTTGCATTAGCTTAAAACCTTCCTCGTAAGATTCAAACGGCAGAATGTGGGACACAATTTTTTCCACCGCATCGGGGTTTTTAAGCATAAAACTTTCCACCTCAAACCATGTTTTGAACATTTCACGGCCCACAATCCCCTTCATGGTGATGCCTTTAAAAATGACACTTTGCGCCAAATCGATGGATATCTTATCACTGGGTATGCCCAGCATGACAGCGGTGCCACCCAATTGCAATAAATCAAGGCCATTTTCTATGGCTTTTTCATGACCACTCATCTCAATTAAACAGTGCGGACCAAAGCCACCTGTAGCTTTCAAAATGGCGGCGTTCGCCTCTTGCCCTGGAGGTAGGGCAATGTCGGCACCCAATTCCTTTGCCAAACTTAATTTGTATGACTGAGGCTCAATAACGCTGATATGCCTTGCCCCTAAGGACCTTGCAATGGCAATGGAAATAAGCCCAATGGCACCTGCACCTGTAATCAACACACTGTGACCTGCAACACCTGCTTTTGAAACCGCATGCATGGCATTGCCCACAGGGTCAAAAATGGCAGCGTGATGACTGGGTATACCGTCATCCACCCCCCAAATGTTGCTAACTGGCAAATTGACATAGTCAGCAAACACACCGTCTTCATCCACCCCAATGATTGAGGTTTTAAAACATAAGTGGCCACGCCCAGTGCGACAGTAACGGCAGATACCACAAACCTTGTGGCATTCCACGCTGACCCGCTGGCCAACGCTGTATTTGGTCACCGCCTGACCAACTTTAACAATCACTCCCACCATTTCATGGCCAGCTACCACAGGTGGCTTTAAGCGATTTTTTGCCCAATCATCCCAGTTATAAATGTGAAGGTCGGTGCCACAAATACCAACATGTGTCACCCGCACCTGAACCTCATCGTCTTTTGGTGGCGGTGGCAAGTCCCGCTTTTGTAAAGCAAGGCCAACATCTTGTTCTTTTTTGCAAATAACGCGCATTAAGCACCTTTTGTTTTCTTTTAATGTTATATCAAAGCGCACAAACAAAAAAATAAAAATTTTATAAATAAAACAACGCAAACCAAAAAATTATTTTGAAAATTCCGCCATTCAGCACCATAATAAGGGTAAGATAAAAGTCAGAAACTTACGACACAGGAAAAAGAAAAATGAAAAACATCGCCTTAAAATTTACCCTTTTAGCCATGGTACTGACATTCGGTTCGGTAAACCTTGCCCAAGCCCTTCCCGAAGAGATTAAAAAAAATTACCCCGACTTGGTTAAGGTAGGGCAAAGTGACTATTACTTCTTTTTTATTGATGTCTACGACATTGAACTTTACCAAGTGGAAAAGGTGGAAGACATTTTAGCCTTAAAGATTACCTACAACCGTGACGTGGCCGCCAAAAAACGCATTGAACATGCGATTGAAGCCATTGACAGACAAGGTAATTTCAGCCCCAAAACCCTCAGCGCTTGGGAAGGGCAGATGGCGTCTATCTTCCCCGACGTTAAAGACGGCGACAGCATCACCGTTTTTCAAAACGAAAGCATGAGTACCGAATTTTACCACAACGATGACTACCGTGGCGTGATCAACAGCCCCGAATTTACCGAAGCCTTCATTGGTACATGGCTTGGCAAACATGCGACGGATCAATCCATCAAGCATGACCTTTTAAAAGATGCTTTCCACACGGAGGAATAGTTTCCATTTGAAATCAATTTCAACATTCAAGGAAATGTCAGTTTTATATTTTAATAGCATCACATAATTAAGTGATTAAGATCTTTGCTTACCGTTTTACAATATGCCTTGTTAAGGCAAATAGACTTGTATAAAATCGGTAAGTTTTTTTAACACAACCATGGAGAACGCTTTGGTAACAAATCGTTTATTACATGAAAGCATTAAAAACGATCGGAGTTATTGCCATCGCAATTGGCAACTTAATATTCGGATACAGCTCGTACCTGTGTTTCGAAGCTATCAGCGAAAGCCACCCAAAATCCAGTATCTTATGGTTTTTAGGTGTCTTGCTCATCATAGCTGTTATATATAACACTAAACAGATGATTAAGTTAATAAAAGCTACCGAAAGGTAGCTTTTATGCTGTCCATTTCAAAAAAAACAAACAATTCAAACCATACAAATAAAACACACTCACAAAGGCGGTAGGATTGACGGTCCGCGTCACTGCGTATCGAACCCTTGCTTGGGTTTCTTAATGGGCTTGCGCCCCTTAACCAACATGAATGTTGGCGAATCCCCTTTCCTTATTTTTCCAAAAAAAATCACCCTCAAGGGGTGTTTTGTGTAAAAATGGCGGAGGCGGTAGGATTCGAACCCACGAAGGGCGTTAACCCTTGCTGGTTTTCAAGACCAGTGCATTCAACCGCTCTGCCACGCCTCCACGCACCAAAGAAAATACCTGTTTCAAAAAATTTTGCAAGAAAAAAATTTACTTTCTTTTCTCAAAAGGGCGGAAGCCAAACCAAAAGGCAAACACACCTCCAATAATCACATAATCTTCCTCCTGCAAGCTTAGGCCTGTTACCCTTGCATAAACATACCAAAACAAAGTTACAAAGGTCACCACTGGGCGCACGCTGGAACGCAGACGGTTCACCCATAGATCATCCTTGTTATATGTTTGTACATCATGCTCACGGGCTTGTTTTAAAAAATCCGTCTCCAGTTTTATCAACCGTTCAGGTTCAGTGATCCAACTGCCAATGCCGTTTGTTACTTGCTTCACAATGCGTTCATCTGCGCCAATTTTCTGCGCCAGTTCTTTTTCATTGTCCACAATTTGCCGCAGTGCAAGTTGCACAAACTGGCTCATCAAACCCATCATTTCAAAACCCTCTCCACTGGGTTAAAATTCGGGCAAGTCTTTCGCTTGTTAAAGTGGCCATGCGGTTGCAATGTCAGTCCATCAAAAAGCTTTGCTAACATATTGTGCAGTTTTTTAAGGGCTTTAAACTGCTGTTGGGTAAAGTTATATCGACCAATCAAACAAGTGCCAATGCTTTGAGTGTTAAACCCTTTGCAATGCGCACCAATTTCGTCCAATGGGCGCCCTATTTCAATTTCACCATCTTGACGGATGATAAAATGGTAGCCCACATCCCGAAATCCACGCTTTTGATGCCAACGGCGAATTTCCCGCACGCAGCCAAAGTCACTGTCTGAACAGTGGATGATATGATTTTTAATTTCTCTCACTGGTCAAACCCTCCCCACCATTTAATAATAAACTGAAACACCGCAAAAACTGCGGCCATGCTCCACAACACACCACCCACAAAACCTTTGTATTTGGTAACCTCTTGGCGTAAATCTTTAATGTCTTTACGCACTTCTTTAAGTTCGTCTTTAAGTAATTGTGCCAAATTTTCCATTGTGACCCCTGCGCAACCCTTGTTGCTTTTAAATATTCATTTGTTGTATATCCACTTGTTAATGGACCCTTTTCGGGATAAATTGTTTGCTATGAGTGATTTTTACGACGACTACGAAGACGACTATGTCATTAAGAATGCGGTACAGCCGCATAAGTACAATATTGTCCTAACCCGTGAAGGTGAGGAGATTTCTTTCGACTTCCCGCCTGCCACATCCGAAAACATTGCCCGTTTTGGCTACATTCAACCGCATGACCCGCGTTGCAGCGCCAACCTTGTCAACGACGAAGAGGACATGTACGGCGCACTGGAACCCATTTTAGGCACTGGCTACCGTGGGGACCTTTCGTACCACACCCGTAAACAAACCATCATCTCCCTGCATGACACAGCCATTTTAGGTTATCAGCGTCAAACCATTATCGACCCAAGATTAAGCAATGAAATTGCTGTATTTTGGGAAGTTTATTTGGACCAACGCATCTTCCCACAAGCGGCAGAAAATGACTGGCGATCCTTAATGGTCAATGTCATCATCACCGAAAAGGACGACGAAGACGCCGATAAAAAACTGGCAGAAGACATCAAGGACCGCTTGTTAGAGCAAGCCCTTGACGACTCTGCTGATGATGCGGAATAACACCCTTTTCACCAACGAATCACAAACAATTTACAGTGCAAGCTAACCGTCTAGCATGGCTTGTAATTCTTCAAGCATCGCCACAACGGACAAATGCTGTGCCTTGCCGTCTTTGTGGGTAAGCACCAACTCGTCCTTGGGTAAATTCAGTTTAATTTCCGCCAGGGTGGGCTTTAACCCCAAGTCGTTCCAAATTTTAACAGCTTCTTTCTCCCGTTTTTCAAGCAACAGCGCCACAATATATTTAAGCTCCGCCGCATTTTTTTGCACAATGGTACCAGGGTTGATCATGTTACGCTGATGCTCTGCCATCGCTTCTTTCCACGGGTTCAATTCATTTTCAACCCATTCATTTAATTTTGTCATCTCACTCACCTTTCATTCCTTAGAAGATTTTTAAAACCGAACCCAACGTTTGCGCTGGCGCCCCCATGGTTTGACCAAGCACATTGCCAAACAACCCCACACCGTTTTGCAGTTTGGAGTTTTGTTGTTTAAGTTGACGGCTGTAATAATCGGCAATGGATGCACGGTTGCCCGCATTGATGGACGACACCGCACTCATGCCACTGGTGGCAGAACTCAACGCCCTTGCGAGAATTTTATCCTCTTCATCACTGCGCTCTTCAAACGTTTGTTGCAAAATGGATTGGCTTTCAGCTTCCCATGCATCTAACACTTTTTGTGTTTGCGGGTCATGGTCATAATCGGTTGATGACAACTTTTGAATTTCTGCCAAAGCGTCCTTCATAATTTTGTCATAAGCTTCTTGCTCGGCTTTTTGCTCGTCTGTTAATGGCAATTTGCGGGTGATGTAAGTATACGCGCCATCGGGGTTTTTAACAGGCACTTGCTCCGTACCGCCAATTTCATCCCGGTAAGTCGAAGGCGGCGGTGGTGGCGGTGGTGCCGGTGTCGATGGTTGTGATTTAAAAATTGATCCCATAATTTTATCCTCTCTTAAATTTTGACTGTTGATAACAACCCTGCGTCAGCACAAAACAAGGTGGTTTATTTTTGTGTTGTTCCACCCCTGTCACCCAAACAAAACCCAGCTTGCCAAGCAATTGATAAGCCGGCTTGCTGTGTGGTTCAGCCCACAAGTAACGCAGGCCCATTTGCTCAAACACCATTTTAAAAAACAACGAAACAGCTGCGGCTTCAACCAACGCCCACGACGTTCTTTTAGGCAGACCGCATCCACAAAGGCAGATTCTTTGGTCACTTCGCCCAGCACAATGGCCGCATCAAGGGTGTCGTTACCGTCAAAAATGCCAAAGCATATACAGTCTTCTAAAAAGCCACTGGCTTTGCTAAAGCTTTGTGGGGTGTGGGGAAAACCTTCCGCCAACATCATTTGGTGCAACTGTGGCCACTGCCTTTGGGTTAAAGGCTTGAGGGTCATGGGTTCACCTCTTGTAAAATGGCTGGCATAACAGCTTTTAAACTTTCTGGCGTTTGGTAAGGGGTTAGGTCAACATTTTGTGGCATGTCCCGCAGGGCTTGCTTTTCGCTCGATACATCCACACCTTTGAGTTGCTCCACATCTAAAGCTTCTAACTTTTTATTGCGAATATGGCGCAGATAATCCATGTGAATTTGTCTGGCCTTGACCATGTCCACATCCACCGTTGTTGTGGGATTGTCGTCGGTCCACGCATTGCGAAAAGTGCGGTCATCTGGCAAGTCATCCACGTTCACAATCCGCCACGCTAAACCTATTGGTACGTCCTTTTGTGCCAACGCTTCAAGGTTTCCGGCCCAACTTATGGCAGGTATAATCACACCCACTGTGCCATCGGCATTTTAAAAACAATTCTATGTTGCATGTTAAATCTCCCCATACACTGTCATGTGCGGCGTATAAATGCTGAAATTTGGGCGGATATTCCTTCAATGCCACCGATGTTAAGGTGCTGTCGACCACATCGGTTTGCATTGTAACCGTTGTGACATTGCCAGACTGGCTGGCACTTGCCACCACAGATTCCACAACATCACCTGCTGCGTTTTCAAGGCGCAGTTCTTTGCCTGTGGGGTAAAGGGTGGCATCGGATTCCACAGAAAATGTATTTTCCGACACATACAAAAGGTTACCACCTTGTTCTTGAATATATTCACAAACAACTTCAACCGCTTCCCCATTCCAGGACATCACAGCGTCCAGCCCATTGCAAAACACCAGCTTGCCTGCAAAATGCACCCAACGCACTTTATCTTGTGGGTTTAAACCGCTGTATTTGACCTGCCAGCTTTCACCCTCCAATAAGTAAATAGACCCAGCGCTGCTGACTGCTAAAATCTGCACTTGGCCACTGGGTGGCACATAATGCATTAAGGTTTGAATATCTTCCCCCGCCAAGCTCGTGCCCACTTTCAAAACACCATTGCGTTTATAGCCTGCACCACCTTGCTGGGCGTACATATTTTTAATTTCCCGGGCGTAGTCAAAGCTCATCTGAGTCGGGGTTTGGCTACTGGACATCAACCGCCGCGGAAACATCAGCGAAAGATGTGACAAATTACGTTTCATCTAATTTTCTTTCAATTAAATTCTAAAAACAAAAACACATTTAAAAACAAAAAGGTAAGTGGTTCGACTTATCAAAAATTTACAAAACTCAGTTGTTAACAATTATAAAAAGCAATCATTTGTGGTGTAGTTAAAAGGTACAAACAAAAAAGGTTTAGCCATGCCCGTTATTCGTCTTAAAGGTCAAAAACGTGAATATATGTTCAGCGTTGTTGAAGCAAATTATGACAATATGCCCGAATGGGGCGGCATATACATTATTGTTCGTGCCAACCGCAACGGCCTTGAAATTGAAAACTGTTTGGCCATGGGCTCTTGCGCATCATTTCATGAATATGCTCATAAAATTCGTGAACTCACTTACGGCAAGCCAGCCACCCACATTTACCTTTTGCCAGAATTTCAAAAACAACACCGTCAATTTGCCATTGAGGACCTGATGTCCACCGAAGCCTTTAGGGACATTTACCTGCAAATGCTGGACGAACAAGCCCCCGAACTGGAAAGCCATGAACCTCTTCACGCCGATGTTTAATAAGGGTCATAACCTTGCACACGCCTGCCCTTTAAAGGTTCTGTTGCCCATACCAGCGCATGATTTACATCATCAAAAATTGAATGATTCATAAATTTAACTTCCTTATTCCCTAAATTACCCAGCACAAAACGTTCCCACATGTTGGGTAGGTTGATTTTTATAATGAAAAACGTAAGCAAACGAGGCTTACAAATTTAATGAAGGTTACGGTCAATTTGTTTGATACGTACCTATACTTTCGAAGTATAGGTATACACATTGGTGATAGAGATTGCAAGGGAAAAATGAAAAATAATCAACAAAATCAGCCACAAACAAAAAAAGCGCCCATTTTAGCGCTTTTTAAATGTGATTTTGAGCTTAAGCAATCGGCTCAATGTAAACGGCGGTCCCTGTGATGGCCACAACCAACATGGTGCGGTCCTTACCGGACACCTCGCCATAGTCCAAATCAATGCCAATAATGGCGTTGCAATCGGCTTTTTTAGCTTGCTCTTGCACTTCATGCATCACCGACTCACGCGCGTCGGAAAGGGAGTTTTGGAAAGCCCCACTGCGACCACCCATCACGTCACGCACTTTGGCAAAATAATCTTTAAATAAGTTGGTACCCATTACCGCTTCAGAAGCCACCAGCGGGCCATAACGACGGATACGGTAACCTTCCACAAATGGGGTGGTTGTCATTAACATGGTGCGTCACTTTCTTTGATTTAATTTTTTTATAATTTTAGGCGAATCGTTACGCATCGTCAACGCATCAAAGCCAAACATCCAAGCCCCCTGCCACAAATTAGACACAAAAAAAAGAAACCACCTAAAGGGGTGGTTTCTTGGTTTTATTACTCGCTATCAGTGTTGTCACTGTCAGATTGTTCAGCGGCTTCTGCTTCGGCTTCGGCTTTTGCTTTAGCCTCTGCTTCGGCTTTTGCTTTGGCTTCCGCTTCGGCTTTTGCTTTAGCCTCCGCTTCGGCTTTTGCTTTAGCCTCCGCTTCGGCTTTTGCTTTAGCTTCCGCTTCGGCTTTTGCTTTAGCTTCCGCTTCGGCTTTTGCTTTAGCCTCTGCTTCACGCTTTGCACGTGCTTCTAAACGCGCTTTTTCGTCTGCTTCAGCCTGCACATACATAGCACCCATACCATTTGCATTGGTTAAGGATTCAAGTAGTGCCATTTCTTCTGAAAGGTCGGGATAAACTTCATCCAAAATTGCATCGCCACGGCGCGCAATGATAGGACTACCTTCATCATCACGAGAAACGATAATACCGTCAATCAGGCCTTTATCGCCAAATTCAAGCGCTTCACGCGGGTTCATGTAGTTATCACGTTCGCATGCTTTTACAATTTCGGCAAAGCTCACGCCTGATGCCATAGCTATATCACGCAACAATGAAGCTTTCAGATCCAACGTTTCTCGAACAGAAATTTGCTGATCTGTCGCTTGACCTTGGGTACCACTTAACGGTTGGTGAATCATCACCCGGCCATTGCGTGTTGCATAACGCTTACCCGGTGCACCTGCAGCTAAAGTGGCAGCACCCATAGACATCGCCATGCCACAAACAATGGTGCTAACATCGCACTGAATGTAGTTCATAACATCAATCACGCCATAACCGCGGTAAACTTCACCACCAGGGCTGTCAATGTACATGTGGATGTCTTGTCCAGCGCCTTCTTTTTCCAAATACATCAGCAAAACTTTCATAATTTCTGCTGTATGTTCATTCACACCACCGGTGTAAAAAAGTCGGCGCTCTTTTAACATGTGTGAAAGAGGGTCTTCTGAAATACGCGCGCTACCTTCTGTGGTGGTAATATTTGGCCAATGCAATGCATTTAGGCCTTGACCTTTGACACCAAACATGTTTCGAAAACCAACTGAATCTTGACGCTGAAAATCTTCCAGCTTTGCTTTCATACCACTTGGTGTTGGTACGTTTATTTTACTAGGATTACTCATAATAAATACCTCCAACGGCATTAGAAAAGTACGGAAATTTAACAAGGAATATAAGAGATAGAATCTCAAAAAAGTTAAAGTGAGTTAATTACATGAGTTGTATACTAACACCATGAAAGCGACACCACAAATAAAAAAATTAAAAAACATAAAAAAGGGCCTTATAAAAAAGACCCTTTTTGAGTAAGAAAACAAATTAATCTTCTTTAATTTCAGGACGTTCTGTTAAGACTTCATCCACCAAGCCATACTTTTTCGCTTCTTCTGCAGTCATGAAGTAGTCACGGTCCGTATCCTTAGAAATATCTTTCAGGGACTTGCCTGTATTTTCCGACAAGATCTTGTTCAAACGCTCACGCAGTTCCAAAATTTCTTTGGCGTGAATTTCAATGTCCGATGCTTGACCTTGGAAACCACCCAACGGTTGGTGAATCATCACGCGTGCATTTTCCAATGCGTAACGTTTACCCTTGGTACCAGCGCTGAGCAAAAAGGCACCCATAGAACAAGCCTGACCCATGCAAATTGTGGCAATGTTTGGGCGAATGTAGCGCATGGTGTCATAAATAGCCATACCCGCAGTAACCGAACCGCCTGGGCTGTTGATGTAAATGGAAATGTCTGCGTTCGGGTCTTCCGATTCTAGGAAAAGAAGTTGTGCAACAATCAGGTTCGCCATGTGATCTTCAACTTGGCCATTTAAAAAAATCACACGCTCTTTTAAAAGCCTTGAAAAGATATCGTAGGAACGTTCCCCCCTTGCTGTTTGTTCAACAACCATTGGAATAAGGGATGCTTGAATTGTCATTGCACGCACTTTCTATACTTAATTAAACGTTTTTATTTATGGTTATTAACATACAACTTCCGCCTAAACCTTACAAGGGAAAGCTTACCTTCACAAAGGGGCGATGTGTTAAAATAGCAAAACCCCAAAAATGGGGCTTTGCTGTGAAGTTTAGAAGAAGGTTTGTTACATCATCCGTGCACGGTTATCATCACTTTCCGCCATTTGATGGATAGACATCTTCGGCATTTGTAACAATAAACTTTCCACGTTTTGGAATTGTGTTTCGTATTCGCCAAACTCTCCCATTTGATATTCAATTTTTGCATTGCTTGAATTTTTCAAAGCTTTGGGCAGGGCAAGTTTGCGAAACATTTCCATTTTTAAACCTTTAATCTTTTATTTCAAAATTACTTAACCACTCAATTGTAGTTTTGTATACGACCCATTGCAAGAGGATGTTGCAATTTTTTTATAAAAAACACCCAAGCCAAAGCTAGCACCGTTGCATAAAAACCTTTAATTTTATAGACTTTTACGAAAATCTGCCGCTTTATAGCAACCAAAGAACTTTAAATCCTTTGTATGTTTTTTAAGCGTTCGCAGTGCCGCTTCAACATTTTCCGCCGCCACATGGCCTTCAATATCCACATAAAAACTCGCCAATGAAAAGTCCGACGGGTCGGTGTAACTTTCCAGCTTTAACAAATTGATACCTTGCTCGCCAAATGCGATTAAGCACTTTGCCAGTGCCAATGGCTGGTTGTTGATATCAAAAATAAAACTGCTGATATAGCCCTGATCATCAAGTGGCTTTGGCACGTCCTTTGTGGCGGAAACAATGACAAAACGGGTTGCATTGCGTGGATAGTCCTGAAAATCCTCTTGCAAAATCTCAAGGTCATAAATGGCCGCCGCATCTTTTGAAGCCAACGCTGCGCAAGTTGGGTCATTTAGACCAGCAACAAATTGCGCCGCGCCCGCGGTGTCAGCTGTGGCATTACGCTTTATGCCCATTTGATGAATGTTATTTTCACACTGCATTAATGCTTGCGGGTGCGAATAAACGTTCTTTAAACCTTCAATTTTTGCACCTTTGGGTGCCATCAAACAGTGGCGTATGGGCAAAAAATATTCACCCACAATAAAAAGAGGCTTGTTTTTTAAAAGCAAGTGAACGTCCGCCACCCGCCCTGCGGTTGAATTTTCTAAAGGGATCACACCAAAGTCGGCCTTGCCGTCTATCACACGATCAAAAACAGACTGGAAAGAGGTACAGCTTTCAATCTGTGCACTGTCACCAAAACACTGGACTGATGCAATGTAACCATAAGCACCCTTTACACCTTGATAGGCAATTTTCAATCAAATACCCTCCAACAGCTTTTCAATTTGTTCTGGCTTGTTAGGTTGCGCCACCACATAGCCTTGAACCATGTTGATGCGCATGTTTTGAATGAATGTTAACACATCCTCCTCTTCCACCCCTTTGGCCATCAAAGGAATGTTCATGTTTGCGGCCAGCTTTTGCAAAGCCATCAACTTGCTTTTGTCTTCATTGCTGTTAACGGCGTTTTTAAGCAAAGCAGGTTGCACCTTAAAGCCTGCCAGTTGAATGTCCTTTAGGTTTTGTAACGAAGCGTAGCTTTCGCCAATATCATCCACGTAAAAGGCAAAGCCAAGCTTGGATATCTGCTTTAAGCGCTCCATCATTTTTTCGTCTGCGTCTGCAATTTGAGATTCGCTCACTTCAAAAATAATGGACTGAGGGCTCACTCCTACGCCTTTGCAAATGCGGGTGATTCGCTCCACCAAACTCTCATCTTTTAGCTGTCTTGGTGATAAATTCATGGAGAACTTCAGCCCAGCCCCTGAAGCGGACAAACTTTTCCACTGTTTGGCTTTTTGCGCCAACTCTGTTAGCACAAATTCACCAATGGGGAGAATCATCCCAGTATTTTCAGCAATGTTTAAAAACTGTCTTGGCTCTAACATGCCGGCTTGTGGGTGCTTCCACCTCACCAAAGCTTCCACTGACACCGCCTGTTTTTTCGCCAAGTCCACCGTGGGCTGAAGGAAGACTTCCATTTCATTTTTCTGCAAAGCGGTTCGAATTTGACTTTCCAATTCTCTCGAGGTAACACCTTCCACTTTTTCAGCAACTTCTGGTACGCCACCTTCTGCGTTGTGGGTGTTCAATTCCTTCGTGAAGAAGTTTGATTGGTTTTTACCACCTTCTTTAGACCAGTACATTGCTGTATCCGCCTTCTTCATCAGCTCTGAGCTGGTGCTACCATCAAGCGGGTAAAGGCTAATACCAATACTGGTGGAAACATAAACATCATGGTCGCCTAGTTTAAACACCTCATTGATGCTTTTGATGATTTTTTGCGCCACATGCATGGCATCTTCTTCTGAATGAATACCATTTAAAATAACGGTAAACTCATCCCCACCCAGCCTTGCAACGGTGTCCGTATCTCGTACGCATTTTTTAAGCCTTGTGGCCACTTCTTTTAAAAGCATATCGCCAATGTCGTGGCCCAAGTTATCGTTAATGCCTTTAAAACCGTCCAAATCAAGGAAGAACAAAGCCACCTTGCCCAAGTTGCGGTAAGCATGAGCCAAAGCCATGGTCAAACGGTCATAAAACAACTGCCTGTTGGGTAGGCCTGTTAAGATGTCGTGGTACGCCAGCTTGTGTTCACGTTCACGTTGTTGTTCCAGTTTTTCTTTGTTGTGAAGCTGGTCGGTGATGATCGATGCGTACATCATGAAACCTTGAACCTTGTCCCCAGCACCCCAAGGAGAAAGTTCCCACTGCACCAATTCATCTTTACCGTTTAGGTTAAATTGCATCCCTTCACTACGAACCGATTTACCATCCACCAATTGCGCTTCAACCGCTGGCCATTTGCCCGGCAACCTTGGCAACATTGCTTTGTGGTTTTGCCCCTCCAGTTTGCCATCGCCCAAACAGAAAGCTTCTTTCCATTCTTTTGTGACCACAAGGTAATTCCACTGCCTATCCATCACCGCAATGGCAAAGGGTGACGTTTCGGATAAGGCACCTAGCATCACATCCCCCATCATACGTAAATGTTCAGGGGTTTTATCCGCGGTGATATCACGCATGTAAACATAAGCTGTGTCACCACCTGTTGGGTAAACACGCACTTGCATCCACTTATTAATGCTTTCAAAACGCAATTCCTTTTGCCATGAAAGCTTTTTGGAAACCGCATCTTGAACACAAAGCGCCAAGCCCGAGCTGTGGTAATCCGCAACAAAAGCTTCCACAGGTTGTTGCATGTAATGACGCAAGGACTTAGGCGTCTTATTCCATTTGGCCAAAAATTGAACACCAACACGGTTTAAATGGTGGAACCTCTCATCCTTGTTAATAACCATAAAAGCTTCAGTCAACTGTTCGTGCATTTGGTTTAAATGCTCTTCTGATTTTTCCAGCTGCATCAACGCTTCTTTTTTGCGTTTACGCTCTTGTAAAACAACACGTCGGCTTTGGCCAATTCGATCCACCAAATCATTGATCATGACTTTACGGGTTATGCCCATAATAATCACCATGGTAAAAGACAGTATCACAACTGGAATGGTTATAATGTAACTTTCAACCTGAACCACCGAACTGTAAAGATCAAGTTTATAAGGCATCACGGTTAGCATGCTTTTATCACGACCTAACAGGCGAACCTGCTCGGTGTATTTATCCACAAAAGGCAGCATTTCAGTACTAGGTACCTGAACCAAATGTTCAATAAAAAGCCCCAAAGCAACTGCTGACAATAAAACACCGAATATGAACAACAACAACACAAACCCAGTGTTGGCCTTTTGGATGGAAATTTCTTTAACTTTTGACATTTTGGCTACCTACCCTTGCCTCTTTTATTTTTTTATTGAGCATTTTTTAGCATTTATCGCAAAAAATATGGCATGAATGTAAAAAACATCTTACATTATATTTATAATAAGTGTCACGAAGAAACGCAGAGGGAAATAAAAATAATGATCCAGCCACTTTACAGTTTGTGGATATTCATTCTCACAATCATTGCTACAACATCAAACACTTACGCCTTTGATCCGACGGCGCATGTCCAAGCAAAAATTGTCAGCAAGCAAGAAACTCTGCACCCAACAAAACCCTTTGAAATTGGTGTTGCTTTTACGGTTGATCCAGGCTGGCACATTTATTGGGACAATGCCGGCGACAGTGGTTATAAAACCAGCATCAACTGGTCTTTTGACAAAAAAGTCAAAATGTTACAAGAAAATCTAGCACCAACGCCCCAAGTTTTCAACAGCGAAGGCATTGTGGATTACGGCTTTAAAGGCAATGTACTCTACAAAACAATTGCCCAGCTTGAAAACAGTCCCAAATCATTTTCCTTGTTCGCAGAAGCCGATATCAAATACCTTGTCTGCAAGGACGTTTGCCTGCCCGGTGAAGCTAAAATTTCAAAAGCCTTCACCCTTGGTGAGGACAATGAACCTTCCTTAGACGCAGGCATGTTCCTCATCCATGATGAAAAAAGCCCAAAACAATACAAAGAATATAAAATCAACACCATCGAAGAAGGCTCAAACTATCACTTAACCCTCGACGGTTTTGAAGGCGACATAACTTCTGTGAAATTTATCCCAGCCCTTGAAGGGATGATTGTGGACAGTGCCGCCCAAGCACATTCAGTGTCAGGCACCATGCATATTCTCACCCTTGAAAAGGATCAAAAAAGCAACCTAGAACTGTCACAGTTTAAGGGGATTTTAAACATCAACAACAGCACTTTTGTGCAGGTTGAATCGCCCATTGAATTCAAACAAGAAATTACCGTTAAACTACCGGAAGAAGTTACCCAAACAGAAGTACCTACCTATTCATTGGATGATGTGAAGATCAACCGCACCTTGCAGGTGACCCTACTACTAGCATTCTTAGGCGGTTTAATTTTAAACCTAATGCCTTGTGTTTTACCTGTTCTTTCACTCAAGGCATTAAGCTTACTGCACCATGCCAACCACAAACTGAGCTGGTGGTACGGCTTGGTTTACACACTGGGTATCATTGCCACCTTTACCGGCCTTGCCTTTATGATGGTATGGCTGAAACAAAGCGGTGAATCTGTGGGTTGGGGCTTCCAGTTACAGTCACCCATTTTTGTCGCCAGCACCGCCTTGGTGATGACATTGGTCGGCCTACAATTGTCTGGCGTGTTTCACATTGGCTCAACGTTTGGTCGCTTGCAAAACTTGGTTTCTGGTCACGGCACCATCCCAACGTTTTTCAGTGGTATGTTAATCACCGTGGTGGCCACACCTTGCACCGCACCCTTCATGGCATCTGCAGTGGCCTTTGCACTGACACAACCAAGCGAAATCATCTTCCTTGTTTTCGCCGCATTGGGGCTTGGTCTTGCCTTCCCTTACTTAGCTATGACCTTTATGCCTGTGCTGTTAAGGCTTTTGCCAAAACCCGGTGCGTGGGAAGTCACATTCCAAAACTTCCTTGCCTTCCCCATGTATGCCACCGTGCTTTGGTTGCTTTGGGTTTACGGTCAACAAACCAGCCTGACCGAAATGTACAACATCATTTTAGGTTTGTTTACTGCCAGTTTCTGTGTTTGGATTTTTGGCCGCACCAACACCCTAAGCGCAGGATTTAAAAAGAAGGTATTTGGTTTTATTTTCCTCATCATCGGTATCATAGCTTTTTACTTCTCCACCGGCATTCTAGACCCTTATATTGAAAAGCACCTGCCAAAGGGCGATGCCCAAATTGAATGGCAAAAATGGTCGCGCCACGAAGTTGAAAAAGGTTTATCCCAAGGCCGTCCAGTGTTTGTCAACTTCACGGCTGACTGGTGCATCACCTGCAAAATCAACGAAAAAGTTGCCTTTAGCGGTCAAGAAGTTGCAAAATTTGTGGAAAGTAAGGGTATTCTAATGCTGAAAGCCGATTGGACCATGCAGGACCAAACCATCGCCAAGGAACTGGAAATGCACGGCAGAAGCGGTGTCCCCCTTTACTTAATGTACACACCACAAAACCCGTTGGAACCCAAAAAATTACCACAAACCCTAACGGCAAGTGATTTTAAATCCAGCCTTTAGGATGAGGCATTTGCCTAAAAATTAAGCAACGCACTTGCGGGCTTAGCCCGCTTTTGTTTACCATGTAGCTGAAAAGTCTTATCAAAAATAAATACAAGGGCAAATTATGCAGGGTTTAGAAGCACAACTATTAGAGTTTTTTGGTGAAATTAGTGCCGTTTTGTGGGGTTGGCCATTGTTACTCCCCCTTGTCATTACCGGTTTACTTTACACCATTGGCTTAAAGGGCATTCAATTTACAGGCCTTAAAAAGGCCATCACCCTGACATTTTTCAGCAAAAAAGATGATGACCATGTGGATGGCGACGGGGACATTTCACACTTCCAAGCCTTGATGACTGCGCTGAGCGCCACCGTTGGTACCGGTAACATTGCCGGTGTGGCAACCGCTGTGACTTTAGGTGGACCCGGCGCCATCTTTTGGATGTGGCTCACCGGCTTTATTGGTATGGCCACCAAATATGCCGAGGCGACACTAGGTGTCCACTACCGTGAAAAACATGAAAGTGGCGAATATTCAGGCGGGCCTATGTACTACATTATCCACGGCCTTTCCAAAAACTGGCACTTTTTAGCCTATGCCTTTGCCTTCTTCTTATTTGTGGCAGCTTTGGGCATTGGCAACATGGTGCAAACAAACTCCATGGCCGACGTGATGGAATCTACCTTCCGTGTTCAACCATGGGTCACAGGTATCATTGTGGTCATATTTACAGGCCTTGTGGTGATTGGCGGCATTAAACGCATTGCCGATGTTGCTTCAACCATCGTGCCAACCATGATTGTCATTTACCTTGTTTCTGGCCTCACAATTCTTGTTTTAAATTACGATAAAATTGACGATGTACTTGCACTGATATTCAACGACGCTTTTGACAGCATTGACGCCTTGCTTGGCGGTGTCATTGGTGACGTGGTCAGCAAAGGTGTGGGACGCGGTGTATTCTCCAACGAATCTGGTATGGGTAGCGCACCGATTGTTGCCGCTGCAGCTAAAACAGACCATCCCGTTTCCCAAGCTCTTGTTTCCATGACCCAAACTTTCATTGACACCATCATCGTCTGCACCTTTACAGGGCTTATTATTGTTATGTCTGGTTTGGCGGCGGAGGTCAGCGTCGGTGGTGCTGCACTCACAGGTTCAGCCTTTAGTGAAGGGTTAAATAATGCCACATTCTTAGGTTATGAAATTGGCGAACTAATCATTACCATCACCCTGATCTTCTTCGTCTTCTCAACCATTATTGGCTGGTACTATTATGGCGAAAAAGGCTTTGCCTTCTTGTTTGGCGACAATAAAATCCTACTTTACAAAGTGGCCTTTTTGATTGTGGCCTTCTTAGGATCTATCATGACAATCAAACTTGCGTGGACATTGGCAGAAGTTTTCACCGCCTTGATGATTTTACCCAACGTCATTGCGCTTGTGCTGTTAAATGGCAAGGTCAGGTCTTTAACCAAGGACTATTTCACCCACAACGACAGTGGCAAATACACGGTTAAACCATTCCACAACGAACCATAAAAAAACACCCTTCGGGGTGTTTTTTATCTTCACTTAATCTAAATATATCACCGTTTCGTTTTTATGAACCAAAGGTAAATTTTTACGAATCTGCTCATCCAAATAATCAGGGTCAAGCGTCTCAAGGCGCAAACGCTCCAACTTCACGTCCGTCAGGCTCACCTGCTCTGCCAGTGCATTGTTTTGAATTTCAATGTCCCGCACTTGGGTTTTAAGGTCATACCAAACCATGGCACCGTGACTGCCGGTCATCATTTGGTAATAACTGTAAAACAAGACGATTAAAAAAATAAAGGGAACCATCAGCTTGTGGAAGCGTAACTTAAGTTCCCTAAACAATTGCATTTAACTTAACCTTCTCTCAATCAAGCAGATTTTAACGGCTTTATACCACCGTACTGCGCAAACATGCCCAAGGACTCCTCAATGCGCAACAGTTGGTTATACTTCGCCGTGCGGTCACTTCTCGAAAGGGAACCCGTTTTAATTTGACCACAACCCGTGGCCACAGCAAGGTCGGCAATGGTGGTGTCTTCTGTTTCGCCACTTCTGTGGGAAATAACACAGCTGTAACCGCCTTTGCGTGCCAGTTCCATTGTTTCCAATGTTTCGGTCAATGTGCCAATTTGGTTCAGCTTAATTAAAATGGAATTGGCTAAACCTTGCTCAATACCGCTGGCCAAAATTTCTTTGTTCGTCACAAACAAATCATCGCCAACAATTTGCACTTTTGAACCCAGCTTTTCGGTAAGTAACTTCCAACCTTCTTTATCATCTTCGCCCATGCCATCTTCAATGGAAACAATGGGGAATTTTTCGCACAAACCTTCATAGTAATGCACCAAATCTTCCGATGTCAGCACCTTACCTTCCGCACCAAAGGTGTAACCCTCATCAGCCAAAAACTCACTCGCTGCTGCGTCTAGCGCAAAAACAATGTCCTCACCAGGTGTGTAACCTGCGGCTTCTACAGCGCTTACCAGCCATTCCAACGCCTCTTCATTGTTGGCAAAGTTTGGCGCAAAACCACCTTCGTCGCCCACAGCAGTGTTAAAGTCTTCTTCTTCAAGTAGCTTTTTCAAAGCGTGAAAAACTTCAGACCCCATTTGCAAAGCATGTTTAAATGAACTTGCTCCCACAGGTACAATCATAAACTCTTGAATATCAAGCGAGTTGTTTGCATGCTCACCACCGTTGATAACATTCATCATAGGTGTCGGTAATAAACACGCTTCTTTAACACCGCACAAGTCTTCAATGTACTCATACAAAAACATCCCTTCGTGGTCAGCCGCGGCTTTCGCGGTGGCGAGGGATACACCGAGCAGGGCGTTGGCACCAAGGTTGGACTTGTTTTTACTGCCATCCACTTCAATTAACTTGGCATCAATGTCAGATTGTTGACGAACATCCATGCCATAAAGAGCATCTTTTAACAGCGTGTTGACCGAATCCACCGCTTTAGAAACACCCTTACCACCATAACGCTTTTTGTCGCCATCACGTTTTTCCACTGCTTCACGGCTACCGGTAGAAGCGCCTGAAGGCACAGCCGCCACACCCACAGCACCAGAAGAAGTGTAAACCTCCACTTCCACGGTTGGGTTGCCACGACTATCTAAAATTTCACGGGCATGAATGTCTAAAATAATGCTCATTGGAATGACCTTTCGTTAATCACTGATAATGTTCATGTAGGCATTTTCTTTGGCAACATCGTCAATGGCTTTGAGGTTGCGCAACAGGCCTTCTAATTGATCCAGCGGAATCATGTTTGGCCCATCAGAAGGAGCAGCGCTTGGGTTTTCGTGCGCTTCCATGAAGAAACCAGCCACACCCACAGCCGCTGCTGCCCTTGCCAACGGCTCGACAAATTCACGTTTACCGCCAGAACTTGTGCCATTGCCACCTGGCATTTGCACACTGTGTGTCGCATCAAAAATAACCGGGAAACCTGTTTTGGCCATAATTGGAAGTGAGCGCATGTCGCTTACCAAGTTACCATAACCAAAGCTTGCGCCACGCTCGCACAACATAATGTTTTTGTTGTTGGTGGAAGCCGCTTTTTTAGCAACGTTTTCCATGTCCCAAGGGGCAAGGAATTGACCCTTTTTAATGTTTAAAGCACGACCCGTTGCCGCCGCTTTAACCACCAAATCGGTTTGACGACACAAGAAAGCTGGAATTTGCAAAATGTCCACCGCTTGCGCCACTGCGTCCACCTGTGAGATTTCGTGGATATCAGTGATGACAGGCACACCAAACTCTTGGCGTACTTCTTCTAAAATTTTACAACCTTCATCAAGACCCACCCCACGCTGGGCGTTCAAGGATGTGCGGTTTGCCTTATCAAAAGATGATTTGTAAACAAAACCAATGCCCAACTTATCGCAAATTTCTTGCAATTTTTTGGCTGTTTTTAAGGTGTGGTCACGCCCTTCAATTTGGCAAGGACCACAAAGCAAACTAAAAGGTTTGTTGTTTGCAAAAACCACATCTTTTTGAATGCCTTTACCTGTAATTCTAACGTCTTGTGTCAATTTAAATATTCCTTATTTAACTGCATTTAAATGATATCAAATTTTTCATCAAGGCAAAACCATTGCCCCAAAAACTGTCTTTAAGCTTCGCCAACAAAGCCTGCGTAATTGTTAAAATTAAAACCCATTTTTTCCGCCGCTGCTTGGAAACGTTCTTCCACATCATCATGGAAAAGCACATCTGCGGTGGCGGGCACAACCATCCAGTCATGTTCGGCAATTTCTTCTTCCAGTTGAAGAGGACTCCAACCGCTGTAACCCATACATAAATTGTACTTTTTAGGCCCCTTGCCTTTGCAAATGTCCTGAATAATTTGAGCGCTAGAACTCAGCGAAATTTCGGGTGTCAGCTCAATGGTGCCGTGGCACTTATAGTCATTGCTGTGCAACACCAAACCCTTTTCAATTTCTACAGGGCCGCCTGCCATTAAGGTTGGCCAGTCTTGCACGTCTTTAGCTTGAACTTCAATTTGGTTGTACAAGCTTTCTAAAATATCTTCAAAGCTCATTTCTATCATCTCTTGGTTCACCACCAAGCCCAAGGTCATTTCCGCTTCGTGGCTACACACAAATACCAAAGCACCTTCAAAGTAAGTGTCGGCCAAGTTTTCTGTCGCCATTAAAAAGTAACCTGTTAGGTTATCAATCATTTTATTTTGCGGTGTTGTCATCTTTTACTTTACCTTTGTTTTTGCCTGTTCAGCCCCTTTAACGGCCAGTGCATCGGCCCGTTCATTGCCGGGGTGGCCACTGTGTCCCTTTACCCATTGCCATGTCACGCTGTGCTTTGCAAGTTCTAAATCCAGCAGTTGCCATAAATCGGCATTTTTCAGGCCACCTTTTTTATTCCAGCCCTTGGCTTTCCAGCCAGCCATCCACTTGGTGGCCCCCTCTAACACATACTTAGAGTCGGTGTAAATGGTCACATCAACAGGTCGGTTCAGTGCCCGTAATCCTTCAATCACGGCCATCAGTTCCATACGGTTGTTGGTGGTTTCAGCGTCGCTGCCAAAAAGCTCTTTTTCTTGACCTTTATAGCTTAAAATTGCACCCCAACCCCCTGGGCCTGGGTTGCCACTGCACGCACCGTCTGTAAAAAGTGTAACACCGTTTGACATGGCTTAAAAATCCCACTGATTTTGGCGGTGAAACTTCAATCGGTCACACCATGTTTGGAAAGGTTTTTGCGCCCCGAGCGACTTTTTAACACCTGCAACTTCGTCGTACAAGCGTGTGGTTAAAAAGCGTAAAGCTGCCAACCTTAACATATCTGGCAGCGCGCTTGTTTCCCCGTCTGTTAGCGCTCTTCGGTAGCTGTAACCTTCTAAAAACTGATTGAATAATTCATCTGTCAGCTCACCATTTTCAAAGCCCCAAGCATTCAAGGCAATGGCAAGGTCATACACAAAATAGTCGGTGCACGAAAACCAAAAGTCAATCACACCGCTGACAAAGTTTTCCGTAAACAAAACATTGTCCTTAAAATAATCTGTGTGCACAAAACCGACGGGCAAACCCACATGGCGCAAAGTTTTTTGATAGGTCAACTCCTCTTCAATCAGGTCTAACGCGTCCCTTTGTTCAGGCGTTAAACTTTGCTGTTTTAGCTCATCAAGGTACCCTGCCAAGGTGCTGATATCCACCGAATTATCAATTTGTGGAATGTCCACATGCAAGGATGTGTTGTGCATATTCGCCAGCGTTTTACCAGCAGAAAAACATTGTAAGTCTGACGGTTTTTCAACATCATCCCCGTCCATAAATGTTTGCAAAATGCAAGTTTTGCCGTTTTCAAGTTTGTAGCGGCGCTGGCCAGATTGGGCGGCCATAATTTTCGGACAAATGATATTTTCTTCTGACAGACGGCACATGGCGTCCAATATAAAAGGGATGCTTTCTTGCTCGATCCGCTCTTCAAAAATGGTGAGAACAAGTTTTTCCTTGTCCGTCTCAATAAAGTAATTTGAGTTTTCGGTGCCTTTGTGAATGCCCACCGCTTGCTTGAGAGAATAGATTGAAAAATGGGATAAAACTTCAGCAATTTCCGCTTCTGATAAGTGCGTAAAAACTGCCATATTCACGATCCCTTTCCACATGTCTTAAAATAAATTGCATTCAGTTGCCTAAAACAACCCACAAAGTATAGCCCAGTTTGGTCAAACTCTCCACCGAAAAAGGCCCCTAAAATCCAAAGAATTTCAAAGCCAAAATAAGTGCCTAAATTATAGAAGAAAGTTTACAAAGCCTGCCTGTTTTGGCATATTCATTTTTATACAAAAAAAAGCAAACAATTAAAAGAGTAACCGGTATGATCCCTGAATTTGCACAACAAAAAATCAAACAGCACAAAGGCCGCTACGACATAAGCAAACAACTGTTTGAACGTGCAGAACAATTGATGCCTGGTGGTGTTAATTCCCCCGTGCGTGCTTTCAACGGTGTCGGCGGTCACCCCATTTTTATTGCGGGTGCATCCGGCCCAATTGTGCAGGATATGGACGAGAATCAGTACATTGATTTTGTGCTTTCATGGGGGCCGATGATTCTAGGCCATGCCCACCCACATGTGATTAAAAGTGTGACGGAACGGTTAAGTCTTGGCACCTCATTCGGCGCACCAACCGACATTGAAACTTACCTAAGCGACCTGATTTGCACCCGCCACGAAAGTGTGGAGCAGTTAAGGTTGGTCAACTCCGGCACCGAGGCAACCATGAGCGCCATCCGTCTTGCGCGTGGCTATACCGGTAAGGACGAAATTGTTAAATGCAACGGTTGCTACCACGGCCATGCCGACGGTTTGTTGGTTAGCGCAGGGTCTGGCCTTGCCACAGGTGGCAAACCGACAAGTGCTGGTGTTCCAGCAGACATTGCCAAGCTCACACATGTGATTGAGTATAACGACACAGAAGCATTAGAAGCACTTTTCAAGTCAAATTCAAATATTGCTTGCTTCATCGTCGAACCTGTTGCTGGCAACATGGGTTGCATCCCCCCAGCTGAAGATTATTTACAAAAAACACGTCAACTATGCGACCAATATGGCGTTGTTCTCATTCTTGATGAGGTGATGACAGGGTGTCGCGTAGCATACGGTTCATCGCAGGAAATTTATGGCATTAAAGCGGACATGACATGCTTTGGTAAGGTGATTGGTGGCGGTTTACCGCTTGCGGCTTATGGCGGTAAGAAGGAGATCATGCAACACCTAGCCCCTGTGGGAAAAGTCTACCAAGCGGGGACATTATCCGGCAACCCACTGGCAGTGAGTGCGGGGTGTGCGACGCTTGAGATGCTGCCAAAAAGCGCTTATGATAAGCTGACACAAACCACTACAAGATACGTAAAAATGTTTGAAAAAGCATTGAGCGATAAAGGCATTACCCACAGCATTAACCAAGTGGGCAGCATGTTTGGTATCTTTTTCCAGCCAGAAGCGCCGTCGAATTTTACCGAAATTAGTACTTCCCACGTTGAGATGTACAAAAAGTTTTTCCATGCACTTTTGGACGAAGGCGTGTATATTGCCCCTTCGGCGTATGAGGCTTGCTTTATGTCGCTGGCGCATGACGATGAAGCCATTGAAAGCATGACCCAACAAGCCGTGGAACGCGCGGTTCAAAAACTGTAAAGGAACTTTAAAATGACCCAGAAAAAACGTGAAATTGTTGGCGGAAGAACCAAGTTTAAAAGCCAGATGAGCAAGTCATCGAAGGAATATTTACTACGCCAAGCAAAGGACCCTTACGTTAAAAAAGCCATTAAAGAAGGCTACCATTCTCGCGCGGCATATAAGCTAAAAGAAATTAACGACAAGCACAAAATTATCCGCCCTGGCATGGTGGTGGTGGACTTGGGCGCCGCCCCCGGTGGCTGGTGCCAAGTGGTGAAAGAGGAAATGGCCAAAGGCGGCCGTGGCCTTGGTGGTGGCAAAATTTTTGGCCTTGATAAAATTTGGATGGAAGACGTTGAAGAGGTGGAGTTCATCAAGGGTGACTTTACCGAAAACGAGATTTATGAACAACTGCTTGAAAAGTGCCCCGAAAAGATCAACGTTGTCTTGTCTGACATGGCGCCCGAAACCAGCGGACATGACGGCACAGACCACTTGCGAATTATGGGTTTGGTAGAAATGGCGGCGGATTTTGCCCTCAACACCCTTAAGCCCAAAGGCACGTTTTTAACCAAAATTTTCCAAGGTGGGGAAGAAATTAAGTTCCGCGAACAAATGCGCAAACACTTTGACAAAGTGCAGTTCATTAAGCCAAAATCATCCCGTAAAGAATCACGCGAGGTGTTTTTGCTGTGCACAGGCTTTAAAGGTTAACAACCACTTACCCTTGTCAGTTTCCAAGGTGCATAAAAGCGAAACAAAGGCGAAATAGCAACGCATCAAATGCGCATATCGGCGAAAATAAACCCTATTTCACCACAAAAATGCATGATATGCGCATAAAAAAAGCCCCGTCATCGACGGGGTTTATTCGTTTAAAAATTTGAAGCTGAAAAGACCAGCTCAATCAGCTTTCGCACTCAACCTTTTGACCATTTTTATAAAAATGGTATGAAAAATCTTCTCGGTTAAAACAAGCCACCAGATTTTCTTTGTGGAATTCTTCATGCTGCTTCAAGTCTTCATCATCTTTAGCAACGTAAAAGAAGATATCTTCACCCAATTCACAATCAGGTTTGCGCACGAAAAGGCCATAACGCGCATCTCGAAATATTATGTCGAGAAAAGATTCAACATACACACCACTTTTTAGGTCTATATATAAAATGTGACGACCTTCTGCTATAACTTTTTGCACAAAACTTGCACTCGCCTTTTTTGTTTTAAAGGCTTTAAAACGACCAGCCTCACATAAACAAAAGCTCATCACAGAGCAACCAAGAACTTCTGTTAAAACAATTTTAAAATTACGTACGAACATAGAAAAACCTCACAGGAAATGTGGAAAAAGAAGAGGTGAAACAATCACCAAACCATGCCACAACCTTGCATACAATGCAATCACAATGTACAGGTAGCAATTTAATTTACTTTATATAGCCACTGATCCAGAACAGCTCGAAGCTCGGCCAACTCCTCAGGACTGCGAAATGTATGCCCACACCCTTGAATTTCATGATACATTTTTTCACCACCCCACTTTCCATAAAGCAGTTTTTGGTGTGCAGGCGTTGTTGTAACATCCTCACCCCCCACAACAAACAGCGCAGGCATGCGTAAGTTTTCTATCCCCACTGATAAGTCATAACGTTGGGCATCCTCCATCAACCCCCAGCTTGCATGGCCTTTTACCCCTGGCTTGCTTGAGCTTTTCTTTTCATAAAACCCTTTTTCTTGCCAATTTTTAAGATATGATTCCGACTTTGTTTCTTTCCACAATTTTCCAGAAACAACAGCAGAAGTTGGCACAACCCCTTTAACATGCTGGGGGTGGTTGAGAGCATAATTTAAAGTTGTTGCACCGCCTAAGCTGTGCCCTGCCAAATAAAACGGTGATTGAAACCAAGGCTGAGACATGGCCCATTGAACAACGTCCACTAAATCATGGTAATGGTTTGTAATTGTGGCATGAACTAAATCTCCCCCACTTTCACCAAAAGAATGTGTCGCATCAAAGTTTACAGTGCTTATGCCATTTTTATGGAAAGTTTCCGCCATAGCCAGAATGTGGCTCTGCTCCTTAAAACCACCAAACCCATGCTGCAAGAAAGCAAGACCCTTTGCATGATCAACTTGGGTGTATTTTAAAACAATGTTTAAACCATGACGGTTTTGGATGGTTATCTTCATTTTCACTCCTTGTTATTCAGCAATATGACTTGCCATTTATTGCCAATAAAAAGCCCTGCAAATGCAGGGCTTTCACAAATTTTAAAATGTTAGCTGTCGAAGCCCATTTGTTTTTCCACCAAGGCGCAAAGCATGTGTAAAAATGTAATGTGACATTCTTGAATGTGGGCTGTGGTTGGGTGTTCTACACAGAAGTTGTATGAACACATACCATTTAATTGACCACCTTCTTTACCAGTCAGGCTGACGGTTTTGATTCCCATATCATGGGCACTTTGCACCGCTTTAATAATGTTGCCACTGTTACCAGAGGTTGAAATGGCGACCAACACATCCCCTTCTCGTCCCAAGCCTTCCACTTGGCGTGAAAACACTTCGTCATAGCCGTAATCATTACCCACAGCGGTTAAAATGGATGTGTCTGTTGTGAGCGCAATGGAAGCAAGTGCACGGCGGTCTTTCACAAAGCGGCCCACAAATTCTGCTGCAATGTGCTGAGCGTCCGAAGCGCTGCCACCGTTACCACACAACAAGACTTTACCGCCATTTTTAAGGCAAGTTGCCACTTCATTTGAAAGAGATTCAAGCGCTTCGGCATTTTTCATAAAAAAGCCGTTCACCGCCTCAATATGGGCATCCACCATAGACTGGATCATGTTTACAGCAGGTGTTTTTTGCACCGTTTCCATGCCTTTGGTTTGTACTTCACCTTGCATTAAGGAGTCTATCAAATCGCCAGTACGTTTTGTTTGCACCATAACATTTTCTTTCACTTGTATTTGCGCTTCCGTTAAAAAAGTTTTTGTTCAGATTCACTACTTAGATTGAGGATCTAAAAAGATACTAACCCAAAGTTCCACAACAAGCAAGGAAAGAATTGTATACGAACCGTCAACGTGACCTTTTTGTGTTTTTTGCAATAATTTTTGCACCGCAGCAGCGTTGAAAAGCCCACGCTCCATAGCCTTTTTGGAAAACAGTACACTGCGCACAAAGTCCATCTCCTCCATCAACCAGTGGCGTACAGGCGCACCAAAACCCGCTTTAGAGCGGTAAACAATGCTGGGGTCAACCCTTGTGGCAAGTGCTTTTTTAAGCAACCACTTGGCTTCACCTTCATGCACTTTTTGATGGAGTGGCAACTGGCTGGCAAAGTCCACCATTTTACGGGCGGTAAAAGGTGTGCGCACCTCCACCCCGCAGACCATGGACATTTTATCTGTATAATTTAAATTATGGTCGGGCAAAAAGCCGTGTTGCTCAAGGTTTAATTGACGATCCAAGTTGGGGTAACCCTGCGACCGATTTAAAACTTGGTGTAAATAGTCCACTGTTTGTTGGTCATAAGCTTGTTTCAGGTCTGCGCCTAGCAAAGGGTAAAGCACGCTGGGTTGGGTGTAGTAAAAAGCGCTGAGTAATCGGCTGTCCTTCGGGTGTTTTAAAATATCCTTAAGCTTGCCCAAACGCCGTTTTAAATTTTTGTTTTGCGCTAACAAGTGGCACGTGGTCAGCAGTGCTTTTTGCAAAGGTTCTGGCACCCAGTTGTAACGGTCCAACATCGCCGTTAGCTGGTGGCGGCGGTAACCCGAAAAGATATCGTCACCCCCTGCACCGCTTAGCAAAACTTTAATGCCCATTTGCTGTGCTTTGTTGCTGATGGCTTTGACGAACAAGGGTGCCGGGTCAGCTTGGGGTTCATCCAATACATAGACCATGTCCGCCAAGTCATGCACAAAGTTGCTTTTGGCGTTCACATGTTGCAGGTTGACACCTGCTTGCTCGGCCACTTGCTGGGCGTAGGTTTTGTCATCGCTGAAGCCTTCGCTTTCCATGTTCACGCCTTTAAAACCAAGGCAAAAGGTTTGAAAAGGTTTGCCCAAGTGCTTTTTCATCGACGTGACAATGGCGCTGGAATCCACCCCGCCAGATAAAAACGCCCCAACCGGCACATCACTGACCGTTTGATCCGCCACCACTTCGTCTAAAAGGCTTAACAAGTCTCCAGGTTGTTGTTCTTGGTGGTCGTGGTGCAAAGGCGGTTCATACCATTTTGAAATAAGGCATAAGCAATCCTCGCTGACGGTCATAAAGTGCCCAGGCAACAGCTTTTTAACGCCCTTTAACATAGTGGCTTCACCCGCGCACCACAAATAGCGCACGTAAGAAAGCACGGCGTCATGGTCCAAGCTTTTGTTCAAATAAGGCAAGTCCACCAATGCCTTTAATTCGGATGCGAAGGCAAAACCTTTAGGTGTTTCTGCATAATAAAAAGGCTTCATACCCAAATGGTCCCGCGCGGCAAAAAGGGACTTTTCTTGACTGTCCCAAATGGCGAAGGCAAAAATACCGTCCAGTTTATCCAACATTTTCTCGCCGTAAGCGTCATATAAAGGTGCTAAAATGGCGGTGTCCGACTGGTCATTGAATTGATACCCTTTGTTTTTAAGGTCAACCGCCAGCTCTTTAAAATTGTAAATTTCGCCATTGAAGGTCACTTGGTAGCGCTCGCCCACCCCTGCCATCGGCTGTGCCGCATTTTCGGATAAATCAATGATGGAAAGTCGGCGGTGGCCAAGCCCTGCTTCTTTGCCAACCCAGTGACCCGCACCGTCAGGGCCACGATGGGCAATTTTATCGGTCATGCCTTGCAGCACAGACTGGTCGTAGTTTCCAACATATCCTGCAATGCCGCACATTTTACCGCCTCGCCAATTTTATATTTTAAAAGTTCACTTGAAGGGGTTTGCCCTCAACCATGCTTTGACCGATCAGCAAGGTCAAACGACTGGTTTTAAGCATGCCTTCGACATCTAAGTTGGAGCCACCATTCACCGCTGTGACAAAAGCCGCCAGCTCGTTTTGGTGTCCTTTGTCTTGACTGCCACCAAACAAACCACCTTTGACACGGATTTTACGTTTTCGGCCACCGGTGACGATGCAACCTTTGCGGAAATTGTCAATCACCCCAATGTTGCCACCAGCGTAAACTTCCACCAATTCTTTTGAGTGCGACGTGTCCCCTTCGGAGGTGTAAACAATGGTTGAAGTACCACCATTTTCGTGACGGATGATGATGTTATAAACGTCCTGCCCTGTGCCTGCGGTGGCATAAACTTCCACCGGTGCAGAGGCAGCAAGGTAAAGCGCCAAGTCCACAAAGTGGCAAGCTTCCCCCACCAAGCGACCACCGCCTGTTTTGGGGTCATGCTGCCAATTATCGGCATCCAGCCGACCAGCGTTGACCCGAATCATCACCTGCCTTGGACTATGGATATTTTCAAAAAAGTCATTCAGCGCCATGGCGTAAGGGGAATAGCGGCGGTTAAAGCCCACCATCAGCACCTTGTTGCAGTTGCGGTATTCACGTTCCACCATGTCAATTTCTTCAAAGGTCATGCCCAGCGGTTTTTCCACAAACACATGCTTGCCCGCTTGAAGGGACTGCCCCACAAGGTTGGCATGGGTGTTGTGCTGAGTGGCAATCACCACCGCTTGGGTTGCCGCATCGTTGATAATTTCATTTTCGGTGCTGGCCACATATTTAAAGCCAAATTTATCGCCAGCCAAACGGGCGCTGACCCCACCTTTGGAAACCACACCTGTCAGCGAAACTTCTTCCGCCCCTTTTAAAGCGGGCAACAAAACACCACGGGCAAAACTGCCTGCACCAATAAAGCTTAAGCCCAGTTTACCGGTGACAATTTCGGTCGGCCGCAGGTTGAGCCTTGTCTTCAAACGGTCTTGCACCGGTGCGGTGTATTCCAGCACCACGCCCATGCTTGGTATGTCCTTAGACATCACCAAAGCGTATGCGTCCTTCGCTTCTTCAATGGGGAAAGTGTGGGAAAGCAAGGGCTCCATGTTCAATTTACCTTGCGCCATCAGGCTCAACGCTTCTTTTAAGTTTTCACGCTCGCACCAGCGGACAAAACCACGGGGGTAGTCTTGGCCACGCTCTTCGTAATTTTTGTCATAACGCCCAGGGCCATAAGAACGGGAGATGATGAAATTCAGCTCCTTTTTCATAAATTCAGCGTATGGGATGTTGCTCCCCACTTTACCGGTCATCACAATGTTGGCCTTGTCACGGGCAAATTGAATCGCTTGTTCAATCGGGTCATTGCTGTCGGTTGCGGCGCAAATAATCACGCTGTCAAAGCCATAACCATCTGTAAAGCTTTTAACCAAGCTTTCAGTATTGCCGACACTTAATGCGTGAACCATGTCCGCACCGTTTTCTTCCGCTTGTTTAATGCGGTCTGCGTCAAAGTCCACCGCAAACACTTTGCAACCTGCGGCTTTCAGCAACTGCACCGTCAGCTGACCCACCAGCCCCAAGCCCATCACCATCACTTTGTCGCCCAGTGTGACTTTAGCATTGCGCACACCTTGCATGGCAATGGCCACCAGCGTCGCAAACGACGCATGCTGGTCGCTGACATTTTCGGGCACTTTGGCAAGTAAATTTTTGGGCACGGCATTCACTTCGGCGTGGTTGGAAAAGCCAGCCCCTGCCATGGCCACACGTTCCCCCACCTGAAACTGCCCCTTTAAGTTTTCGCCCACTGCAATCACTTCGCCAGCGGCGCTGTAACCCAGTGGTAAAGGTTCTTCCAACTTTGAAAACACACTGGACAAGGTGGCGGACAAACCATCCCGTTGCATTTTATCCAACACTTTTTGCACCAAATCTGGGCGTTCCTGCGCTTTAGAAAGCAGGGACTTTTTGGCAAAGTCTATCAACATTTTTTCAGTCCCCGCACTGATCAATGACGCTTTGGTGGCCACCAAAACTTCACCCTTGCCCACTTGTGGGGCTGGCACGTCTGTTAAGTTCATTTGCCCATTTTTAACGCTTTGTAAAACTTGTTTCATGTTGTTTCTCTTCGGTTTTTTTGTTTTTTGTGGGTCGATCTATTTTTCAATTAGTCCTTGTTGTAAGAAAGGACTCTGTTTCTAAAGTCGGCCGGTGTGTTTTTAATGCTGGGGTTGGGCACCAACACATAGTCGTAATATTCGAGCATTCTTTCAATGCGTTTGGGGTCAGTGCTTTCCATCATTGCGATGTAACTGGTCATAAAGCGGCCTTTGCACGCTTGTTTAAAAATCTCAAAGTCCTTTTCGCTGAGTGGGCGTAAGCGAATGTCAAAAACAATTTCACATTCTTTGGGCACATCGTCGCCCGGGCACCACAAACGGACACCGTTTTTGCCCAAATTTAATGTGCCCACTTGCCCTGCAAAGGCACGTTCTAAGTTCAGCTCTGATGGCTCATCGCTGATGTTGATGGTTAATTTTTGTTTGTCAGAAAACATGCGTAAACGCCCCTCTTGTATCAATAATGGTTTTGTTTGCCAGCTGTTCTTTGTTCAGCTGTTTAAAAATGTCATGGTCGGTCAGCATCACCAAAATGTCCGCTTTTTCCAGCAGTTCTTCGGTGTTGACCAAGTGAAAGCCTGCCAGCTCTTTGAGGTATGGCTCGCAAGCAAGAATGTTGGCAGAAATTGTTTTTTGCACCATCTGCGCCACTTTTAAAGCGGGGGACTCTCGCATGTCGTCCACATTGGGTTTAAACGCCAAACCCATCAGGCCAACTGTGGGATTTCTTTGATTGCTTTGCGCCACCGCTTCCGCCACCTTGGCCACCACCCATTCGGGCTTGGCATCGTTGACTTGTCTGGCTTGGGTAATCAACTTAGCGTTGCCCTTTTTGCTGGCGGCGGCAATAAACCATGGGTCAATGGCAATGCAATGCCCACCCACCCCAGGACCGGGCTGTAAAATGTTGACCCTTGGGTGATGGTTGGCCAAGCGAATCACATCCCAAACATTGATGCCCAGCTCGTCACAAATCATTGACAGTTCATTGGCGTAAGCAATGTTCACATCGCGAAAAGCATTTTCGCACAGCTTGACCATTTCCGCCACTTGGTCGGTGCTTTTAAGCAGCTGACCCTTGATGAAAGTTTGGTAAAATTCGTATGCTTTGTCCGTCGCTTCAGGGGTGGTGCCACCGATGACACGGTCATTGTGGATCAGCTCATAAAGGGTGTTGCCGGGGATCGCCCGTTCGGGGCAAAAAGCGTAATGCACTTTGCCGACAAGGTCTGGCCTTTGGGCTTCCACCACCTGTTGAACGTCCACCCTTGTGGCACCCAAGCCGGATGTGGATTCCAGCACCACCAAATCCCCCGCTTTTAAAGTTTGTGCCAAAGCTTTGCTGGCACTTTGAACGTAGGACATGTCCGCCGATTTATCTTCCACAATAAAGGGCGTGGGCACAATAATCAGGTGAATGTCCGCACTTTGAACAGTTGTGCTGGCTTTAAAACGGCCAGAATCTAATGCTTTTTTAAGGGCTTGTTGCAGGCCCTTTTCTTCAAAGTGAGCCTGACCGGCGTTGAGCTTTTGCACCACCTTTTCTTGAATGTCCACACCCAAAACTTGGTGCCCTGCATCCGCCAACAAAACTGCCGTAGGTAAGCCAATGTAGCCCAAACCAATTACATTCACCGTTTGCAAAACAAAAAACCTTATAATTTATGAAATATTTCAATCAAAAGTTATACTTGTTTGACCGCAAAAAAGCAAACAAAACCCTAATCCCAAACGCGATTCAACTTTGGCTTAAAGGGCTTTAACGTCACACCGGTGGGCGAAAGGTAAATTTTATAAGAAACCGCCCCCTCTTCTGGCACAAAGGCATGTTTGCAATGCGCCATTTTAAAGTGCGCGGTGAGCACCAAGTCGCTTTTAAAACAATCCTCCGTTTGCGGGGCATTTTCAGGGTAAGCCAACAGCACCGTCCGTCCATTATTTTCCACCACACAGCCCACATCGTCACAGTTGAGGTGGCTTGAAAGCGGTGTGTCAACCACAGCAAAGTCCTCAAAAATTTGTTTTTCGGCAACGCTGCCATCGCTCACCGCTGCAATGTAACCCACACCATCTTTGTAAACCAATTGGGTTTGACCACCGCGCAGCCACAAAATGTCCGCATGGCCAAAGCTAAAAGTGGCCAACACCCAAGCCGCAACACAAAGCATCACAAAGCTGGTTTTAACAAAACGCTTGACGTACAAACAACCAATCAACAACAAGCAAAACAGGCTTAAAATTAAAACTTCGGAAGGTTCAACAACGGCGTGACCAAAAGGTTGCTCTGCCCCCCAATAAGCCAAAGCGTTCACCCACTCCACCCCCCAAGCGGCCACTTGCCACGCCACAGTATGAAGCCCGAAAGGTGTGAGCAAAAGCCCTAAAAAAGCGAAAGGCATCACCACAAAAGCGGTTAGCGGAATGGCCAAAACATTCACCAAAAACCCTGTAAAATGCACTTCACCAAAGTGCCACGCCGCCACCGGCATGGTGGCCACCCCCGCCACAACAGAGGTGAGAAAAACGCCTTTTACATAACCAAAACCTTGAACAATTTTAAGGGCGGAGTAAAGCTCCCGCTCTTTATATTCATTATAAAGTGTCAGCGCAAACACCGACGCGAAGGACATTTGAAACGAAGCAGTCAACACACTTTCCGGCCAGATAAAAAGCACCAGAGCAAGGGTCAGCATTAAAATGCGCATGGTGTTGTGCAACCGCCCTAAAACCACAGCCAAAAACAGCAATGACAGCATTAAAAAAGCCCGAAGCGTCGGCAACGTTGCACCTGCAAGCACGGTGTAACCGCCTGCCGCCAGCACCGCCAAAATGGCCGCTGGCACTTTGCCATTGAAGCGCACCGCAACATGGGGGAACAAGCAAATAAACCGCCTAAAACCAAAGTAAACAAAACCCGCCACCAAGCCCACATGCAAGCCCGAAATGGCCAACAAGTGTGCCAAACCACTGCGGCGATAGGCGCTGTATAATGCGTCGGAAAGTTCGGTGCGTTTGCCAATGGTCAGCGCCGTTAAAACAGCTTCACTTTCTGCCACCTTTTCACCTTTGGGCGTTGTGATGATCAGTGACGATAATTTTTCTCGGAGTTTTTGTACCCTGTATTGACTGTGATAAAAACCTTGCGGCCAACTTGTTTTGTAAACACGCCCCATCACATAACCCGTTGCGCCAATGCCTTTAAGCCAGTAATAGCGTTTTAAATTAAAGTCGCCAGCGTGTTGTTGTGGTTTCGGCGCAAACAGTTTAGCTTCAACGGCCACCCAATCGCCAACGTAAAATTCACTTAACCGACCCTCCGAACTTGAAATGCGTACTTTGTTTGGCGTTTTGTTTTCAGCCACGCCATAAATTTTAACATGCTCAAGAGTGACCTTATCCCGCCCGTCATAGGTGCCACTTTTGGCAATTTGCCCCACCACCCAGTGACGACCCTTCTCATATTCTTTAGCTAAAAATGTGGTGTTTTTATTTTGAACCACAAAAGCGGTGTGCGCCAAGTAACCTATGCCAGAAGCCGCCAAAGCACAGCCCAAAAACAAAGCATAGTGCCCCCGCAAAAGCCACGCCCCCACAAGAGAAACGGTTGACAATAAAACAAAGAACGGTACACTCACCTCAACTGGTAGCAGAAAATAAACCAAAGCCCCCAAAAAAGCACCCATTGCCAACACAAAAGGCAAAGCATAGCTTTGAAAACGCGTTTTAGGTTTATTGATATTTTTTAACATGCTGGCAGGCATTGTAACGAAATTAAAGGTTTAGTGTAAATGACGAAAATGGTAAAAACACGTTTTGCGCCTTCCCCCACGGGAATGTTGCACATTGGTGGTGCCCGCACCGCACTTTTTAATTACTTATTTGCGAAAGCCAACGGCGGTGAATATCTGATTCGCATTGAAGACACGGACCAAGAACGCAGCACCGAAGAAAACAAAGAAATTATCAAACAAGGTTTGGACTGGCTAGGCCTTGGCCCAACAGACGGCCAATGGGTTTTGCAAACCGACAGTTTAGAGCGCCACAAACAAGCAGTAGAAAAACTGATTCAAGAAGGCAAAGCTTATGAGTGCTACACCTCAAAAGAAGAGCTGGAAGAAATGCGTGAAGCGCAAAAAGCCAAGGGCGAAACCATCCGCTATGATGGTCGCCACCGCAACTTGAGCGACGCTGAAAAGCAAGCCTTTAAAGCCGAAGGTCGCACCGCTGTTATCCGTTTAAAAGTGGCCGAAGAAGGCACAACCAAATGGGACGATGCGGTACAAGGCACCATTGAAGTGCCCAACTACACATTGGACGACTTTGTGATTATGCGTGCTGACGGTTACCCCACTTACAACTTTGTGGTGGCCTTAGACGACCATGACATGGGCATTACCCACGTTATCCGCGGTGATGACCACATCAACAACACTCCCAAACAAATGTTTGTTTATCAAGCCATGGGCTATGACCTACCAACCTTTGCCCATGTACCAATGATTCACGGCAAAAACGGCAAAATGTCCAAGCGTGACGGTGCAACCAACGTGCTTGAATATAAAGAAGCGGGCTACTTAAGCGAAGCTTTGAACAACTATCTAATGCGCCTTGGTTGGTCCCTTGGGGATGAAGAGGTGATTGACATGGCACGTGCCATTGAACACTTTGACATTCATAACGTCAACAAAAGTGCATCTGTTTTTGACCAAGTGAAACTGGACTGGTTTAACGCCCAGTACATCCGCAAATTATCCGCAACTGAACTTTTACCACAACTAAAACCATTTTATGAAAAAGCAGGCTTAACCCTGAACAGTACCATAGAAGGTTACCTTTTAAATGGTGGAATTGAAGCGGTTAAAAACAAAGCAAAACGCTTGGGTGACATTGTGACCGCCACGGCCTTCTTTTTTGAAAACGCACCGTTTAACTTTGGCGAAAAGGAAACATCCATCCTTGAAACGGAAGGTTACAAAAACAATCTAGCTTTGTTTGCAAACGCCTTAAAGGACGTTGAAGGCCCTGTGACCCATGACACCGTTTCTGACATTGTTGGCAAATTGTGCGCAGACACTGGCTTAAAATTTAAGGACTTTGGCATGCCGCTGCGTGTGGCCCTAACCGGCACAACCCAAGCACCCGGCGTGGGCGACATTGTGGAAATTTTTGGCAAGGAAGAATGTTTAAAACGTTTAAATTCCATCACTTAACAACCACTTAAAAAACCTTGCACGAAAGCCCAGCCAACCGCTGGGCTTTTTGCTGCCCATTATTTTTTATAAAATACGGCTAAAAATATGCCATTTACCCTTGCCAAGCCCCATTGAAGTGATTATCTTAATTACAGACTTTTAACCCTTCTTACCTTTTAATTTATAGGAACCTGAATGAGCAATTTATGTGTCGTGACTTCACGCCATCTTATACCTGCTATCAAAACAGCACACCAAGCTATTGATAAGGCTAAAACAAACCCCAAAATCATTTGCGCTTTAAACCGCACGTTGGAAACTTTGAAAGTAGCCGAATTTCAAATGCAGCGCACCCAAACTGACAACGCAGAAAGTGGCCAACCAGGCTGTTTGTTTTTTGAAACAGCTTTGCTGAACACAACCCTCGCCAAAGACTTTATTCTGAACCAAACAGTCACCCCTTACAATAAAGAGGACCTGTTAAAACAGATTAAAGCAGCCTATGAGCATTTGGAAAAATGCGCTAATCGATGATAAAAAAGAAGCCCTGCAACGCAGGGCTTCTTTTTTGTTATAAACATTAAGACGCCAGCATTTTGGCCGCCGCTGCCGTGGCTTCGGCAGTTACTTCCTTGCCCGAAATCATCCGTGAAAGTTCATCCAACCTGTCATCGCTGTTCAGCTCCACCAGTGTGGTTTTGGTGCTGTCACCTTCTGTCTTCTTCATAATTTTAACGTGGCGATGCCCTTTGGAAGCCACCTGCGCCAAGTGGGTGATGGAAAACACTTGATGCTGGCTGGAAAGGTCCTTCATCGCAAGACCCATACTTTCCGCAACGTGACCACCAACACCGGTGTCAATCTCATCAAACACCAAGGTGGTGGGGGCAATGTTTTTATAAAACACTTGCTTCAGTGCCAACATTAACCTTGAAACTTCACCGCCCGAAGCCACTTTAACCAACGGCGCCAAAGGCTGGCCTTTGTTGGTCGCCACCATAAATTCCACACGTTCCGCACCTTTTTCGCCCCAGTCTTCGCTGGGCAAAAGTTCAAGTTGTGCTTTAAATTGCGTTTGTGGCATTTCTAAGAACTTTAGAGATTTTTCAACCGCGGTGGAAAGGCTTTTCGCCACTTCGTCTCGGGCTTTGCTTAGCTTGTTACACGCCGCTTCAAATTGGGCACGCTCCTTCAGCACCTCTTGCTCTAGGCGTGAAAGATCATGCTTCAAACCGCTCAAGCTTGCCAGTTTTCCTTGCATCTGCGCCAAAGTTTCAGGCAAGTCATCCACAGCACAGTTGTGTTTTTTGGCCAAGTCCTTCAAGGTGAACAGTCTATCGTCCACTTCTTGCAAGCGCTGTGGGTTGGCTTCATAGTCACTGCCAAGGCTTTCAATTTCGCCGACCAAGTCCCCCACTTCAATAGCAACGCTGGAAAAACGTTCGCACAGTTGTTTCATCTCATCCGAAAGGTCAGATAGAGGTGACAGCACACCATCGGCGTGGCTAAGCAGTGATGACACGTCGCTATCCTCACCGCTTAAGATATTCAGTGCCTCACTGAGGGACTTCACCACCTTTTCAGAAGACATTAACAGCTTACGCTCTTGACTAAGCGCTTGTTCTTCGCCAGTTGTAATGTCCATCTTCTCAAGTTCGTCAATGTAAGCTGTCAGCAAAATTTCTTCGTCCGCTTGGTTTTTAATGCGGTTTTGAGCGTCCAGCAGTTCATTGTAAACATGGCGCCATTTTTGATAACTTTGTTGCACCGCACTGCGTTGCCCTTCAAGCCCTCCAAAACGGTCCAACATTTGAACATGATTCACCGGTTTTAAAATAAGCTGACCGTCATACTGGCCGTGAATATCCACCAATTTACCACCGACAGTTTGCAACTGCCCTTGTGTAACCTGCGTGCCGTTGATAAAAGCACGGCTTTTTTCTCGGCTAAGTTGGCGGCGCATGAAAAGTTCGCCCTCTTCCAGCTCCAGCCCCATTTCAGCGAGGATTTTCACCACTGGATGATCATCAGTCAGCTGAAAGCGCACTTCTACTGATGCATTTTCCGCCCCGTGACGTATCAACGATGTGTCCGCCCTTGAACCTAAACCAAGGGAAAGTGCATCAATCAACATGGACTTACCTGCCCCGGTTTCCCCTGTGATAATGGTAAAGCCGGACTTAAAGTCCACCTGACATTGTTCAATCAAACCAACATTGTGAATGTTCAAATGTGCCAGCATGGGTTTTACGTGCCTTTTGAGTTTATGTTTTGTTACTTGTTAGAATCATGGACTGTGTTTTTCAGCCCTTTCCACACACGGCCAAACCATGAAGTTTCTTCCACCACAGTTGGTACTTTTAAATTGTTTTGACCCAACAAGTCATAAGCTTTTTGATACCACACAGAGCTTGGGTAATTGTGACCCAACACCGCAGCTGACTGTGTTGCCTCGTCTTCAATGCCAAGGGCTAAGTAGCTTTCGCTCAAGCGGTATAAAGCTTCTTGAATTTGGCTGGTGCTTTGATAGTTTTCCACCACGGTGCGGAAACGGTTGATCGCCGCCATGTAACGGCGGTTTTTAAGGTAGTAACGACCCACCATCATTTCCTTGCCGGCCAAGTGGTCCAAGCACAGGGTGATTTTAAGCTTAGCGTCTTTGGCATATTCACTTTCTGGATAGCGCTGCACCAGCTCGTTAAAGGTTTGCAAAGCTTCTTCGGTGAACTGCTGGTCACGGCGCACATCACTGATGCGGTTGTAGTGGGACATCGCCTTGAGGTAAAGGATATACGGTAAGTCCTTGTGGCCGGGGTGTGAACCAATAAAACGGTCCGCCGCTGGCACAGCTTCGTCATAGCGTTCGCTGTTGTAGTAAGCGAAAACAACCATCATCTGGGCACGGGTTGCCCAACCAGAATAAGGGTGTTGGCGTTCCAGCTCTTCAAAAGCGTTCACCGCTTCGCCGTAACGGCCTTCGGTCAACAGGTCCATCCCTTGGTTATAAAGCAATTCAACTTCGCCAACAATTTCACGTTTTTCAGGTGTGGAGGAACAGGCCGCCAAACCCAACGCAGAAACCAGAACAACCACTTTTAGGAACTTCATCAATTAACCTCTTTATTTTCATTTTTATCGGCTTAAAAATTAACATTTTTCAGCCCACGATGCCACCTTAAAAAGTGTGCGCAACGCTTTTGTCAGTTTTTGCCTTGCAAAATGGTTATTATGAAGCTACATAAGAACTTAAGTCGGTATTTTTAAATACCAACAACACTTCATGCCTTTTTACACTGCCCCCGCAGGGGCTAAGGATAACTTATGGGCACATGCCTAACCTGTCACCAACTGGCAGACGACCTTGCAACAGCCAAAGCCCGGATAGCAGAACTTGAAGAAGAGCTGAATACGGTGCGACGGACAAACCCGTTAACTGGCCTAGCCAACAAAAAAGCGCTGGCTGAAAAATTAACCGAGTTACAATCTCACGCGGACCGCCACAACCTTGAAAGTTACCTTTTCTTCATTGATTTGGATAACTTTAAGGACATCAACGACAACCATGGCCACAAAGCCGGTGATGACTTGTTGATTGCCGTAGCCAACAAACTTAAAAATTGTTTGCGCGCCGGCGACATGGCATTTCACCTCAGTGGGGATGAATTTGCCGTTGTGGTCACAGGCTGTCAAAGCACTGAAGCGGTGAGACAAAAAATTGTCAAAGCCATTGAAAGTGCGGAAGTGATGACCCATCACCACCAACCGATCATCCAGACAAGTTGTTCACTGGGTGTGAGTGAAGTGGTGAATTCATCACCACAGACAGTGATTGATGAAGCTGAAAAGGTTCTGCAAGACGATAAGGCTTACCGTGAAGGTCAAGGCTTACGTCACAAGCGGTGAAACTTGATAGCGATTAAAAAAGCCTCCTTGCGGAGGCTTTTTATTTTCGGTTGTTTAAGATGGCAGGTTTTGTATAAAACCCAAAGCAATCATCAACGCCACAACGACAACACTCCCCCAAAACAAAATACTATTCTTTTTTTGATGGGGTGATTTCTCGCCTGCGCTGTGAACTGGCTCTGCATAGTCTTTAGGTTGTTGGGGTATTTCTAAACTTTCAGGAACAGAGGCTTGTCGTTCGTCTGCGAGTTCCACAACTGCCGACGCCGCTTCTGGCTGTTTCGGGTATTTCGGCGAATTTTTCTGAGCGCTTTGCGCATACGATTTGCCCTTTTGATGTTTACGAGAACGTTTGTTTTTTGCCGCTTGTAACTGTTTGCTACGGCGAGACTTTTTACCTTGATTTGACTTTTGATGGTCGTTTGACATAGCCTGTACCTCCAAGGGACGATGGACTAAATAAAGCAAGAAATAAGCTTAAATGCTGATCTAAAAATGTAAGTGTCACGAACGGTATTTTTATAATACAAGCCAAACGCTTCATCAAGGTTTATTTTGATGAAGCTTTCTTTTTAGCAGGCGCTTTGCTGGTTTTAGCCGTTGCCTTTTTGGTGGTCTTCTTAACCGTCTTTTTTTGGCTTTGCTCTTTTTCAGCTTTCACACGCTTGGCCGTTACAGCTTTTGCTTTTTTAACATCATCATTGCTGACAGGTTTCACCACCACGCTTGAACGTGGCTTTTCCTTTTGTTCTTTTTGAAGTGCGTCAAAACCTTCAGCTGTGGTTGGGGTAATAATCCCTGCGGAAATCACCATTTTAACGCCTTGCTCAACGGTCATGTGCAGTGGTTTTAATTGGCTGCGTGGTACAAAAAGCAAAAATCCTGAAGTGGGGTTTGGCGTGGTGGGTAAAAACACATTCACCAAACTTTCATCTGAGGTGCGTGAAACTTCGCCCTTGGTTTCTCCCGTGACAAAGGCAATGGCCCAAATGCCGGGGCGTGGGTATTCCACCATCACCACTTCACGGAAGGACGAAGAGTTTGAAACCGAGACAGTGTCAATAATTTGTTTAACAGCACCGTAGATGGAGCGCACACCGGGGATGGAATTCACCAAACTTTCGGTCCAACGAATTAACCTTGCCCCTGCAAAGTTGCGCACCGATATCCCAATAAATATCAATGCAAAAATACCCATCAAAATTTCCACACCGGGGATGTCATAAGGCAGGTAATTGCTTGGGCGGTAATGCGGTGGGAAGAATGATTCCGCCAAGTTATTCACCATTGAAACTGTGAATTTAATAATATAAAACGTGATGATAATGGGCAAAACAACCAAAAGACCTGCCACAAAACTGCTGCGCAGCCAGCCTAAAAACCCAGGCTTGCTTTTTTCAACCTTTTGTTTTTTGTTATTTTTTTGTGCCATCGCAACCTCGTTTTCTTTTAATTTTTATAAATGATACAAAACAATTTCTACATTGCAACTTAAATTACAAAGTTGGCGCCATAAAGTTGGGTTTAATGCCTGTTTTTTGGATGTAATGTTCTGCCTCGCCGCCGATAAACAAGCCACTTTCCACCAACAAGGTTTGGAAGCCCATGTTAATCGCACCTAAAATGTCCGTATGTAGGGTGTCCCCCACCATCAGCACATTTTCCGCCTTGCCTTGATAGCCCATAAACTCCAGTGCATGTTCAAACATGCAAGCTGCTGGCTTGCCCAACAAAATGGGTGGGCGATTATGATTGGTCTTGTTATAAAAATCATGAGCGTAAAAGCCGGGCGTTTTCACAAAAACATCGCCAGAAGGTGCGCCCACATCGGGGTTGGCAAGGTAGACATCCTGCACACCTTGGGCGGATTCAATCAAACTTTTCTGCAAATCATCATCCCAAGTTGCACCCACAAGGTACATCAGGTTTTCAGCATTTTTGGGTAGAACGCCAGCTGTGATATTCAAGTCAGCTATTTGAGGGAACTTGCCAGCAATGGGGTTGTTGCCATAACATGTAGCGGCAAAGCTTGTCTGACCTTGTTGCTTTTCTAAAAACTTTTCAGTTACGTCCAAACTGGTGACAATTTCATCCGCGCTAAAGTCAAAACCCAGCTTTTGATATTTTTGTTCCACTGTGCGCCAGCCGTTCATGGTGTCATTAGAGACCACACAAAACGCCACCCCTTTTTGCCGTAACTCTGCAATGGCAGTCAGCGCTTGGGGAATCACCTCACGGCCACGACACAACACGCCGTAAGAATCCAACAATACAAGCTCCACATTTTCCAAACAACCCTTCAACCCTGCCACTTTTTTTGTGGTTTGGGGGTATGGTTTTTCGTCATACCAAGGGCGTGACTGTTCGTAAATATCAACAATTTCATTTAAACGAAGCGACATCGGTCAATTTCACCTTTTACTTTATTTGAATTAAATTTGCGCGAAAAACGGCTCATGAATCAGAGACATTTGCTCTTTTAAGTCCATCAAGTGACGGTTCCAATAGTCAACGCTGTCAAAAAATGGGAAACTGCGAGGAAAGGCTTTATCGTCCCATCGTTTGGATATCCACGCTGTATAATGAATCATTCTCAGCGTGCGCAAGGCTTCCACCAGTTGAAGTTCGGCAAAGTCAAAGTCTCGAATTTGGGTGTATCCTTCCAGCAGCAGGCCAAACTGCTTGGCCATTTCTGCCCTGTCGCCGCCCACAAACAACCACAAATCCTGCACCGCTGGCCCAGAAACAGAGTCATCGAGATCAACGAAGAAAACATCTCCATCGTTTAAAATGTTACCAAGGTGGGCGTCGCCGTGTAAGCGCAGGTTAAATTCCCTATCGCCCCACAAAGCATCCAACTGGGTTAAAATATTGCTAACCGTCATGTCGTAGTTGGTCATCATATCTGCGGGGATGTGCCCACTTTGCCTTAAGTGCGTTAAATTATCCCAACCCATGGTTTGAACCGTTAAAGATGGCCGGTGTTGATAACTATCCCATGACCCCACGGTGTGTATCCGCGCAATCAGGCGACCCATGTGGCGGAAGTCCTCTTCCGTTTTCAGTTCAATAGCACGGCCACCCCGCTTGGGGTACAGGCAAAATAAATAACCTTGATATTCAAAAATGCTTTCACCATCAAAAGTAAGCGGTGCCACCACCGGCACTTCATGTTCTTGCAATTGGCTTGCAAACAAGTGCTCTTCTAAAAGTTGTTTTTTGTTCCACCTAAAGGGCCTGTAAAATTTAACAATAACATTATCATGCCCTTCAAGTGCCACATCATACACCCGATTTTCATAAGAATTGAGCGGAAAAAAGTTGCCGGTACATACAAACCCTAGGGACTCCACAGCGTTTAAAACCATCTCAGGCGACAAGGTTTCGTACGGCTTATTTAAACTGATTGCTTTGTTTTGCATACCCATCACTTTAAAACAAACCTAAAAAATCACAAAAGAATAATGAATTTTGATGCATTATATTGTAACATATTTAAGCATAACAAGAAGGACAAGGCATGAAAGACTTTGCAAGCAAACACCCAGACCTGCAAGAACTGCTGAATCAGCTCAGCAACTATTTCCCTGAAATTTTAAAGTATGAAAAAACCATCACCATGCTTTTGCCTTTTGCTATTCAGCTGAGTTTGGTTTTGATTATTATACTTATTGCTCAAGCCTTTTCAAAAGTGACGGACAACTACCTGACTAACCATAAAAAGTACCTTTTAAAATACCTTGCCAACCTCAACACCTTTACCTACGCCTTGGGGTTGTTGGTGGTGTTAAGCGCCTTTTTAAAGTACATTACGTTTGAGTCCGCCTTGGTGGATGCCAGCATTCTAATTTTAGCCATCCGTGCCCTGCCCAACATGGTTAACCACACCAAACTAAGGGAAAGCACCAAAAAACGCTTTGTCTTTATAGGGTGGGTATTGCTGGTGTTAATGCTCACCAAAAGCATCACCCCAATTATTGACTTTTTGGACACGGCACAGTTTACCGTGGGCGAAAAGGTCATCTCTGTCTGGTCTATTGTGAAAGCCGTTATCATCTTTGTGCTTTTAATTTGGGCTGTCGGCAAAATGACCAGCTTGATTGAGAAAAACTTCCTTAGAAACAACCGTAAACTTTCTCCATCCGCTCGGACCCTTATTGTTAAAATAACCAACATTTCAGGTCTCATTATTGCCTTTATGATGACCTTAGACATCATTGGCATTGACCTTGCCGCTTTTGCCTTCTTTGGTGGTGCCTTGGGTATTGGTATTGGTTTTGGTTTGCAAAAAGTGGTTGGGAACCTCATTTCGGGGATGATTCTCATTATGGACAAATCCATCAAACCGGGGGACGTGATTACCGTGGCTGATACTTATGGTGAAGTGACCGCACTGCACGCCCGTTATGTGGTGGTGCGCAAACGCAATGGCACCGAAGTTTTGATACCCAACGAACACTTGATGACCAATGAAGTGATCAACTGGAGTTACGAAAACAAAAATGTCCGCATTACGGTGGAAGTGGGTGTAAGCTACGACTCTGATATTGAGCACGTGCAAGCCATTTTACACGAAGTGACAAAAAACAGCCCAAGAGTGTTAAACGAGCCAGAACCCCGTGCATTCTTAACCGGCTTTGGCGACAGCAGCATCAACTTTGAAGTGCGCTTTTGGGTAAACGACCCCGAAGCCGGCATTGGCGCTGTTCGCAGTGAAATTTTCATGGAAATATGGAAGCGCTTTAAAGAAGAGAACATTGAAATTCCCTTCCCACAACGGGTGGTGCACTTGCCAGAAAAAAAGGAAGAAAAACGATCCACCCTCACCATCCCTGTGGTGGAGGAAAAGATGGATTCTTAAACCTCATCTAAACCCTTTAAAGCCAGTGACAATTCACTGGCTTTTTTTGTGCGAACCTTAAGGTACTGTTCCATAAACAAATTTCAAGCGTTGTATACATGTAGTATGCCGGACGCGATAAAAAAACATCACACCCACAGAATATAGTGTTTTTTTTATTGATGAATACAATTTAGTCTGGGATAATTCATTTACCTTATCGGGTGATTGCGATGACCTGAGCTGCCGTTTCTAAGCTCATTTCCTGATTTTACGATTCTGGATTCCCTGCGTTTAAAAATAATAATAAATAACTTTTGCAGGCTATAAAGCGATATAAAAAATGTAATAATAATAAAAACATTTGAAACACCTGTTTAACAGGTTTGAGGGAAGCTTTATAGAAAACCAACTTCAAGCGACTTAAAGGAATCACTTTTACCCAGAAAAAAAGTGATTCTTTTTTTTATGCTTTCATAAAAGATTGACGCCAATAACAAGTTTTCAACCCACAGCATTCCATGCCTCGCCTATTCACAGGGCCAATGAAGAAAAGCAAAACAATCAACCAAGAGTCAGCGCTAGCGCACCTCAACACCTGCGAGAGATTCCAACTGGTACATCAAGCGTTTACCTGCTTGAATGGGACGGTTCAGCTGCACCACAATCTCGCCCACTCTGGGTGAAGTGTAAATCAATTTACATTCGGTTTTGCCGTTTTCTTGACCTGCCCAAACTTCTTTTAACTTATCAATAGCGGCCATGTCGGTAATGCGAATGTTGAGCGCATTTTCAGAAGAGAGCGTGCTTTCAAGGTCGGACATGTCTTCCACATTCATCCTCACTCGCTCGCCGTCCACCCCGAGGGAAATTTTCATAAACACAGGGCGGCCTTTATCAATCGTTTCCTCAAACTTAATGTAATCTTTGGGGAATACCGCTACTTCCTCTTGGCCTGAACTGTCCGATATGTTCAAAATGGCCATCCGGTCACCACGCTTGGTTTTCAGCTCGCGCTTTTCGTGGATAATGGCCGCAATTTTGGCTTTTTTAACATCGCCCAACGCCAAGGTGTTCAGGTTTGCCACCTCTTTCAAGTCCCGCTTACTGCGCAGTTCCGCATCATAGATGTTCAACGGGTGCGATGACAAGTAAAAACCAATGGCTTGCTGTTCTTTATCCAACGCTTCAAAGGGGTCCCACCTGTCTTTTTCAAGGTTCAGTTTTGGTCGCTCCAACGTTACTTCGGTGGCACCCCCAAACAAACCAATTTGGTCGCTGTTTTTTTCCTTATGGTACATTTGCATGTACGAAAGCAAAACATCCGCATTTTGGAATAACACCGAACGCTCATAATCCATGCTGTCAAAAGCACCGGCTTTAATCAGCACTTCCAGTTGGCGGCGGTTCATAAACTCGGGCGGTATACGCTCCATAAAGTCGTAAATGTCTTTATAGTTGCCATTATCTTGGCGCTCTTTTTCAATAAAGGCTACCGCCTCTTCACCACTGCCTTTAAGTGCTGTCAGCGCAAAGCGAATCGCCTCGCCATTTTCAACCCGAAACTCACTGCCGGACTTGTTAATGTCTGGGTTTAAAAGGGGCACTTTCATCCGTTCTAGCTCACGTTTAAACTTCAAAACCTTGTCGCTGTTACCACGGTCCAGCGTCATCGAGGCGGCCATAAACTCCAACGGAAAATGCGCTTTTAAATAAGCTGTTTGGTACGACACCCAACCGTAAGCAACGGTGTGCGCCTTGTTAAAACCATAGCCAGCAAAGTTGGCCATCAAGTCAAAAATAGCGTCAGATTCTTCACGTTTAAGGTTGTGTAACTTCGCTGAACCTTCGGCAAAAATTTCACGCTGTTTGGCCATTTCGGATGGTTTTTTCTTACCCATCGCACGGCGCAACATGTCCGCTCCGCCAAGGCTGTAACCTGCCATCACCTGCGCCATCCGCATCACCTGCTCTTGATAAACAGGCACACCAAAAGTTTCCCCCAGCACGGGTTCAAGCTCTGGGTGGGGGAACTTGGCCTCTTGCCTGCCGTGACGACATTCAATAAAGTCGTCTGTCATGCCGGACTCGAGCGGCCCGGGACGGTAAAGTGCCACAACGTCACTTAAGTACGAAAACTTATCAGGCTCCATCCGCACCAAAAAGTCGGTCATCCCTTTAGACTCTACTTGGAACACCCCACAGGTGTGCCCTGCTTTTAACAGGTCGAATGTTTGTTTATCTTCCAAGCTAATCAGGTTGATGTCAAAGTTATATTTCGGGTCATCGCCCCGTTCACGGATAAACCGCATGGCGGTGTGGATCACCGTTAAAGTTTTAAGCCCCAAGAAATCAAACTTCACCAACCCTGCGGATTCGGCATCCACCATGTTCAGCTGTATCGCCGGCATCGGTGAAGATGGGTCTTTATAAAGTGGGCAAATTTCTTCTAAAGGTCTGTCGGCAATAATCACACCCGCAGCGTGAAGCGAGGTGTGTCTATACGCACCCTCCAGCTCCATGGCAATGTCCAGCACCGCCTTCACTTCTTCATCTTCATCGTACAAGGCACGCAAACGCTCATCGTCCGCCATCACCCCTTCAATGGTAAAATTACCCGGTCCTTCTGGCACAAATGCCGCCACACGGTTCACCACTGGGAATGGCATTTCCATCACCCGTCCCACATCACGAATACAAGCCTTGGCTTTTAAGGTACCAAAGGTCACAATTTGCGAAACCGCAGGGTCGCCATATTTACGGCGGACGTAATCAATCACCTCGCCGCGTCTGTCACGGCAAAAGTCAATATCAAAATCCGGCATGGAAACACGTTCTGGGTTCAAAAATCGCTCAAAATAAAGGTCGAACGGAATGGGGTCAATGTCGGTAATGTCCAAACACCAAGCCACCAATGAACCCGCACCAGAACCACGACCCGGACCCACAGGAATATCATGTTTTTTGGCCCAGCGAATAAAGTCGGACGTGATGAGGAAGTACCCTGGGAAACCCATGTCGGTGATAATCCCAATTTCATAGTCCAAACGTTCGTTATATTCTTTTTGTTTGGCGGCAATTTCCGCATCGTCCTTGCACACAGGCTTTACAAAGGTTTCAAAGCGCTCGGCCAAACCTTCACGGGCTTCATCCACCATAATTTGGTCAACCGACCTGTCGTCGCCCTCTTCTTTAAACCACTGCGGCATGTAATAGGTTCCAAGCGGCACTTTAAAACTGCAACGCTGAGCAATCACCAACGTGTTTTCCACCGCTTCAGGCACGTCCTTAAACAGGGCAATCATTTCATCGGGGGTTTTAAAATAATGCTCGGCGGTAAATTTACGGCGCGCTGGGTTGGAGACGGTGGTGCCATCGCCCACACCCAACATCACGTTAAACGCTTCCTCTTGTTCTTTTTTCATAAAGCGAATGTCGTTTGTGGCCACCAGTGGCAAGTTGTGTTTATAAGCCCAGTCCAACAAGTGTGGTTCGCTTAAAATTTCTTCTTCCATGCCGTGACGCTGTAATTCAATGTACAAGCGGTTTTGGTCAAACAGGTCCTTCAGTTTTAAAATAAACTGTTCAGCTTCACTGGTTTTATCCTTTTGGATCAACTTACCGACATACCCTTCACGGGCATTACAGGTGGAACAAATCAACCCTGCCGAATGCTCGGCCAAAACTTCAAATGAAATTTGCGGTGTGCCCAATTCATCCCCGTTCAGCGACGCTTTGGATGAAATTTTGGTTAGGTTACGCCAACCTTGTTCGTTTTGAATGTAAAGGGTAATCAAACCCGTGTCTGCTTGCAGTTGGGTGGGGCTGTCCTTTTCCATGGTGATGGACACGCTGGAACCGATGATCGGTTTAACACCAAAACCGGGCAAGGTTTCGCCAATTTCCACCGAACCAAACAGGTTGTTGGTATCCGCCACACCCAAAGCCGGCATGCCATATTCCGCTGCTTTTTTTGCCAGCGCTTTAACCGAAGGTACAGCTTCAAGCAAGCTGTAACTTGAGTGGGCATTTAAATGGACAAACTTTGCCATTTCAACTGGGGCTTTGGCACTTTCCGTCACTGGCTTAACACTCCATTTTCCATGCTGTAAACTTTATCCATCCCCTGTGCAAGTTGATGGTTGTGGGTCACCATTAAAATGGCCAAGCCTTGGTCTTGCACCAAACTTTCAAGCAGGTTTGCAATTTCGGCTGCGGTGTGCGGGTCCAAGTTGCCAGTCGGCTCATCCGCCAGCAACAGCTGTGGCTTGTTCATCAAAGCACGGGCGATGGCAACACGTTGTTGTTCACCACCGCTAAGTTGGTTGGGGTAATGTTCGGCACGCTTTTGCAAGCCAACCTTTTCAAGCAACATCTGGGCATAGGCCACAGCTTCGGGTGTGACTTTGCCTTGAATACGTGCTGGCATCAGCACATTTTCCAGCGCTGTAAAGTCTGCCAACAGGTGGTGACTTTGGTAAACAAAGCCAAATTTTTCCAACCGTATTGCCGATTTTTCATAATCCTTCATGGTGGTTGTGGCAACGCCTTCCACCTTCACCTCACCCTTGGTGGCTGAATCTAAAAGCCCTGCAATTTGCAAAAATGTGCTTTTACCACTGCCGCTTTGGCCAATAATCGCCACCTTTTCACCCGCTTGAACGGTTAAATTCACACCTTCTAAAACGTGCAATTCTTCCCCACCAGATTGGAAGGTTTTGTATAAATTTTCAATTTGTAACAGGTTATTCACCACGCAACACCTCCACCGGGTCTAAGTTGGCGGCACGCCTTGCTGGTTCAATGGCCGCCGCGATGGAAAGGGTGATGGAAATTATCACCGTCAGCGCCACATCGTGCCAATTGATTACCGCTGGTAGCTCTTCTAAGAAGTAGGCCTCGCCACTAAAAATAGCCACGCCGAACAAACCTTCTAGCACCGAGACAATGCCTTGCAAATTAAAAACAATCAACAAACCAAACACCAAGCCCAGCAAGGTGCCAATCACCCCAATAAGCGAGCCACCGTAGGCAAACATTTTTAAAATGTCCGCCCGTCTTGCGCCCATGCTACGCAAAATGGCAATTTCACCACGCTTGCTGTTCACACTCATCATTTGTCCAGTTAAAACGTTGAAAGACGCAATGGCAACCAACAGCGTTAAAATAATAAACATCGAAACCTTTTCCACTTCTAGCGCTTCAAAAAATTGTTTGTTACTGTCCTTCCAAGTGGTGATCACCGCCCCATCTTCGGACACTTGAGCGCCAATTGCATCACGCTTGTCCTCCACAGAAAGTGGGTTTGACAATTGAATATCAATCCCTGTTACGTTTTGCCCCAGCTTTAAAAAGTTTTGCGCTGTTGCGGTGGAGGTGAACACCCACGCTTCGTTATAAATATTCATGCCCACGTCATAAACGGCCACCACACGCACCTTTTGCATACGTGGAATAAAGCCAAATGGCGTGGTTGCCCCCTGCGGTGCCACCAAGTTCACCACCGAGCCCACAGTGGCTTGCAACCTTCTGGCCAAGTCCTTACCAATGGCCACGGTGTTCAGTTGATTAAGCTTTGCAAAGTCCCCCGCCAGTAAGAACCTATCTTGAAAGACGAAGGCTGTTCTTTGTTCCGCATTGACACCACGCAACAAAACGCCCGAAGCACCACCACGGTTGGTGACCAAAGCCTGACCTTGAACATAAACTTCGGTTTTTTCCACCCCGTCTAGGGTGAGGAGGCTTTTGGCAATGGCGTTGGCACTTTCTTCCCCAGCGTAGGAAACATGGGCGGTGGCGTGACCACTCATCCCAAGGATTTTACCCATCAATTCTTCACGGAAACCGTTCATCACCGACATCACAATAATCAGCGCTGCCACCCCAAGGGTAATGCCAATCAACGAAAACGTTGAAACCACTGAAACAAAACCACGGCGGGCTTTAAAGTAACGCCAAGCAACAAACGAATGTAAAGACATTAAGCAACCTTTGCTTGCTGATCATCCAAAAAACCTGCGGGGTATTCGCCAGCTTTCAGCTCAATCTTTTCACCTGTTTTGCGGTTTTTCCACTCAAACACGCCATTGTCCACACCTTTAGGGCCAATCACACATTGCCAAGGCAGGCCAATCAGGTCCATCTCATTAAATTTTTGCCCAGGGGATGCATCACGGTCATCCAACAGAACTTCCACACCTTTGGCTTGGAGCGATTGATAAAGGTTATCAGCTGCTTCTTTCACAGCATCATTTTTATATTTCATTGCCACAATGCCCACTTTAAATGGTGCCATGGGTTCAGGCCAAACAATGCCCGAATCGTCGTGGTTTTGTTCAATCGCTGCGGCCACCACCCGAGAAACACCAATGCCATAACAACCCATAGTCACAGGTGTTGGCTTGCCATCTTGTTGAACCACATTGGCTTCCATCGGCTTAGAGTAAGTATCTTCCAGCAAGAAGATGTGCCCCACTTCAATGCCTTTTTTCTGCTCCAATTCTTCTTTTGCTTTTGGCGCTTCGGCTTCGTTGTATTTTTCAACGTTGACGGCATAATCCCCTTCTGGGTCAAACAGCAAGTCATCTTCCCCTGTTTGTGCCAATACATGAAATTCGTGAGAATAGTTACCGCCAATGGCGCCTGTATCTGCCACCACTTGACGGAAGTCCAGCCCCAAACGTGAAAAGATCGCATGGTAAGCAAGGCGCATTTTTTCATAAGACTCTAGCGCAGACTCACGGTCCACATCAAAGCTATAACAGTCCTTCATCATAAATTCACGGCCACGCATCAACCCGAATCTTGGGCGAATTTCATCCCGGAATTTGGTTTGAATTTGGTAAAGCATCACCGGCAACTGCTTGTAGCTTTGAATGTTGTTGCGGTAAAGGTCGGTCACCACCTCTTCATGAGTGGGGCCTAGGCAAAAGTCACGGTTGTGACGGTCTTGGATGCGGCACAGCTCGGCGTCCATTTTGTCCCAGCGGCCTGTTTCTTGCCAAAGTTCGGCAGGTTGAACCATCGGCATCAAAATTTCTTGTGCACCTGCACGGTTCATTTCCTCACGGACGATATTTTCCACTTTTTTAAGAACTTTCAGCCCCAACGGCAACCAATTGTAAACTCCACTGGTCACCTGACGGATCATCCCCGCACGCAACAGCAAGCGGTGCGACGGCACTTGCGCCTCCGAAGGTGTTTCTTTCAAAGTTGGCAAAAAGGTTTGTGACAGGCGCATTGAGGGAAATTCCTTTTCATTCATTTTTTATATGATATTTAACCATAACAGCATAAAGAATTGGCGCAAGAAGTCAATGAAATTAGCTTGAAAAATACACCCTATCGCAATTGCTTATTTCCACCTAAATTTAACCACACCTCACCATTAAACACTTGACAAAAAATGGTGTGTATACATAATACAACCTAAATATGAGTAAATATTAGAACCACCTCAAAATTTCACCCCTCTTGTTTAGAAACTTGGAGGCCTTAGCCTTATGAAAATAAACATCCACACAAGCCGCTTTATTGCCGCAGTTATCTTCAGCCATCCACTTAACATACCAAATCAAGACTTTCCTGCACCTAAAAAATTTAAATCTCACCCAGAAGACCTGATCCCCTTCATCAACAAAGTTGCGAAAGCCAGCAAAGATCGTAAACTTTATGTCATTACAAAAGAATTTGGGCGCAAACTTCTAGGACAAGAAAGAATTGATTTTGATGCCGCAAACCTCCTTCAGTCTATCGCGCAGCTTCAAATCAACCTCAACAAGGTGCAAACAATAGACCAAGCAACTTTTGAAGAGTATGTAGATATTTATCAAAAAAGCATCATCAAGCCCGATAATGTTAGGGCGAAATCCGTGATTGAAACTTGCATACTTCCCTTTGCGCATTTTGTATCTGGCCGTACCAACGGAAGCCATCAGCTGCACATGCCACAATTACAGTTTTTAGCTTCATCATTTTCATTGTATTGGAATGATCAGACACACAATGACATGTACTGCCTCACCAACAGCCATGATAACATTGACGCGTTTCATTCAGTTGTAAGTGAGCTTCAAAGCGCATTTAAGATTCATGATCTTTGCCAAGACTTTATAAGTGGCCATTTAGACATTGAGTATTTCAACCAAGAGATAAAGACCGTCTCCGACTTGGGCGTTGCCGTTGATGAAAACCTAAAAGCCATGGTTAAAGCGCAGGAAGATCTTGCCCAAAAAATCAAAGCGCTTAAAAACTACTTTAAAGCTTAAACACCTTTTAAAGTGATATCGCATTAAAAAAACTCCCTCTTTGGGAGTTTTTTTTGTTTTTGTGCATATGCGTGCTTGACAACCTAAAATTTCGCGCTATGATGCAAACGTTCAAACATGCATGGCGCTTTAGCTCAGTTGGTTAGAGCAGTGGAATCATAATCCAAAGGTCCGGGGTTCAAGTCCCTGAAGCGCCACCATTTACCTTCCACACACCAATACCCTAAACATTGTTTTTTTAACTCCATACCACTTAATAGACGCAAGCATTTGTTGAAATCTGCTCAGTAATTACTTAAAATATCTTAAAAGATAATAAAAAAACTTACTGGAGTTTCAGACCCATGAACCAGCTTAACTTTCTGGCCAAAACAAGCATTCGCAACAAATTCATCATCCTGACTAGCTTTTTTGTCACCACTCTTTTACTGCTCACAGCCATTGCAGTTTATGAACTGAATGACCTTAAAAAAGACTCGGATGACACTTTAAACAAAATTGATAACATCCGCGAAACGCAGGTGACTTTTAAAATTCAAGTGCAGGAGTGGAAAAACACCCTCCTTCGTGGCACAAACCCCAAACAATTTGATAAATATTGGGACCGCATTCAGGACAAATATCAAACAATCTCCTCAAACTTGAAGGAAATTCGTGCAAACTTTGAGGCCGATGGCTTGGACACATCTGAACTAGACATCCTATTAAAAGACTACAAAGCAATGATTGATAAATATGGCGAAGCTTTGGAAAGTTACGATAAAACGGACATTGCATCCGCCCAAAAAGTAGACAAACTGGTTTCAGGCATTGACCGTAACCCAACAAAAATCATGGACAGCTTAGTCGTGGTGGTGAAAGAACATGCCAAACAACGCATGAATGAAAAAATTACCCAGTTGACGGCCCTTATTTTAATGGTTATGGCCATCTTAGCCGGTGCAACAACACTGCTTTCAATTGTTATCAGCCGCGGTATTTTAGATTCTGTTAAAACCATCAACACTGGTATTACGACCTTGAGCAACAATGACCTGACCATTAACCTTGCACCTAAAACATCTGATGAAATTGGTGAGTCCATCAGTCAGCTTGGGAAGTTTGTCCAGCATTTAAAATTACAAATGGACGACATTAAACAAGCGGCCACATCCATGCAAACAGCTGCGCAGGAAATGAACCATCGTAGCACAAGCATGTCAAACTTTAGCTCCAACCAAAAAGACGCGATCACTCAGATTGTTGCCGCTGTGGAGGAAACATCTTCCACCATTCACGAAATCAACAACCTGTCACAAGATGCGAAACAAAACATTGACATTGTTTCTGCTGAGTCTGAAGCGTCTGACCAAATTATGAACACATTACAAGGTAACTCGGACCAAATTGTGGAAGTGATCAGCGTGATTGAGGACATATCTGACCAGATTAACCTACTCGCCCTAAACGCAGCCATTGAAGCGGCGCGTGCAGGTGAAGCCGGCCACGGGTTTGCTGTGGTGGCGGACGAGGTTCGAAAACTGGCCGCTAACACCAGCCAGTCCACTCAGCGTATTACATCTGTCATCAACGAGCTTCAACAAAATGTAGGGCACACCCACGACTCGTTCACCAAGATCTCCACCTCCATTAACAAAGTGGCGGACAGCATCATGAACGTGTCTCACGCTTTGGAGCAACAGTCCACCGCTATTCAAGAAGTTTCATCCACCATTCACGAGTTCTCGATGAACATGGAAGAAATGACCGATAACATTGACGCAAATTCACGCACAGCGGAATCTGTGGAAAGCGAAGCGGTAGAAGTACACAACCGCGTGAGCCAATTTAGAACTTAAAACAAACACTCAACCTTAAAAAACACAACGACGTTGTGAACTTAACTTGCAATTTCAGCAAGTTAGGGTCATAATCTGTCAAATAATGGGTAAAACACAAAAAGGGGTAAAGCTTTGATTCGATGCACATTTAGCGACGCACTTAAAGTGCGAGAAGACCCCAGCACCCGCAATGTTTTTGTTTTATTCAACCACGGCTTCCGTGTCAAAATTGATGTTCACATTGCAAAGACCACCCAAAACAAAATTGGCTGGCGCATTAACATGCACGGCAACAGCGAAGTGATTCGTGCCACTAAAAAAGAACTGTTCGACCACACCATCCACTACCTTGAAAAACGCCTGCGCAAGCCGTTGGCCAAAATTACTTTTGAAGATATTATTCTCCTCACCCAAGCAAAGCCCATTAAATCAGTCACCAGAAGTGAAGGTTAACCCATGCAACTTTTAGACCTTGTTACAGCAGAAGCCAAAAACATTCGCACTGTGTATGACCATCACAGCATCTTCCAAGCGGCTGACATTGTTTTTAAAACAGGTGCACCATCTGTACTGGTAATCAACACCGCCAAACGCTACGTTGGCATTGTTACAGAACAGGACATTATTTTAGCCATCAAAAAATACAAACAACGCATACTCGAACTTAAAATAACCGAAATTATGAGCGTGGACCTGATGGCCTGCTCCCCCTTTGAACAGATTGACGAAGCGGTGCGAGTGATGGGCGAATATAAAATCCGCAACCTCCCCATTATTACAGAAAGCGGTAACCTATCTGGCTTTATCAACCTTAACACCGTGGCACGTGCCCAGCTTTCCAGCATCATACAAAGGTGGGGTTAATCCATCACTTTGATTTTGTGTCATTTTTACACACATAGAATAAAATTCTAAAAATAGATCATTTGCACGCAATGCTGTAAGTGATTGTATTATATATTATTGTTTACTTTTTATTCAACCAACAATTTTGTGGCTATTGAGTCATCCTTAAAAGGGCACTATATTCCCTTTCCATGAAAAATATAACACACAGCACAGCGCCTTATTTTATGATGGTTTGGGTTTTAACCGTCGTAACCCTTTGGCTTGCTCAGTTTGAAAGCACCTTTAGAAAAATAATCTATTTCATTATTTAGAAAATAACAAAAAGCATTGGGCAAAAAACGGTGGAAAACAGCTTATCTTATCTTCTATTTCTTCCATGGATGTTGGCATTTATTTTACAGGGTCGTTTCTTTTTAAACATTTTTAAAATTACACACCTTAAGGGGCTGACCCACCTTACACTTTGCTATTGGGTCGGCTTTGCCACTCTGTCGCTTACCTTTTTTGCTCTGTTTTGCTTCAATGCACTCAACGAAACAACGGTGCTTGCAGTCTTGGGATTATCTGCCCTTGGTTTATGGCCAATCAAATTCAAACAATCGGCAACGCATAAAGCCTTCCAACGTTTTGACCAAGGTCACTTACTTTCTGTTTTATTTATTCTTGCTTGTCTTATTACTTTGCCAGCCACCATGGTGCCACCACTGACCGGTTCTGGCCTCGCATACCATCTAGCCATCCCCAAAAGCATGGCTAGCAGTGAACAATTCCACCTAACGGTTGACAGCTTTTTACAGTCTGGCCCACTGCTCACCCATGTGCACGCCGCCGCGGCCTACATATTAGGCGGTGAAACCTTAATGATGCTGAATAGCTGGGGCATGTTCGTCCTTTCGGGCACAGCGGTTTACGCCTTGGCACGCAGACGTTTGCGCCCTGCATCTTCATGGCTTTTTACAGCTGTTATTGCCAGCTTACCCGCCCTGACATACAGCGCTGGCAGTGGTATCATTGAACCTAAGCTGATGGGCGTTCTATCCATCGCGGCTCTCACATTGGTGCAATATGCCCGCAGTGAAAAATTAAACTGGCTGTTCATAACCGCACTTTTACTGGCCGTTGCCATGCAAATGCATGTGATTGGCATTTTTGCTGCCTGTGCGTTTTTATCCACTTTTGTGCTGTGCGTTAAAGACCTTAAGCTGACAAAAGCACTGGCTCACACCACCTTGTTTGTATGTTTGCTAACGCTGTTTGCAAGCCCTTTTTATGGCTGGGCTTATGCACAAACAGGCCAACTGCTGTTACCCATTTTTAGCGACCTGACCAGCATGACAGGTTGGAGCCCGATGCAAGCCGCACTTTACAAACAACAAGCCTTTGCAGGTGTTGACAAATCCTTGCTAGATTGGGCCTTCAACTACCCCCTTGAAATTGCCATCCAAACCCAAAACTGGGCTGTAAACCACCTCAGCTTAGGGCCACTATTTTTGCTAGCGTTTATCCCTTGTATTTTAATGATTGTTAAACGCTTTTCATTCCTTAGCCCAATTGCACAACACTGGGGCACGCAGGAGCTTTACGCCCTCACCTTTATGACATTTTACAGCTTGTGGTTCTTTTATGGTATGGAAATGAAACCACAAAGCCTAACGCCTGTTATTCCATTGCTTATTTTACCTGTGTGGATGATGGCAGAAAGCCTTTTTGCACGCAGCCTCTTCCCTATTCGCGCGTCACTCATCACAGCCACGTTTGTGATCATGGCGGTACAGTTTGGTATTTCATCTAAAATCAACCAACCAGCTGTGGCACTGGCTTTTAAAAACATCACTTTTGAAGAATACATTCAACAAAACATGCCCGAGATGACCGTGGCCGAATATCTTAAAAACAGCATGAAAAAAGAAGACAAGGCACTTTACACCCAACACGGTAAAATGAACTACGTTCTTGGCCACAAAGGGCTATACGCACCAGCCGTCTTCCAAGAAAAAATCCCCGTGGCATTTGGCAGCAGCACTGACATTATCAACAATGCCTTGCGTGAAGGTGTGACCTTATGGGTGACAGAAAACAACCCACTAAAACCAGAACATGACACCGACTATAACGCCCACCAACACCTTAGAAAATTGATAAGCTATGGCTGCTTTGTGGAAGACAGCTACATTGAGCCAGCCCCACAAAAAAGTTTTTACATTTACCGCTATATTAAAAACTGCCAAGGCCAAAACCAAGCTTAAACCATTGACATTTTGATAAACCGCCACAAATTTAGGTAAAATCAGGCCACCATGGTTGAATTTGGCAACCACCTTCCATATATGATAACGGTACCCCAAACTGTATATATGGAAAGTTATGATGGAAAAGCTGATAAAAAACATTTCACAACAATTGCGCAAAGCCTTAGACGAAAAGGCCATGTCCTTATCAGATCTTTCCGAATCTTCCAATGTAACCGAACAAGTATTAAATGATATTTTATCAGGCCAAAACAGCCCATCCTTTGAAGAGGTCATTCAAATTGCGAAAGCTTTAAATGTCAGCTTAGACCAACTAACAGGCATGCCCATTCAAGCCATTCACAGCGCACCGAGTGTGCCTGTGAAAGAAGACTATTCTAATGAGACGGATATCCTTGCAAGCTTTGAACTTAGCAATACGGACATGACACCGTCAGAAGCTTCTCGCATGCTCACAAGTGCGGCCAACGGCACATGGATTGCCCACCCACACGACAGCTTGGTTAAAGAAGGCACAGCAAGAGTTAAACCCATTTTTTGCATGCAAACCGGCCACAAAAAAATTGTGGTGGACCTTGCCTTCCCCCACACTTATGTTGAAGCAGGCTCTATTGCCAGTTTGCTGGGCGTCATTGGCTCGGCGATGGTGGGCACCCACGCAAGGCTGATGGACATTCGCATCCCCCCCGCTTTGGTGCGTACCTTTAAAGCACCTTTTACAGGCCGACAAAATATTTTAGAACAAACCGCCGATAACCAGCGCCCACTTTTAAGTGTGACCATGCGCCCGATGACCGGTTTAACACCCCAGTCATACGCCAATTTGGTTTATAACATTTTAAAAAACGGGGTGGACTTTACCTGCGACCCAACCATGATGCATTCCTTACCTGAACACCATTTTAGGGAACGGGTAAACCTTATTTCCGAAGCGATACAAAGCTTAAAATATGAAGAAAATATCACAGGAAAACACCACATGGTCAACGTTTCCGCCGCCACCACAGAAGAGGTTTTGGAGCGTGCAAAAATTGCCATTTATAGCGACATGAAATACCTGTTAATTGACACCGCCGCCACCGGTTTTAGCACCCTGCAAAGCTTGCGAAACTTTGCCGAAGAACACGGCGCTGTCATTGCGGCCATGGGCGCAAGATCCATGCAAACTGCCACCATGAGCGAGCAGGTTTTGGCCAAATTGCTGCGCTTTGCAGGGGCGGATATTGTAAGCATACCAAGCCCTTTGGGCGAAAGTTTCCAAAACTCTAGACGTCAAGTGAAGGGCACTATTTTATCGCTGATTGGTGAAGACCCCATTGCCCAAGACCAGCTTGGCCTTTCCTTCGATCAGCCCACTTTGGCGATGAAAGAAGCAATTCCAGCCGTGGGTGGCGGCCACAATCCGTGGCATTTCCCAAGGCTGATTGACACGGTTGGCGCAGGGTGTATTATTCAATGTGGCGCCAATGTTATGAGCCACCCAAACGGTGTGGAAGCCGGCGCCAAAGCCAATATCACAGCCATAAATGCGCTGATGGAAGCGGTGAAAAATGGCAAGAATTTAGCCGTTGACGGTAAAAAAGTTTTGCAAGAAGCCGCCAAAACGTCGGAGCCGTTAAAAGAGGCACTGCGCCACTGGAATGAAGGAGCGTTTTTGTTTGGCGTGATTGAAGGGGATAGAAGCAACATCACCGGCACGGTTCAAGCAGTATAGCAACCATAAGTTGAAATGTTAGATTTTCCGTGCGCATATCATAGGAATTGAAGACGCATATTGACGAAATAAAGAACAAATTTTGCGTGATTTTGGCAAAGATAGCCATTTTTACCAATCAAAAGTTGTTCAATTTTGCCTAAATTGTGCATCAATGCGCATCAAACGCATTAATCTATTGTATACAGGCGTAGCATTTCCACCCTAAAATTTATTCTTGGAAAGTTCATTCGTTCTCGCCCTGTGCGTGATAAAAAGCCTTTTCATCAAATTCAATTCATTGCATAAAAAAGGAGGCTATAAGCCTCTTTTTTTCGCTTAACTAGGCATCCCAAGACAACCATGCAGCTAAAAAGCCACGTGCGTTTTTACTATCCGGCCCTTCTGGTGCACGGTGAAAAGTTTTCACATAGGGCATATATTGCCCCTTATGAATACAAACACCTTGCCCTTCTAAGGCATACTCACAAGACGTGAGACTTTCTTGCTCTTGGGGGTTGAGAACACCGATGTTCGATATAGATTTTGGTAAAGAAGCAAAAGTTGACCTTGGTGCATAGCGTGTGCTAGGGCCAACATAAAACTTCATCAAAGTATAATTTTGACGATCTCTGTGGTAGGCCATAACATTGCTTGTGCGTGCAACTTGCGCTGAAGCCTGACTGGAACGCAAAGAAGCCGTAACAGAAAGATCTTTATACTGCCCCTTTGCGCGTTTTAGCTTTTTTAATAAGTCCCTATGTTTTTGCAGTTCGTGAATAACCCACCGAATAAACTGATCACAAACGCCTTGGCTTAAACAGTGAATTTTGGTTAAGTAATCCGTAAAAACACTTTGCCATTTCTCTAACGATGGACCACCATAAATGTATTCTTTATTGTTTGCCGATATTCGATATGTAAGTTTCGTTTCATCACCCAAATTTTGAATGTGATAAATAATAAAACTTTTATCTTCCGTAATAATTTTTTCAAATATTTGCAATATGTCAGCCGGCGTGTCTAACTTTGGATAAAAAGCAACTTCAACTCTACTGCCATGATGAACTGAAACCAAATCATTTAAAGAACCCACAACCTTTGCATGAGGGTCATTTTTTGGTAGTGGCATAAAAAGTCCTTAGTGCGAATGCACTGGTAAAAAGATTAAGTAAAACAAGACACTTTTATTGTATACAGAACAACAACCGTGAGTCAACAAATAAAAAAGAGGCTTAACACCTCCTTTTTCATATCGTTATATTATTGATCCCATGCAAGCCATGCAATTAAAAAGCCACGTGGATTTTGGCAATCCGGCCCTTCTGGCGCGCGATGATAAGTTTTCACACGAGGCATGTGTAAGCCTTTATGGACACACACGCCTTGACCATCCAAGGCATATTCACGCGGTGTAAGTCTTTGTTGTTCATATTCCGATAAAGCCCCAATAGTCGACACCTTCTTTGGAATATCTGCAAAAGTTGACCTTGGTGCATAGCGTGTGCTGGGGCCAACAAAATACTTCATCAAAGTGTAATTTTGGCGATCCTTATGGTATTCCAAAACATCAGATTGTGCAATTTTGCCTGAAGCTTGACTGGAGCGCAAAGAAGCCAGAACAGAAAGATCTTTATATTTCCCTTTTGTCCGCTTTAGCTTTTTAAGTAAGTCTAAATGCGTTTGCAATTCACAAATCACCCACTGGATGAACTGATCACAAACATCAGGGCTTAAACCATGAATATTTTTCAAATAGCCCTCAAGAACCATTTGCCATTCTTGCAATGATGTACCATCATAAAGATACTCTTTGTGATATGCGTACAAGTAATATTCACATTTACTTTCATCATCCAATTTATGACTATGAAAAATGTTGAAACTTTGATCTTTTGTAATCATTGCTTCAAAAAGTTCTAGCATATTTTTAGGTGTATCCAACTTTGGATAAAAAGCAACTTCCACAACAGGGTTTTTGTGTGCTTCAACCAACTCGTCTAATGAATCAACAACCCT
>CEPQ01039821.1_pt1 | contig 86722 bp, 68 predicted proteins | sample 530411 | NCBI WGS metagenome assembly CEPQ01 (sample SAMEA2620039, study PRJEB7988) | marine metagenome | isolation source: saline water (ENVO:00002010), including
CTCTCCCGCTACCATCACGCCTTCAATGATATCATGCGCAAAGAGGCAAGACTCCGCGAAAAGGCGGCCCAGGAAACGTGGTATTCCCTCTATCAGCCTGAGTTCGATAATCCGGTTGACCAGCGCCAGATGCGGTTGCTGAATGCCCTGTTTTGCGCACTCGCCAGGCGCGGCCACGACGCCAGAGTGTTAGCGGACCAGCGTCCCCGCGGATTTCGACCGGAAATCATGATTGGAGATACTCGGCTAAGCCTGAGCATCGGGATCCTCGGAAAGCATTCGACCCGGATGCGGCACGGCGAAGTCGTACCCGACCCATCGCTTCCTGCCAGCACGCCGCTCTATATCTGCTGCGACGAACCCGGTCTTTCCCCATGGCAGGATCGGACAGACAGCAAGCTGGAGTCCCAGATTGCTGATATAGCTGTGTCCCTCATCGTGGCAGGAGAAATTGCGTTTCGTCGCAGGCTTGCAGAGGCAGAGATACGAGCGGAACAGGAACGCATCGAGCGCGAACAGCGCGAGGAAGCGGCACGGCAGGAACGAGCGAGGCTAAGGCTCGAACACATTCGCGAGCTCAATGAGCAGCGGATCGCATGCTTGCGCCTGAGCGGTGAGCTGCTGCGCCAGTCGCAGGATCTTCGTGCCCTCGTTGCCAAGGTGAAGCGTGAGCTTGAGCATCGCGGCGATATAGGCAACCAGCGACTTTCAGATTGGGAAGAATGGGCACTGGCGGAAGCGGACAAGCTCGATCCCATTCTTTCCGGCCAGATCATGTCGCATTTGGATCCCCCCGAGATTCCACCAGAGGAGGAATGAGAATACTGCGCCAGCGCACTTGCTTTTTGAAGTGAGTGTTTAACCGGGCCAAGACAGAGGCGATTACTGTCAATCCGGCTCGCAAGGCCTTTGATCAGCACTTCCATAATGCGCTGTGGCACCCAGCCTCTTTGCTCCACCGCCCCTCGCCTTGCCCAAGGACACCATAGTATCCGAACTTCGACGCTGCCTGACCGGCGGCAAGTCTGGATCGAGAGGGTGGCATGTTCCCAGTTTGACCACCTCTTCGCTCCAGGCTTCGAGCGCCGCCCTCTTTTCTTCGAAGTAATTGTGGCGCTGATAGACCCCTACAATCCCAGCCCTCGAACCAGAGATATGATTAAGCACGGCTTCTGTGACCTCCAACCGAACGCCCAGCCTTTGCAGGCCGGTCGCAACTGTTCGTCTCAGATCGTGCAACGTCCAGTGCGCTGTCTCCCTTCCCACCTGTGTTGTCATCGCTCGTCGCAGTCGCGCCATTGTCTTGCTAAATCCGCTAGGACCAGTTTGGGTGTCCCCCCTTGAGGCGAGCAGCTTATCGTTGTCACTGAGCGTCCAAATACCCTTCAGCAGTTCGACGACGGGCTCGGATAGTGGCACGAGATGCGCGACCCCGTTTTTCGAGCGGCTTGCCGGTATCGTCCAGAGCCTGGTCTCGAAATCGAATTCTGACCGGTCTGCGCTGAACACTTCGTTCCGGCGTTGCCCTGTCAGCAGCAGCAGTTTGATAGCCGGTCCGAACGGGGGGCCCTCTTCGCCGAGAATATTCCACAGAAGTCCCACCTCCCGCACCTCGAGAACCCGGTCACGCGCCTTTGGCGGTGGCGGACGCCCAGCGTCTCTGCAGGGATTGAACTGCAGTCGGTCGAGTCGGGGCAAAGCCCACCCGTAAAAAGATGAGAACTGGCCAAGGACGCCACGCGCCATCACAGGAGTCTCTAATGCTATGCTGTCTATGAACCGAGTGATCTCGGCACGCGTGATCGTCTCGGGCATCCGGTCCCCGAACGTCGGTAGGATGTGCCGGTTGAAAACCCGCTCTATCTCGGCAATCGACCTGCGGTCGGCTTTTGCGGCCCTGTAGTCTGGCCACATACCGCGCAGCGTGCCTGCCGCAGCGCCCCGCGTCGGCTTCGGAACGTGCTGATAAGGGTCACCGCCTGCTTCTATATCGGAAAGCACAATCCGCGCTTTCTTGCGGGCATCCATCAGACCGAACCGATCGGAATACCTGCCAATGGTAATATTCCGCACCACGCCAGCAACCCGCTTTCGCAAAAGAAACGTTCGCGCGCCAGACGCCCCAACCCTGAGACGCAGACCAGGGACAATCGCATCTTTTATTTCGACCTGGCCTTCAGCAGGCGCTTTCAGCCCTCGTATCTTTGCGTCGGTCAGACCCACCGGCTTTGAAACCATCGGTGCCTCCTTGGTGTACCTTGCGGGGTGTTACCTTAGGTAACATTTGACCCGAAATACCCCGATATTCACTGAGACACAGTGACACCTATACAATTGAAAATCAATGATATTGAGATATTTTGGATCTACCTAAGACCCGCTGATTGCCGCTCTTAATCAGCGGGTCCTAGGTTCGAGCCCTAGTGCGTCCACCAAACTTTTCAGACATTTAGCCACAATAAGCTCCTCCATAGGTTCGGCCGTGGCTGTCGCGTGGCTATCCGGTCGAGGAACAATAGGCTACATGCTTCGCCGGTTTCTGGCCTGAAGCTGCATTGCGCCGTTCAACGCAAGCGGCCGCGGGCTCCACCTCAAGCTGACGCATCACTTCGGCGCCTGGCTGGACGGCGCAACCAGCGGCATGAGGCTGAAATCAGCACAGCCGAGTGGATGTGATCTGACCAATTCGAGGGTCGACGCAGCCTGTCATCTGCAGTCGTATGGCCGCCTTGCCGCATGGAGCAACCATCAACCGATTGCGCAAATCTTCAAATTTTGTCGGCTTACCCAGAATTTCGCGATGCTTGGACGGGTCTATGCCCGAAGCAAGGCGGAAGCGTCGGCGATCGCCTGTGCCTCCGCTTTTCAGGTTGACACCCTCGTGGCGATCGTATTTGGTCTAACCAATAATCAGGGAGTGGTGCAATGACTAGGGAACGCCGCATGGGACCGTGCGCGATGCATCGCTTGGCTGGCGCAGCACTGGCCGTGGCGGCAATGTGCATCTCCGCCCCTTCCCTTGCACAAGACGCAGCCCCGAGTGGCACCGTGCCCCATCCAGTTCGTACGGCTGCGGGCACCACCCGATCGGTGACGCCGCTCAGTGATGGCTGGCGCTTCCAGTTCAGCGAGGCACCGGATGGCGTGACCGGCGCGGACTTCGATGACCGTGAGTGGCAGCCCGTGCGCCTTCCGCACAGCTGGAACCGCATGGGCAATTACACAGCCCAGCGCGCCGAAGACACGGACGTGCGTCAGGGCACGGGCTGGTACAGGCTGCGGCTGGACAAGCTTGTGCCTACCAAGGGCAAGCGCGCGATCCTGCAGTTCGACGGCGTCGGTGCGATCGCGGATCTCTGGGTCAATGGCCAGCATGTCGGCCAGCACAAGGGCGCGTTCTCGCGCTTCCGGTTCGATATCACCGATGTGCTCAAACCGGGTCGGTCGAACATCATCGTCGTGCGCGCGGACAACAGCAAGCCCGAGCAAGGCAGCAGCACCGAGCATGTCATTCCGCTGGGCGGCGACTTTTTCGTCCATGGAGGGCTGTATCGCGGCGTTTCGCTGATCGAGGTCGATGCCGCGTCGGTCGACCTGATGGATCATGGCGGACCCGGCATTTATGTTTCGACGCCTAGCGTCACCGCGGAAAAGGCCGAGGTCGCGGTACTGGCGCGACTGCGCAACTCGGGGACGAAGCCGCGCAAACTGGCAATGGTTACACGCATTGCCGATGCCGATGGCCGCACCGTGGCAAGTGCGACTGCGCCCGTCCGCCTCGCGGCTGGCCAGGCGAGCGAGCTGACCACGCCACTTTCCCTCGCCAACCCCCGTCTCTGGCAGGGCCGCGCCGACCCCTATCTCTATTCCGTGACGGTCGAGCTGCGCGAGGGCAGCAGGGTGATCGACAGCGTGACCGAGCCGCTCGGCGTACGCAGCTTCGCCTGGGATGCAGACCAGGGCTTCATCCTCAACGGCAAGCCGATGCGGCTGCAAGGCGCATCGCGGCATCAGGACTGGCAGGGCAAGGGCTGGGCGCTGAGCCCGGAGGATCATGCCACCGACATGGCGATCATGGCCGAAATGGGCGTCAACACCGTTCGCCACGCGCATTACCAGCACGCGCAGGAATGGAGCGATCTGGCCGACCGCAACGGCATGGTGGTGAAGGCCGAACTGCCCTTCGTCCACCAGTCCGCGTTTGACGAATCGCTGCCCGCGCCCGAACTGGTCGCCAATGCGCGCGCGCAGCTTACCGAACTGATCCGGCAGAATTACAACCATCCTTCGATCATGCTGTGGTCGGTGGGCAACGAGATCGATATCGGCGCGGCGATCATGGCGCTCCAAAAGGGCGGCAAGGGCGCGCCGGCCAAGTCGCGCGACATGCTGGTCGAGCTTAATGCGCTGGCGAAGCGCGAAGACCCGAGCCGCCCGACGCTCTATGCCGATTGCTGCGAGGGCACGCCTTCGCCCCTCGTCCGGCCCGGCGCGCAGGTGCTGAACAACGTAACCGATGTCGTCGGGCTCAACCGCTATTTCGGCTGGTATTATGGTCAGCCCGAGGACCTGTCGCGTGCGCTGACCAACCTGCATGCGCGCTATCCCGGGCGGGCCATGACCGTCACCGAATATGGCGCAGGCGGGGCATTCACCCAGCATACCGACAACCCGCTCGGCGGTCCGGTCAATGCCAATGGCCGCCCCCATCCCGAGGAATTCCAGGCCTGGGTGCATGAGGAGAACTGGAAGGCGCTGCAAAAGGCCCCGTTTCTCTCGGCAAGCTGGATCTGGAACATGTTCGATTTCGCCTCGACGTCGCGCGAGGAAGGCGAGGCCTATGACCTCAACGACAAGGGTCTGGTCAGCCATGACCGCAAGACGCGCAAGGACGCCTTCTACTTCTACAAGGCGCAATGGTCCGATGAGCCGGTGCTGTATCTGACCGGCAGGCGCTATGTCGACCGCGCCTATCCGGTGTTGGACGTACGCGCCTATAGCAATGCGCCGCGCGCCAGCCTGACGGTCAATGGCCAGTCGGTTGGCACGGTGGACTGCCCCGATCGCATCTGCGTCTGGCCCGGAGTGCGGCTGCGCGCCGGCGACAATCAGGTCACCGCCTCGGCCGAGCGGAACGGCAAGGCGCTGACCGACAGCCTCAGCTGGACCGCGCCCGATGCCGCGAAGGGCCTGCATGTGCGGGCCGGGCATCTCACCGGCCTGACGACGTCTGCCGGGCTGCGCTTCGGCTCGGACAATTTCTTCACCGGCGGCAAGGCGTCAGAGTTGCGCATGGCGGGCCGCACCAGGGTCGCGCCGAGCAACGTCACCGGCAGCAGCGATCCCGAGCTTTACGCCTCCTACCGTCAGGGTGCCTTCACGTACGACCTGCCGCTGCCCGACGGCCGCTGGACGGTGACCCTGCACATGTTCGAGCCCGAAGCCGATACTGCCAAGGCCGCTGCGCGCAGCATCACGGTGCTCGCCGATGGCAAGCCGGTGCTGACCGGCTTCAACCCGGCCAAGGCTGCGGGCGGATCGCTCAAGGCGGTAACGCACAGCTTCGATGCGATATCGCGCGGCGGGCTGAAGCTCGATTTCAGCGGTGGCGAGGGTGGCGCGGTGGTCTCGGCCATTTCCGTTAGCCCGGCGCGCTGACGGCCGGGAGGACAGGGCCATGGTTTCGAGACGCGGCCTGATCAAGGCCCTGGCGGCCAGCGGCATGGCGGCGTCGGCGCCAGCGCTCGCGCGCGGCACAGACACGAGCCGCGCGCTGCCCAATATCCTGTGGCTGGTGAGCGAGGATCACAGCCCGTTCCTGGGCTGTTATGGCGATCCGATCGCGCATTCGCCCAATATCGATGCGCTGGCGCGCAAGGGCATTCTCTACACCCGTGCCTATGCCAATGCGCCGGTCTGCGCGCCGTCGCGCTTCGGCATCCTGACTGGCTGTCATCCGGAAAGCAACGCCCCTGCCCAGCACATGCGCGCGATGGCGAACCTGCCGATGGTGATGCGCACCTATCCCGAATATCTGCGCAGCCTCGGCTATTATTGCACCAACAACGACAAGACCGATTACAATTGCGCTGTCGAGCCCGAGCGCATCTGGAACGAGTCGAGCGCGACAGCGCATTGGCGCAGTCGCCCGGAAGGCGCGCCGTTCATGGCGGTGTTCAACCACATGACGACGCATGAATCGCGGCTGTTCGGCCCCAAGCTGGTCGAAGGCCCGGTCTCGCCCGATCAAATCCGCATTCCGCCCTATCTGCCCGACACCCCGGCGATGCGGACCGATTTTGCCAGCTATTACAACCTCATCGCGCGCATGGATGGCGAGATCGGCGCACGGCTGAAGGAGCTTGAAGCCGACGGTCTCGCCGAGGATACAATCGTTTTCTACTATTCCGACCATGGCGGGGTGCTGCCGCGCAGCAAGCGCTATTGTTACGAGGAAGGGCTGCGCGTCGCGCTGATCGCGCATTTCCCACCGAAGTGGCAGCATCTTGCTCCCGTGCCGATGGGCAGCACTGTGGCCGATCCGGTCAGCCTGGTCGATCTTGCGCCCACACTCCTTTCGCTGGCTGGGGCGGCAAAACCGACGCAGATGCATGGGCAGGCGTTTCTGGGCAGCGAGATCGGCAAGCGTTCCGCCTATGCCTTCGGCATGCGCGACCGCATGGACGAGCGCTACGACATGGTGCGCACCGCCTGTGACGGGCGCTATCGCTATATCCGCAACTACATGCCCCACCGCCCCTGGGGCGTCTATTCGTCGTTCGAATGGATCGCGAAGGGCTATCAGTCGTGGGACGAGGCGCGGATCGCCGGAACGCTGACGGCGGAGCAATCGCGCTTTTTCGGGCGCAAGCCGTATGAGGAGCTCTACGACCTTGAGACCGATCCCTATCAGCTGAGCAATCTGGCGGGGCTGGCCGTACATGGCGCGAGGCTGGCGCGTTTTCGCAAGGCGCTCGACGCACATATGCTGCGTATCCGCGACAACGGTTTCATTCCCGAAGGCGAGCCGGGCGAAGGCTATGAGGCGACCCAGAGCGAGGCGAATTACCCGCTGCGCCGGATCATGACCGTGGCTACGAGCGCCGCACGCGGAAAGACGCGCGACGCCAAGCGGCTGGCTGCGCTGTTGCGGCACAGCAATGCGGTGATCCGCTATTGGGCGGCAACCGGATTGGTGGTTCTGGGTGAAGGTGCGATGCCTGCCAAGGCCGCGCTGGCAGACGCAGCGACGCGCGACGCTTCGGCTGCTGTGCGTATCGCGGCCGCCGAAGCGCTTGCGGCTATCGGCGATGCATCGATCGCCCTGCCGGTGATGGAGCAGGCCATCGCATCGAGCAGGCCTATCCCCGAGCGGCTGATGGCGCTGAACGCGCTTGATGCGCTCGACGAGCGCGCGCGCCCGGTGCTGCCCGCGATCAAGGCGATCGTCGATGACGAGAACGATTATGTCATCCGCGCCGCGCGCTATCTGGTCGCCGTGCTCGAAGGCAGTTTCCGCCCTTCCCTGCCGACCGGACGGCCGCGTGCCGCCGGCGCACCGGTCGGCTGACGATGGCCAAGCAACTCCCCTGGGCCGGGCCATGCGCCCGGCCGCGTTTTCCGTGAAGGCAGAACGATGAACACAATTCGGACCGGGCGCTTGCGCTGGTGGATCATCGGACTGGTGACCCTGGGGACGATCCTCAACTATCTCGCGCGCTCGACGCTCTCGGTCGCCGCCCCCACGCTCAAGACCGAATTCGCGATGACGACCGAACAATATAGCTGGGTCGTGCTCGCGTTTCAGGCGAGTTATACGGTGATGCAGACCGTCGCAGGCACCGTGCTCGATGCGCTGGGCACCCGGCTCGGCTTCTTCCTGTTCGCGATCGGCTGGGCGCTGTCCAACATGGCGCACGCCTTTGCCACCGGTTGGGCCAGCCTCGCCTTTTTCCGCACGCTGCTCGGGGCGACCGAGGCGGCGGCGATTCCCGCCGGCGCGAAAACGGTCGCCACCTGGTTTCCGCCGCGCGAGCGATCGCTGGCCACCAGCCTGTTCCAGATGGGTACCAGTGTCGGCAACATGATCGCGCCACCGCTGGTCGCCTTCTGCATTCTTGCGTGGAACTGGGAGGCAGCGTTCGTGGTCACCGGCGTGCTCAGCCTGGTCTGGGCGGGGCTCTGGTGGTTCGGCTATCGCGATCCGGCCGAGCATCCACGGCTGTCGGAAGGCGAGAAAGCGCTGATCGAGGCGGGGCGCGCCGAGGATGTCATATCCAAGCCCGCGACCAAGCGCGACGTACTGCGCAGCCGTTCGTTCTGGGCGATCGCGACGCCCCGCTTTCTTTCGGAACCGGCGTGGCAGACGTTCAACTTCTTCATCCCGCTCTATCTGGTCTCGGCCTGGAATCTCGACCTCAAGGCGATCGCGCTCTGGGCCTGGCTGCCGTTCCTCGCGGCGGATTTCGGCAGTCTTGCCGCAGGCGTGCTACCCGGCTGGCTGATGAAGCGTGGCACGGGGCTGATCGCCAGCCGCAAGATCACGATGACGATCGGCGCGCTCTGCATGGTGGGCCCGGCCTGCATCGGCCTCGCAACCTCACCCGGCATGGCGATCGCACTGTTCTGCATCGGCGGCTTTGCGCATCAAATGCTCAATGGCGCGCTGATCACCCTGTGCGCCGATGTGTTCGACAGGAAGACCGTGGGCACCGCGAGCGGAATGGCCGGGACGTCGGCCTGGATCGGCGGGATGCTGTTCACGCTGTTGATCGGGCAGAGTGCGGATACGTTCGGTTACGATCCGCTGTTCGCCGCGCTGGCCGGGCTCGATCTGATCGCGGCAGTGGTGCTCTGGGCGCTGCTGAAGCACTCCGGTCGGAAAGTGCCTTCAGCAGCGTGAGCGCTAGCTCTCACCAGTTCCACATCGTCCCGTCCTCGAGCCGCGCGACGGGCAGATAGGCGGGCTTGTAGGGATATTTCGCCGCCAGCGCCTCGTCGATATCGACGCCATGGCCGGGGGCCTCGCCGCAATACATCATTCCCGCCTCGAACCGGTAGTCGTGCGGGAAAACCGCGTCGGTCGCTTCGGTATGGCGCATATATTCCTGGATGCCGAAATTGGGCACCCAGCTGTCGAAATGCAGCGCGCAGCCCATGGTGACCGGCGACAGGTCGGTCGCCCCGTGGCAACCGGTGCGGACCTGATAAAGGCTCGCGAGATCGGCGATGCGGCGCAGATGCGTCAGGCCGCCCGCGCCGACGACGGTCGCGCGGATATAGTCGATCAGCTGGTTCTGGATCAGGTCCTTGCAGTCCCAGATGGTGTTGAAAATCTCGCCCACCGCCAGCGGCGTGACGGTGTGCTGGCGCACCAGCCTGAACGCCTCCTGGTTTTCCGCAGGCGTGCAATCTTCCAGCCAGAACAGCTGATAGGGCTCGAGCATCTTGCCCAGGTTCGCGGCCTCCTGCGGGGTATAGCGATGGTGGCCGTCGTGCAGCAGATGATGGTCGAAACCATAGGTCTTGCGCAATTCCTCGAACAGCTTGGGCACATAGTTCAGCGCCCTGCGCGTGTCCCAGCCGGTGACCGAGGGCAGACTGGCGTCCGCCGGTTCGTAATAGAGCTTGCCGCGTCCGACCCCATAGGCGTCCTTGATGCCGGGCACGCCGGTCTGTGCGCGGATCGCCTTGTAGCCCATGTCGATATAATGGCCGACCGCGTCGACCGTTTCGGCAATGTCGCTGCCATTGGCATGGCCATAGACCAGCACGCCGTCGCGGCTGCGTCCGCCCAGCAGCTGGTAAAGCGGCATGCCCGCCATCTTCGCCTTGATGTCCCACAACGCCATGTCGACCGCCGCGATCGCGCGCATCGTCACCGGGCCGCGCCGCCAATAGGCGCCGCGATAGAGATATTGCCAGATATCTTCTATCCGCTGCGGGTCCATGCCGATCAGACAGGGGATGACATGGTCTTCCAGATAGGAGACGACCGATAGCTCGCGTCCGTTCAGCGTCGCATCGCCGATGCCGTACACGCCCTGATCGGTCTCGATCTTCAACGTCACGAAATTGCGCCCGGGACACGTCACGATCACCTTGGCCGATTGTATCTTCATGAGATACGCCTCTCCCTTTCTGGATGTCATCTGCCGTCATTGGTAACGCACGGCACACCAAATGCAACATAATTGGTCATACCTATTTTTGTTAATCTGTTAGAAAATCCTCAGCCACCGTTGTCTCTCGGCTTCGACCAGAGCCGAAGCCGGACGCTGCGGCGCAAACTCCAAGCCGCGCTTTAGGCCTTGTCGTTTTATTGGCGGCTGTGGCATGGGTTGTTCGCGGCCGATTGTTCCCAATTGGTCAGGCCTTTGATCAGGAGCTGCTGCGCATGGCGCGACCCAGAAAGAACGCCCCCACCATCGAGGCGGCGCCGCCGCCCGAGCGGCTCTACCAGAAGCTGGCCAAGGATCTCTTTTCCGACCTGGTCGCGGGCCGCTATGCCGTGGGCGACCGCCTGCCCGCCGAGCGCGAGCTTTCGGTCCAGTACAATGTCTCGCGTCCCGCAGTTCGGGAAGCGATGATCGCACTCGAAGTCCAGGGGCTGATCGAAGTGCGCATCGGCTCAGGCGCCTATGTGCGCAAGCTGCCGGGCGAAACCGACGCACCGGGCTTCACCGTGACCGCCTTCGAGCTGATGGAGGCACGGCTGCTGATCGAGGGCGAAGCGGCGGCGCTTGCCGCGGTGCACATCCGTGAAGATGAACTGGACGAGCTCGAACGCCTGGTCGCCGAGATCGAGCGCGAGAACCTGATGCCCGGCGGCAGCACCCATGCCGACCAGGCCTTTCACATGCTGATCGCCACCGCGACGCGCAATGCGGTGATCCGCAACCAGATCGAGGAAATGTGGCGGTTGCGTTCGACCTCCCCCAATTGCGCGCTGCTGCTCGAAAAGGCACGCACCGCCAATGTCCAGCCGGTGGTCGAAGAGCACAAGGCCGTGCTCGATGCATTGCGCGCGCGCGATCCTGCAGCGGCGCGGGCGGCAATGCGCGGCCATATGTCCGCCGTTATCAATCACCTGCTGTTCGCGACCGAGGAAGAGGCTATTGAAGCCGCGCGGCGCAATGTCGCCTCTACCCGCGAACGCTATGCAAGGGCAGCGCAACTCTGACATGACCACAAGACCGTTACAGCTTCACCCCGACCGCCTCTTTCCCGTCGATCCCGATGTCCGCAGCATCACCCGGCGGCTTTACGAAAGCGTGCGCGATCTGCCGATCATCAGCCCGCACGGCCATACCGACCCGGCCTGGTTCGCCAGCGATGCGCCGTTCGAGAACGCGACCGCGCTTCTGCTGCAGCCGGACCATTATGTCTTCCGCATGCTTTACAGCCAGGGGATCGCTTTGGAGTCTCTTGGGCTGACACCGGTGTCTAAACCCGATGCCCCTGCTGTCGATCCGCGCGAGGCCTGGCGCATCCTGGCAAGCCACTATCACCTGTTCCGTGGCACGCCGTCGCGCATGTGGCTCGACTGGGTGTTTGCCGAAGCCTTCGGCCTCGATGTCCAGCTCGACGCCGGAACGGCCGATCACTATTACGACCATATCACCGAGCAGCTCGCAACGCCGGCCTTCCGTCCGCGCGCGCTGTTCGAGCGGTACCGGATCGAGGTGATCACGACGACCGAATCGCCGATCGACACGCTCGAGCATCACCAGGCCATCGCAGCGAGCGGCTGGCAGGGCCGAGTGCTCACTGCCTATCGCCCCGACCCGGTGATCGATCCCGAATTCGAGGGTTTTCTGGACAATCTGGCACGGTTCGGCGAACTGACCGGCGAGGATGTGTTCAGCTGGTCGGGCTATCTCGCCGCGCACCGCAAGCGCCGCACATTCTTCGCGCAGCACGGCGCGACCTCGACAGACCACGGCCACCCGACCGCGCAGACGGCAGACCTGCCGCGCGACGAAGCCAAGGCGCTGTTCGCCCGCGTGATTCGCCCCGATGTCACCCCCGGCGAGGCCGAGCTGTTCCGCGCGCAGATGCTCACCGAAATGGCGACGATGAGCGCCGAGGACGGCCTCGTGATGCAGATCCATCCCGGCGCCTTCCGTAACCACAATCCGGCGGTGTTCGCGCGCTTCGGGCGCGACAAGGGCGCCGACATGCCCAGCCGCACCGATTATGTGAATGCGCTGCGACCGCTGCTGGCGCGGCACGGCAACAATCCGGACCTGACGATCATTCTCTTCACGCTCGACGAATCGGTCTATGCGCGCGAGCTGGCACCGCTGGCAGGCCATTATCCGGCGCTCAAGCTCGGCCCGGCCTGGTGGTTCCACGACAGCCCCGAGGGCATGCGCCGTTTCCGCCATGCGATGACCGAGACCGCCGGCTTCTACAATACCGTCGGTTTCAACGACGATACCCGCGCGTTCCTCTCGATCCCGGCGCGGCACGATGTCGCGCGGCGGATCGATTGCGGCTTCTTGGCGCAGCTGGTCGCGGAGCACCGCATCGAGGAATGGGAGGCGGCGGAGCTGGCCCAGGAGCTCAGCTACAATCTCGCCAAAAAGGCCTACGAGCTGTGAGGCTGGGCCGCGAAACCGCAGCGCAGCTGGCCGCGAGTGTCGCGCGCCCCGGCTTTGACCCGGCGGCGCAGGCCTGCGGCATCGTCCATTTCGGCATCGGCGCGTTCCACCGCGCGCATCAGGCGGCCTATACCGATGCGGCGATGGCGGCAGGCGATCGCGACTGGCGCATCATCGGCGTGTCGCTGCGCTCGGGCGATGTGGCAGCGCAGCTCAACCCGCAGGACGGGCTTTACACGCTGGTCGAGCGGTCATCCGATGCGGTGGCGATGCGGCTGATCGGCTCGGTCGCCCGGGTCATCGTTGCGCCCAAAGCGCCGGATGACGTCATCGCCGCGATTGCGAGCCCGGACACGCACATCGTCAGCTTTACCGTGACCGAGAAAGGCTATGTCCGCCGTGCCGACGGGTCGCTCGATACCGACAATTCCGCTTTGGCATCCGATCTGTCCGGCAGCGTTCCGCGCACGATCTACGGCTTTATCGCGGCCGGGCTCGCCATGCGCAAGGCGGCTGGGCTGCCCGGTCTGACATTGCTTAGCTGCGATAATCTCGCCGATAATGGTCGTCAGCTCAGGCTGTTGATGCGCGCCTTTCTCGAGGCGACCAACCCAGTGCTGGCCGACTGGTTCGACACGCATTGCCGCTGCCCCGCAACGATGATCGACCGGATCGTCCCCGCGATGACGGTGGAGGACCGGGCCTGGGTCGCCGATCAGATCGGTCTCGAGGACGACGGCGCGATCATCACCGAGCCGTTCACCCAATGGGTAATCGAGGACGATTTCGCCGGCCCGCGCCCGCGCTGGGAGGCGGTCGGTGCGCAGCTGGTTGCAGACGTGCGGCCCTACGAGGCGGCCAAGCTCAGAATGCTCAACGGCGCGCATTCGGCGCTCGCCTATCTGGGGCTCGATGCGGGGCATGAATTCGTCCACCAGGCCGTCGCCGATCCGGAGATCCGCCCGGTGATCGAGACGATCATGCGCGAAGAAGCAGCTGCAACGCTCGATCCGGCGAGCGGCATCGATACCGTCGTCTATGCAGGCAGCCTGCTCGAGCGTTTCGCCAATAGCGCATTGCAGCACCGGTTGATGCAGATCGCGATGGACGGCTCGCAAAAGATTCCACAGCGCTGGCTCGAGCCGCTGGCGGTCAACCAGGCGGCGGGACGTTCGTGCCCGGCCACGCTTCAGGCTCTAGCGGCCTGGGTTCGCCATGTCCGGGGCGATGTCCGTTCCGTGGACGATCCGCAGGCCCAGGCGCTAGCGCAACTTTGGCAGGCGCATGGTGCAAACGGCATAATCGAGGCACTGTTCGGATCACAGGGCCTGTTTGCGTCCACCTGGGTCGCCAGCGAGGCCGATCAGGTGCAAATCAAGGCTGCGCTTTTCCCCTGAAAAAAGAAATGCCGGACCGGCACCTTCCCCTCGGCACCGATCCGGGACCAGGCCCCCCGGCCTTTCGTCAAACCTCAGGGCGTACGCGCGCCCGGCAGCAGGTTGCCATATTTCTTCTCGAGTTCGCGGGTGAATTCGTCGCGCTTCCGCAACGCGCCCAGCATGCCCAGCGCGTCGAAAGACGCCACCTGCGCTTCGATCATCGCCGCGCCTTCCCTGCCCCACTCGGCGCGCTGCGCCTCGGTGATCGGCTCGACAAAGCCGCCATGTTCGGCAGGATCGGCATAGAAGCTGCCTGCGGGCGTGCCGTTATACGGCGGCACGAAGCGTGACAGGTTGCTCGGATCGCGGATGATCTCGTGTTTCGGCTGGCTGAGGCCGACCGGAATATCGTTCAGTCGCCCCACCAACTGATAGGCGCCGAAGATCGTGAGATTGCGGCCATTGGGCGGGCCACCGCCAAAGCCGGGGCGCGCCTCGCCCGGCTCGACCTTGCGCACCATGCCGGTGTCCATCCACAGCACCGGAACGTGCATCTCGTCGAACGTTTCGCGCACCAGCGGCAGCAGGGTCGCGGGCGATGGACCGTGCGATGTCAGGAAGACGATGCGACGGAAGCCCTGGCGGATCAACGAGCGGGTCAGGACCTTGAGATAGGCAAGACCTTCCGAAGGGCTGACCTGGACCGTCGCCGGGCTGGTGGTGGTACCGCCCGGATAGAAATAGGCAAGATAGGGCATCACCAGCCCGTCCGATTTCTCGGCGAGCTTGATCGCATAGGCGAGCGGGATGACATATTCGACATCGGTCGGCGCGCCACCGTTCACCTCGGTCGGACCGACGGGTACATAGAGCACGTCGTTGCGCTTGAGATATTCGCTGACCTCATAGCCGGTGAGCGAGGTCAGCAGCCGGGTGCGCATCTGGGGAATGGCGGGAGCCGCCGCACCAGCGACAGGGGCATCGGCGGCATGGGCACTGGGCACCAGGGTTGCGAGGGCCAGACCGATGGCGGTTGCAGCGCGGATCGACCGCGATGTGCAATGGAACATGAGAAGACACATCCAAAAAAATGGGCGGAGGCATGACAGCCTCCGCCCGCCCAGGGGGGAAATCAGAACTCAAAGCGGACGCCCACGCGATAGGAAAGGCCGAGCAGGTCGTACCAGGCGTTGTTGTTGATCGCGGGCAGCGGCGGCGCCTTGTTGAACAGGTTGTTGACGACGAAATAGAGCTGCTGCTTGGTGCCTTCTTTGCCAAAATTATAGCTCGCACCGATGTTCACATACCCCACGGCCGGAATGATGTTATTGCTGATGCTGTTGACCAGCGCCGGGCTATAGGCGGGATCGTCGGGGCCAACCTGTGCATTGTTCTGGCGGCTGCGGCTGATCCAGCGATACTGGACATTCGCCTCGAACCGGCTGTCGCGATAGCCCAGATTGGCATTGACCGCCCAATCGGGCAGGCCAGGGCTGCCGCCGAACAGCGCACCGGTCTGGCCCGCGCGGTTGACGCCATTGGGGAAGAGCGGCGAGATATCGAAGCTCGACCGATATTCGATGACATGCGTCGCCTGGGCCGAAAGGACCAGACGTCCCGGCAAGCTCGCGGCAAAGTCGCTGAGCGGCTGGATGTAGGACAGACCGAAATCGAGCCCCTTGGTGCGGAACTGCGCAAAATTGGCATTCTGTGCGACGACCGACTGGACCGCCCCGGTAGTGATGTTGTTGTTGGCGAAGGTGATCAGCTGGCAGAACGGATTGGCCGGATCGCCGACGCCGGTGCCGAGGCAGTTGGTCAGCACCGATGCCGCCGCATTCGCGCCGATCGCCTCACGGATCTTGATCTGGTAGTAATCGACCGAGAATTGCAGGCGGCTGAGGAAACGCGGATTGAATACCGCGCCCAGCGTCGTGGTCCGCGCGATTTCGGGCTTCAAGTTGACATTGCCGCCGGTAACCACGTCGTACTGATATTGCGGCTGGCCGGCAAAGGCCGGGCGCAAATCGGCATAAAGCGGCCGCGGCACGGTCTGCACCGCCGCCGTGAACAGCTCTGGCAGGCTGGGCGCACGGATATCGCGCGACAGCGTGCCGCGCAGCAGGATGTCGGGGATCGGCTTCCAGGTCAGCCCCGCCTTCCAGGTCGTGACCGAGCCCGATGTGCTGTAATCGGTCAGGCGGACCGCACCGTTGAGGTCGAGCGCGCCGGTGAACCAGTCTTCGCTCAGCAGCGGCACGATCGCCTCCAGATAGGCTTCCTTGACCGACTGATCGGCCTTGGGGAAATTCCGCGGAGCGCGGGCCATGAACCCGCCGGCCTGGCTGATCGGATCGACCCGGGTGAGGAAGCTCTCCTCGCGATATTCGACGCCCGCGCCCAGCGAGACCGGGCCAGCCCAGATCGAAAAGGCCTCGCCATTGACGTTCGCCGCCGCCTCGAACAGCGTGGTGATGGCGACCGCGTCCGACGTGCCGAACGCATAGGCATAGGCCTCAGGCGAATAGCTGGCCCGGCCCAGAACGTTGATCGGCTGGCAGCCAGCCGCGCGAGCAGCCGCATTGGCGCAGACGATCTGACCGTTCAGGCTGATCGCGTTGACGGCATTGAGGAAATTGGCGGTGATTGCGGTGTTGGACTGGATCTGCTCGCTGCGGTTGCGGCCATAGGCCAGCGTCGCATCCCAGCGCCAGCTCGATCCGATGGTGCCCTTGAGGCCGCCGGCAAAGCTGTACAGCCGCCCTTGGTTCTTGATGCGCGGCGGGCCGAAATCGTTGCCGAGATAGCCGATGGTCAACGACCCGTTGGCCGGGATCAACGCCAGCTGCGCCGGCGTCAGCGCCGCCTGCAGATAGGGATTGTTGCGACTGAGCGAGAGGAAACCGGTGGTTCCGCCCGTGGCCGCGCGGATCTGGGCGCTGATGTTCTCGGCCTCGGTCTCGGCATAGATGCCGCGCACCCAGGCGGTGACATTGTCGCTGAAATCGAATTCCAGATTGCCCACCAGATTGTAGCGCTGCGTCGCTGCGCGCAGCACCTGATAGGGCAGAACGTTGGTGCCGCCGACCATGTTGGTGCCGATCTGGCCCTGATAGAGCCCGGCATTGAACAGGGCGGTCGTCGGCTGGCCATTGGGGCCGATCACGAACTGCAGGTTGCGCAAGCCCGCAGGATTGCCCGCGGCGGTCGGCGTGATCAGGCCGCCGGGGGTCAGCGTGCCGAACAGCACGTTGTCGGTGACAAGATTGGCTGGCAGTCCCGCCGCCCGGCCCGCGCCGAATGTGACCGTGCTGACATTGCGCAGGCCCCAGGGCCGTCTGTCGTTGAACAGCGCGGTGCCGTCGTTGATGCTGACCTCGCCGCCCAGAATGAAACGACCGCGACCATCGGCGAACTTCGTCCCGAACGCGGCCGAGACGAAAAAGTCTTCCGCATCGCTGTATCTGGTCTGTCCACCCTGGATATTGAACTTGAAGCCTTCAAGCCCGGTATTCAGCTTGAGATTGACCACGCCCGCGACAGCGTCCGAACCATAGGCAGCCGATGCGCCGCCGCTGACGACATCGATGCTGCCGATGAGAGCGGTAGGAATGACGTTGAGATCGGTCGCACCTGCCACCGTCGATCCCGGCTGGTTCACCGGGGGCAAGCGCATGCGATCGAGCAGCACCAGCGTGCGCACCGGCGTCAGGCCGCGAAGATCGATATTGTTGCCGCCGGGATTGCCGATACCGCCGCTTTCGGGCGATTGGGTACGACGAAAGCTGGGAATTTCGTTGATGACGTCAGCCACGTTCACGGCAGCGCGATTTTCCAGCGTGGCAGCGGTGACCACGACCGTCGGCGTCGGGGCAGTGAAGCCGGCGCGATCGATGCGCGACCCGGTCACGACGATTGCCTGGACCTCGCCAGAATCTTCCTGGTCCGCTGTTTGGGTTTGATCGGCAGGCTGTTCCGCCGTCTGGGCTACAGCCGGTATGGCCAATCCTTGCGCGCCAACGCTAGCCAGCAGCCATAATGCCTTGCGCATCACTCTCTCCCCGATATGCTTATTGGTCATGCCACTTTGCACATTTGGCTATGCCATACAAATTTATAAGTCCTATCGAAAAGCATTGATGCAGCTTATCGGTTCATGACAAACGAGCGGTTCAGGGGCTGAGGCCACGGGTCTGACACGCTCCGGGCGCGGCACGTGAAGCACAAAAAAAGGGGCCGGACTTCTGCAAGCCCGGCCCCTCCTCCCGTTTTTTTCTAGCGCCTTTCAGACGTTCGTCAGAACTCGCTCCAGTCGTCGTCATCGACCGCAGGGCTGAGCGCGAGATTGCCACTCGTGCGCGGAACCGGGCGCGGCTTGGCGACCGGGCGGCTGAAGCCACCCGAGCTTGCCGGCGCCGCCGCGCGGCCGTGCGAGGTCTTCAGGCGGAAGCGGCCGACCAACGAGGCGAGCTCGTCAGCTTCCGATGCCAGCGTACGTGCAGCAGCGGTGGTTTCCTCCACCATTGCGGCGTTCTGCTGGGTCATCTTGTCCATGTCGCCGACCGAGGTGTTGACGCTGCGCAGGTTCGACGACTGGGTTTCGGCCCCGTCGGCGATTTCTGCGACCATGCGGCTCACATCGCCGATGCGGCCCATGATGCGGTCGAACATCTTGCCGGTCTCCGCGACCAGGCTGACGCCTTCCTGTACCTGCTCGCTCGACGCGGTGATCAGCGCCTTGATGTCCTTGGCGGCATCGGCGGAGCGCTGGGCGAGGCTGCGAACCTCGTTGGCGACGACCGCAAAGCCCTTGCCCGATTCACCCGCGCGCGCAGCCTCGACCCCGGCATTGAGCGCCAGCAGATTGGTCTGGAAAGCAATGCTGTCGATGACGTTGATGATCTGGCCGATCTCTTGCGAGCTGCGCTCGATCGCATCCATCGCGCTGACCGCCTTGTCGACGACCTGCCCGCCTTCATTGGCATCCTTGTGCACGGTGTCGATTTCGATCCGTGCCGTCTTGGCGCTGCTGGCGGACTCGCTGACCATGCCGGTCACCTTGTCCATCGCGCTGGCCGCACCTTCGAGGCTGGCCGCCTGCTGTTCGGTGCGCTGCGACAGATCCTCGGACGCCGCACGGATTTCGCCGGCGCCGTTGTGGACGCTCTGCGCCGAGCTGGCGACGCTCGACAGGCTGGTTTCCAGCCCCTCGACCGTGCGGTTGAAGGTCATGCGCAGGCCGTCGTAATTGGCAGCAAAAGGCTCGGTGATCTGATAGGTCATGTCGCCCGATGCGAGCGCCTCCAGCCCCTTGCCGAGCGCGGTCACGACATTGGCCTGATCCTGGTCAGCGCGCGCCTTGGCGACAGCGGCATCGCGGAACACGACCACGGCACGGGCCATGTCACCCAGCTCGTCCGCGCGGTTCACGTCGACGTTGATCTCGTTCTTGCCCGCAGCCAGGCTCGCCATGGCGTCGGTCAGGCGGGTGATCGGCAGAGCGATGGCGCGGCTCAGCGCAACGGCAAGACCGATCGCGATACCGATCAGCGCGATGCCGCCCAGCACCAGCGCGACAATGGCCGAGGTCAGCGCCGAATCCTGCCGCGCGGAGTTCCGCTCGATCGAAGCCAGTTCGGCGTCGCGAATGTCGCGCAGCGGCAGCACCGCCTTGCTCACCAGCACAGCCTTGCCGGCATTGCGCACCGCTTCGACCGCAGCCTCGCCGCGGCCCTGCTGGGTCCACTTGATGAGCTTGTCGCCCCAGTTCTTGCGCCAGGCGAGCGTTTCGTTGCGCGCCTCTTCCAGCAGCTTCAGATGCGCCGGGTTGACGATCAGCGTTTCCAGTTCCTTGGCGGCGGCGTCATATTCGTCGCGGCCCTCGTAATAGGATTTCAGATAGCTCTCGTCGCCCGTCACCAGAAAGCCGCGAAACTGGCTGTTCTGGCGGAGCAGCGAGGTCTCAAGCACCTGGACCTTGCCGTAGATGAGCTGCGAATGATTGTTCTGCTCCGTCGATGACTGGATCATCCACAGATTGACGGCGAAGACGATCATCATCAGCGCAGCCGAGCTGCAGATCATCAGGAAGGACAGGCTGAGCTTCCGTGGAATGTTCAGTTTGTTCAGCATGATCAAGCCTTTGTGGTCCAGGTGGTATGGGCGCCCGCCCCGGGGCGCCGGAACAGCCGGAATGCGGCTGGTGCGATGTCCCGAGGCAGGCCGCGCATCAGAAGAAGAACCTTGCAGATGCCGACACGGTGCGGCCGTACATGGTGCGTCCCATCACGACCCCCGCTGCCGGAATGGCGCCTTCGGACACGCCGGTAATCGCGCGCTCGTTCAGCAGGTTGCTGGCGTTCACGCTGAATTCCAGCCGCTCCATCGGACGGAACTGGGCAAACGCGCCCACGGTGGTGAAGGCAGGCAGACGGAGCAGGTTGACGTCCTGCGCGAAGCTGCCGGTCTGTCCGATCACGTTGAATCCGACCGAGAACATGTCGCTGTCGAATTGCGGACGGATTCCGTAGAGCAGCTTGGGCTGACCGCGCGGGATGTTGCCGACCAGCGCCGGGTTTTCTGCCGCATCGATCTCCGCCTCGGTATAGGTGGCGTGCGCCGTCACGCTGAACGGACCGCGGCGGATGCCGCCCTCGAACTCCAGACCATAGGCCTTGTACGAACGGGCGACCGTGGCGAGTTCCGCCAGACCGGTAGTTGCATTCGTGCGCAGCTGCGAGTTGGTCTCGTCGGTCAGCGCATAGAAGCCGGTCAGGTTGAGGAAGATGCCGTCCTTGCGATATTTCAGGCCCAGTTCTGCCTGGCGCAGCACGTCATGTCCTGCGACGCTGTTGACGAGCGCGCCCGTCACGGTGCTGACCGCCGGCGTGAACAGGATCTTGTCCGCCCCTGCGCGACCGCCGCGGCTGTAGCGCGCGAAGATCGAGAACGGCTCGGACACGCGATAGTTGGTGCTCAGCGAGTACGAGACATAATCGTGGTTGTAGTTGACCGGGAAGGTCACGTTATTGGGAATGAACGCAACGCGGCTTTCCGGCACGGAAATCACGCCATTGCCGTTCATGTCGAACGGACGCGTTCCGGCATCGTTGATGATGTTGCCGCGAACGCGGACATTGTCCCAGCGGATCGAACCGCCGATGGCAATCTTGCCCTTGGCGAAGTTGAACGATCCGAACGGTGCGGTCACCTGATAGTTGAGATCGGTGTTCTTCGAATTGCCGGCGCCGCCTGCGCTGCCATAGACCAGGATGCCGCCGTCAGTGACGGGGATGCCGGTAGCGGTGCGCAGGTTGACCGCGACCGACCGACCGCCGCCAACGATGTCCTGCAGGAAGGTGGTGAAGCCGATTTCCGAGACATATTCCTGGCTCGAACGGTACAGGCCCGCCGTCGTGGTCAGATCACCGCCGCCGACATTCCATACCCGGCTGACGCGCAGGTCATTGGTCATGTTGCTGACATCGGGAACATCGGAGTCGACAATGAACGAGACGTTGAGCAGGCCGTTACCCGACGGGTCGAAGGGCTGGCCGGCGCGCGGACCCGCCGCATAGCTGGCGGTCGCACCCGGGCCGGCGAAACGGGTGGCAAATGCTGCCGCCGGCGCTGCTGCCGAGGGAAACAGGATCAGGCTGCGCAACGACTGGTCGGCATAGCGGAACCGGTTGGTGACCGACCATTCGCCCAGGCTGAACTGCGCGTCGAAGCCCAGCGACTTGGACTTGGAGTGCGTACCTTCTGCCAGGGTCTGGCGCGTCGGCGTGCCCGAGGTGCCCAGACGCAGCGAGTTGGGCAGCAACGGCGAGACCAGCGAGTCGGTGCGGGTGTCGAGACCGGGGACGTCCGAATAGGACGGATCGGCATTGGTGCCGGTAACGCGCAGCGGCGTGTTGATGAAGCTGGGCGCCCGATCATCGAGCAGCTTGGCATAAACGCGGATATAGCCGCCATCGAACTGCTTGGTGACGTTGAACTTGACCTGTCCGCCGCGCATCGAGTTCATGCCGGTTTCGCGCGGACCTTCGCCTTCGCGGTAGAAACCGCCAACATGGAAGCGCCAGCCATCGCCGAGACGCGCGCCATAATCGAAATCGGTGCGATAGCTTTCGAAATCGATGCCGACCGTGCCCATCACCGATCCGCCTTCGACTTCGCCGGTCTTGGAGATCAGGTTGATCACGCCGCCCGGCGCATTCGAGGCGAAGGTCGATGCCGATCCGCCACGGATCGATTCCACCTGCGCGACATTGAGGTCGGCGCGGATGAAGATGTCCGGCGTGAGGGTGAGCAGGTCACCGAATTCGAGCACCGGCAGGCCGTCTTCCTGCAGCTGGATGTATTTTGCGCCGTCGTTGACCAGCGGCAGACCGCGCACGGTGTAGCTGTTGCCGCCCTCACCCGTCGCGGCGTTGACGCGGATGCCGGGAATGTTGCGGAACAGTTCGGCCAGCGATCGCGGCGCGATGGAGATGATGTCGTTTTCCTTGATTGCGCTGGTCGAGGTCGCGCTGTTCAGACGGTCACGGCCGCGTGCCACGCCAGTGGTGACCATATCGCCTTCATCGACGGTACGGCTCGCCTCCCAAGCCGTCATCGGCTTGTCTTCCTGCGCCAAGGCCGGCGTGGCCATGGCGACCATCGCGATGGCCACGGCGGCCGTGCAAGTCGAACCGTGATATTTGAAGAAATTCATGAATTGCCCCTGCTGTAAAACACTTTCCCAACCGGCCTATTTGATTCCAATTAAAGCGTGGTTAACGCCGATTGACCAAGTTGCCGGGAAATGACGCCTGACGCGAAACGCCCGAAAATCAGGGGTTTCCGCAAGGCCCTTGCGCGCCTGACACAGTGCGGCGCCCGCGACGCTGAACAGCCCCGCGAGCGCCGCAAACTTGTCGCCGGTGGCCCCCTGCCACTGGCAGTGTACCAGCAGACAAGGGGCGAGCCGTTAGCGCACCGATCAGAAGAAGAAGCGCGCCGATGCGGAGATCGAACGGCCGAACAGCGGCCGCGCCATCACCACGCCGGATGCCGGGATCGCTCCTTCGGAAATTCCGGTGATGGCGCGCTCGTTCAGCACGTTGTTGGCGTTGATGCTGAGCTCAAGCCGCTCCATCGGACGGACCTGTGCGAACAGGCCAACCGTGGTATAGCCCGGCATGCGCAGCTGGTTGACGTCCTGGCTGAAGCTGTCGGTCACCCCGATGATGTTGGCACCGACGGTGAACAGGTCGGTGTCGAATTGCGGCGTCAGCCCGAAGAGCAGCTTGGGCTGGTTGCGCGGGATGTTGCCCACCAGCGCCGGATTCTCGGCGCTCTTGATTTCCGCTTCGGTATAGGTCGCGTGCGCCGTGATGCTGAACGGACCGCGGCGGAAACCGCCCTCGAATTCGAGACCATAGGCTTCATAGCCGCGCGTGACCGAGAGCAGCTCGAGCTGGCCCGTGGCGGGATTGGTCAGAATCTGCGAGTTCGTGTCATCGGTCTTGGCATGGAAACCGGTCAGATTGAGGACCAGGCCATCCTTGCGGTATTTCAGTCCGATTTCTGCCTGGCGCACGCTGTCGTCGCCTGCCGCCGGATTCAGCAGGGCGCCCGTGGTCGGGCTGATTGCCGAGGTGAAGAGAATCTTGTCGGCTGCGGCGCGACCGCCGAGGCTGTAGCGGGCAAACATCGCAAAGGGTTCGGCGATGCGATAGTTCACGCTGACCGAGTAGGACAGATAATCGTGGCTGTAACGGACCGGCTGGGTCACGCCGACAGGGACGAAAGACACCTGACGTTCGGGTGCAGAAATGACGCCGTTGCCGTTCATGTCGAAGGTGCGGACGCCGCTGTCGTTCATCGCATTGCCCCGCGCCCGGCTGTTATCCCAGCGCACCGAGGCACCGATGGCGATCTTGCCCTTGGCAAAGTTGACCGAGGCAAAGGGTGCGGTGGTCTGATAGGTCACGGCATTGTCGCGGATGTTGCCCGCAGCGCCCGGGCCGCCGAAATTGCGATAGCCGCCATCGGTGACCAGAGCGCCTGCCGCAGTAACGAGGTCGAGCGGCACCGCCTGGCCTCCCCCCACAACGTCCTGGAAGAACGTGGCAAAGCCGATTTCGGAGATGAACTTCTGGTTCGAACGATACAGGCCCGCGGTGGTCGTCAGATCGCCACCGGCGACGGGCCATACCCGGCTGATGCGCAGATCGTTGGTCATGTTGCTCACATCGGGCGCGTCATTGTCCGAGAAGAACGACAGGGCGACCAGGCCATTGCCGCCCGCAGCGCTGAACGGCTGCCCGGCACGCGGTCCGGATGCATAGCGGAACGCTCCGCCCGCGCCGCCGAAGCGCGAGGCAAACTGCGCAGCCGGCGCTGCCGACGAGACGACAAGCGTGGTGTTGCGCGTCGATTGGTCGGCGTAACGGAAGCGGTTGGTGACGGTCCAGTCACCCAGGCTGAACTGCGCCTCGAAGCCGAGCGTCTTGGCATTCGCCTCGACACCGTTGGTGAAATTGCGGCGACGGACCTGGCCCGACGAACCGAGCGTCAGCACGACCGGCAGCGTCGGCGAAAGCAGCGAATCGGTGCGGCTGCTGACCCCGGCAGGATCGCGGAACGACGGATCGGCATTGGTGCCGGTCACCAGCAGCGGCGTGCCAGTAAAGGTCGGCACGCGGTCGTCGAGCAGCTTGCCATAAACGCGGATATAGCCGCCGTCGAACTGCTTGGTGACGTTGAACTTCACCTGACCGCCGCGCGCGGCGTTGAACCCGGTTTCACGGATTCCCTCGCCCTCGCGGTAGAAGCCGCCGACGTGGAAGCGCCAGCCATCGCCCAGCTGGCCACCATAGTCGAAATCGGTGCGATAGCTTTCAAAGTCGACGCCCACCGTCGCCATCACCGATCCGCCTTCGACCTCTCCGGTCTTCGAGATGAGGTTGATGACGCCGCCCGGCGCGTTCGAGGCGAAGGTCGAGGCCGATCCGCCACGGATCGATTCGACCTGGCCGACATTGAAATCGGCGCGGACGAAGATATCGGGCGTCAGGCGCATCAGATCGCCGAATTCCATCACCGGAAGGCCATCTTCCTGGATCTGGATATACTTGCTGGCACCATTGACCATCGGCAGCCCGCGAACGGTATAGTTGTTCTGCGCCTCACCGGCCGCCGCCTCGACGCGGATCCCCGGTATGTTGCGGAAAAGTTCGGCCAGCGACCGCGGCGCCAGGCGAACGATGTCGTTCTCCTTGATCGCGCTGGTCGAGGTCGCGCTGTTCAGCCGGTCGCGGCCGCGTGCCACACCGGTGGTAACGACATCGCCTTCATCGACCGTGCGGCTTGCCTCCCAGGCAGTTTGCGGCTTGTCTTCCTGCGCCGCCACCGGCGCTGCAAAGGCGGAAACGATCGCGACAGTCGATGCACAGCTATAGATTGCAGTTGTAAGAGATTTCACTTTGAGCCCCCCAAAACTATTGGATGGGGCAGCGGTTAAGTTTGCATGCTTAAAGCAAAGTTAAACGCACTGCGCTCAGCGAATACTTGGCCCCTCGCTCTTTTTAAGCTTGAACCATAGCCCAGAAATGGGGGGAAAGTGGCTCAAATCCAACGGTTCTCTCGATACTGGCGCTCCGATCGCTCGCCCCGCAATGTTCGCCTGCGAACCTTTGCATAAAACTTAACATGTTGATTTTCCAATATTTGCAATTGTTGCAATCATAATTGCAAAATTAGCAAGCATCAGCGATTCGGCGCCGCTTTATCAGTGTCGATGCCCTTGTTCTGCTCCGCGCGCTCCGATTCGCCGGACCTTGACCAGCCAATCAGCGATTCGCATGATGCCGAACAGGTCAAGTCATGACGCGCCATCCCGACTTTGTTAACCACTTGTTTACGCTGATTACCTAGCCAGTTGGACGGGGGTCGGGAGTGTTTGCCGACTTGTTCGTTGGCGAGAATCATGTCTGCACTCATTTCCAAAGAGAATATCGCCGGAACGACGCACCCGCCGCGGGCCAAGGCATCTCCGATAACACCGATCGCGCCCTTTGCCCTGGCGCCCGTACATGCAGAGCTGTCGCGTCAGGCTGCCGTCTGCCGGAACCTGGGGTCGGACTTCGTCGCCCGCGTGCTCGAGGCCGCCGAACGCCAGCTTTCCCACGCCCCGATGACCGAAGCGGTGATCGCGACCTGGCCGGGCGACCGCGCCGCAGCAGCGCTCGCCATGCGGTTGAACGGCGCGCTCCATGCCGTTGCCCGGCGCGGCACCGTTCCTGAACTCAGCGCGTTGTACCGGGGCGAGCATGCCGATTTCGATCGCGCCCTGGCGATTGCGCTGGCGCATTCCGACGCATTCATTCTGCAATGGCTGCGCGATCCCACCCAGACCAACGAAGTCGGCCGGTCCGCCGCCCTGATGGCGGCGCTGATGGTGGCCGCAGACCGCTTTGCCCTGCCGTTCGAACTGCTGGAACTTGGCACCAGTTGCGGCCTCAACCTCAATCTTGGTCGTTACGGATTCGATCTTGGCGGAGTGAAGGCGGGCGACCCTGCGTCAGCGCTGCAAATCACCCCCGAATGGCGCGGCCCGCAACCGGTCGCCGCGCCGGTCAGCATTGCATCGGCCAGCGGGGCGGATCTGCACCCGCTCAACGCCCGCGATGCCGATAGCTGCGAAAGACTGCTGGCGTTCATCTGGGCCGACCAGCACCACCGCATCGCGCGGCTCGAGCATGCGCTCGATATCGCCCGCGCACATCCGCCCCAGATCGACGAGGCCGAGGCTCTGGAGTGGATCGCGCAGAAGCTGGCGGCACCGCAATCGGCCGACACCTGCCGTGTCGTCGTCCATTCGATGTTCCGCCAATATCTGCCCGAGCCGCAGCGCGCACGCCTCGCGGAGATCATCGTGCAGTCGGGCCAGTTCGCGACCGAGCGTAAGCCGCTCGCGTGGATCAGCCTCGAATGGACGCCTGATCGCAGCGAGGTGCGGCTGTCGCTGACCTGCTGGCCGAGCGGCGAGCAGCGGTTCCTGGCGACCTGCCATCCTTATGGCGAATGGATTCATTGGCGCTGATCGCCGGGCCGCTTGCAATCACCCGCGCCGACCGTCACAGCTTGGCAGATGGCGGACCCCGACGATCTTGAGACCCTGTTGCTGGGCCCGGTCCTGGCCGATCGCGATTGCGGCGGCTGCACCGCGTGCTGCGTCACGCTGAAGGTCGATACGCCCGACCTTCAAAAACCTGCCGGAACCCCATGCCCGCAGCTTTGCCCGACAGGCTGCAGCATCCATGCCGAGCGCCCGACCATCTGCCGGACCTGGTTCTGCGCCTGGCGCAGGATTGCCGCCTTGCCCGACGAAGCGCGCCCCGATCGATCGGGTCTGATCGTTTCGGTGAGCTTTCACCGCGAGGCGCGCCACCCGTTCGAAGCCATTGCGCTCACCGTGCTGGCGCTGCCCGGCAGCGACGCGATCGCCAGCGGCATGGCCGCGCGCGTGCTTGACGCCATTTGCGATCGGCCGGTGGCGGTGTGGTTCAGCGACAGCAAGCGCAAGATGCTGATGCACCCGGAAAACGACGTCGCAGAACTGGTGCTGTCGGGCAGCGCGCCACCCATGCACCTTGCCGATGAAGTCGCGGCCTGGCGGGCGCAATATGCCGCCTTTCTTGCCTGACCGGCATTTTCTGACTAACGCTGGACAGACGCGTCGCGCGGCGCGCCAGAATGACGATAGGGGAGCGGGAATGAGCGGAATCGACCGGAGGCTTTTCGTGGCAGGCGCAGGTGCGGCTCTGCTGGGCGCGGTCGGCAAGTCTTCGGGCGGCACGATCACCCTGCCCTTTGCCAATGGCACGCGCCCGCTGGTGCAACTGCCCGGCAAGCGCGAGATGATCCTGCTGACCAGCCGCCCCCCGCAGCTGGAAACGCCGTTTTCCGTTTTCGACCAAAGCCTGCTCACGCCCAATGACGCGTTTTTCGTGCGCTATCACCTGTCCGGCCTGCCGACCGAGATCGATCCGCGCAGCTTCCGCCTCGCGATCGGCGGGCATGTCGAAACGCCGCTGAAACTGACGCTCGAGTCGCTGCGCCGCGATTTTCCGGTGAGCGAGATCGTTGCAGTCAACCAGTGTTCGGGGAACAGTCGCGGCTTCGTGACGCCGCGCGTCGCGGGCGGCCAGCTGGGCCATGGCGCGATGGGCAATGCGCGCTGGCAGGGCGTGGCACTGAAGCATCTGCTCGCCAAGGCCGGAGTGCGCGCGGGCGCTGCCCAGGTCACCTTCAACGGCCTCGACAATCCGCCCGCCGACGGGATCGCCGATTTCGTCAAGGCGCTCGATATCGACCATGCGCGCGATGGCGAGGTGATGGTCGCGTTCGCGATGAACGGCGAGGAACTGCCTTTCCTCAACGGCTATCCGCTGCGCCTGATCGTGCCCGGCCATTTCGGCACCTATTGGGTCAAGCATCTCAGCGAGATCAATGTCGTCGACAAGGAATTCGACGGCTATTGGATGAAGACCGCCTATCGCATCCCGGACAATGACTGCCGGTGCGTCGAGCCGGGCACCAAGCCCGACAAGACCGTGCCGATCGCCCGGTTCAACGTCCGTTCGTTCCTGACCAGCCACCCGGATGGCGCGAAGGTCAGCGCAGGCCAGACGACCGAGCTGCGCGGTATCGCCTTCAGCGGCGGCGATCCGATCAAGCGCGTGCTCGTTTCGCCCGATAACGGCCGGGACTGGCAGGAGGCAAAACTGGGTGAGGATCTGGGCCGCTATTCGTTCCGCGAATGGAAGCTGGGGCTGACGCTCGCGTCAGGGCGGCATGCCTTGCGCATGCGCGCCGAGACGGCGGGCGGCGAGACCCAGCCGATGGAGCCGCGCTGGCAGCCTGCGGGCTATATGCGCAACGTCGTCGAGACGATCAACGTGGAGGCCGTGTGATGCGCACGGGAGTGATCATCGGGCTCGGCCTGCTTGCAGTGGCCGCTGGCGGCGTGAACTGGGCGCTGATGGATCGCGACGCAGGGCCGGATATCGTTGCCGCGCGGATGGAGCCGGTCAGCTATCAGCTGCCCGAAGAGGCAATTCCCGCGGAACTGTCGGACGCGGGTGCCGAGATCGTGGTCAACAACTGCACCGCGTGCCACAGCCTCGAATATGTCACCACCCAGCCGCGCGGCATGGGCGAAAAATTCTGGCACGACGAGGTGACCAAGATGGTCAAGGTCTATGGCGCACCGGTCGAACCCGGCGATGCCGAGGCGATCGCGAAGCTGCTCGCCGAGCGGTTCGGCTAGAACAGCAGGATGACGACTGCGAACGAGGCCGCGAGGCTCGTCAGCGTTGCGATCAGCACCGGGATGGCGGGGCGGACGCCGGTTTCCATCAGCAGGTCCATGCGGCTGCGCATCGCGGTCGCGATCACCGCGATCAGCAGCAGCCCCTTGGACAGGCTGAGTGCCGAATCGCGCACCGGATCGGGCATCGCGACGAGCGAATTCACCAGCACGACGGCGAAGAAGGCGACGATGAACCAGGGCAAAGCCAGCCGCTTCCACAAGGGGCTGCCCTCGGCCTGATCCGCATTGCCGATGGCAAGGCCGGTGATGATGACAACGGGCGCGAGCATCGCGACGCGCGAGAGCTTCACAATCGCAGCATAGCTCCCCGCGCTTTCGGAAAACGCATAGCCGCCGCCGATCGCCTGCGCGACATCATGGATCGACGCGCCAATCAGGAACCCGGCCTGCTGGTCGGTGAGCTCAAGATATTCAGCCAGGATCGGGTAGAGCGACATCGCTAGCGCGCTGAAGAGCGAAACCACCACCAGGGTGATCGCGAATTGCGACTGGTTCAATCGCTCGCGGCCAATGATGCCATAGAGCGCCATTGCTGCGCTGGCGCCGCAGATCGCGGTCGCCCCGCCCGCCAGGATGCCGGTGTAATTGGACTGGCCGACCAGCCGCGCGCCGAGGATACCTGCCAGGAACGTGACGGTCATGATCGCAGCCAGCGCGGCAAAGGGCTGCACGCCCAATGAGCCGATCTGTTCGAACGTCACCTGCAGGCCCAATAGCACCACCCCGAAGCGCAGGCAGGTGCGCGACGCGAAATCGAGCCCCTTGTGACTGCGCGGATCGCGCGCGACGAAGCTCAACGACAGGCCGATCAGAAGCCCGAGCAGAATGATCGGGAAATTATAATGTTCGGACAGCCAGGCCGCGGCCCCGGCGGCAATCGCGCAGATCGCCAGGCCTTGGAAGATCGTGTCGCGCGGTTTTTCGGCATGGGGCTTGGGCGCGGCTTCGGCCAGATACATTTCACCGAACAGGTCGCCCGCTGCGGGGAGCGAATCCCAGTCGATATCCTGCCGCTTGCCGTTCATTGCCGCTCCCCTCGCCCCCGATATATGTCCTTCGGTGTCATATTGGGCTTTCCTTACGCGCGCGAGCGGCTATCGTGCAAGCCCGAAGCGTCGTAGACAGGCGCGCATATGGGAGGATCGGCGATGGACGAGGCACGGCATCAGGGCATGGCACGCGGCGCAGCGATCGCGCTCGTCGTGCTGCTCTTCCTGGGCAACGCTCTCAACTATGTCGATCGGCAGGTGCTGGCGCTATTGAAGCCCACGCTCGAGGCCGAATTTGGCTGGTCCGACGCCGATTATGCGCATCTCGGCTCGTCCTTCCAGATCGCCGCTGCAGGCACGCTGCTGTTCGTCGGCTGGTTTGTCGATCGCCTCGGCGTGCGCGTCGCCTATGCCATCGCGGTGACCGTCTGGAGCGCGGCGGGCATGGCACATGCGCTGGCACAGACCGTACAGCAGTTCGTCGCCGCGCGTGTCATTCTGGCAGCGGGCGAATCGGTGAGCACGCCTGCGGGGCTCAAGGCAGCCGCGACCTATCTGCCGGTGAAGCAGCGCAGCATCGCCATTGGCCTTATCAATACCGCGCCCAATATCGGCGCGATCCTCACCCCGCTGCTAATCCCGCCCTTCGCCCTCGCCTTCGGCTGGCAGGCGGCCTTCTGGGTGACGGGTGCGCTCGGCTTTGTCTGGCTCGCCGGATGGTGGTGGGGCACCCGCAATTTGAAGCCGCTGGGCGACATTCCAGAGCGCGCCCGCGTGCCCTGGGGCACCCTGCTGGCCGACCGCAAGACCTGGACCGTGATCGGCGCGAAATTCTGCATCGATGCGGTCTGGTGGTTCGTGCTGTTCTGGATGCCCGATTTCTTCAACCGCCAGTTCGGCCTTTCGCAAGGCGAGCTCGGCTGGCCGATCGCGATCATCTTCACCCTCGCGGCGCTGGGCGCGATCACCTCGGGCGGGCTCTATCCGATCCTGCTCAGCCGGGGCATGAGCGTGAACGGCGCGCGCAAGACATCGATGCTGTTCTACGCGCTGGTCGTGCTCGCCATGCCCCTGTCCCTCCAGACCGGCAATCCGTGGATCGCCGCGGTGCTGATCGGCCTGGGGCTGTTCGCGCATCAGGGCTTTTCGACCAATGTCTTCGGCATGACCGCCGACATCATCCCCGCCACCCGCGTCGCGAGCGTGATCGCGCTGGGCGCGGTGGCAGGCAACCTCTCGGGCACCGCGATCATCGAGTTTGCGGGCTATTCGCTGGGCAGCGGCATGGGCTATGTGCCCTTGTTCGCGATCTGCGGCAGCGCCTATCTGGTCGCGCTGGCGTTCATCCAGGTAATGATCCCGCGGCTCAGGCTCGCGGAGGAAGCGGAAGCTGGCGTTGCGGGCTGACGCTCAACCCAGAGGCTGGCCGATCTCGAACAGCTCGTAGATCGGCCCGGACAAGGTCTGCGTCCCCGTGCCGACCAGCGTCAGTGCATTGAGCCAGGCATAGCGCGCATCCCCGCTTTCCAGCCGCGCCTGGACGACGATGCTGTATTCGTCTGGTTCGAGCAGCGCCCCCTTGGCAAAGCGTGCCATGGCGTCACCCTTGCCGCGCATCGCTCCTTGGTAGCTCAGATAGATCGGCACGCCATCGTCACTGGTCAGGTTCAGCCGAACATTGATCAGCAGCGTGCCATCAGGCTGGATGACATACCAGTCCGCCCCGCCTTCGACTGCACCGCTCAGCCGCTCGCCGGAGAACGACCCGCCGGTCACCTGCGCGATACCCCGATAGCCTGATGCAATGGCCCCGATGCGCCGGGTGCGGGCAATGTCGACCTCGAGTTGCAAGGTCATCAGATGGCGGTGGACGAGCTGCTTCATGGGAGAAGGCCTAACATTCGACCAGCATGCAGCAAAGATCGAAAGCCAATGCCACGGAAGCTTCGCATCGTTGCGCACTGAAGGCGAAGCCGCGCCCCCCGCTTTTAGCGGTCATCTTCAGGACGTGGCGACGGTTTCGACGATGCGGTTGCCTTGTCGTACGGTGCGATGACCTTGGGCTTGATCAAGCCCTCCCAAAGCGCCCATCGGCAGATGCTGGTCACGATCGCCAGCCACAGCGGGATATAGATAAGCACCGGAAGATCGATGAAACCGGCATAATCTGCTGTCACCAGCGCGAAGCCGATCCAGCCCGCCAACGTGATGGCAGGCTTCAGCCGTTCGACATGAACGGCCACGCGCGATGCCTGTTCCAGGAGGCGGTTCATAGAAGCACCATCTCATCTTCCGTCCCATTGGACAACAATGCGTTTCGAGTTGCGCCCACGAGCTCGCGGCGTTGCGCCGGGCAGGAAAAAGGCCCCGGACTTGCGTCCGAGGCCCTTTTTCGTTTCGCTTGACGATCGATCGATCAGCGCAGGCGTGCGCGCAGGCTGATGCCGAAATAGCGGTCCGCGTCGCGCGGGATCTGCAGGCGCTGGCCGGCGCTGACGTTGAGCAGCGCATAGGCCTTGTCGGTGATGTTGCGCGCGAGGAAGCTCACGCGGTAATTGTCGTCCGGATCGGAGAAGCCGATGCTGCCATTCCAGATGCCATAGGCCGCGATCGGGCCCTGTTCGCCAAGGTCGGAGAACTGGCGGCTGACATGGCGGAAATCGGTATCGAGGTACATCTTGAACCCGCCCAGATCGCGCTCGTAGCTGGTGCCGATGGTCCAGGTGAACTTCGGCGCCAAGGGCAGCTGGGTGCCGTTGCGGGCGTCCGGAGCGTTGGTCGCGGGGTTCGGGTTGAACCGCTTGACCGTGGCATCGGCATAGGCGCCGCTCGCGCGCAGCGTCCAGCCGTCGACCGGCACCGCGAGCAGATCGACCTCGAAGCCCTCGCTCTTCACCGAACCGGCATTGGTCAGGTTCGAGACGACCGCGCCGTTCAAGAGCACGAAATTGTTCGCCTGGAACCCGTCATAGGTGACGGTGAACGCGGACAGGTTGAACTGCACGCGGTTGTCGAGAAACTGCGACTTCAGACCGATTTCGAACGCGTCGGAGGTTTCCTCGTCGATGGGGATCGCGTTGGTCGGCGCGGTGTGGTTGAAGAACACGTTGAACGCCGGGCCCTTGTAGCCGCGGGTGTAGCTGCCATAGAGCATCACGTCCTCGCTCGGCGTGAACTGCAGCACCGCACGGCCCGAAAGATTGCCGTTCGAGCTGTCGCCGCGCGAGGTGTTGGTGCCGTTGCCGCCCGAAGCGATCGTGCCGCCCGCAGGTGCGCCCGAGACGCCGGGTCCGGTCGCAGGCAGGCCGGTCGTGGCATTGACGCCTGGTGCGCGGGTGTGGATGAAGCTCAGATCATCCCAGGTGTAGCGAAGGCCGCCGGTCAGCGCGAACATGTCGCTCAGGCGATAGGTTGCCTGGCCGAAGATCGCATAGTTGCGCGATTCCACCGCACTGAACGAGGTCGCGGTCGGGAAGATGGTGTTTACCCGATCGTTGACGTTGCACGGACGACCGCCGGTGATCGGATCGACCGGCAGGGTCGAGCTGGCGCAGGTGATATTGCGGCGGGTGAAGTCCTGCTCGTTGTCCGAGCCCCAGATGAAGCCGCCGATCTGGTAGAAGAACGGCTTGCTCTGGTCCGATGCCAGACGCACTTCGAGCGAAAGCTGCTCGGTGCGGACCTGGCCATTGTCGTGCAGTTCGCCGGTACCGACGATCGCGCGCGGCAGGAAGTCGCCTTCCCGGATTTCGGTGTTCTCCCAGTTGCGATAGCCGACGATCGCGCTCAGCACATGGTCGGTCAGCACGTCGAAATCTGCGCTGGCGGTCAGGCTCCACTGCTTGTCGAGCGTGCGCGTGACCAGATTGTGGTTGACGAAGCGCTGGTTGACCCCGCGCGCCACGCCGCCCGGCAGGCCGAGCTCGGCATCGAGCACTGCGCCGCGGCTGACGCCCGTCACATCGGCGCAGCAATCGTCATCGGCCTCGAAATAATCGGCGATGAAGCGGAAGCGCGTGCCGCCGTTGTTGTAATCGAGAATACCGCGCGCGCCATAATGCTCATAGCCGTTGATAGTGTTGCGGCGGCCGCCGTTGATATTGGTGATATTGCCGTCATAGCTGCCGTAAAAGGCGGTGATGCGACCGGTCAGGTTCTCGGCGAGCGGGCCGGAAATTGCACCGCGCAGGCGATATTCGTCATCGTCGAACGCTTCGAGCCGGGCTTCGGCCTGCAGGGTATCGGTGCCGCCCTTGGAAACGATATTGACCAGACCAGCGGACGCGTTCTTGCCGAACAGCGTACCCTGCGGCCCGCGCAGCACCTCGAGACGCTCGGCATCAACCAGGTCCATGAATGCCTGCCCCGAACGGCTGAGCACGACGCCGTCGACCACGGTCGAGACGCTGGGTTCGGCCGCGATCGAGAAGGTGATGGTGCCGACGCCGCGCATCACGATCGCGCTGTTGGCGCTGGTCGTGCCCTTGCGGAACGAAACCGAGGGGACAAGCTGGGTCAGCCCTTCAAGGCTGGTAACGCCGGTGGTCTCGAGCCGTTCAGAGGTGATCGCGGTGATCGCGATCGGCACGTCCTGCACATTTTCGGCAACCTTCTGCGCGGTCACGACGATTTCGGCAATGCCGCCCTGATTGTCCTCGGCGGCAGTATCCTGCGCGTGTGCGGGCATCGCGAAGGCGAGCGAAAGCGCGGTCGCGGACAGCGCGGCGGCACGAACAGAAAGATAATTGGTGAGCTTCATGGTAACCCCTCCCTGCGAGATAGCGGTCGTAGCGGGGGCTTGTTGCCCCTTGATATGGTCGCCGCGATTGATGCTTGATCTGCTATGACCGGCTCGATATGTCAAGCGGTGTCAGAAAAACGGACAGTGGCTGCGACCATTTCGCCACACTGGCGACCAAGGGTGAGGAAAAGCGCGTTGAAACTGCGGGTGCACGCCCAGAATGACGGGTTCGATCTCCTGTTAGGAGGCCGGATCGTGATCTCGCACCGCACGGCCTGTCCTGCGGTGGCCATGGCGCGCGGCAATCCCGATATCACGATGTTTCGCGGCAATTTCCGGATCTCCGACTCGCCGAGCGGAGAACTCGCACCAGCGAACTGGAACGAGACCGATGCCGGTATCGAACTGCTCCACGACGGCACACCTGTCGCCCGCCTTTCGAGCAAAGGCAACCGGCTGACGATCAACGCGCTGCTCCCGGGCTACGATCGCCTTCGCGTGCGCCTCCATGCGGAACCGGGCGAATGCGCCTGGGGCGGCGGCGAGCAGATGAGCTATCTGGCGCTGAATGGCCGCGCCTTCCCCATCTGGACCAGCGAGCCCGGCGTCGGCCGCGACAAGTCGACCGCACTTACCCGCATCATGGACGCCGAGGGCATGGCGGGCGGCGACTTTTGGAACACCAATTACCCGCAGCCGACCTTCCTCACTTCGCGCTGGATCGCGGTGCACCTCGACGCCAGTTGCTACAGCGTGCTCGACTTCACCGATCCAGGCTTCCACGCGGTGGACGTGTGGAGCGACACCGCGAATTTCGAACTTTTCGCCGCCGATGGTCCGCTCGAGCTCGTCTCGGTGCTGTCGAAGCGCTTCGGTCGCCAGCCCGAATTGCCAGACTGGGCGATCGGCGGCGCGATCCTGGGCCTCAAGTCTGGCGCATCGAGCTTCGATCGGATGGAGCGTTTCATCGAAGCGGGCACCGCCGTCTCTGCCCTGTGGTGCGAGGATTGGGCGGGCATCCGCGAAACCAGCTTTGGCCGTCGCCTGTTCTGGGATTGGCATAACGGAGAGCGCAGTGCCCAGCGCTATCCGGACCTGAAGGCGCGCATTGCAGACCTGCACCAGCGCGGCATCCGGTTCATGGCCTATGCCAATCCCTATATATCCGTGGATGGCGAGCTTTTCGCCGAAGCGGCAGGCGGCGGCCATTTTTGTCTGCGTACCGACAGCGACGACGTGCATCTGGTCGATTTCGGCGAGTTCGATTGCGGCGTGGTCGATTTTACCCGCGAGGAAACCCGCGCCTGGTTCGCCGAGCGCGTGCTGGGCCGCGAGATGCTGGATATCGGCATCGACGGCTGGATGGCCGATTTCGGCGAGTATCTGCCCACCGACCTTCGCCTAGCCGATGGTTCCGATCCAATGGAGACGCACAACCGCTGGCCGGTGCTGTGGGCCGAGGTCAACGCGCGCGCAGTCGCAAGCCGGGGCCGCACCGGCGATGCAGTCTTCTTCATGCGTGCGGGCTTTTCGGGCGTGCAGGCGCATTGCCCGCTGCTCTGGGCAGGCGACCAGTCGGTCGATTTCACCCGGCACGACGGCATCGGCACGGTGATCACCGGCGCGCTCTCCGCAGGCCTGGTCGGCAATGCGTACAGCCATTCGGATTGCGGCGGCTATACCTCGCTGCACGGCAATGTCCGCACCGAAGAGCTGATGCAGCGCTGGTGCGAGCTCGCCGCCTTTGCGCCGGTCATGCGCAGCCATGAAGGCAACCGGCCCGATGACAATCTGCAATATGACTCGACGCCCGAACTGATGGCCTGCTTTGCGCGATGGAGCCGGGTGCACGCGCATCTCGCCCCTTACGTCCGCCACCTGTGCGGCGAAGCGAGTGCGCAAGGCCTGCCCGCGCAACGGCCGCTCTTCCTGCATTACCCGCACGACCCTGCCCTCTTTACGGTGCAGGACCAGTTTCTCTACGGTGCCGATCTTCTGGTGGCCCCGGTGATCGAACAGGGTCTCGATACGCGCGAAGTGATCCTGCCCGGTGCGGGACAATGGCGTCATGTGTGGAGCGGCCTGGACTACGCGCCAGGCACGCACCGCATCGCCGCGCCGATCGGCCAGCCACCGGTCTTCTATCGCCCCGACAGCGCCTTTGCCGCGCTGTTCGCGGGCCTGAACGAGGTGCTGGAGCGATGAGCGAACGGGCGAACATCCGCGATGTCGCGGCCAAGGCGGGCGTGGCGGTCAAGACCGTCAGCCGGGTTCTGAACGGCCACCCCTATGTCAGCCAGGCGACACGCGACCGGGTGGAAGAGGCGATGCGCGACCTCGATTTCCGCCCCAGCGTCGCCGCGCGCATCCTGTCGGGCGGCAAATCGAACCAGATCGCGCTGATCTACGACAATCACAGCCCCTATTACATGTTCCAGATCCAGACCGGCTGCTGGGATTTCTGCCGCGCCAACCGCATCCGCCTGCTTGCCCAGCCGGTCGATGTCGCCGACCCGCAGGTGGGCGAACAGGTGCGCGGGCTGGTCACCGAAACGCATGTCGATGGCATCATCCTCTCCTCGCCAGTGACCGATTGCGATCCGGTACTGCGCGCGCTCGAGGCATTGGACGTGCCGTTCGTGCGCATCTCGCCGGGCACCAACCACGCGCTGACGAGTTCGGTGTTCATGGACGATGCCCAGGCAGCCGACGACATGACCACCCACCTGATCAATGCCGGGCACCGCCGCATCGGCTTCATCAAGGGCCACCCCAATCACATGGCATCGGACGACCGGCTGTTCGGCTATCGCCGCGCACTCGACCGCGCCGGCCTGCCTTATGATCCGGTGCTGGTCTGCGATGGAGAGTTCGATTTCGATTCGGGCGTGCGCGGCGGTCGCGCGCTGCTCGATCTGCCGCAGCGGCCGAGCGCCATCTTCGCCTCGAATGACGACATGGCCGCCGGCGTGCTCGCGGTGGCGCACGACCGCGGCATGGACGTGCCCGCCGAGCTTTCGGTCGCAGGCTTCGACGATACCACGCTCGCGCGCACCGTCTGGCCGCCGCTGACGACCATCCACCAGCCGATGGCGGAACTCGCGCGTACGGCCACCGAAATCCTCATCGCAGGCGGCGACATCACCCATCGCCGCCTTCCCCACCAACTTGTCGAACGCGCCTCGGTAGCGCCCCCAAACAGGACCTTTTCATGAGCGAACTGCCTTTGCCACCCGAATTCCGCCAACTCGGGCGAAGCGATATTGCCGTGTCTCCCATCGCCTGGGGCATGTGGCGCCTCGCTGAAAACGGCCGCAGCGTAGCCGACGCGACGCGGCTGGTGCACGCGGCGCTCGATGCCGGAATCAACTTTCTGGACACGGCGGACATCTACGGCTTTGACGGCCAGGGCGGCTTTGGTGATGCCGAGGCGCTGCTGGGCGAGGTGCTCGCCGCTGATCCCGCCCTGCGCAGCCGCATGGTGCTCGCGACCAAGGGCGGCATCCTGCCCCCCCTGCCCTATGACCAGAGCGCGGACTATCTGCGCACCGCGATCGACAATTCGCTGCGGCGCCTCAAGGTCGATATGGTCGATCTGTGGCAAATCCACCGCCCGGACATTCTTGCGCACCCTCAGGAGGTTGCGCGCGTGCTCGACGATGCAGTGAGCGCAGGCAAGATCCGCAGCATCGGGGTGTCGAACTTCACCGTGCACCAGATTGCGGCGCTCGATCATTTCCTAAGCCACAAGCTGGTCACCACCCAGCCCGAGATCAGCCCCTTGCGCATCACGTGCTTCGAAAATGGCGAGCTCGATCAGGCAATGATGATGGGGCTGACTCCGATGGCCTGGTCGCCCTTGGGCGGTGGTCGTCTGGCAGCGGCGGAGACCGCGCGCGACCGGCTCGTGGCGGCGGCGCTCGACGCGGTGGCCGAGGCGCAGGGCGTCTCGCGCAGCGTCGCGGCCTATAGCTGGCTGATGGCGCACCCAGCGGGCATCGTGCCGATCATCGGATCGCAACAGGCCGAGCGCATCGCCGAAGGGGCAGCTGCGCTCAAGGTCCGCTGGACGCGGCAGGACTGGTACGCGGTGCTGGTCGCCGCGCGCGGCGAGCCCCTGCCCTGATGATGCGCAGGATGCTTCGACAGGCTCAGCATGAGCGGGGTTGGAGCTTCCATTGAACTACCATCCGCTCAGCCTGAGCCTGTCGAAGGCCCCGCGCCAGACCGAAGGACCCGAACGATGACCCAAACACCTGACCAACAATGCGAAATCGCCTGGTTTTCGGCGCTGTGCGACGACGATTATGAGTTCCTCGGCGTGCCCGATCCCTATCTGCAGTCAAGCTGGGAGCATTGCCGCAACATCGTGCTGCGCGCCGAAGAAGGCGGGTTCGACAATATCCTGCTGCCCTCTGGCTATTCGCTCGGGCTCGACACCACCGCCTTTGCTGCGGCCGTCGCCACGCAGGTGCGCCGCATGAAGCTGCTCTGGGCGACGCGCATGGGCGAGGACTGGCCGCCGCAGCTCGCGCGCCGCATCGCGACGCTCGACCGCATTCTCGGCCCCAATGCATCGGGCACCGGCGGACGGCTGAACGTCAACATCATCTCGTCCGACATGCCGGGCGAGAAGATCGAATCCGGCCCCCGCTATGCCCGCGCGACCGAGATCATGAAGATCGTGCGTACCCTGCTCAACGGCGAAGCGCTCGACTTCCAGGGCGATTTCTACAATCTGAAGCTCGACCCGCCGCGCATCACCACCTTGTCGGGCAAATGCCCTGCCTTCTATTTCGGCGGCCTCAGCCACGAGGCGCGCGAGTGTGCGGCCGAAGCATGCGACGTGTACCTGATGTGGCCCGACACGATGGACAAGGTGCGCGAGAATATCGCCGACCTGATGGCGCGTGCGGCAAAATACGGGCGCACGCTCAAGTACGGCTACCGGGTCCATGTCATCGTCCGCGAGACCGAGGACGAGGCGCGCGCCTATGCCGACCGGCTGCTGAGCAAGCTCGATGACGAGGCCGGGAAGGCGATCCGCGAAAAGTCGCTCGACGCCAAGAATTATGGCGTCCAGCGCCAGCAGGAACTGCGCGGCGCGGCGGATGGCGACGGCTTTGTCGAGGAGAATCTTTGGACGGGCATCGGTCGTGCGCGCTCGGGCTGCGGTGCGGCGATCGTCGGCACGCCCGATCAGGTGCTCGCCAAGCTGCGCGCCTATCAGGCCGAGGGCATCGAGGCGTTCATCCTCTCGGGCTATCCGCATGTGCAGGAAGCCGATATGTTCGCGCGCTACGTATTGCCGCACATCCAGCACGGGCCGCTCGAGATCTGATGAACCAGTCGCCGCATCCTGAGGCCGCAATGTTCGACGTCGCCGTGATCGGCGGCGGCGTCAACGGCACCGGCATTGCCCGCGATGCCGCCGGGCGCGGCGCGCGGGTGCTGCTGCTCGAGGCGCAGGATCTGGCGAGCGGCACCTCGTCCAATTCGAGCAAGCTGATCCATGGTGGCCTCCGCTATCTGGAGCATTACGAATTCGGCCTGGTGCGCGAGGCCCTGGGCGAGCGCGAGATCCTCTGGGGCATCGCGCCGCACATCATCTGGCCGATGCGGTTCGTGCTGCCCTGGGTCAAGGGACTGCGCCCGCGCTGGCTGCTGCGGCTCGGGCTGTTCCTCTATGACCATATCGGCGCGCGCAAGCTGCTGCCCGCGACCGAGACGATCCGGCTCGACCGGCACCCGGCCGGCAAGCCGCTCAAGCCCGAGTTCGTGCACGGTTTCGTCTATTCGGATGGCTGGGTCGATGATGCGCGGCTCGTCGTGCTCAATGCGCGCGATGCCGCCGATCACGGCGCTAAGGTGCATACGCGCTGCCCGGTGACGAAGCTGGAGCGCGTCGGCGAGCATTGGCGGATCGAGACGCCGCAGTGCGATTTTACTGCACGTTCGATCATCAACGCCGCCGGCCCCTCGGTGCTCGGCATTCTGGGCAAGTCGGGCGAGCAGCCCAAACAGTCGATCCGCCTCGTGCGCGGCTCGCATATCGTCGTGCGCAAGCTGTTCGATCATCCGCACCCCTATTTCTTCCAGCTGCCCGATGGCCGCATCTTCTTCGCCATCCCCTATGAGCAGGATTTCACGCTGATCGGCACCACCGATCGCGACCAGCAGCCGGGCGAACCGATTGTCGCGAGCGAAGAGGAAATCGCCTATCTGTGCGAGGGCGCGAGCCGCTTCTTTGCGAAGCCAGTGACCCTCGCCGATGTCGTGTGGACCTATTCGGGCGTGCGACCGCTGGTCGACGACGGGTCGGGCAAGCCCGAAGCGGCGACGCGCGGCTATCGCTTCGATCTCACCGAGGAGCATGAAGGCGCACCGATGCTCTCTGTCTTCGGCGGCAAGATCACCACCTTCCGCACCCTGAGCCAGGAAGCCGTGGACAAGCTCGCGAGCCGTGTACCCGCATTGCGCGGCGACCATTGGACTCACGCCAGGCCCCTGCCCGGCGGCAATTTCGGCGTGCACGATGTTGCGCAGCAAATCGCTGGTCTGCGGGCGCGCTATCCGTTTCTCGAAGGCGGATGGGCCGAGCGACTCATTCGCACCTATGGCACGGTCGCCGCGCGCTTCTTGGGCGAAGCCAAAACCCTTGCTGATTGCGGCGAACATTTCGGCCATGGCCTGACCGAGGCCGAAATTCGGCATCTTGTCGCCAACGAATGGGCATTCACCGCCGAGGACATTCTCTGGCGTCGCACCAAGCTCGGCCTGCATCTTTCATCCGAGCAACAAGCCGCGCTCGAACGCTTTTTCCAGAAGGAACCCGTAGCATGACACCCCGCATCGTCGCGATCGGCGGCACCGTTTCGATCGGCAGCACCACCGAACTGGCGCTGCGCACCGCGATGGCCAGCGCCGCAGCCCAGGGCGCAGAGGTGCAGCTGTTCGACGGGGCCTATCTCGCCGCGCTGCCGCATTATCGCTCCTCCGCGCATGCCGGTGCCGAAGGGCGCGAGATGGTCGACGCGGTGCGCGCCGCCGATGGCGTGCTGCTCGCCGCACCCGGCTATCACGGCACGATCTCGGGGCTGGTCAAGAATGCGCTCGATTATCTCGAAGACCTGGCGAAGGACACGCGTCCCTATCTCGATGGCCGCGCGGTCGGGCTGATTGCCACGGCTTATGGCGACCAGGCGACGATGAGCACGATGCAGACGTTGCGCAGCATCGTCCACGCGCTGCGCGGCTGGCCGACGCCCATGGGCGCGACGATCCGCACCTATCCGGGCCTCTATTCGCCCGATGGCGAATGCCTGGACGATCGCGCGCGGATGCAGCTCGACATGGTCGGCCAGCAGGTCGTGCAGGGCGCGACCAGCCTGAGTGCGATGGCAAGGCCCGCCGCATGAGCATCGCAGGCGCGGTGGAGGCCCTCAAAGCGGGCAAGGTCATCATCATCACCGGCGACCGCTTCCGCCGGGGCGACATGGATTTCGCCGTCGCCGCGCAGCATGCGAGCGCCGAGGCGATCAATTTCATGGCGACGCACGGGCGCGGGCTGATCTGCCTTGCGATGCAGCAGGACCGCGCGATGCGGCTGGGCATCGGCCTGATGAACCCCGGCAAGGACCGGCAATCGGGAAGGCCCCTGGGCCGCTCGATCGAGGCGGCCGAGGGCGTCACTACCGGCATTTCCGCCGCCGACCGCGCGCAGACCGTCCGGGTCGCGGTCTCGCCGGATGCGACCGCCGAAGACATCGTCTCGCCCGGCCATATCTTTCCGCTGATCTGCTCGCCTGGCGGAGTTCAGGAACGCCCAGCCGCCGCCGAGGCCGCGATCGAGCTGACGCGCCGGGCCGGTTGCGGCGATGCGGCGGTGATCTGCTCGATCATGCGCGACGATGGCGAGATGGCGCGCCCCGGCGACATTGCCGATCTGGTCGAACGCTTCGGGCTAGAGATAGCGGATATCGGCGAACTGCTGGACGAAGGGGCCGAAACGGAGGCTGTGAATGGCTGACGAGCTGATCCTGGTACTCGACGAGGGCACCACCTCGACCCGCGCGATGCTCTACACGCTGGCGGGTGAATGGATCGCGACCGAGCAGCGCGACATCACGCAATATTACCCGCAGCCTGGCTGGGTCGAGCATGATGCGACCGAAATCTGGGAGCGCACGCTCGCCTGTGCGCAGGCAATGGTCGCGCGCGCAGGCGGAGCCGAGCGGATCGCCGCGATCGGCGTCACCAACCAGCGCGAAACCGTGGTGGCCTGGGACAAGACGACCGGCCAGCCGCTCGGCAAGGCGATCGTGTGGCAGGACCGGCGCACCGACGAACAATGCCAGCGCTTGCGCGCCGACGGGCACGAAGCGGCGGTGCAATCGACGACGGGCCTGCTGCTTGATCCGTATTTCTCCGCGACCAAGATGGCGTGGATGCTGCGCAATATCGACGGCGCTGACGCTTTGGGCGACCGCCTCGCCTTCGGCACGATCGAAAGCTGGCTGGTGTGGAACCTCACCGGCGGCTTGCACATTTCCGATGTGTCGAACGCCAGCCGCACCAGCCTGCTCGCACTGACCGGGCAGAGCTGGGACGATGGCCTGTGCGACCTGTTCGGCGTTCCACGCGCGGCGCTTCCGGAAGTGGTGGCCAGCACCGGCGCGTTCGGAAAGACCAAGCCCGAGCTGTTCGGCACCCCTATCCCGATCACGGGTCTGGCGGGCGACCAGCAATCGGCGACCATCGGCCAGGGCTGTTTCGATGTCGGGCAGACCAAGGCGACGCTCGGCACCGGCGCCTTCATCCTGGCGAACATGGGCCAGACCCCGCCCAAGTCGGAGTATCGCCTGCTCGGCACCGTATTGTGCGAGGTGAACGGCACGCGCAGCTTCGCGCTCGAGGGATCGGTCTTCGTCGCGGGCAGTCTGGTCAAATGGCTGCGCGACAGCATCGGCCTGCTCGGCAATGCCGCGGAGAGCGAGGCGCTCGCCCGTTCGGTTCCCGATAGCGGCGGCGTGGTCGTAGTCCCCGCCCTGTCCGGCCTCGGCGCGCCCTATTGGCTGCCCGATGCGCGCGGTTCGATCACAGGACTCTCGTTCGCGACGACGCGCGCGCATATCATCCGCGCATCGCTCGAATCGGTCGCCAATGTGTTCCACGATCTCGGCCGCGCCTTTGCCGCCGATGGCGCGCCCTGGTCGGTGTTGCGGCTCGACGGCGGGATGAGCGCCAATGACTGGATCGCGCAGGACATTGCCGATGTGCTCGGCATTCCGTGCGAGCGCCCGAGCGATGTCGAGACGACCGCGCGCGGTGCGGCGATCCTCGCGGCAATCGGTGCGGGCCATTATGGCTCGCTGGAAGCGGCGCGCGCTATGGTCGCGCCGATCCAGACCTTCGATCCGCAGATGGAGAGCACGGCGCGCGACCAGCGCCTCGGCCAGTGGACCAAGGCGCTGCGCTGCTGAAGGATCAGACCTTCGCTGGAGCGAGCCTGGGGCTCAGCAGGTGCACGACCAGCAGCGCGGCGAGATAGGCGCTCGCGCAGATCGCGAACAGAATCTCGTAGCTGCCCGTGCTGTCGAGGATATAGCCGGTGAACAGCGCCATGCCCATGCCGCCGAGCGCACCGATAGTGCCGCCGATACCCACGACCGAACCCACAGCACCGCGCGGGAACACGTCCGACGGCAGCGTGTAGAGGTTCGCAGAGAACGCCTGATGCGCCGCTGTCGCAAGGCCAATGATCAGCACCGCGCCCCATACGCTTTCGATGCCTTGCGCGAACCAGATCGGCGTGACGGCAAGCGCACAGACCAGCATCGTCGCCTTGCGCGCGAAATTGGGCGTCTTGCCCGCCTTGATCAGCCGCGAGGACATCCAGCCGCCGAAGATCGAACCACCATCCGAGATCAGATAGATCGCGGCGAGCGGCAGACCGAAGGTCTTGAGGTCCATGTCGTAGCGCTCGAACAGATAACCGGGCAGCCAGAACAGGAAGAACCACCAGATCGGATCGATCAGGAACTTGCCGAGTGCATAGGCCCAGGTCTCGCGCACGGTGAGCAGCTTGGCCCAGCCGATCTTTTCCACCGGGTCTGCCGGGTCCTGCTGGATCCAGGCGAGTTCTCCCGCCGAAACGCTCTTGTGCTCGGTCGGGTGGCGGTAGATGGCCCACCACGCGGCGAGCCAAACCAGGCCAAAAATGCCTGTGATATAGAAGGCTTCGCGCCAGCCGAACCAAAGGACCAGCGCGGGCACAAGCAACGGGGTGATGATCGCGCCGACATTGGCCCCGGCATTGAACAGCCCGATCGCAAAGGCGCGTTCGCGCTGCGGGAACCAGTCGGTCACCGCCTTGATCCCGGCGGGGAAGTTGCCGCTCTCGCCGATACCGAGCCCGAAGCGCGCAGCAGCAAAGCTGGTCACGCCGGTGGCCAGACCATGCGCCATATGCCCGGCGGTCCAGATGACGATCGCAACCGCATAGCCTAGCCGCGCTCCGATCACGTCGACGATGCGTCCAAAGCCGATATAGCCGATCGCATAGGCGACCTGGAACCAGAAGACGATCGCGGCAAAGTCGGTCTCGGTCCAGCCGAACTCGGCGACCAGCGTGGGCTTGAGTACGCCGATCATCTGCCGGTCGATATAGTTGATCGCGGTGGCCGCAAACAATAGCCCGACGATCACCCAGCGATAGCGCCCTGCCCTGCCCGCAGCGGCGTCGAGCGCCTGGGGCCGTGTCGCAGTTGCGGCGGATTCAACCATGTTCAGCTCTCCCAAAGCAGCGCCCGGCCGTTACCGATCCGCCAGCATCCCGTTTCTTTGGCGTCCTGCCCCGTCAGCGCGGTCGCGCCGCCACCACGCGGCAGTGCACGTCGCCATGTCCGACAAATTCGGCGCGGAAACTCTGCCCGACTGCAATCTCGTGCACGCCGGTGATCGCACCGGTCGAAACCCATAGCCCCTGCGAAACGTCAAATCCGCGCTGGATCAGGTTCGCCAGCAGAAAGCGCACCGCGCCATAGGGGCCGTCAAGCATCGTGGCCGCAGTCGCCTGGCCGACCTCTGCGCCATCGATCTCGCTGCGCACCAGAATGGCGCACAGATCCACCTCGCGCCAACCGGTCAGCTCTGCGCCGAGCACCACGCCGGCATTGTTGCCGAAATCGGACACGGTGACCGCCGGTCCATCGAGATTGATCCGCGCATAAGGCGAACTGGCAATCTCGATGCCGAGCCGCACATCGTCGAGGATTGCGCGGGTGCCATCGTCATCGGTCGGCACCGGGCCGGCAAATCCGGGCGCAACATGCAGCAGGATTTCCGCCTCGCCCGCCGCAAAGCCGCCCTCGAACACCGGCATCTCGGGCGCAGCGCCCGAGGCGGCATCGACGATGCTGTCGGCAAAGATCGGTCCTGAAAGACGGTTTGCGCCCAGTGTGCCATCGAGCGGGGGATTGATCCGCCCGACCTTCCAGCCCGCCACCGCGCGGCCATCGAAGTGGATGGCACGGTCCTGAATGGAATAGGCTGTGTCCAGCGCGGCGGGGGCGACGCCCGGATAATCGCTCAGCGCCCTCGCCTCGCGCCGAGCGCTGACAAAGGCCTGCGCTACTGCGTCCACCTGTGCACTGACCTGCAATTCCATCCCCATCCTGTCGTCCTTCTCTAATCGCGATGCCTAGAGGAAACCGGTGTCATCCGCAAGGGGCGGCGTTCCCGCTACCCTTTCCCTTAGAGCGTCACACCCTTTTTCCAGATAGCGATCGCCCGCTGCCCCGCGCGCTCAGCCGCCGTCCGTTCTCCGCTGGCGATGGCGAGCAACCTGTCCAGAAACGCGCGATCGACCGTCTCCAATGTGTCTTCGAGCGCGGCCGAAGCATCGAAATCGATCCAGTGTTGCTTGTTGGTCGCCAGCGCCCGGTTCGATGCGATCTTGACCGTCGGCGCGGGAAAGCCGAGCGGCGTGCCCCGCCCGGTCGTGAACAGTACCAAAGTCGCCCCGGCGGCGGTCAGCGCGGTCGAAGACACAGCGTCATTGCCCGGCGCCTCGAGCAACGCGAGCCCGGGCCTGTCTGCCTGCGCGCCATATGCTACCACGCTGGCGAGTGCCGCGGTTCCGGCCTTCTGCACCGCGCCTGCCGACTTTTCCTCGAGCGTGGTAATGCCGCCAGCGATATTGCCGGGCGACGGGTTCTCCGAGACGGGCAGGCCCTGATCCAGATAATAACGTTTGAAGCGGTTCACGAGGTCGGCGGCCTCAGCGAAGGTCTCAGCATCGACCGCGCGGTCGAGCAGCGCCTGCTCTGCGCCGAAAATCTCGGGGATCTCGGTCAAAATCGGTGTACCGCCCGCCGCAGCGAGCGTCTCGCTGAACCGGCCGAGCAATGGATTGGCGGTAAGCCCGGAAAAGCCGTCGGACCCGCCGCATTTGAGCCCCACGACCAATGCACCCAGCGGTAGCGGTTCTCTCTTTGCCAAGGCCGCCTCGACCACCATCGCATCGATGATCGCGCCCGCTTCGGCCAGTTCGTCGCCCGCCGCCTGCGACGAGAGGCTCCGCACCTTGGCTCGTGCGGACGGCGGGATCGCATCGATCAGCGCCGCCAACTGGTTCGATTCGCAGCCCAGTCCCAGCAGAAGCACGCCCGCAGCATTGGGATGCGCCGCCAGCCCGGCGAGCAGCGCGCGCGTGCCCGCCAGATCGTCGCCGAGCTGCGAACATCCGTGCGGATGCGGATAGGCGATGATGCCGTCGATCTTTCCGGCGCTGATCAGCGCGGCATGACGCTGCTCCGCCGAGCGCGCGATCTGCTCCGCCGTCAAAGCGACACAGCCGACCGTGGGCAAAATCCAGATCTCGTTGCGCGTGCCTGCGCGCCCGTCGGTGCGGCGATAGCCCTGCCAGACCGAGTCTTCAGCAAACGGCGCAACCGCTGCCGCAACCGGGGCGTCGCCCGGCACATAATGCTCCTCACCCACGAGCGCGGTCACCAGATTGTGGCTGTGGACATGCGCGCCCGGCGCGATCGCCGCCGACGCGCGGCCGATCGGCAGACCGTATTTCACCACACGCTCGTCAGCCTCATGCGCCTTCAAGGCAAATTTGTGCCCCTGAGGAATGTCTTCGACCACCAGGCTGGTAGATTTGCCGAGCGACACCTGTTCACCCGCCTGCAAGGGACGCAAGGCCACCGCAACCGTATCTGCTGCATGCACCTGCATCGCATCGGGCATGTGATGTTTCCCCTCGCGTCGCGACTCTGGGACGGTCGCTCGGGCACAGGCATAGCGCTATGGTAACCGGTGTCAATCCCGCCGGGATTGCGTTTGGCGCAAACATGTGGCTAGGAAGTCCCATGCACTGACACCGGTGTAGCATCGCGAATGGGGGCAAGACGGACGTGGCCAGGGCAAAGGACGGCAAGCCGACGATCAACGACGTGGCCCGCCTCGCCGGGGTGTCGAAAAAGACGGTGAGCCGTGTCATCAACCGCTCGCCGCTCCTGAATGCGCAGACGCGCGAAAAGGTCGAGGCGGTGATCGCCGAGCTCGGCTATGTGCCCAATCCGCAGGCGCGCGCGCTGGCGCTGCGCCGCAATTTCCTGATCGGGCTGATCCACGACAACCCCAATGCGCAGATGGTGCTGGGCGTGCAGGAAGGCATATTGTCGGCGATCCGCGATACCGAATTCGCGCTGGTCGTGCGCCCGGTCAACCGCCGTTCGCCCGACATGCTCGACGATGTGCGCACGTTTCTCGACCAGCAGCGGCTGTTCGGCGTGCTGCTGCTGCCGCCGATTTCGGAAAATGATGCGCTCGCCCAACTGTGCGACGAACTTGGCGTCACCTATGTCCGGATGGGATCGGTGCGGCTGGACGAGGACGTGCACATGGTCGCGTCGAACGACCGCGAGGCAGTCGCCAAGGCCGTGGGTTATCTGATTGGCCAAGGGCATCGCCGCATCGGCTTTGTAGCCGGACCCGAAGGTTTCAGATCCGCTGCGGAACGCGCGCTGGGCTATCGCGACGCGCTCGACAGCGCAGGCTTGGCCATCGACGAGACGATCATGGCCGAGGGCAACTATACCTTCGAGACCGGCATCGCCGCGGGAGAGAAACTGCTCGCCGCCTCGCCTCGCCCCAGCGCGATTTTCGCCAGCAACGACGAGATGGCCGCCGGCGTGCTGCACGCCGCGCGCAGCATCGGCATGTCGGTGCCCGAGGACCTGTCGATCATCGGCTTCGACGATACGGCGATCGCCGCGCACATCTGGCCGCCGCTGACCACGGTGCGCTGGCCGATCCAGGCGATGGCCAAGGCCGCCGCGATCAAGCTGATCGATCCGGTCGAGGCGCGCGATCAGCCATCCCATTTCCTCTCCGACCTGATCGAGCGCGCCTCCGTCGCACCGGTCTGAACCGATCCTACCACCCCGCAATAGAGCTTGCACCGATCAATGACACCGGTTACCAAGCGAGCCAATATTCCCCCGAACCCAATCGGGCCGGACTCGCCGAGCACCGCTGCCCGGACAGGAGAGACATGATGAAGATCGCCCTGATCACCGAGAACAGCCAGGCCGCCAAGAACGGCATCATCCACGAGGCGCTGACCGATGTCGCAGTGCCGCTGGGGCATGAGGTGTTCAACTACGGGATGTATACCGCCGAGGATTCGGCTTCGCTGACCTATGTCATGAACGGGCTGCTCGCGGGCATCCTACTCAATTCGGGCGCGGCGGATTTCGTCGTCACCGGTTGCGGCACCGGCATGGGATCGATGCTCGCGTGCAACGCCATGCCGGGCGTTTTCTGCGGGCTTGTCATCGACCCGACCGATGCGTTCCTGTTCGGCCAGATCAACGACGGCAACGCGATCTCGATGCCCTATGCCAAGGGCTTTGGCTGGGCGGCCGAGCTCAACCTGCGCGATTGCTATGCCAAGCTGTTCGACGGCGAGCGGGGCCTGGGCTATCCCAAGGAGCGCGCCGCGATCATGGCCAAGAACCGCGGCATCCTGAAGGAGCTGAAGGCTGCGACCTGCCACGACATGCTGACCGTGCTGAAGACGGTCGACCAGGATCTGCTCAAGGCGGCGATCGCTGGTGAGAAGTTCGCCGAACTGTTCTATGCCAATTGCCAGGACGAGGCGATCGCCGACTATCTGCGCGGCCTTTCGGCCTGATCGACCCGGCCGACAGGGGAGCGGAACCATGAGCCTATTCGACCTTTCGGGCCGCGTCGCGGTGGTGACTGGCGCCAACACCGGCATCGGCCAGGGCATCGCACTGGCGCTGGCCGAGGCGGGCGCTGACATCGCAGCGGTTGGCCGCACGCCGGCGGAGGAGACCGCGAGCAAGGTTCGCGCACTGGGCCGCCGGTGCGAACTCGTCGCCGCCGATCTCGGCACCATCGCTCCGGTCCAGGCCGTGGTCGACCAGGTGCTTGAAGCGCTGGGCGGGCTCGACATCCTGATCAACAATGCCGGCATCATCCGCCGCGCCGATGCTGTCGACTTTACCGAGGAAGATTGGGACGCGGTGGTCGACACCAACCTCAAGTCGGTCTTCTTCCTGAGCCAGGCGGCAGGCCGTCACATGATCGCGCAGCGCGAAGCAACGGGGCGGCGCGGCAAGATCGTCAACATCGCCTCAATGCTGAGCTTCCAGGGCGGCATTCGCGTGCCGAGCTATACCGCGAGCAAGAGCGGCGTTGCGGGCCTTACCAAGCTGCTCGCGTGCGAATGGGCGGCCAAGGGCGTGAACGTCAATGCGATCGCACCAGGCTATATCGCCACCAACAACACTGCCGCATTGCAGGCCGATGGGACGCGCAACCGTCAGATCATGGAGCGCATCCCCGAAGGCCGCTGGGGCGATCCTGCGGATATCGGCGGTGCGGCGGTGTTCCTGGCGAGCAGCGCTGCGGATTATGTCCAGGGCCATGTGCTAGCGGTTGATGGCGGATGGCTGGCGCGGTGACGGGTCCGGTCGTCTGCTTCGGCGAGATGCTGCTGCGCCTTGCGCCCACGGGCGCACGGATGATGGTCCAGGCGCAGAGCCTCGACATGGTCGTGGGCGGGGCGGAGGCCAATGTCGCCGCCGCGCTCGCGTCGCTGGGGCACGAGGCGCGGATGGTGACGCTGCTGCCCAGCTCGCCGCTGGGTGACAAGGCAAAGGCGGAGCTTGGCGCGGCGGGCGTGGATACGCGCTTCATCGCGCGCGCCGGCGGACGCATCGGGCTGTATTTCCTCGAACCCGGTGCGGGCCTGCGGCCATCGTCGATCACCTATGACCGGGCAGGATCGGCCTTTGCGCTCGCCTCGCCTGATGCCCTGAACCTGAAGGGAGCGCTCGAGGGCGCAGCCTTGCTGCATATGTCGGGCATCACGCCTGCGCTCGGCCCGGGCGGCGTCGCACTTGCCGAGGCGGCAATCGCTGCCGCGCAGGAGTCAGGCGTGCCGATCTGCTTCGACGGCAATTACCGTGCGCTGCTCTGGGACGCGTGGGACAGCGATCCGCGCGCGATCCTGACCCGTCTGGTGGGCGCCGCGACGGTGCTGATCGGCAACCATCGCGACATATCGCTGCTGCTCGGCAAGACCTTCTCCGGCGATGGCGCCGAACGACGCCGCGAGGCAGTCGAGGCCGCTTTCGATGCCTTTCCGAATCTCGAGCTGGTTGCCTCGACCGCACGTCATGTCGTCAGCAGCGACCATCACCGCATCGCTGCACGCGTCGACACCCGCGCATCCAAGCACCAGACCGCCGAGATCGACGTCACCGGGATCGTCGACCGCATCGGTACGGGCGATGCCTTTGCTGCAGGCGTGCTGCATCGCTATCTGCACGGCGGCGATGCGCAGTCCATGGCCGAATGCGGGCTAGCGCTCGCTGCGCTCAAGCACAGCCTGCCCGGCGATTTCTGCCTGATCGGCCCTGCGGAGCTTGCCGCCTTCTCGGCCAGCGGCGGCGATGTCCGGCGTTGAACTTACCCGCCGTGCGCTGATCGGCAGCGGCGCGGCGCTGATCGCGGCCCCTGGCCTCGCCCGCTCAGCCGACCCGCGCGTCGGTCGCTATACTGGCCTGCGCGAGAATGGTGTGCTCGCGTTCAAGGGCATCCGCTATGGCCGCGCCGAACGCTTTGCGCCGCCCTCGCCCGAGCCCTGGGACGGCCCCGCCCTTCGCGCGCAGCACTTCGGGCCGATCGCGCCGCAGCGCGGCAATCCTGAGCTTGCCCAGTCCGAAGACTGCCTGTTGCTCAACGTCTGGACGCCCGAAGCGAAACCGAACGCGAAGCGTGCTGTCATGGTCTATTTCCATGGCGGCGCATACAGCAACGGAACCGTCACCGATCCGCTGACCCACGGCCACCGGCTTGCAGCGCAAGGCGATGTCGTGGTGGTGACGGTCAACCAGCGGCTCAACGCGTTCGGCTATGCCTGGCTCAAACCCTTCGGGCCGCGCTTTGCCGATAGCGGCAATCTCGGCCAGCTCGACCTTGTCCTCGCGCTGCGCTGGGTGCGCGACCATATCGCCGATTTCGGCGGCGATCCGGCCCGGGTGATGGTGTTTGGCCAGTCGGGCGGCGGAGCGAAGATCGCGACATTGATGGCGATGCCGGCGGCGCGCGGCCTGTTCCATAGCGCAGCGACGATGAGCGGGCAGCAGGTCACCGCGAGCGGCCCGGGCAATGCGTGGAAGCGCACCCAGGCGCTGATGGCGGCGATGAAGCTCGCGTCCGGCGATGTCGAAGGCCTGCGCAACGCGCCTGCCAGGGCCATTGTCGAGGCGCTCGTGGCCACCGATCCGGTGATCGGCGGGCCGGTCTATTTCGGGCCGGTGCTCGACATGACCAACCTGCCGCGCCACCCGTTCTGGCCCGATGCCGCGCCGCAATCGCTCGCCATCCCGATGATCCTCGGCAACACCGCTCAGGAAACGCGCGCGTTCATCGATCCAAAGGGGCCGAAGCTCGAGGGGCTCGACTGGAGCAATATCGCACCACGCATCGCCGCCGAGGTGAAGATCGATCTCGACCCCGAATGGGTCGTCGCCCGCTATCGCGCGCAATTTCCGGAGTGGAGCCCCGAGCGGCTGTTCTACGCCGCGACCACCGCCGGGCGATCCTGGCCCGGCCAGGTGATCGAGGCGGATGAGCGTGCCAAGGCAGGCGCGAAAGCGACCTGGGTCTATCAGCTCGATCGTCCTTCGCCGATCGATACTGCGCGCGGCGCCGCGCATACCGACGACATTCCCTATGTCTTCGGCACATTGGACGCGCCTGGCAGCTATAGCGGTACCGATGAACGCGCGCAGGCGACGCGCGATCTGATGATGGAGGCCTTCACGGGCCTGGCCAAGACCGGCAAGCCAGGGCTGGTTAGCTGGTCGCCCTACACCCTGCCCGACCGTGCGACGCTGGTGGTCGGCGATGGCTCGGCAGTGGTGGTCAACGATCCGCGCCGGTTCGAGCGGGAGCTGTGGGCGACGGGGCCGTACATTCAGCCGGGCAGCTGACCGGTTCCTTGACCGGATAGGCGATGATCAGCGCAAGCGGCTTGTCGCCCTTCTGCCAGATGCCGACCACCGCGCCATCGTAAAGATAAGCGGTCATGCCGGGCCTGAGGGTCGCACGCTGGCCGTCGGAGACGACCTCGCCTTCGCCCTCGAGCACATAATAGACCTCGTCATGCGCGATCGGGTGTTCGCCGATCGCCGCGCCGATATCGAGCGTGCGGCGGCGGAACTCCATGCGGCGCGGCTGCGGCACATGGTCGCTGATCCGCCACGCGGTGCTCATGCCGATATTCCCATGCGGCGGCGGCTCGCGCTTCACCGTATCGAGCTCGTCTACGATCGCCATCGGCGGCGCGGCAGTGAGCAGCAGCGCGACGAGGACGCTCATGGCTGGGTCGCCCGCATCTGCGCATCGCGCGTCGAAAGACGCTCCTGCGCACCGCCCTTCTGGCCCGGATAGCGGCCCGATTTCGGCGTCATGGTGTCGAGATTCCAGTCGGCCTCGTTGAACGGGGCAAAGGTCGCTACCGGCGCGGGGTAACCGCCGACCTCGCTCTCGTCGTCGATAATGTCGCCGCGTCCCTCGGCGACGAAGAACAGCACGCGAATGTCATCGGGCGCCCGGTCCCAGGGGCGGGAACCGGCGGTCTGCAGCAGCGAGGTCTCGACCTCGCCCGAAGGCAGCACGGCATAGGCGTCGATGCGCGCCAGGGGTGCCTTGGCGGTGATGAGCTTCGCGCGCGTCTCGCCATAGCGGCCGAACTGGGGCAACGGATTGCCATGCCGGTCGACCGCCCGATTGTCCTTGCCGAAATAGGCCAGATCGCCATCGCCGCCCAGCATCAGGAAAGGCAACCCCTCGTTGGTATCGTTGCCGCCGCGCATGACATTGCCGATCGCGGTGATCTCGCCGGTGACATATTCATGGCCCTGCCATTCGAGATTCATGAGGTTGTAGTGCACCGCGCGGTGGCCCGGATTGTAGATCAGGTTGTTGACCATCGCCACCTGCGCCCCGCCCTTGACCAGCGGCGACCGCTCGACATTATGCGCCCAGACATTGCGGTAAAACATTATATTCGTTGCATTATCGTGGATGAGCGAGCCTTTGCTATGCTCGCCCTTGGGGTGGCTTGAATTGGCCAGCCCCTCTGCCGCCAGATTGTCGCGGAACACGATATGGTGGCTGGTGCCCGCGCGCCATTGGTCGACCGTGTTGCCGGTGAAACGCGGGCCGGAAGCGGACATGTTCTCGTCCACGCCCCAGAGGAAGCTGCAATGCTCGACCACGACATTGTGCGCGGCGACGGTGGAAAACGAATCCGCCTCCCAACCCGACATGCGCGCCTGGCCGTCCGCGCCGGTCATCACCCGGATGTGCGATACGACGACATCGTGCGTGCGCAGATCGATGCCGCCCTTGACGATCGTGATACCGGGCGATGGCGCGGTCTGACCCGCGATGGTAAGATAGGGCTCGGTGATTTCCAGCGTGCTGCGCCCCAGATCGATCACGCCGCCGACTTCGAACACCACCGTGCGAGGCCCCTTTGCAGCCAGCGCCTCGGCCAGCGATCCCGGACCCGATTTGGCGAGCGTGGTGACGCGAATGATTCGCCCCCCTGCGCCGCCTCTCGTGGGATCGCCCGGATGCGGCTCGGCGGCGGCATGGGTCAGGCTGGCCAGGGCGAAAGCCCCGATTATCGCGGCTTTCTGCAAGGTCTTGCGCATGATGTCTCTCCCGTTGCCATGGTTATTGACAGAGCCGCAGCGAGAGGGCAATACATAATGACACCGGTTACCTTGGACGGTCAGCCTCACTGACACGCTCCATGGATCATCGGGAAGAACAGCGATGCCCGCTCCGGCGAGGCCTCGGAAGTCGGGAGTCAGGGTGTCAGGGCGTATCGGATGCATACTGCATCTTCTCCTTTGACACCGGTAGCAATTGCCTGAAATAAGGCGATCAGGAGGGGACAGACATGCGCCGTCAGAACACGCACCGGGCAACCGGCCATTCCATTTTCAAGGCGGCACTGCTCGCAGGGTGCGCGCTGGCCGCGACCGGCACCGCGCAGGCGCAGGTCGCCGAGGGCGAGCAACCGACCACGGTCGAGGACGAAGCGCCGGCTGCGGACGAGATCGTCGTCACCGGCTTTCGCCAGTCGCTCGAAGCCGCGATCAACCTGAAGCGCACCTCGGTCGGTGCGATCGACGCGATCGTCGCCGAGGACATCGCCAAGTTCCCCGACCAGAACCTCGCGGAATCGCTGCAGCGCATCCCCGGCATCTCGATCACCCGTGACGCCGGCGAAGGCCGCGCGATCACCGTGCGCGGTCTGTCGAGCCAGTTCACCCGCGTCCGCGTCAACGGTCTCGAAACCGTCGCGACCTCGACCGATGGCGCCTCCGCCAACCGCGACCGAGCGTTCGACTTCAACGTGTTCGCCTCCGAACTGTTCAGCTCGATCGTCGTGCACAAGACCGCCGAAGCCAGTCTCGACGAAGGTTCGCTGGGTGCGGTGGTCGATCTCAACACCGGCAACCCGCTCGCAGCCAAGGCGGGCTTTACCGCCGTCGGCTCGGCCGTGGTCAGCTATAACGACCTGTCCGAATATGCCGGCCCGCGCCTCGCAGGCCTGCTGAGCTGGCGCAATGATGCCGGCACCTTCGGCGTGTCGCTTTCGGCGGCCTATCAGAAGACCCAGGTGCTCGAGCTCGGCAACAACACCGTACGCTGGGCGCAAGCGCGCTTCGACTCGGTCAACGGCACCCCCTGCTTCCAGCAGAGTGCGACGAACACGACCCCGGTCCGGAACGCCGGAGGCGTCTATGTGAATGGCCGCAACGCGGCTTGCGATCAGGCGGCGCTGTCCTTCCACCCGCGCATCCCGCGCTATGGCGAGGTCAAGCACGATCGCGAGCGTCTGGGCATTACCGGATCGATCCAGTTCGCGCCGACCGACATGACCAAGTTCTCGATCGACGGTCTGTATTCGCGCTTCAACAGCGACCGGCGCGAGCGCTGGGGCGAGGTGCTGTTCCGCTCGAACGAGCGCTCGATCGACGTCATAAACCCGGTTTACGACGCCAATAACAACATGATCAGCGGCACGTTCAACGATGCCTGGGTCCGCACCGAGCATTATCTGCGCGAAAGCACGACCGAATTCTATCAGGTCGGCGGCACCTGGGATCAGGACCTGTCGGACAGCTTCCGCTTCACCCTGCTCGGCGGGATTTCAAAGTCGACGGCCGACATTCCGGTGGAAACGACGGTCGTGTTCGATGACCGCGACGCGCAGGGCTATAGCTACGACTATACCGACATGAAGCGTCCGAAGCTGACCTTCGGCACCAGCGTTACCGATCCGGCCGTGTTCCAGCTCGCCGAAATCCGCGACCGTCCCTCCGAGATCGTCAACCAGTTCAAGACCGCGCAGCTGCGCACCGAATGGGACGTCACCGAGGACTTCACGATCAAGGCGGGCGTGATGTGGCGCCGGTTCGAGTTCGATACCGTGGCGTTCACCCGTGATACCGCGGTCTGCGGCAATGGCGGTCTGGACCGGGTGCTGGGCACCATCACCTGCTCGCCCACCAGCCTGTTCGGCCCGACCGCTGTCTATGGCTTCCCGGTAACGGCGCAGCTTGCCGAGCTGTTCCAGCTGGGCAATGCCGGTCAACCGGCGGGCAATACGAACAGCTGGCTGGTCCCCAATCTCGACGCCACGACCGAATTCACCAAGCTGTACAGCCGCCCGCTGGCGCTGGACGCAGGCAACAATCGCGGCGTGCAGGAAACCACCAAGGGCGGCTATCTGCAGTTCGACGCCAAGGGCGACATTTTCGGCCTGGAATATGCGTTCAACGGCGGCATCCGCTATGTGAAGACGGAGCAGTCGTCCTACGGCCTGGTCGGCGCGGTCGAAGCGACGATCGAGCGCAGCTATGACGACTGGCTGCCCTCGGCCAATATCGCCTTCTTCCCGACGCAGAAACTGATCATCCGCGCGGCAGCGGCCGAGGTGATCACACGCCCGACGCTCGGCTCGCTGACCCCCGGCGGTTCGGCGGACGGCTTCAACTTCCGCGTCAACAGCGGCAACCCGTTCCTCGAGCCGTTCCGCGCGACGAACTATGATCTTGCGATCGAATGGTATTTCGCACCGCAGGCCCTACTGTCGGTCGCCGGCTTCATCAAAAATGTCGGCAGCTTCACCCAGTCGGCAGCGATTACTGAGGCAACCTTTGCTCAAACCGGGCTACCAGTCTCCGTGCTCAACCCATCTTCGCCAGCTGCGCTGAACCCGGCGCTGCTCAGCCAGCCGATCTGGACGTTGACCACCACGGTCAACGGTCAGGGTGCAAAGCTGAAGGGTGTCGAAATTGCTGCCCAAATCCCGTTCAGCGCTTTCACGGATGGATTCTTCGGCAACTTCGGTATTCTAGCCAACGCGACGTTCATTGACAGCAGTGCTAACTTTACACTGCAGGGCCCTGCAGTTGCACCGGGAGGCGCGCTGCAGCCCGTTACCCGCCGCGCGGCTCTCGCCAACGTGTCGAAGCGGTCGTACAACGGCACCTTCTATTATGACGACGGCAAGTTTTCGGCCCGTATCATGGGCACCTATCGCAGCCGCTGGCACGAAGGCGCGAGCGGCACCGGCAACATTCTCGAAGGCTTTGGCAGCCAGTTCAACCTCGACGCCTCGATCCGCTACAAGTTCACCGAGTGGCTCGAAGTCTCGCTGGAAGGCAACAACCTGACCGACACCTATCGCTATCGCTTCACCGATTTCGATGCGGACCGGAACTACGAGAACAACCATTTCGGCCGCACCTTCTTCCTGGGTGCGCGCTTCAAATACTGATCACAACCGGGGCGGCGGTTCGCCGCTGCCCGACCGAACGCAAGAGGAGCCGCCATGCCGATCGATCGCCGATCCCTCATGGCGGCTCCGCTCGTTCTGGGCCTTGCCGGCCTGGCAAAGGCGCAGACGCCAGTGCCGCAGGTGCCAGGTGGCGCATTGCCCCCTGGCCTGCCCCAGCCCAATGAGACGATCGACCTGTGGCCAAGTGGCGCACCGGGTGCTCCCGCCAAGCCGCTCGTCGAAACCGTGCAGGAGCGCTCGACCGACCGGCTGGTCACCGACCGCGCGGTGTTCGGCATTTCCAGACCCCGCATGGCGGTGTTCCAGCCCGACCGGCCCAATGGCGCAGCGGTGCTGATCACGCCGGGCGGCGGCTATCGCTGGGTGGTGGTCGACAAGGAAGGCTATGAGATGGGCCGCTGGCTGGCGGCGCGCGGCTTCACCGCCTTCGTGCTGTTCTATCGCCTGCCGGGTGAAGGCTGGGCGGCGGGCCCCGATGTCGCGCTAGCCGATGCGCAGCGCGCGATGCGGCTGATACGCGCGCGCGCTCGCGATTTTGCGATCGACCCGGAGCGCGTTTCGGCTATGGGTTTTTCTGCGGGTGGGCATCTGTGCGCGGACCTTTCCACGCGCTTCGACGCGAAAGTCTATGATCCGGGCGATGCCGCCGACCGTCTTTCTGCCAGGCCGCATAGCGCCGCGCCGATCTATCCGGTGGTCTCGATGACCGCGCCCGATGCCCATCCCGGTTCGCGCGACCTGCTGCTCGGCAAGGCGCCGACGCCCGCGCTCGAGGCCGCCCATGCGCCGCATCGCAACGTTCCCGCCGACGCGCCGCCCTTCTTTCTGCTGCATGCCGAGGATGACGAGGTGGTACCCGTCAACAACGCATTGCTGCTGCGCGCCGCGCTCAAGGACAAGGGCGTGCGGGTCGAGACACATCTGTTCGAACATGGCGGCCATGGCTTTGGGCTGCGCAAGGCGATCGGCAAGCCGGTCGAGGTCTGGCCCGAACTGTGGCGCGCCTGGGCGCGGACCACGGGGCTAGCCCTGTGACGCGCCGCTCGCCGCTCTTCACCCGCCGAGGTGCGATCGCCTCGGCTGGGCTGACCACCTTGGGGCTTGCAACATCTCTGCCCGCAAGCCCCTCCCCGGCGCCGATACCCTCCCCAGGCTGGCGCCGGGGCCTGGACAATCAGCGGATCGCCGATCTCGGCGATGGCCGCTTCCTCAACCCCGTGCTCTCGGGCGACCGGCCCGATCCGGCAATCCTCAAGGATGGCAAGGACTACTATCTCACCTTTTCGAGCTTCGAATCCTATCCCGGCCTGCTCATCTGGCATTCGCGCGATCTGGTGAACTGGCAACCGCGCAAGGCCGCGCTCACGCGCAATATCGGTTCGGTCTGGGCGGTGAGCCTGGAAAAGCACAAGAGCCGCTATTTCCTCTACATTCCCGTCAAGGCGAGCCCGCAGAACGACATCTATGTGATCTGGGCCGACCATATCGACGGGCCCTGGTCCGACCCTGTGCCGCTCGGCCTCCACAAGCATATCGACCCCTGCCATGCCGTGGGTGAGGATGGATCGCGCTGGCTGTTCCTGTCGGGCGGAGACCGGGTGCGGTTGTCCGATGACGGCATGCGGGTGACCGGCGAGGTCGAGCATGTCTACGACCCCTGGCGATACCCGGACGAATGGGATGTCGAGGGCTTTGCGCCCGAAGGCCCCAAGATCCATCGCATCGGCAAATGGTTCTACATGCTTACCGCCGTGGGGGGCACGGCGGGGCCTCCCACGGGCCATATGGTCATCGCAGCCCGTTCGCGATCGATCCATGGTCCGTGGGAGCAGCATCCCGGCAACCCGCTGGTGCGGACTCAAAGCGCGCGCGAAGCCTGGTGGTCGCGCGGCCATGCCAGCCTGGTCGAAGCGCCCGACGGCAGCTGGTGGAGCCTCTATCACGGGTTCGAGAACGGTTACTGGACGCTGGGCAGGCAATGCCTGCTCGATCCGGTGGAGTTCACGCCCGATGGCTGGTTCCGCATGACCGGCGGCGACCTTTCCAGCCCCTTGCCAAAGTCGAAGGGCGGCGAGGCGCTGCCGCACGGCATGGCGCTGTCCGACAATTTCGCTACGCTCGCACTCGGCACCAAATGGTCATTCTTCCGCCCCGATTCCGATGAGGCGACGCGGGTGCGCGTCAAGGACAACACGCTGTTCCTCAAGGGCAAGGGCCTCGCCCCCTCGACCGGATCGCCGCTGCTGGTCACGGCGGGCGACACATCCTACCGTTTCGAATGCGATATCGAACTCGCTCCCGGCGGTACGGCAGGCCTGGTGCTGTTCTATGACGACAAGCTCTATGCGGGCCTGGGCTTCGATGCCGAGCGTTTCGTTACGCACCAGTACGGCATCGAGCGCGGCCGCCCTGCCAACCCGCACGGCAGCCGCATGCGCATCCGCGTGATTAACCGGAAGCATATCGTCAGCTTCCACACATCGGGGGATGGCGGGAAGACCTGGCTGAAATTCGATCGCGGCATGGAAGTCTCGGGCTATCACCACAATGTCCGCGGCGGGTTCCTGATGCTGCGACCGGGGCTCTATGCCGCCGGCCCGGGTGAAGCGAAATTCCGCGACTTCCGCTTCACCGCACTGGCGGATTAACCAATCTCGGCAACCGCATCCGCCAGCCAGTCGGCGAACAGCCGCGCGCGCGGGCGGACGCGCCGGCCTTCGGGAAAGATCACCCAGATATCGTTTGTCCCCAAAGTCCAGTCGGCCAGCAGCGGGACCAGTTCACCGCGCGCCAGATGGGCCCCCACCATGCGATCGGTGACCATCGCGATACCCATCCCCGCCAGAACCGCAGCCCGCAGCCCTTCGGCCGCGTTGACGCGCAGCACGGGATCGCCGGGGACCACCGTCTGGCGCGCACCACCCTGCTCGAACGTCCAGGCCTCGCGATTCTCGAAGCTCGTGAAACTGACGATGCGGTGGCGGCGCAGATCGTCAGGCTGGACGGGCGCGCCCATGTCGGACAGATAGTCCGGCGTTGCCACCAGCATCCGGCTCGCCCTGTCGATCCGCCGCGCAAGCAGGCTGCTGTCGCCCAGCGCGCCCGTGCGCAGCCCCAGATCCACCCCCTCCTCGACCAGATCGATCCGCCGGTCATCAAGGACCAGTTCGATGCGGATATCGGGATGCAGCGCCTGAAAATCGGGCAGCAGCGGTATCACGACCTGGCTGGCATAGACCGGCGGCGCGGCGATGCGCAGGCTGCCGCTCAGCGAACCGGCCTCGTCGCGCGCGGCGGCCTCGGCGGCATCGGCCTCGTCCAGCGCCAGACAAGCGCCGTCATAGAAACGCTGGCCCGCTTCGGTGAGGCTGTGGCTTCGGGTGTTGCGGACGATGAGCCTTACGCCCAGCCGCTCTTCCAGCTGGGCGACCGACTTGGACAATGCGGGCTGGCCGATGCGCAGCTGGCGCGCGGCGGCCGAGAACGAGCCGCAATCGACCACTGTCACGAAATGTCGCATTGCCTGAAGCCGATCCATAATTCATTCCTCTCAGGAATGATTGATAGCTCTTCTGCCGATCTACTGCAATTATCAGGCATGGCCTAATTCCTCCTTGACCGCAGCCACCGACGGCCCGGCCAGAAGGAGACAGGACATGACCGCTTTCACCATCCACAGCATCGATACCGCCCCCGAAGGATCGAAGGACCGCCTGGCTGCGGTCAAGAAAGGTTGGGGCTTCATCCCCAAGCTGCAGGCGACGCTCGCCGAAAGCCCGTTGGCGTTGAAGGCCTATGACGATCTGTTCGGCCTGATCGCGGCGGAGGCCAGCCTGAGCCCGGCCGAACAGCAGGTCGTCTATCAGGCCATCAACGTCTTTCACGGCTGCGAATATTGCGCCTCGGGCCACACCTTCCTGTCGCGCAAGGCGGGGGTTCCCGAAGACGTGATCCAGGCAATCCGCTCCCTCCAGCCGATTGCCGATCCCCGTCTGCAGGCGCTGCGCGTCTTTGCCGAGACGGTGGCGGAGCAGCGCGGCTTTGCCGGAGACGCGGCGGTCGAGGCGTTTCTCGCCGCCGGGTTCAGCAAGGCGCAGCTGCTCGAGGTGGTGACGATCATCGCCACCAAGGTGATCAGCAATTACACCAACCACCTCACCCACACGCCGCTCGAGGATTTCATGAACGATCCCGCGCTGCGCTGGCACGACCCCAAGGGCCGCACCCCCAGACGCGGCTGAGCCGCCGGTCCGCACAAAGAGGTCATGTCCTCCCCGGTGGTCCTGCGATCACCGGGGCTTGGCCTGTCAGGGAAGCGCGACCGTCTGCACCTCGTCGCCGCCGAAGCGCAGAGTCCGCGCGAACGTGCCGCGCTTGACCTCGACCTGGTTGACCTGACGCGGATAGATGTCGCGCAAGATGGTTGTCTGGATCGCGACCGCCTTGGGACGGCCCTTTATCGAACCGGCGTAATTCATCCGCACCTCGCGCACGCCGATATCGACCGAGGCGACCGAAAGCGGCACCTCCTGTCCATCGGCGCGCAGATGGAAATGCGCGAGCAGATAGGTCTTGAGTTCGGCAATCGCGTCGGGATCGTCGAGGCTGGTCTGCGCGTTCGGGGCAATCTCGGCGAGCGCGGGTTCCAGATCATGCGCCTCGAACCGGTGCGACACGGTTACCTTGCCATCAGGATCGAGCGTCACGACGCTCATTGCATCATGCCCGCGATGCGCGGCAGCCTGCGGTGCCAGAGCCAGGCCAGCCACCGCACACGCCAGGGTCAGAACAAGACGCGTCATTTCGGCGCATCATAGGTGCGCAGCGAATCGGGCAGCACCTTCATGTCCGAATCCTTCATCCGGTTCTTGCCCTCCTCCGGCGTGTCGATACCCAGCGTCTTGGGGTCGATCTGGCCGGTATAGACGTTGTTCGACCGGTCGGCATCGGCGGTCTCCCAGAGCGGATCGACCTCGGCACGCGTGAGCGTCTTGGGGGTCACGAACTGCCAGGTCACCGCCTTCTGGTTGTAGCGCCAGACCTCTGCCGGTATGCGCGCGGTCTCGCTCGACCCGTCGGAGAAATCCATCTTCAGGATCACCGGCATCACCAACCCACCGCGATTGGAAAAGCTGAAGCGATAGAAATTGTCGGTCACCTGGCGCGCCACCTTTTCCTCCGCCGTCAGATCGGCAAAGGCTTCCGCCGCCTTGCGCTTGTCGGCGGCGGTGGCGTCGAGCGGGTCGATGCTGTCATAGAAATCGCGCGTCGCAGGATCGCGCTCGACCACGGTCTGCTGCCCGGCATTGCGTGCGGCGGTGAGCGATCCGGGCTCGGCATCGCGGCGCTTCTTGCGCTCGGCGGCAGCAGCGGTGGCATCGGCGGGTTCGAGCGTGGCGCGCACCACCTTGTCGAGCGCGATATCGACATGGTCGGTCGAATAGAACCAACCGCGCCAGAACCAGTCGAGATCGACGCCCGAGCTTTCCTCCATCGTGCGGAAGAAGTCGTACGGCGTGGGATGCTTGAACCGCCAGCGCTCGGCATATTCGCGAAAGGCGCGGTCGAACAGCTCGCGGCCCAGCACCGTCTCGCGCAGGATCGTCAGCGCGGTGGCGGGCTTGCCATAGCCGTTGGCGCCGAATTGCAGCACCGAATCCGATTGCGTCATCAGCGGCATCTGGTTGGTGGACAGCATGTATTCGGCAATGTCCTTGGGCTCGCCGCGCCGCGCCGGATAATCCTTGTCCCACAGCCGTTCGGCCTGGAACTGCAGGAAGGTGTTCAGCCCCTCGTCCATCCAGGTCCATTGCCGCTCGTCCGAATTGACGATCATCGGGAACCAGTTGTGGCCGATCTCGTGGATCACCACGCCGATCAGCCCGTATTTGGCGCGCTCGGTATAAGTGAGGTTGCCTGTCTTCTTGTCCTTCACCGGGCGCGGGCCGTTGAAGGTGATCATCGGATATTCCATCCCGCCCACCGGCCCGTTGACCGACTGCGCCACGGGATAGGGATAGGGAAAGGCAAACTTGCCATAGACGTCGATGGTGTGTGCGATCGCCTTGGTCGAATAGGCATCCCATAGCGGCCGTGCTTCCTTGGGGAAGAAGCTCATCGCCATGACCAGCGACTGATCGGCATAATCCTGTTTTACGCCCATCGCGTCCCAGGCGAACTTGCGCGAACTTGCCCAGCCGAAATCGCGGACATTGGTGGCGGAGAATATCCAGGTCTTCTCGCCCGAGGCCTTGCCGCGTTCTGCCGCCTCCGCCTCTTGCGGAGTGACCACATAGACAGGGCTGGTGGCGCTCTTGGCCTGTTCCAGCCGCTGGCGCTGCGCTGCGGTCAGCGCCTGGTCGGGGTTCTGCAGCACGCCGGTCGCCGCGACGACATGGTCAGCGGGCACGGTCAGCGCGACGCGATAGTCGCCGAACTCCAACGTGAATTCGCCCGACCCCAGGAATGCCTTGTTGTGCCAGCCTTCATAGTCCGAATAGACCGCAAGCCGCGGGAACCATTGCGCGCCTTCGAAGATGCAATTGCCGTCCTCGCCGGGCTGGGTGAAGCATTCGTAGCCCGAACGCCCGCCAACCACCTTGTTCTCGGCCATCGGGAACGACCATTCGATCGACAAGCTCGTCTCGCCGCCATTGGGAGCGACCGCCTGGGACAGATCGATACGCAGCAGGCTGTCGACCACGGTGAAGGGCAGCGCCTTGCCGTTGGCATCGCGCACCGCAGCGATGGTGAAGCCGCCCTCCCATTCCTTGAGGCGCTTGAGCCGGCGCACTTCGGCGAGGCTGATCTTGTCACCCGAGACAGTCTCGGTCATCGCCTCGATCGAATCGCGCTTGTACTGGTTCTGGTCGAGCAGCAGCCACAGATAGGGCAGCGCATCGGGCGAATTGTTGACATAGCGCACCGTCTGGCTGCCGCTGACCGTGCGCCTGGCCTCGTCGAGCCGCGCCTTGACGTCGTAGTCGACCTTCTGCTGCCAGTAGCGATAGCCCGGCGCGCCAGAGGCATTGCGATAATCGGTCGGGGTCGGCCATTCCTCGCCCTCGAGCTGGCGGAACTTGTCCTGATAGCCGCTCTTGGTCTGTTCGACCGGGCTGGCGAATGCCGGCGTGGCGACGGCCCCAATGGCGAGCGCGAACAGCGAAGCGGAAAGTCCGGAAAAACGACGCAAGGCGACCCCCTTTTTCGGGGCATTGTTGCCCCTGAAATGATCAGGGTGCTTGCATGTGATACTATCGCATGCCGGTCAATGCCCCCCATTGCCGATTTGCGATAAATTGCAGCGCCTTATCTGCCTTGCGCGCTCAGCTCAGCGCCAGCACGCTGGTCATCACCACACGGACCAGTTCGGCATGGCCGCTCGCGCCGGTCTTGGCGTAAATTTTCTTCGAATAATTGCGCGCGGTTTCCTCGCTCAGCCCGAGCGCCGCGGCGGCGTCCCTGATGCTGGTCGCCTGAGCGAGCAGCCAGGCCAGCCGCGCCTCGCTGGGCAACAGGCCGAACATGTCGACCAGTTGCTCGCAGCGATCCGCCTGACTGCGCCGGTCGCCGCTGACATAGACGATGACGCTCGCCGAACGATGGCCCGATATCGTCTCGCCCTGGAGCGGCGCGACCAGCATGTCGAGCCAGGGATCACGGCTGAGATTGATCGCCAGCGGGCGCACCGTCTTCCCGGCGGCAACTTGCTTCAGATAGCCGGTGAGCTGCCGGTCCACAGCCGGGTCGGCGGGCACCAGCCGGTCATAGCGCCCACGCCGGATCAGGCTGCCCCATTGGAACATCTGTCCGGCATTCTCGCTCGCCTCGACGATCCGCCCCTGGGCATCGAGCGTCAGCCAGCCGATGTTCAGCCGATTGAACGCCTCACCGGTCACCGCCGAGCGGAAGCGCTCGCGCTCGAGTGCTGCGAAGCTCCGTAGCGCGATCTTCAGGTGGGGCGCCAGCGCCAGCACCAGCGCGCCCGCAGCCGAGCCCAGATCTCTCTCCCCAGCACAGGCGAGCCAGCCGTCGACGCCGCTCGGTTCGGTCACCCGCACAGCGCGCAGCGCCTTGATCCGCGCGGCTGCCAGTGCCTCGCGATCGGTGGCACGGGCCAGATCGATCAACTCTTCCAGCGCATAACTTCGGCCCTCCCGCATCGCGGCGCTCACCAGCAGGCGTCGTAGCGCGCCCGCTGGTCCCTCGCCCGCCACGAGCTCTGCAACATCGCTCTGCCCCGTCGGACGGATCGCCAGCAGCGTCAAGGCAGCCCCCGTGCTGGCGCGAAGACGGTGCAGAAATCCGTCCCAGAGCGGTGCCTGGAACATGCCCTCATGGAGAGATTCGAGCAGACCGGGATCGAAACGCATGAATTTTCTATACCCTCCCAAATGGGAGGTTCAAGACAGATGTTGGCGTGCCATCTGCGCGGCATCCCAGCACGGAGCTCTGCCGATGACCCGCACCCTCACCCATATCGAGCGCCTCGAGGCGGAAGCGATCCACATCATGCGCGAGGTGGTGGCGCAGGCGGAAAAGCCGGTGATGCTCTATTCGGTGGGCAAGGACAGCGCGGTGATGCTGCATCTGGCGCGCAAGGCCTTCTTCCCCTCGCCCCCGCCCTTCCCGCTGCTGCATGTCGACACCACCTGGAAGTTCCAGGATATGTACAAGCTGCGCGACACCATGGCGCGCGAGAGTGGCATGGAACTGCTGGTCTATCAGAACCCCGAAGCCGCCGAGCGCGGGATCAACCCCTTTGACCATGGCCCGCTGCACACCGACATGTGGAAGACCGAGGGGCTGAAACAGGCGCTCGACCTGCACGGCTTCGATGCGGCGTTCGGCGGCGCGCGGCGCGACGAGGAGAAGAGCCGCGCCAAGGAGCGCATCTTCTCGTTCCGCACCGCCAGCCATGGCTGGGACCCCAAGAACCAGCGCCCGGAGCTCTGGAACCTGTATAACGCCCGCAAGAACAAGGGCGAGAGCATCCGCGTCTTCCCGATCAGCAACTGGACCGAGCTCGATATCTGGCAGTACATTCAGCTGAACGACGTGCCGATCGTGCCTCTGTATTTCGCGGCGATCCGCCCGACCTTCGAATGGGAGGGCCAGTTGTTCATGGCCGATGACATCCCTCGATTGGAAAAGGTGCTGGGCTACACGCCCGAGATCACCAACCGCTCGATCCGCTTCCGTACCCTGGGCTGCTTCCCGCTGACCGGCGCTGTCGAAAGCACGGCCAGCACCCTGCCCGAGGTGATCCAGGAAACCTTGCTCACCACCACGTCCGAACGCCAGGGCCGCGTGATCGACAAGGACGCGGGCGGTGCGGGGATGGAGAAGAAGAAGCAGGAGGGCTATTTCTGATGGAAACCGCCGACCAGACCCCCGTCTACCAGACAGACGCCCTGATCGCCGAGGACATCCTCGCCTATCTCGACAAGCACCAGCACAAGACGATGCTCCGCTTCATCACCTGCGGGTCGGTGGACGACGGCAAGTCGACGCTGATCGGGCGGCTGCTCTATGACAGCAAGATGATCTTCGAGGATCAGCTGGCCGCGCTGGAAGCCGACAGCAAGCGCGTCGGCACGCAAGGGCAGGAGATCGATTTCGCGCTGCTCGTCGACGGCCTTGCTGCAGAGCGCGAACAGGGCATCACCATCGATGTCGCCTATCGCTTCTTCTCGACCGAAAAGCGCAAGTTCATCGTCGCCGACACGCCGGGGCACGAACAGTATACGCGCAACATGGTCACCGGCGCCTCGACGGCAGACCTTGCCGTCATCCTGATCGACGCGCGCAAGGGGGTGCTGACGCAGACGCGGCGGCACAGCTATCTCGCGCACCTGATCGGCATCCGCCACATCGTGCTGGCCGTGAACAAGATGGACCTGATCGGCTACAGCCAGGCGCGGTTCGACGAGATCGTCGCAGAATATCGCGAGTTTGCAGCATCCATCGGCATCGGCGATTTCGTGGCGATGCCGATCAGCGGCTTCAAGGGCGACAATATCACCGCGCCCTCGCCCAACACGCCCTGGTATTCAGGGCCCAGCCTGGTCGAGCATCTGGAAACGGTCGAGGTCGACAGCGCCACCGATCAGGCAAAGCCTTTCCGCATGCCGGTGCAATGGGTCAACCGTCCGAACCTCGATTTCCGGGGCTTTTCCGGCCTGATCGCGGGCGGCACGGTGAAGCCAGGCGATGCGGTGCGGGTTTTGCCCTCGGGCAAGACCAGCACGGTCAGCCGCATAGTCACGCTTGATGGCGATCTCGACGGTGCCGTCGCAGGCCAGTCGGTGACGATCTGCCTCGCCGACGAGATCGACTGTTCGCGCGGCGATGTGATTGCGACCGCCGACCAGCCGCCTCAGGCCGCCGACCAGTTCGAGGCGACCATCGTGTGGATGGATGACGACGCCATGCTCGTCGGGCGGTCCTATTGGCTCAAGCTCGGCACGCAGACCGTGTCGGTGACGGTGCAGCAGCCCAAATATACCGTGAACGTCAACACGTTGGAGCATCTGGCGTGCAAAACGCTGGAGCTCAACGCGATCGGTGTCGCCGAGATCGCGACCGACAAGCCCTTGGTGTTCGAACCCTATGCCGAAAGCCGGACGCTGGGCGGCTTCATCCTGATCGACAAGCTGACCAACCGGACCGTCGGCGCAGGGATGCTGCACTTTGCGCTGCGCCGCGCGCAGAACGTGCACTGGCAGGCGACCGACATCACCCGCGAGGTGCATGCGTCGTTGAAGAACCAGAAGCCCAAGGTGCTGTGGTTCACCGGGCTGTCGGGTTCGGGCAAGTCGACCATCGCCAACGAGGTGGAAAAGCGGCTCAACCTTATGAACCGCCACACCTTCCTGCTCGATGGCGACAATGTCCGCCACGGCCTGAACCGCGATCTCGGCTTTACCGAGGCCGACCGGATCGAGAATATCCGCCGCGTCGGCGAGGTTGCCAAGCTGATGGCCGATGCCGGGCTGATCGTGCTGACTGCCTTCATCAGCCCGTTCCGCGCCGAGCGCGAGATGGTGCGCAAGATGCTGCCCGAGGGCGAATTCGTCGAGATTTTCGTCGATACGCCATTGGAGGTCGCCGAGGCGCGCGATGTGAAGGGGCTGTACAAGAAGGCCCGTTCGGGCACGCTCAAGAATTTCACCGGCATCGACAGCCCGTACGAGCCGCCCGAGGATCCGGACATCCGCGTCAACACGGTCGAGATGACGCCGGAGGAAGCCGCCGAACATATCGTCCGCCAGCTGATGCCGCTCAAATGAGCATGACCGACGCCGAACTTGCCGCGCATCTGGCGCATGCTGCGGGGCAGACGCTGCTGGCGGTACGCATGTCGAGCGGGCTGGAAGGCCAGTCGCTCGGCAAGGCGGGTGATGCTGCCGCCAATGCCTTTCTGTGCGAGGCGCTGCGACGTGAACGCCCCGATGACGGGCTGTTGAGCGAGGAGGAGAAGGACAATCCCGCGCGGTTGGACAAGAGCCGCGTGTGGATCGTCGATCCGGTCGACGGCACCCGCGAATATGGCGAGGCGCGCGCCGACTGGGCGGTGCATGTCGCGCTCGCAGTCGATGGCGTGGCGACGATCGGCGCGGTGGCCCTGCCGGGGCTCGATCTGGTCCTGCGATCCGACCAGCCGCAGCCCCTGCCCCCCGGCGCGCCGATCCCGCGCATGTTGGTCAGCCGCAGCCGCCCGGCCAGGGAAGCATTGGCGGTGGCGGAAATCCTGGGCGCGGAACTCGTGCCGATGGGCAGCGCCGGCGCCAAGGCGATGGCCGTGGTGCGCGGCGAGGCGGAAATCTATCTCCACACCGGCGGGCAATATGAATGGGACAGCTGCGCCCCTGTCGCTGTCGCTGCCGCGCACGGTTTGCACGTCAGCCGCGCCGATGGCGCGCCGTTGGTCTACAACCAGGCGGACACTTACATGCCCGACCTGCTGGTCTGTCGGCCGGAATGGGCCGAGCGCGTCCTCGCGGCCATGCGTTCGCTGCCGGGCTGACCGTCAGGCGGGCTGAGGATTGCCGAGCAGATTATACGGATCGATGCCGCGCGCGCGCAGCCGCTCGTGCGCCAGGGCGTAATATCGCGGTTCATCGATGTTCAGCCGCTTGCGCGCCGCGGCCAGCGGCTCGGCGAGCAGCGACAGCATCGGCTGTTCGGCAATGCGCGGGCAGGCCCTGCCCAGCCTTTTGGCTTCGCCGACCGCCTTCAGCACCGGGGCATCGCTGCCGATCGTGCGCCGGATATTGAGCGCGGCCATATAGGCGATGAAGATATTGCCGGGCGACGGGTTCTGGCCATAGGTGAAGGCCAGCACCGACGCTTCGCCCAGCGCGTCGCGGCCATAGCCGGTCAGCACATGCAGCAGGTCATGCGTGTCGCGCAGCCGGTTGACATACCATTCGACCATGTCGCCATAACGGCGATTGCCCTGGAACCGGTCATATTCAGCGACCAGCCCGGCAGCCGACAGCCCCTCGCGCTCCATGAAATCGACATAGGCATGCGCGACGCTGCCCTTGGGCATGGCGCGCAGCCGAGCATGATCGTCGAGAATGTCGGGAAGATAAGGCTCGCTGATCCGCAGCTGCCGCCCGAAATCGCTGTACACGAAGGCCCGGATCTCATCGACCAGCTTCAACCGCGGCAGGCACTGGAAGATGTGGAAGACCTGCTCGGTATCTTCCTTGTCCGCAATCAGCTTGCGAAAATGGTGCATGGCCCGGAACGGGCGGAACTTCGGCACGGGCCGCTCGGGATGACGGAATATCGGCTCGGACATGGTCAACCTTTCTCGCCCTCTCACTGACAATCGTGTCAATAGCATGCGGCGCAAAGGTTGAAAAGTCGTGTCATCGCCGGTGACACATCATCAGAAGTCGATCGCGATACCCTTGTGCTCCCAGTCGCCGAAACGGGTCGGCCCCTTGGCGGCCTCCTCGGCATCGCCCTCGGCGATCGGCTGGGGCACGGGCACGGGCGGCGATTTGCCCCAATGCGCGGGCGGCTTGACATGATCGGGGCGGCGCGTCGCGCGGGGGGTATCTGGCATGCTGCGTCCCTTGGGCTGGGCCGCCCGATCGATTGAAAACCGGCGCGGCATTCCTACATTTCTTGCGGGCATATGGGGCGTGCCGGGCGCGATGTGAAGCACCGGGCATGCAATGTCAGACAAGGATTTTGAACCGAGATGAACGGACTTAAGACCACCATGCTGCTGGCAGCGCTGACCGCGCTGTTCATGGCCTTGGGCTATACGCTGGGTGGATCGGTTGGCGCGGTGATCGCGCTGCTGGTCGCGGCGGGCATGAACCTGTTCACCTTCTGGAATGCCGACAAGATCGTGCTGAAAATGCACAATGCCGTCGAGGTGAGCGCTGAGAGCCACCCGGATTTCTACAATCTGGTCGCCCGTCTGGCCGAGCGCGGCGGACTGCCGATGCCGCGCGTCTATATCATCGATCAGGCTGCGCCCAACGCCTTCGCCACGGGGCGGAATCCTGAAAACGCCGCTGTGGCTGCGACCACGGGCCTGCTGCAGATGCTGAGCCGCGACGAGGTGGAAGGCGTGATGGCGCACGAACTGGCGCATGTGAAGAACCGCGACACGCTGATCATGACCATGGTCGCGACGATCGCCGGCGCGGTGTCGATGCTCGCCAATTTCGGGCTGTTCTTCCGCGACGACAATCGCAACCCCTGGGCGGCGATGCTGGCGGTCTTCGTCGCGCCCTTTGCCGCGATGATCGTGCAGATGGCGATCAGCCGGACGCGCGAATTCGGCGCGGATCGCGGCGGTGCGGAGATCAGTGGCAAGCCGCTTGCGCTCGCCTCGGCGCTGGCGCAGATTTCGAACCAGGCGCAGCGAATTCCCAACCCGGTGGTCGAGCGCAACCCGGCGGCGGCGCAATTGTACATCGTGCCCTCGGGGGTGCGCGCGCTGTTCTCGACGCATCCCGATACCGGCGACCGCATCGCCGCGCTGGAGGCGATCGCGCGCGAACAGGGCAGCGCCCCGCCTCCCCCCCGCCGGGGCAGCGCGCTTGATCCGCTGGGCAGGCGGTGAGCCCATCCAAAATCCTGCCCGAGCTCGTCTCGGGGAGGGGGACCGCTGACCGCAGGTCAGTGGTGGAGGGGTAGCGGGATGGCACAATGGTCCATCGCGGCAACATCCCGCTGCCCCTCCACCACCCGCTTCGCGGGCGGTCCCCCTCCCCCAGCAAGCTGTGGGAGGATTTGATTTGTCAGGCGTCCCCGCCTAACGCCGCCCAATGAACAACCGATCCTCCGCCCCTGACGACACCCCTGGCCTGCCCGCACGCCGTGCGGCGCTGAAAATGCTCGATGCCGTCATGCGGCGCGGGGAATCGCTCGATGTCGCCCAGCATGCCGCCTGTCAGGGGATCGAGGACCGTTCCGACCGCGCGCTCGCCATGGCGATTGCGGGCGAAGTTCTCCGGCACCTTCCGGGGCTCGACCTGCTGATCGACAGCATGACGCGGCTGCCGCTCGCGGACGACGCCAAGGCGCGGATGGTGCTGCGCATCATGCTCGCTCAGACTTTGGCGCTCGAAACCCCGCCGCATGCGACGATCGCGACCGCACTGCCGCTGCTGCAAGGCGGGCCGCGCAAGCTGGCGCATGGAGTGTTCGGCAGCCTGATGCGCGCAGGCGTGGCGTTGCCTGCGCCCGCGCTGCCGCCGGCCACCGCCAACCGCTGGACTGCGCTCTGGGATGAGGCCATGGCCGAAGCTGCCAGCGCCGCGCTCGGCAGCCCTCCTCCGCTCGACCTCAGCCTTGCCGACGCCTCCAAGAGCGCCGCAACCGCCGAGCAGCTGGGCGGCGTGTCGCTCGCCCCCGGCCATGTCCGCCTTCCGCGCGCAGGGGCTATCGAACAGATCGAGGGCTTCGAATCGGGCGACTGGTGGGTGCAGGATCTCGCCGCCAGCCTGCCCGCAAGGCTGCTTGGACAAGGCAACGGACGCAGCGTGCTCGATCTGTGCGCCGCGCCGGGCGGCAAGACGATGCAACTCGCCGCCGCCGGCTGGCAGGTGACCGCGCTCGACAATTCGGAAAAGCGGTTGAAGCGCCTGCGCCAGAACCTCAAGCGCACCGGCCTCGATGCAGAGACGATTACCGACAACCTGCTAGAATGGCGTCCTGACGAGCAGGCCGATGCCGTTCTGCTCGACGCGCCGTGTAGCGCCACCGGCATTTTCCGCCGCCATCCTGATGTCCTCTATCGCATCGGCGCGCGCCATATCGAGGATCGCGCGCAGCAGCAGGCGCAATTGCTCGAGCGCGCCTCGAACTGGGTGAAGCCCGGCGGCGTTCTGGTCTATGCCGTCTGCTCGCTGGAAAAGGCCGAGGGCGAGGATGTCGTCGCGCACTTCCTTACCGAAGACAGCCGCTACACGATCGACCCCGTGGCCACCGACGAACTCCCCGCTGGGGTTATGCCCGATGGGCTGGGCCAGGTGCGCACCCTGCCCGGCATGCTGGCGGACGCGGGCGGGCTGGACGGCTTTTTCATGGCCCGGCTGCGCCATCGGGCCTGACTGTCCGGCTCTGGGCCAAATCATGTGGAAAAGCGCCGCAAAGCGCCTTGCTCCACAAGATGTTGAGGTTTAAGCGGCTAGGCCTATGCCGCAGCCCCCATTGATAGCTCCGTCGATCCTGTCCGCCGATTTCGCGCGTCTGGGCGAGGAAGTGCGCGCGATCGACTCGGCGGGAGCGGACTGGATTCATATCGATGTGATGGACGGGCATTTCGTGCCCAATATCACCATCGGCCCGGCGGTGGTGAAGGCGCTGCGTCCGCACACGACCAAGCCGTTCGACGTGCATCTGATGATCTCGCCGGTCGACCAGTACGTCCAGGCCTTTGCCGATGCCGGCGCGGACATCATCACCGTGCACCCCGAGGCAGGGCCGCATGTTCACCGCACGGTGCAGCTGATCAAGTCGCTGGGCAAGAAGGCAGGCGTGGTGCTGAACCCCGCGACTCCGGCCAAGATGCTCGACTATCTGATCGACGAGGTCGACCTTGTCCTGGTGATGAGCGTCAATCCCGGCTTTGGCGGACAGAGCTTCATCTCCAGCCAGCTGCGCAAGATCGAGGCGATCGCGAAGATGATCGCAAAATCGGGCCGCGCGATCGATCTGGAGGTCGATGGCGGCATCGACACGATCACCGCGCCACAGGCAGTGGATGCCGGGGCGAATGTGCTGGTTGCAGGGACGGCAAGCTTCAAGGGCGGCCCCGATCGTTACGCTGCCAATATCCGGGAGCTGAAGGGCCAATGAGCGATGTCCTGTCCGAGAGCCGCCGGACAGGCGCCCGCGCAGCCCAGGCCAGCGAGGACGAACGCCGCCTGCCGTTGATCGGCGCGGACCTCGAATCCCGCCCGGACCTGATCGAGGACAGCCCGCAATCGGCACGCAAGCAGCTCGTGCGTGTGGAAAACGATCGCGGCCTTTCGCTCACTGAAAGCATCGTTCATTATTTCTACCGGATGACCTGGCGCACGCCGCTGCACAAGCTGCGGCTCAAGGGCCGTTCGCCGCTGCGGCTGCTCGCAGCGCCCGACGATCCGTTCCCCGGCGATGCGCGGCGCGGCAAGGCGATCCGCGCCGGCTTCTTTCAGGTTGCTGGCCAGCGGATCGAATTTGCCAAGCTCAACTTCGCGACGCTCCAGGCGCCGCCAGAGGCGCTCGATTACATTCACAGCTTTGCCTGGCTGCGCGATCTGGCCGCATCGGCACCGCGCGAAACCTGCGTGCCCATCGCCGAGAAGTTGGTCGATCAGTGGCTCGATGCGAATCTCGAGACCGTGGCCGATCCGGCCTGGCGCGCCGATCTGGCCGCGCGCCGCATGCTCAATTGCGCCGCGCATGCACCGCTGATCCTGTCGAGCAGCGATCTTGTTTATCGCTCGCGCGTGCTGCGCAATTTCGCCAGCACGGCGCGGCATCTCGACCATGTTGCCGACAAGGCGCCGGAAGGCCTCGCACGGGTCACCGCTTGGGCGGGCGTGGTCGGCGCGGCGCTGCTGCTGCCCGATGGCGAGCCGCGCCGCATCTTCGGCGAAGCAGGGCTGAAGCGCGCGATCGAAGGCTTTATGGGCGAGGATGGCGGCGCGCTCTCGCGCTCGCCGCTGGCGCAGATCGAGGCGATCAAGGTGCTGTCCATGCTGCGCGCGGTCTATGCTGCACGCGGCGAGCTGCTGTCTCCCATTGTCGAACTGGCGCTGAGCCGTGCGGTGCCGGCGCTGCAGGGATTGACCCACCACGACGGAGGCCTGGGCAGTTGGCAGGGCGCACCGGGCATTTCTGCCGAGAGCATGGCGACGCTGATCCGCGCGAGCGGCATCCGCGCGCGGCCTTTGCGCGATGCGCGGCACTGGGGCTATCAGCGCGTGCCCGCCGGGCGCACCGTGGTGCTGGTCGATGCCGGGACCCCCGCCATGGCGCGGCATGCGGTCATGGGCTGCGCGTCCACCCTGGCCTTCGAGATGAGCCATGGGCCCTATCGGCTGATCGTCAATTGCGGCGGCGCGAGCGCGATTGCCCCCGACATGCCGCCCGAGCTTGCCAGGGGCCTGCGCGCGACGGCGGCGCACTCGACGTTATGCCTCGACGATACCAACAGCACCTCGGTGCTCCCCAAGGGCCAACTCGGCAAGGGCGTGGGGCTGGTCGAGCTCGACCGGCGCGACAGCGATGATGCCGCGCGGCTCGACATGACGCATGACGGCTATGCCAGGCGCTATGGTCTGATCCACCGCCGCCTGCTCGTGCTGCGCAGCGACGGCCGCGAATTGCGCGGCGAGGACGTGCTGCTGCCCGCCGCCAAAAGCGGTTTCGGGCGTGGGTTTGGCCGTCAGAAACAGGGCGATGTGCCGTTTGCCATCCGCTTCCATCTGGGGCCGGATGTCGAGGCGCATCTTGCGACCGATGGCTGGGGCGTGTTTCTGCGCGTCGCCGACGGATCGCTCTGGCAGTTCCGTTCTGCCGCCAGCAAGGTAACGCTCGAGGAAAGCCTCTGGGTGGACGAAAACGGGCAGATCCGGCCCAGCCAGCAGATTGTCCTTTCCGGCACCGCATCGGTGGGCGGCGGCAATTATGGCTGGCTTATCAAGCATATGGGATAATCACGTGACCGATATTGCGATCAAACGCGCACTGCTTTCCGTCTCTGACAAAAGCGGCCTGGCCGAACTCGGGAAAACACTGGCGGCGCATGGGGTGGAGCTCATTTCCACCGGCGGCACTGCCAAGGCGCTGCGCGATGCGGGCCTTGAAGTGCGCGACATTTCCCAGATCACCGATTTCCCTGAAATGATGGACGGCCGCGTCAAGACGCTGCACCCGATGGTGCATGGCGGGCTGCTCGCGGTGCGTGACAATGCCGAGCATGTCGCGGCGATGGAAGCGCATGGCATCGGCGCGATCGATCTGGTCGTGGTCAACCTCTATCCCTTCGCCGCCACCGTCGCCAAGGGTGCGGAGCGCGACGAGATCATCGAGAATATCGATATCGGCGGCCCGTCGATGGTCCGCTCGGCGGCCAAGAACCACGCGTTCGTCACCATCGTCACCGATCCCGCCGATTATGCGACGCTGGCGCAAGAGATGCAGGCGAGCGGCGGTGCAACCACGCTTGCCTTCCGCCGCAAGCTAGCGGCCAAGGCCTATGCCGCCACGGCCGAATATGACGCGATGATCGCGAGCTGGTTCGCCTTTGCCGATCAGGGCGAGATGTATCCCGAGAAGCTCTCGGTCCCGTTCCGCAAGGGCCAGGCGCTGCGCTATGGCGAGAATCCGCACCAGAGCGCGGCGCTCTATCTGCCCGCCTTCGCGCCCGGCGGCTCGCTCGCCGACCACCGTCAGGTTCAGGGCAAGGAGCTGAGCTTCAACAATCTGAACGACGCCGATGCGGCGCTAGAGCTGGTCGCCGAATTCCGCGACGGCCCGCCGACCGTGGTCATCGTCAAGCACGCCAATCCGTGCGGTGTGGCGAGCGGCGACGATCTGGTCAGCGCCTACAAGGCGGCGCTGCAGTGCGACAGCGTGTCGGCCTTTGGCGGCATTATCGCGGTCAACCGCCCGCTCGACGGCCCGACCGCCGAGGCGATCAGCGACATCTTCACCGAGGTGGTCTGCGCGCCCGATGCCGATGAGGCGGCCAAGGCGGTGTTCGCGAAGAAGAAGAACCTGCGGCTGATCCTGACCGGCGATCTTTGGGACCCGGCGCGCGGCGGCATCGCGCTGCGCACGATCGCGGGCGGCGCGCTGCTGCAATCGCGCGACAATGGCCGCATCCGCCGCGAAGACCTGAAGGTCGTCACCAAGCGGGCCCCGACCGAGCAGGAGCTGACCGACTGCCTGTTCGCGTGGACCGTGGCCAAGCACGTCAAGTCGAACGCGATCGTCTATGCCAAGGATGGCGCGACCGCCGGGATCGGCGCGGGTCAGATGAACCGCCGGGATTCGGCGCGCATCGCCGCCGCCAAGGCGCGCGAGGCGGCGGAAACTTATGGCTGGGGCGAGCCGCGCACCGTGGGCTCTTCGGTCGCTTCGGATGCGTTCTTCCCGTTCGCCGATGGCCTGCTGGCAGCGGTCGAAGCGGGCGCGACGGCGGTCATCCAGCCGGGTGGATCGATGCGCGATGAGGAGGTGATTGCTGCCGCCGACGAAGCGGGCCTGGCGATGGTTTTCACCGGAATGCGCCACTTCCGCCACTGATCGAGCGGGCCCGGCGGGCTCAATGCTGCCGGGCGAGCACCTCATAGGCCATGACGGCGGCGGCGACCGCGGCGTTCAGGCTGTCCGCCTTGCCGAGCATCGGGATCTTGACCAGCAGGTCGCACTCCGCCTCATAGGCGGGCGGCAGCCCCTGCGCCTCGTTGCCGATCAGCAGGAAGCAGGGCGCAGCATAATCCGCACCGCGATAATCGAAGCTGGTGTTGAGGCTGGTGCCGACCAGCTGCCCCGGTCCGGCGCGCAGCCAGCGCAGGAAATTGCCCCATTCGGCCTGCGCCACCGGCACGGTGAACACCGCACCCATGCTCGCGCGCACCGCTTCGACCGAGAACGGATCGACGCACTGGTCGACCAGGATCAGCCCGCCCGCGCCCACCGCGTCGCAGGTGCGTAGCATGGTGCCCAGATTGCCCGGATCGCGCATCGACTGCGCGACCAGCCAGATACCTGAGCGGCTGCGATCGAGCGCGTCGAGCGACGTCGGCAGATCGGCGAACACGCCGAGCACCGTCTGCGGATTGTCCTTGCCGCTGATCTTGGACAGGATATCGCTGGTAGTCTCGTAGATTGTGCCGCCGCGCGCAGCCACCGCCGCTTCGAGCGCGTCGATCAGCGGGTGCGGGTCGCGCTGCTGGCCCAGCCACAGCGCTTCGGGAACAATGCCGGCCTCGCGCGCCTCGGTGAGCAGGCGCAAGCCTTCAGCAAGGAAACGGCCCTCGCGCTTGCGGTGTTTCTTTTCACGCAAGCTGCGCGCCGCCTTGACCGCGGGGTTGGAAAATCCGGTGATGAGATGGCGATGGATCGTCATGGCAAGGGGCCGGAAGGACGGTTAGTCCTCGCCGAAACCGTCCATGACCAGGCCGACCAGCTTCTTGAGCGCGGCGTCTTCGCCCTCGCCCTCGACGCGGATGGTGATGCTGTCGCCGCGCGCGGCACCCAGCATCATCAGCCCCATGATCGAGCTTCCGGTAACCTCGTTGTCGTCCTTGCTGACGTGCACCTTCACCGTTTCGGGCAGGCGCGCGACGGCAGCGACGAACTTGGCGCTCGCCCGGGCGTGCAGGCCACGCTGGTTGGTGATCTGCACGGTCTGCTCGCTCATTGCGCGCTTTCCTGGCCCAGCAGGTCGGAGGCGACGCTGATATATTTCTGCCCGGCATCGCGCGCGGCCGCGACCGCATCGCGCACGTTCATCGATCGGCGTGCGCCCTCGAGACGGATCAGCATCGGCAGGTTGACCCCGGCAATCACCTCGACCCGGCCCGCTTCGAGCAGCGAGATGGCGAGGTTCGAGGGCGTGCCGCCGAACAGGTCGGTCAGCACGATCACGCCCTTGCCGGTATCGACCCTGGCGATGGCGGCCGCGATATCCGCGCGCCGCTGCTCCATGTCATCATTGGGGCCGATATCGATAGTTTCGATATGCTGCTGCTTGCCCACCACATGTTCCATCGCGACCAGAAATTCCTGCGCGAGCCGTCCATGGGTGACGAGAATAAGACCGATCATGGGGGATGTTTATACCAGTTTCTGTAGCTTGAAGTCTCTATTGCCGACGTCTGTCCCTGACCCGCGCCAGTTTCAGCGATCTCTCCCCTGCCCGGCGCGCTGCCTTCATGCGGGCGGCGGCGCGGGGCTTTCTTCTATGGCATCCGTGGGTCGTGACGTCAGGTTGCGATGCTGGACAGTGGGACAAAAGCCTGCTGCTTGCAAGCGTTTGGTGATCTCCTGCGCGACGAACACCGACCTGTGTCTCCCCCCGGTACAGCCGATTGCGATGTGCACATAGGCCTTGGCCGCCGCCTGATAGCGCGGCAGCAGGAAGGTCAGCAGATCGACGATACGATCGACGGCGCCCTGATAGGCCGGGTCTTCGGTGATGAACGCGCCCACCGGCGCTTCCAGCCCGGTCATCTCGCGCAAGGAACGGTCCCAATAGGGATTGCGCAGGAAGCGCATGTCGAACACCAGATCGGCGCTGGGCGGCATACCGCGCGCAAAGCCGAAACTGGTGACGATGATGCTGGTCGGCGACTGCTCGAGCGCAAAGCGGCTGCGAATTTCCTGCTGCAGGTCCGACAGGCCGAGGTTGGTCGTATCAATGACATTTTCCGCCCAGCGCCTCAGCGGCTGCAGCCATTCGCGCTCCTCGGCAATACCGGCTTCGGCCGAACGGTCCTGCGCCAGCGGGTGACGGCGCCGCGTCTCGGCATAGCGCCGCTGCAGCTCGCGCCCCGCGCAATCGAGGAACAGCGTGCTGATCGCATATTCGGGTCGCTCCTCGAGATCGCGCACCTGCCGCACGATCGATCCCGGATCAAACCCGCGCGTGCGCGTATCGAAGCCGATGGCGAGCGGCCGCTCCTGCCCGTCGCGGCGAACCGCCTGCGGCGTATCCATCAGCAAAGGCAAAAGCCGGATGGGGAAATTGTCGATCGCCTCCCAGCCCAAATCTTCCAGCGTCTTGAGCGCGGTCGATTTGCCAGCACCCGACAGCCCCGTGACCAGAAGCACGCGGTGCGGTTCGACAGCAGGCAAACCCGCCTGTGCAGTACTGGAATCGGTCATTGGCCACCCCTGGCGTGCCGCGCTCCTGTCGGGCCGCGCCCATCCGTGACTAGCCTTTGACCCCATAGGCTTGCAATGCCATTTCGGCCTTGATCGGTAGCACCCGGCTATCGGGCGACAGCAGGATTTCCGGGATATCCACGCCCAGCAACGCGCGATGCTGGCTCTGTTCGATCCAGCGCGGCGCAGCGCGGTTGAGCTCGATCAGCAGCGCAACCGGGCAATCCGGGCCGGGCTCGATCGGCAGCAGCCCCAGATTGCGCACCTCGATCATGCCGCCGATATGGGGCGCGGGCGAGGCGATGATGCGATTTCCCGCGCGGTGTAGTGCGGTGTGATCGTCACTGATCAGCCGCGCGCCGCGATCGATCAGCGCCAGCGCCAGTTCGGACTTGCCGATGCCCGATTCGCCGCTGATCAGCAGTGCTGCGCCGCCAATGCTGACGCAACTCGCCGGATAGGTGATCCTGTCACCCTGCGCCATGATCCCCTCCCCTCATCCGCGTTCGGATTTATCCCCATTCTAGCGCCATTTTCAGGCCGGGGAAATCGGCAGTTCCTGCTGATCCTTGGCAGGCAGGCAGATCTCGAACACTGCGCCCTGCGCTCCATCGTCGCGATCGGCGACCGTGATCGTGCCGTGATGCCCCTCGACGATCGTCCGCGCGATGGCGAGACCCAGGCCGCTATGCTGGCCGAACGCCTCTCCCTCGGGGCGCGCGCTATGGAAGCGACGGAAAATCGCCTCGCGCTCGCTGGGCTGCACGCCCGGCCCCTCGTCGATGACCCGCACCAGCACCCGCCCGCGCAGCTGCGTCGCCTCGATGCGCACCAGTCCGCCGGGCGGCGAGAAGGATATGGCATTGTCGAGCAGGTTGGAAATCACGCGTTCCAGCCGCGTCCCCTCGCCCATCACCACCGCGACGCCACGCCGGGGCCGGGCGAAGGCGGTCTCGCGCCCCTGGTTGAGCCCGCGCGAACGGCGCAGCTCGAGCAGATTCTCGATCATCTCGCCCAGATCGATCGGCTCGAACCGGGTCCGGGTCAATTGCGCGTCGACGCGCGACGCCTCGGAAATATCGGTGATCAACCGGTCGAGCCGTCGGACGTCGCTGCACGCAATCTCGAACAGCTGCGCGCGCAGTCGTTCGTCCTTCACGCTGGCCAGCCCCTCGAGCGCAGAGCGCAGCGAGGCGAGCGGATTCTTGAGCTCATGGCTGACATCGGCGGCAAAGGCCTCGGTCGCGTCGATCTTCATGCGCAGCGCCATGCTCATGTCGGAAAGCGAACGCGCGAGCAGGCCAATCTCGTCGCCGCGCGAGGGCAAGCGCGGCACCACCACCTCCCGCGCGCGGCCCAGCCGCACTCTGACGGCAGCGCTCGCGAGGCGACGCAGCGGCTGCACGATCGTCCGCGCCAGAAACAAGGAAAACAGGATCGAGACCAGTGCCGTCGCCAACACGATCATCGACAGGTTGAACCGCTCCGCGCGCACGATCCGGGTAACGTCCCGAGCATTGTAGCTGGTCAGCAGCACGCCACCGCCCCGGGGAAGCGCAATCGCCGCGCTGATCATCGGGGTGCGATCTGGCGCATAGCGCATCCGGGCGATCGCTGTCCGGCTGCGCTGGGCCTCGAGCGCCTCTGGCCAGTTCCGCAGCCGATCGGGTCGGCGCTCGACGAAACGGTCGACCCGCTTTGCGTCGACCAGCCAGTCGAAGCCCTGATCGAGCAGCCGTGCGGCATGGCGCTGCCAGGGCTCTTCGGACGGATCGCGCAGGCGATAGGCGGGCGACGCCAGCGCGAAACTGTCCAGCGTAACGGGGCCGCGCGCCTCATAGAGCCGGATGCGCGAGTCATAGCGTCGGCTGACCGCCTTGATCATGGCGATGCGATCCGGCTGGTCGAGACGTTCCAGCGCATGCGCGAGCAGCCAGATGCTCTGCTGCTCCTGCTCGAGCCGTTCCTGGATGATCTGCTCGCGATAGCTGTCGAGATAGAGCAGCCCGCCTCCGAGCATTGCCACCGCGAACACGTTCACCGCCAGGATGCGCCAGGTCAGCGAGACCCGCCGCGTCCAGCCCAGCCGCAATGCGGACGGGTTATTCTCCTGCGAAACGGTAGCCGGCGCCATAGAGGGTATCGATAGCGGAAAATTCGGGATCGACCTCGCGGAACTTGCGCCGCAGCCGCTTGATATGGCTGTCGATGGTGCGGTCGTCGACATAGACATCGTCCTGATAGGCCGCGTCCATCAGCTGGTTGCGGCTCTTGACGACACCGGGCCGCGCGGCCAGCGCCTCCAGGATCAGGAATTCGGTGACGGTCAGCGTCACCTTCTTGCCATCCCACGCCACCATATGCCGCGCCGGGTCCATCTCCAACCGCCCGCGCACGATCGGCTCTGCGGCGGGCTCGTCGCTGGGCGCTTCGGGTGCGCGCATCAGTTCGGCGCGGCGCAGGATCGCCTTGATCCGCGCGATCAGCAGCCGCTGCGAGAACGGCTTAGTGATATAATCGTCCGCCCCCATGGCGAGGCCCAGCGCCTCGTCCAGCTCCTCGTCCTTTGAGGTCAGAAAGATCACGGGCACCGCGCTGTGCTCGCGCACCCGGCGCAGCAGCTCCAGACCGTCCATGCGCGGCATCTTGATGTCGAACAGACACAGGTCGGGCGGCGTGTCGACAATCGCCTTGAGCGCCGTCTCCCCGTCCGAATAGAGCCGCGTGACAAAGCCTTCCGCCTGCAGCGCGATCGATACCGATGTCAGAATGTTGCGGTCGTCATCGACCAGCGCAATCACTGCCGCCATGAGTGGCCGTATCCTCCTCGAACTGCGTCATCATGCCGGTCGCATATCATGGCGGCAGGGTAAACAGCTATCTGGCGAATGCCGCAACGCAGCATTTTGGGTGTGCATCCGCAACAATGCACTACCCATGTTATGACACCGGTAGCAGCTATTGACAGACATGGCGGCAGACGTCTTGGACAGTTGCATCACGAGAAAAGGACTGCGTGAGTCGTCCCGGATTGACGAAGGCTGGCGGTTGGGCGCGAGATCAGCCAGGGGCGGCATCAACTTGGGAGAATATCAGCAGTGGCCATCAAATCCAAAGTTTCGCTTGCCGATCAGGGCATTACCGCAACCGACAACCAGCACTGGAACCTCGGCACCGAAGCCCTGGTCGAAGAGGCCCTGCGCAACGGCGAGGGATCGCTGGCCAAGGGCGGCGCACTGGTCGTCGCAACCGGCAAGCACACGGGCCGCAGCGCCAATGACAAGTTCATCGTCCGCGACGCCGAGACCGAAAACACCGTCTGGTGGGGCAAAACCAATGTCGCGATGACGCCCGAGAATTTCGCTACGCTCAAGGCCGATTTCCTGGCCTTTCTCGCCGAAAAGCCCAAGCTCTACGTACAGGACCTGTTCGGCGGGTCGCAGCCCGAATATCGCGTCAACGTGCGCGTCATCAACGAATTCGCCTGGCACAGCCAGTTCATCCGCACGCTGCTCGTTCGCCCCAGGGCCGAAGAGCTGGCCGATTTCGCGCCCGAATACACGATCATCGACCTGCCCAGCTTCCGTGCCGATCCGGCCAAGCACGGCACGCGCAGCGAGACCGTGATCGCGGTGAACCTAACCGAAAAGCTGATCCTGATCGGCGGCACCGCCTATGCGGGCGAGATGAAGAAGTCGGTCTTCGGCATCCTCAACTATCTGCTGCCGACCAAGGGCGTGATGCCGATGCACTGTTCGGCCAATATCGGCCCCGAAGGCGACACCGCGGTGTTCTTCGGCCTGTCGGGCACCGGCAAGACCACGCTGTCGGCCGACGCCAGCCGCACGCTGATCGGCGATGACGAGCATGGCTGGTCGGACACTGCCGTGTTCAACTTCGAAGGCGGCTGCTATGCCAAGATGATCAACCTCTCGCCCGAGGCCGAGCCCGAAATCTATGCCACCACCGGACGCTTCGGCACGGTGCTGGAAAATGTGGTGATGGACCCGGCCACCCGCACGCTCGACTTTGCCGACAATTCGCTCGCCGAAAACAGCCGCGGTTCGTACCCGATCGACTTCATCCCCAACACGTCGAAGGACAATCTGGGGCCGGTGCCGAAGAACATCATCTTCCTGACCGCCGACGCCTATGGCGTGCTGCCCCCGATCGCGCGGCTGACCCCCGAACAGGCGATGTACCATTTCCTTTCGGGCTATACCGCGCGCGTCGCCGGTACCGAAATCGGCGTGACCGAGCCTTCGGCGACCTTCTCGACCTGTTTCGGTGCGCCGTTCATGCCGCGTCACCCGTCGGTCTATGGCAATCTCCTCAAGGAGCGCATTGCCAAGGGCAATGTCACCTGCTGGCTGGTCAATACCGGCTGGACCGGCGGCAAGCACGGCGTCGGCAGCCGCATGCCGATCAAGGCGACGCGCGCGCTGCTCAATGCCGCGCTCGACGGCAGCCTCAACAGCACCGAATTCCGCAAGGACCCGAATTTCGGCTTCGAGGTTCCTGTCAGCGTGCCGGGCGTCGACAGCGCGATCCTCGATCCGCGCGGCACCTGGGCGGACAAGGCCGATTACGACGCCACCGCGCAAAAGCTGGTCGGCCAGTTCATCGACAATTTCGCGCAATTCGAAGAGCATGTCGATGAGGCGGTCCGCGCCGCCGCCCCGCAACGTCAGGCCGTCGCCGCCTGACCCGGCCCGGTTCACGATCGGGCCTTTCTTGCCGAAAGCCCGATCATGACCGACCGCAGCATAAGATTTTTCGATTCCAGCGCAGCCGTTCGCCACCTTGGCGAGCGGCTGATCGCTTCATGCTTGCCGCGCGCCGAATGGACGCACGAAGCGCACGTCGCCGCCTGCTACTGGCTTGTCGCGGAGCGGCCCGATATCTGCCTGGCCAGCGACCTGCCGGGTATCATCCGGCGGCATAATGACAGCGTGGGCACGCCGAATACCGACAGCAGCGGCTTTCACGCCACGATCACGCATTGCTATGCAATGGGTGTCGCGGCGTTTCACCGGCAGTGCGATGCGACCCTGCCTCTGGTGGAGCGGGTCAACGCGCTGCTCGCCGCGCCCGAGGGCGCGCGCGACTGGCCGTTGCGGTTCTTCTCGCGCGAGCGCCTGTTCTCGGTCGGGGCCCGGCGTGCGGTGATTTTACCTGATCTGGCGGCCCTGCCTGGCTAATGCCGATGGCGTGCCCCTGCTCGCAGTGATAACTTGAACCATTCTCCGGCGAAAGCCGGAGCCCAGAAGTCAGATGGCACGGCATCCACTCTGCTTTCCGGCTTTGGTCGGAAAACGGGCTAGGGCGAACATGGGAGACAAAGGCATGGATTTCCTCAACAACATCGTCGGCCAGCTCGGCGGCACCGACAAGATCGCCAGTCTCGCCAAGCAGGTCGGACTCAGCGAAGCGCAGGTTCAGGCCGCGATGGCCGCTTTGGGCCAGGCCGCGCCCCAGCCCGGCGACACCGCCGCATCCGCCGCGCAATCGACCGGCCTGACGCTCGACAAGCTGCAGGACCTGCTCGCCCAGGTCGGCGGCGAGGACGCGCTGAAGAAGATCGGCGGCTTTCTCGACCGCGACGGCGACGGCAACCCGGTCAACGACATCATGGGCTTCGCGAAGAAGTTCACCGGGCAGTAAGCAACCTCACGAGCCGCCCGAGGCGACGGCATGCCCTGCCATCTCTCCCCTCACGCTTGCGGGAGGGGAAGGTTCGGTCCGCCGAACCGGGCTGGGCCAGAAAAGTCACGCTCACCAAGCTCGCCTCCGGCTCGCCCCGCCCCGGCTTCGCCACCCCTCCCGC